>Ga0224557_1003970_pt1 | contig 11136 bp, 9 predicted proteins | sample 714S31014metaG_FD_180677 | JGI IMG/M metagenome (GOLD analysis project Ga0224557, IMG submission 180677) | Peat soil microbial communities from Stordalen Mire, Sweden - 717 S3 10-14 | ecosystem: Environmental > Terrestrial > Soil > Wetlands > Peat | place: Sweden: Norrbotten County, Stordalen... | reverse complement strand
GCCTTCGCCGGCGCGACTGGTATGCGGACCGCAGTTCGAGAAGCCGTCTCATGCAAGTAGGACAGTTCGCTGCATGATGCACTCGCGGGTCTGATAGAGCGATCTGCTTGGATTTCCTGGCAAGCCCCTTTAGAAATGCTTCGTCAGGACAGGGACCGGCAGGCGTCGTCCCTCCTTCGAGCACACGTTCCTGATGGCGCTGAGCAATCCAGGCTTCAAAGCGATCTTCAGGACGTGAGAACCAGCGCAATCTCAGCCGCATCAAGAGAAATCTCCTGGTTGGGAGAGAGCCTGGAGCAGCGACTCCACCTCCCGGAAATATGCACGTCGGACAGCGGTGTGGTCCATTTCGAGCTCTTCAGCAATCTGCCTCCACGAGTACCCCAGCCAGCGCCACTCTACGATCGATTGGGCGAACTGCGAAAGGCGTCCGAAAATTTCGTTCGCGTAGACCCTTTGCTCTGCCTCCGGTTGACCAATATACAACTTCTCCAGGTCAATCAACGACCCATATTGGCTCTCTCGGCTCCTCTTCGCGGATTGCTGCCGGGCACGGCGCTTAATCACGCTCTTCAGGTGCAAAGTCAGCTTTTTGTCAGGGCAATCCGGGTGACGACCGACGTAGCTGGAGGTGTTCTGTACAGCATAATCCATCAAATCGTGGGCCGCGTCGTGGTCGTTGAGGAATGTCCAGGCGCAGAGAATAGCATAGGGCCACGCTGCCTTGGTAGCGGCCTCTAGTTTCTGATCAGAAGCAGGGTTCCCGGTCGAATAGGCCCAACTCCACGTCAGCTCTTGCCAGATGCGACCATGTGGCGGCATACGTGAGCGCCTGCCCCTAAGGCGTTAACCATAACTCTTTCTGGAGTATAGACCGCAAACAGACTTGTCCATGGGTACGAAAGTTTCTTGCACAGCTTGCCCCAAAGCTGCTGCGAAAGTGCCTTTAGTAGGTACGGGGAAAGAACTGGACGGGCGTCCCGCTGCAATCAAGATGATCCTTCGACGTTGAATGGCGGTGAAGCGTGATCAAGATTCTGTCAGAACAGGACGGCGGCGATTCAGCAATGAATCGAAGTTGGGATTCATCGAGGATCTTCGACGAACCAGAGGCAAATGGTGCCAGCTACATACAAGGATGCAACGGGCGGTTCCGAATCCGTGTGTGTCACCAAGCTGAGAATCAATGGCCTGCTCAACTCGCAATCAGTCTGGTCCAGGGAAAGTGGAAAATGAGAATTCTTTCACAACTCCAGCAGGGGCCTGTTCGGCTGAGTCAGTTGCGTAAAATGTTCCCCGGCGCCTCAAAAAAAATGCTTACCCAACATCTGCGCGAGATGGAGGAAGATGGCCTCGTTATCCGAACCGATCTGAGCGCCAAATTGCGGCATGTTGAGTATTCCCTGGAGAATTCATTGGGCGTTGCCGTGTTGCACTTGATCAACACCTTGACAGATTGGGGATCACAACATGCGCAGGCTCTGTTAAGGCAAGTACCAGAGCGGGACTTGCCCAAAGAATAAGGTGCGCTCCGACGAACGGGACACATCGCATTCTGCCCGCGCAATTGTCCTAGTCGGATTTCGCCGGGTTGGCTTTGTGTTTGTGTTCCGAGGCGGAGTGTGCAGCCGGCTGCCGGGCGGTGACGTGGTTCGCAGCGCTCCCGTAAGGGACAAAGGGGTTCTTTCCTTCAATCAGCGCCGATCCACAATAGCTAAACAGAATCAGAGCAGTGAAGAATCCAAAAACGAGAACAACGGGCTTCCACGGAACAAGTATTAGCATGAGTTGACCTCCGGGGATCGAGAGCAACTTGCGACTCACTACCATTCTACCGCCGAAAGGCTTTGCAGTATACACGGAAAACTTGGCCGACTTGCGTCTGTTCGGCGAACTTTTTCTACAAAACCGACGTGTCCGCTGGGTGCATTGGGACCCTGTTCGCGCCAGTTTAGTGAATAGAAATCGGCGGACGCTGGCCGACTAGTCAGGACTAATTTGTCGTCGATGAGCGAATTCGCGATTTAGCATCAACTGACAGCGACAATGCCTGCGTAGTTTCCTTTTGCCAATCACTGGGGAGCGATCGTGTCGCAATCGACCCAATCAGTCTTTTCTGTATCCAGCCGAAGTTCGCGGCCCCAAACCCCTACCACGACTACGGCTGCGATTGCCATGATGACGCCGTTGACACGCGGGTCCCAATACGAGCCGCGGATCGGAAACAATTGCCAGGTGACGTTCATCGTGGTGTGGAAGACAGCCGCAGCGAAGACACTCTTGCCCGTGTTGTTATAAAGCCAGACGATAAGAACCCGAGCAGCGACCGTGCCGAGACACCACCAGGCGATCCATGCTGGCGACCGGTGAACCTGCACCAACGGCACGATGTGCCAAATGGCCCACACCAACCCCAACAGAATGCTCGCTGGAAGTGCGCCCCACCGATCCTGCATCGGATCGATGGCATATCCTGACCAGCCGAGTTCCTCGCCCAACGCCAGGATGAATATCGCAAGAGACATGGCCAGCGTCGCAACAACCCGGATTTGGGGGACTGGGAGTGGCGCCCCCATCCAACGCATCCATCCATACGACGAGATCGTGACGACAGGCATCAGAAGGAGCATCGGCGCGTACCAAATCTTCGCTTTGATTCGCTTGTAATCGAAGGATCTCTTCAGCAGGTCTCTCACGCCCGCCGTCTTGCTCTCAGGGTAAACGAGAATGATGGCGGCTGTGGCCGGACAGAAGTCCACTATAAGCGCAGTCACCGGAACGCCAGGTACTAATTGATATCCGACTAAGGGGCCGGCCAACAAGAACGGAAGGGAAAGAGCGAAAACCAACAAGAAGAACTTCAGCGGTGACCTGCATCGCGATGGGATGGTATTCATGAAATCCTCGGGTGCCGAGCCTGCAGGGTCTGAAGGAACGATGCGATCTCACGCAGGGCGTCGGCGTAACGGCCGACCAAGGCATGACCGCCAGTTGGAAAGATAATGGCCCTGCCGTCGGGCACGTTGGCGGCAATATACTTTGCCCGAGTGGCCGTGCCGAACCTGTCGTCTTCGGCGCTGATCGTCAGGACTGGGCAGGCGATCTTCTCGATCGGATACGGTTCGTGCGTGGCAGCAGCCTTAATGTCGAAGTTCATCCCTGCGATGCGCTGGCTTACCGGCTGAAGGTGGTCAAGTACTTGCCGCACGCGCGCTTTCTCGCTCGGCTCGGCTGCGCGCACCACGGCAGCATCTGTGCCGAGCATCATGCGGGTCATTCCTCCAGGCATGATCGGCATCAGTTTCAAGAGTGCCCAGGCGACGAAATTGGAGTGGACCATCGCGCTGACGACGGCGCCACCATGGATGTTCGTCCCCGCCGGCAAGTAATTGGCGGGGACGAGAAGCACCAGCGCCCGGCAGCGATCCGGATGACGGATGGCGAATTGCATGGACGACCAGGCGCCAGCAGAGATGCCAACAACGACCACCTTGTCGATGCCAAGATGGTCGAGGAGTTGAACATAGGCATCGGCCTGCATCGCGGTCGTAGGGCTGCCGGGCATGGTCGAACGAAGATAGCCAAAACGAGATGGAGCGATCAGCTTATATCCGTGCCCGGCCATCGCGCCGGTCATGTCGAGGCCCTGATCAAAGCCGCCTTCGGCGCCGTGGACGATCAGCATTGGCGCCCCCTCGCCCATCACGGCGTACTCCAACGTGCCGAAAGATGTCCCAACGGTCTGGCTGTGGCCGACGAGGCAGGCGCGGGCGGCTGCCAGGTCATGCGCAAAGATCGCGTAGACGCCAACGGAGGCAACGATGAGGACTGCGAGAATGACGAAAAGGATTCGGCGCGTCAAGGCATCTCCTAACTGGGCAATTCCGCAACAATGTCGTCGAGGCAAGAAAGGATGCTATTCAGATTTATGGCGCTTCCTAACAGGCTGATGCCGAGTGTGAAGGCCGGCTCCAGCGTCATTGGACGCTCAAAAATTGCTGCAGGCTATCGGCCGCGCTCGCGATTGATCTCGCCAGGCTGAGCTTCGCAACGTTGTGGGCAAATACGCTGTTGATCACGTCAAGCTCGGCGGAGGTTAGAGACTCCTGGGCCTGGACTACTTCTACATTGTCGGTCACACCGGCGTCGAAGCGCTGTCGCGTCAGGTCCAACGTCTCTCTTGTTACCTGTAGGTTTCTCCGGGCTACTTCCACCTGGCTCGTTGCCGCCCGGAGATCGAGGTAGGCGTTCCGAACATCGCTTTCCACCTGGCTCCTGGTGTCTTCGAGTTCCGCTCGGCGCTGGGCTAGAGTTGCCTTTGCCTGCGTGATTTCCCCCTCCGTGCGGCCTCCCTGCCAAATCGGAATATTGAGAGTGGCCGCGCCCTCGTACGTCGTGTGGGTCTGTGCCGGGTTTGTCCCGATTCTTCCGTAGTTGCCGTTGACGGCAAGCGAGGGCAATCTCTCGTCGCGGGCAGCGGCAAGTGTGTGTTCGGCGGCATGAATCTGCGCCTCCGCCGCTCGCATATCCGTGCGGCGTTCAAACGCCTGCTTGAGCGCGTCCTCGAAGCTAAGATCAGGCGCAACGAGGAAGGGCACGTCATCGGTAAGTTGGTATTCGTTGCTTGGAGGCAGTCCAGTCATTCGGGCCAAAATGATCTTCTGCTTGGCCACTTCGTTCTCAAGCGAGATGACCCGTTGCTGTTGCGTTAGCTCTTCGACTTCGCTCCGGTCGACGTCAATCTGAGGCACCAATCCCACACTTCGCTTTTGCTGAGTCTGCTGAAAGAGCGCCGTTGCAGTATCGAGTTGCGCGTGTGCGGACTTCACCCTTTCCTTGGTTGCAATCACTTGCAGATAAGCGCCGCACACAGCGAGGACGACCATCTCGCGCGCATCCCGCGCGGCGAACTGGCTGGCGCGAAAGACATCTCTGGACGACCGGTAGTTGTTCCACGCGCTGAGATCGAAGATCGATTGAGTTAGGCTGCCGCGCAAATCGATATTGTTAAAGGGCCCAATGGTTGGCGGGATGGCAAAGCCGGGAATTGAGATGCGCAGCCCTTCCGCCCCGAGACTGATTTGTTGTAGAGTCTCTGCCAGATAGCCGCTCGCATTGGGAAGCAGGGCGCTTCGTGCAATCTGACTTTGCCCTTCAGCTTGACGCACAGCGTTGCTCTGGCCCACAGCTCCAAGGTTATAGTCGAGTCCTCTTGCGATGGCTTCGCGGAGGGAGAGCGAACCTGAAAACGGCATCTTCGCCGTGCTCGAAGCGCTTCCGGTGTACGGTCCCTGGACCTGCACAGAAGGGTTAATCGTATCTACGCTGGTTGTCGTTCCCGCAATGGGTGACTCCACCGCGGTCACCGACCCGCTCTGTCCAGCGCGCCCGGAGAGGGGGAGCGGAGTTGCATGCGTACTCTGCGATTGGCTTGGACGCGATGCAATGAGCAGAGCACCCAGGCATAGCAACCCGGCGACTTCAACGATCCGGCAAACTGGTGCGGCCTTTGTCTTCCGATGATTCATATCAAGGTACCCCGTCCTTAACTGAGCTGCTTTCGGAAACGCCAGACACTGAGCGAGCCAAGCACCAGCGTGATCATGAGCAAGCTGAGGAAGTTTGGCCAAAGCTCCATGAATCCGCCGCCCTTGAGCGTGCTTCCACGAGCGATGGTTGCGAAATGGTGAATTGGATTCAGAACCGTGAGAGGCTGCAACCACTTCGGCATCGCCTCAACCGGATTGAGCGCTCCAGATAACGATGACAGCGGAGGATTGACAAAAAATGTCGTTAGCTGTGCTTGCTGCGCCGACTTGCTGAACGTGGAGACCACGGTGCCAATGCTGATTCCAGACAGGATGCACAGAGCGCCACCAGCGAGCAGAAGCAAAACATTGCCGTGGAACGGAACTCCGAACGCAAATTTGAGGACGCCAAGAGCTATGAACATCATCAGACATAGCAGCAAGAATAAGGGTGTGATCTTGGCGATAATGATCTCGGACGTGCTGGCCGGGGACATGAGCAACTGTTCAAGCGTCCCGGCTTCCCGCTCGCGAACCATGGCAGCGGAGCAAATGAGAGAGCTCTGCAAGATCAACAGCAAGCCGAGCACGCCGGTGACGATAAACCACGAATCGACTAGACCGGGGTTATAGAGAAACGCCGGTTGCAGTTGGACTTGACCGCGACGGGCCACGCTCGATCCGTCAATTGGCTGGATGCGGACATGAATCCCCTGACTCCGCAGCCCGGTGTTGAATCTCTGGATCATGCTTTCTGCATACCCTCGACTAATCGTCGCCGTATTTGCATTCGTGGCGTTCAGCAGGAATTGAAGAGTGGTCTGGCGATCCCGGACCAGGTCCCGCGCATAGTCGTAAGGAACCACCATCCCGGCGTCGGCTTTGCCTTGGCTCACGGCATCTCCAAGTTGGTCGACCGAGGAATAATAGCCCGCCAGGCGAAAACTCTTGCTCTCGGTCAGCGTCGCAATCAGCTCTCGGCTCTCGGGTGACCTACTATCGTCGACGATCGCGAGACGAACATTCGATACCGCCGCGCTCAGCGCAAACCCCACAAGAGTCAACTGCACGACGGGCAAGACAGTTAGACTAAACATGAGTTTGCGGTCATGGCGAGTCTGGGCCAACTCTTTCTTGATTAATGCGCGCAGACGATAATTGAAGAGATAATTCCAGAGTTTACTCATGATTTAGGCCTTCACCTGCATCCTTCTCATGCCATACCATGCAATTCCGTAGAAGAGGGCGCCAATCGCGCCGATGATGAGAACCTTGTACCAGACGGCAGGCCATCCGCCGCCCTGCAAGAGCGCGTCGCGGACGATCTCGATGTAGTAGCGGCCCCAGATAAGGCTCGAAATCCAGCGCAGCCCGGCCGGTATGTTTTGAATCGGGAACATCATGCCCGAGAGCAGAAACACGAGAATGAATCCACCAAAGGCAACTGCTTGCAATGCCGATGCCTGATTGGGGATGACCGCTCCGACCATGGTTCCAAACGACGCCACGCAGAAGGCATACAGTACGGTGGCGATCAAGACGGGCGTGGGATCGCCGGCAAAGCCCAGGCCAAAGTAGGTAAACAAAAGCAAGGACATGATGAGGCACTCTGCGAGCGCCACAATCATAAATGCAATGATCTTCCCCAACAGGAATTCATGCGCGGGAATGCTTGAGACGTAAACCTGGAGGATGGTCTTCAACTCACCCTCCTTTGCCATGGCGAGCGCAGCCAGCAGTGGCGGGAACATCGAGATGCCAAGCACGAATATTCCTGGACCGAAAAACTTCTTCGAAGAGAGTCCGGGGTTGAACCATAGCCGAATGGCGGTCTGGATCGGTCCAGTTTGCGCTCCGCCGGCCTGCTGGTTGTACGAGGTCGTAATTTGGCCGGCATACGCCGTGACTAACTTCGCTGTGTTTGCATCCGATGCGTCCACAAGAAACTGAACAGGGGCGTTGACGCCGCGCGCCATATCGCGGCCAAAATGAGATGGGATGATCAGCACGGCTCGCGCAGCATTGGAGGCAAGTGCCTCCTCGGCAGTTTTGTTCACGGGCCATGCGACCACCTTCAGCGTGATCGAAGCCCGGAAAGCGTCGATAAAATCATTGGACGCCGATGAGTCATCAAAATCCTGCACGGCAATCGGAAGCTCATTCACCGTCAGCGAAAGCGCCGAGCTCATCAATATGAGCAGGAAGGTGGGAAGGGCGAGTGCGAGGGCCAGGGTACGCCAGTCGCGAACAATCTGGGTTAACTCCTTGCGCATTTGTGCAATGATTCGCCTCATGCGTGCCCTTCATCGTCATCCGTCGCCACCTTGCCCTGCGTACGCGCTTTCTCCACGATGGAGATAAACACGTCTTCCAGCGAGAGGGGGATTTCTCTCGCGCTGGTCACGTGGAGTCCGTTTTCTTCGAGGCGCTTTGTAGTTTCTTTGATTGAGTTGCCTGGATCGTCGTCCGTGATTATATGCAGGCGTTCGCCAAACAGGGAGACGCGCCAGCTCTCTGACTTGCTCTTCAGCAGGTCGGCGGCACGTTGGGGCTGGTCCTGTCGCGGGTCCAGGATGAATTCGAGCACGTGCCCGGTTTGCTGGCTTTTGATGCCGGTGGGCGTTCCTTCAGCGACAAGTTCACCGGCGACCATCATTCCCAGGCGATTGCACTGTTCCGCTTCTTCGAGATAGTGCGTTGTCACGAGGATCGCTGCGCCACCGTCGGCCAGCCGATTGATCATTGTCCAGAAGGCGCGCCGTGCCAGAGGATCGACGCCCGAGGTCGGTTCGTCCAGAAAGAGAATGTCCGGTTCATGCATGATTGCAGCGCCGAAGGCCACGCGCTGCTTCCACCCACCCGGCAGGCTCCCGGTGATCTGGTCCTCTTTTCCTTCGAGCCCGGAAAAGGAAAGCACCCATCGAATCTTTTCTTCGCGGTCCTTATCGGGAACACCATAGACACCCGAAAAGAAGTCGAGGTTCTCGCGAATCGTCAGGTCTTCATACAAAGAGAATTTCTGTGACATATAACCGATGCGCTTTCGGACGGCTTCCGTTCTCAGGTTTCCACCTGTGCCACCCAACTCCACGGTTCCGCTTGTCAGCTCCAGCAATCCGCAGAGCATCCGGATGGTTGTTGTCTTGCCCGCTCCATTCGCTCCGAGGAGTCCGTAGACTTCCCCATTTCGAATATCAAGGCTCACGTTTTTTACGGCTGTGAATGATTTGAACTCTTTGACAAGATTCTTCGCACCGACCGCGACTTGCCCGCGCAAGTTGTGGTGATCCTGTTTAGCTGGAAACTCGGCGGTCTCGGCCTTTTGACTTAACGCACGCAGCTTCGCTACGAAAATGCTATCGAGGGTCGGTTCATCGACACGCATTTCGTCGACGGATAGTCCCGCGCCCATCAGCTTCGCGGTAACCCACTTCTGCTCCTTGTCCGGATCGCGCACCAGCAAGTCCAGCCGGTCGCCGAATCGCTCTACGTCGATGATGTCTTTATCAGGCCCCGATCCCTCGGAGAGCACACTTTCCGCTTTCCTGAGATCCGCCGTGCGAACTTCGATCCGCCTCGCGCCCAGACTTGCGCATAACTCCGTTGGCGTGCCAATCTGAAGGATCTCTCCCATATTCATAAACGCGATTCGATGGCACCGTTCAGCTTCATCCATATAAGGAGTAGCCACGAGAATCGTCAATCCCTCCGCCGTCAAGTGAGCTAGTGCGTCCCAAAACTCTCGACGGGAGACAGGATCGACGCCCGTAGTCGGCTCATCGAGCAACAACACTTTCGGTTGTGGAACGAGCGCGCAGACGAGCGCAAGCTTTTGTTTCATGCCGCCGCTCAACTGACCAGCGAGGCGGTCTGCGAAACGGTCCATGTCAAACATCTTGAGATATTGAAGACTGCGTTCAGCGATTTCGTTCGGCGGAATGAGGCGCAGATCGCCACTATAGCGAATGTTTTCCGCCACAGTCAGATCGGGATAAAGACTGAAGTCCTGCGTCAAATAACCAGTTTGAGATCGCATATCCCGAGCCGGACGGCCGAGGATATTCGCACCGCCGTCGGTTGCTTCCATCACGCCTGCAAGAATCTGGAAGGTTGAAGTCTTTCCTGCCCCATCGGGACCAATCAGGCCAAACATCTCGCCGGGGTTGACTTCAAATGTGATTCCACGCACTGCCTCAAGCTTGCCGTAGCGTTTCGACAGGGCGCGAAGATCAATGGCTGGCTGCTTGGCCGCGCTCTGCCGATCTTCGGCCGTCCGATCTAGAATGGCTGTTGTCATTTACGCCTTTCTTTGGGCCACTTGTCTCCCTGTACCAGGACTTCACCGTCGACAGGCATGCCCGGCTTGGCAAATCCGAATCCGGCAATCAATTGCAGCTTGAGTCCGACTACCTGCTTGACGCGATCATCGCGGAAGTATGTATTCTCAGGAGTGAATGTCGCCTGTGGATCAATCCTGGAGACGTAAGCATAGATGGGACTCTGCGAACTCGAGTCGAGATATATGCGCGCCGACTGTCCCACTTTCACTTTGCCAATCTGGCCTTCGGCCACAAAGCCGCGCAGATACACCTTGCTCAGATCCAATAGTGTGATCACAGCAGTTCCTGCGACCACTACCTCGCCCGGCTCCGCCGCACGCGTCACCACTGTGCCGGAGAATGGCGCCCTGATGGTCAGGTCTCTGCGGTTGTCTTCCGCTTCAGCAAGTTCCGCTTCAGCCTGCTGCGTCTGAGCCGTTGCACTTGCGACCTCAGCCTCCTGCTGCGCGATTTGCCTGTGAACTGCGGCAACCTGCGATTCGCGAATACCAGGGTTGGACAGACTTGCCTCTGCTGTGGTCAGTGCGCCCTTTGACGCCTCAACCCGGCGCTTCGACGCAGCCACGACCGCAGCCTGCTGATCGGCTGTCGTCGAGGCTTGAAGTCCTTGCCGCTCCGACACAGCTCCGGATTTCGCAAGGCGCGTATAGGCGTCCCTGTCAAACTCGGCAATCTGATACGCTGCCTGCTGCTGAGCCAATTCCGATTGCGCTGTCGCCAGATCGGCCTCTGCTTGCCCCACATGTCCTGCGGTATCGAGCTTCGACTGGCCAACCTGCAACCGGCTTTGCTGCAACTGTTCCTCAAGGACGGCAATCTGCTCTTCTGCTGCTGCTCCCTTCGCTTCTGCCTCCGATAGAGCATCGCGAGCCTGATCCTCACGCGCCCGAATCTGCGCGTCGTCGAGAGTGGCGATTGTGTCTCCGGCATTGACGCTGTCGCCCTCGCGCACACGAAGCTCAAGAATGCGCCCCGTTGTTTTGGAGGCAACTGCGGAGTCGTCGCCTTCGATGCGGCCACTGACTGGAACAATGCTGGCCGGGATACGGGGTGCAAAAAAGATTTCCCAAATAAGAATCCCCGCCCCAATCAGGACCACGCCAGCGACAATCATCAGTATCAGGCGTCGTCGCTTCGCGGCCTGCTTCGTCTTTTCGTCGGCTGCCTGCCTAGCCTTTTCGTCCGCTGCCTTCTTTTCACTTTCGGCTGGGTCCGGCTTCGCGCCATCGGCAGAGGCTGGCTTCGGTCCATTGGGCGAGTTCGGCTGC
>Ga0224557_1003969_pt1 | contig 11136 bp, 9 predicted proteins | sample 714S31014metaG_FD_180677 | JGI IMG/M metagenome (GOLD analysis project Ga0224557, IMG submission 180677) | Peat soil microbial communities from Stordalen Mire, Sweden - 717 S3 10-14 | ecosystem: Environmental > Terrestrial > Soil > Wetlands > Peat | place: Sweden: Norrbotten County, Stordalen... | reverse complement strand
ACAACATCTACTACTACATCAAGCCGGTCGACGAGATGGGCCGGAGCTGGGAGGACGTCCCGGACTCGATCCGGAACACCTTTGACCGCCTCGGCATCCCCGAGGCCGAGCGGAACTTCCTGGCCGGCGTCTCCGCCCAGTACGACTCCGAGGTCGTCTACCACAGCATCCGTGAGGACCTCAGCAAGCTGGGGGTGCTCTTCAGCGACTGCGACACCGGGCTCCGGGACCACGAGGAGCTCTTCAAGCGCTACTTCGGCACCGTGATCCCGCCCAACGACAACAAGTTCGCGGCCCTGAACAGCGCGGTGTGGTCGGGCGGCTCCTTCATCTACGTCCCCAAGGGGGTACGTGTCGACATCCCGCTCCAGGCCTACTTCCGGATCAATAGCGACAACATGGGCCAGTTCGAGCGGACGCTGATCATCGCCGACGAGGGCTCCTACGTCCACTACATCGAAGGCTGCACCGCCCCCACCTACTCCAACGACTCCCTGCACGCCGCGGTGGTCGAGATCATCGCCGAGAAGGGGGCCCACGTCCGCTACACCACCATCCAGAACTGGTCGGACAACGTCTACAACCTGGTCACCAAGCGGGCCATCGCCAAGGAAGACGCGACCATCGAGTGGATCGACGGAAATCTAGGCTGCCTCGCGGGCGGGACCCGCGTCTTCACCAACAACGACGTGAAGACGATCGAGGAGATCCGTGCAGGCGACATGGTCTACAGCCTGACCCCGGAGTTCGAATGGGCCCGCCAGCGGGTCGTCGCCACCAAGGCCAACCCGCCGAGGCCCACGTACCGGATGACCACAGTGGACCACCGTGAGGTTGTGGCCACCGACAACCATCCGTTCCTCGTGCTGCGCAAGACGGGCCGCTTGCGCTCGGTGCAGTGGCTTCGGCTCGAGGACATCCACGTGGGGGACGAGATCGCCATCTCGGGTCTGATCCCCGACCACGGGCATCCCTACGAGCTGCCGGTGATGGCCCGCCCGATGTGGTCACGCAACCCTTTCCGGGCACCGAGAGTGACCAACCCTGATCTCATGTGGCTGCTCGGCTTCTACCTGGGAGACGGCCTCAAGGAGGAGGCTCGGGTCATCTTCTGCGCTCCCGAGAGCGACCCCGCGGAGCCCAGGATCCATGAGGTCCTCGCCTCCCAGTTCGGGATCCTGAGCACCAGCCGCCAGCGTGTTCAGCTCCGGGTCAACTCGGTCGCGCTCTGCCGCTTCATCGACGCCATCGGCTTCGGGGGCAACGCTGTCACCAAGCGCCTGCCCGAGTGGGTGTACACCCTCCCCTTCGACGAGAAGCGGGCTCTCATCGACGGGTACATCGCGGCAGACGGACACATCCGGCTCAACCATAAGAACGTCTCCCTGACCAGCGTCAACCGCGACCTCCTCGAGGACGTCAAGGCGCTGGCCCTCTCCTGCGGGCTCAATCCCCTGAAGATCAGCAAGTGGTCGCGGCGGGAGCTCAAGCCGCTCGGTGTGGAGGAGAAGCTCTACGAGCACTACTTCCTCTACTTCGGCGAGCAGCGCCCCTCCGCGCCCGTCTACTTCTCCGAGGTCATGAAGATCGAGGAGGGGGAGGTGGTGCCGACCTTCGATATCGAGGTGGAGGGCTCGGCCAACTTCATCGCCAACGGGGTGGTAGCCCACAACTCCAAGGTCACCATGAAATATCCGTCGATCTACCTGATGGGCGAGCGGGCCCACGGGGAGGTCCTCTCCGCCGCCTTTGCCGGCAGCGGCCAGCACCAGGACGCGGGCAGCAAGTGCATCCACGTGGCGCCCAACACGACGAGCAACGTGGTCAGCCGCTCGATCTCCAAGGGGACCGGGCGGACCTCCTACCGCGGCCACATCCGGGTCCTGCCCAAGGCGACCAACGTGAAGGCCAACGTCCGCTGCGACGCGCTGCTCCTCGACGAGGAGTCCCGGAGCGACACCTACCCCTACATGGACATCGAGAACCCGGACGTCACCTTTGGCCACGAGGCCTCGGTGTCCAAGGTGGGCGAGGACCAGATCTTCTACCTCCAGTCCCGGGGCATCGACGAGGTGCAGGCGACGGCGCTCATCGTCAACGGCTTCTTCGAGCCCTTCGTCAAGGAGCTGCCGATGGAGTACGCGGTGGAGCTCAACAGGCTGCTGGCGCTCTCCATGGAGGGGTCCATCGGGTGACCGAGGCAGCCATCGCGACCGGGGTCGTCTGCCGGGAGACCCTCGACGCCAGAGTCGCCGGCAGCCCGGCGTGGCTCGCCGACCGCAGGACGGCGGCCTGGGACGCCTTCTCGGCGATGCCGGCGCCGTCCTCGTCACGCGACGAGGACTGGCGGCGCACCGACATCGCCAAGCTCCACCTCGACCGTTTCGCCGCAGCTGGAACTCCCGCGCGCGAGCTGCCGGAGCTGGCCCAGAGCCGCCAGGCCACGGCCCTCCCCGAAGCGGCGCTGGTCCTCTGCGGCCCGGACGGAGGTGTGACCGTCGAGAACGCGGAGTCGCTGCTCGCCCAGGGGGTGATCGTCTCCTCCCTGGAGGAGGCGGCGGTCCGCCACCCCGACCTGGTCCAGCGCGGTCTCTCCGGGATCGGCATCGGGGAGTCGTACTTCGTGGCCATGTGGAACGCGCTCTGGCAGGGCGGCGTCTTCATCCACGTTCCCGCCGGGATGCAGGCAGTGACCCCGGTCTGGATCGCCCATCTGGCCGCGGCCGGCGAACAGGCGTCCTTCCCCGCCACGGTGGTGGTGGTCGAGGATCATGCCTCGCTGACCCTGGTCGAGGACCTGGTGGGCCTGGCTGATCCCGCCCCCCGGCTCTCGGCGGCGGTCACCGCATTCCAGCTCGGAGAGGAAGCCCGTCTCGACGACATACCCGTGCAGCAGCTCCCGTCCGAAACCTGGCACTTCTCGACCCGCCGGGCCACCTGCGGTGCGAGCGCCCACTACCGGCTGTTCGGCGCGACCCTCGGCGCACGGCTTCAGAAGGCCTATTGGGACGTGATCCTGGAGGGCCGCGGCTCCGAGGCGGACGTCTTCGCGGTCTGCTTCGCGGACGCCCACCAGCACATCGACCACCAGTCGCTCCAGCTCCATCGCGGGCCCGACACCCGGAGCAACCTGCTCCTCAAGGTGGCCGCGCGCGACCAGGCGCAGAGCGTCTACGGGGGCCTGATCGACGTCGAACCAGGAGCCATCCACGCCGACGGCTACGTGGTCAACCGCAACCTCCTGCTCAGCCCGGGGGCCAGCGCCAGCGGTGTCCCCCGGCTGGAGATCAAGGCCAACGACGTCCGCTGCGGACACGGGACGACGGTGGGACACGTGGACGACGAGGAGCGCTTCTACCTGATGGCGCGGGGCATCCCCGCGGAGGAGGCCGAGAGGCTGGTCGTCCGCGGCTACTTCGCCGACGTCCTCGACCGCATCCCCCTCGAGACCACCCGGGAGTGGCTGCAGGCGCTGGTCGACGCCGAGATCGGTGGTGGGGGCGAGGTCGGGGCCGCCGAGGCGGAACAGTGATCGCGGGCCAGTGGGTCACCGTGGCCCGCGCGACCGACATCCCTCCGGGCCACGCGGCGCGGGTCGAGGTCGACGAGATGCCCGTCGCCATCTTCAACGTCGAGGGGGCGCTGCACTGCATCGACGACACCTGCAGCCACCAGGAGGCCTCGCTCTCCGAGGGCGACCTGGACCTGGAGCGCTGCGCCATCGAGTGCCCGCTGCACGGCTCGGCGTTTGACCTGCGCACGGGTGACCCCATCACCCTGCCCGCGGTGGAGCCGGTGCGCGTCCACCGGGTGGAGGTCGCCGCCGGCATGATCAGGGTTGCCCTGAGCGGCTGAATCCATGGCCACCACCACCGACCTCGCCCCCGCTCTCACCCTGGACCTGGAGCAGATCCGCGCCGACTTCCCCATCCTCGACCGCGAGGTGGGCGGGAAGCCGCTGACCTACCTGGACTCCGCGGCCACCTCCCAGAAGCCGATCCAGGTCATGGACGCGGTTGACGGTTACTACCGGCGCAGCAACGCCAACGTCCACCGCGGTGTGCACCAGCTGGGCAACGAGGCGACCGACCGTTTCGAGGCGTCGCGGGTCCGGGTGGCCGGTTTCATCGACGCCGACCCGCAGGGCCTGGTCTTTCTCCGCAACACCACCGAGGCGCTGAACCTGGTCGCCGGCTCCTACGCCCGTGAGCTGCTCCAACCTGCCGACCGGTTAGTGCTCACCCTGATGGAGCACCACAGCAACCTCGTCCCCTGGCAGCTCGCCGCCGAGCGCGCCGGGCTCCAGCTGGCCTTCATCGGCCTGACCGGGGACGGCCGCCTCGACCTCTCCAACCTCGACGAGCTGTTGAGCCCGCCCACCCGGCTGCTCAGCCTCACCCACCAGTCCAACGTGCTCGGCACCGTGAACGACATCGCGGCGATCACCACCGAGGCCCACCGCAACGGCGTGCTGGTCTGCCTCGACGCCGCCCAGTCGGTGCCCCACATGCGGGTCTCGGTGAGGGAGCTGGGGGTGGACTTCCTCGCCTTCTCCGGCCACAAGATGTGCGGCCCGATGGGGAGCGGCGCGCTCTGGGCCCGGCCTGAGCTGCTGGAGCGGATGCCGCCCTTCCTGGCTGGAGGCAGCATGATCGCCAAGGTCGAGCTGGAGCGCTCCACGTGGAACACCGTCCCCCACAAGTTCGAGGCGGGGACCCCCGACGTCGCCTCGGCAGTCGGCCTGGCCGCCGCCTGCGACTACCTGGACGGGGTGGGGATGGAGCGCATCCATGCCCACGAGCAGGGATTGGTCCTCCACATGCTCGACGTCCTCGACTACGCGGGGGCCACCGTGTACGGCCCCCGCGACCTCGCCGTCCACGGGGGCGCGGTCAGCTTCAACGTCGCCGACGTCCACCCCCACGATACCGGCACCATCCTCGACCGGCTCGGGATCGCGGTCAGGGCGGGGCACCACTGCTGCCAGCCGCTGATGCGGGAGCTGGACGTGCCGGCGACCGCCCGTGCGTCGGTCTACCTCTACAACACCCACGAGGAGATCGACCGGCTGGGCGAGGGGATCGCCGAGGTGCGCCGGGTCTTCCGGGTCTGACGAGAAGCCGGGACGCTGCCGGCTGGCGCGCACCCACCCGTCGGGGACTCTGTCCTTCAGCGGCGCCGACGGGCCGCTTCCTCTCGGGGCATCCCTTTGGGACAGAAGTGTCCGGAACCTTTAGCGCCGAGCCGTCTCGCCGCGCAGAGGATGATCGCGGCCAGCGCCGCCGCGATGCCCCCCACCGCCCATTGCGACGGCGGGGCGAAGGTCAACAGGGCTTCGCGGGCGCCTGCCGCTGGGAGGGGACCCGATGCCGCCAACCGGGTCGCCTCGCCAGCTGACCCCCATAATCACCGAAGCGTGAGTCCTGGTCGATCGAAGAGTCCGCCGTGCGTCGAGGTTCCGGACGTCGACGCGCTCGCGGCCGCTCGGGATGTTGCCGCGCTCATCGGGGCGCTCGGGCGCCGGGGCGACCCCGAGGTGCGCAGCTCGGCCGCCATGGCCCTGGGCAGGCTCGGCGCTCCGGCCGTACCCGCCCTCATGGCCGCCCTCGGGCACCGCGGCCCGGACACCCGCTATGGAGCCGCCTGGGCGCTGGGGGAGATCGGCGACCCCGCCGCCATCCCCGCCCTGGTCGCCTGCCTGCTGGATCCGAACCGGGATGTGCGCAGGGGCGCCGGCACCGCCCTCGGTCGCATCGGGACCGCGGCGCTCGAGCCCCTCCTGGCCGCCCTCGCCGACCGAGACGCGGAGGTGCGAGCGGTGGCCGCCACGGCGCTGGGCGCCATCGGCGACGCGTCAGCCGTGGACCCCCTCCTCGGCGCTCTCGGGGACCGCAGCGGGGCGGTGCGCTCCGGCGCCGTCCAGGCACTGGGCCGGATCGGCGATGCCACTGCCGTCGAACCCCTGGTGACCCTGCTCGGCGCCCGCGACGGAGGGACGCGCGGGAGCGCCGCCCAGGCGCTCGGCCGGATCCGCAACTCCGCCGCGGTCGAACCTCTGATCGCCGCCCTGGCGGACCCGGACGCCGAGGTGCGCTGGGCTGCCGTCCAGGCGCTGGCCGAGATCGGCGATGCCCGCGCCGTCGGGACGCTGACCGCCGCGCTGCAGGACGGCGACGAGGGGGTGCGCCGGGCGGCTCGCGAGGCGCTCGAGACGATCAGCGGGACGCCCGGCCCTCCCTGAGAGCCGGCCGCGCCGGCTCGGCCCCCGACCGAGGCCTTCAGCCGACCCCGAGCGTGCCCCAGACCTCGAGCTTGCCCCGCACCGCCTCGATGACGGCGTCGGTGAACTGGTCGGTGAGCGCGTGCCCACCGAGGTCGGCGGTCCGGGTGCCGTGCCGCACCGTCTCGAAGACGGCCTCGTAGATGGCGCGGGAGGCGGTCCGGGCCTCGTCGCCGGGCATGAGGCCGAGCACGGACGCGCAGGCCAGGATCATCGCCATCGGGTTGGCCAGGTTCTTGCCCCGGAGCGCCGGCGCGGTGCCGTGCGGGGCCTCCGCCATCACGACGCTCGGGGTCAGGGAGTCGCCGGTGAAGCCGATCAGCACCGACTCGGCGCCGGCGATCGACCCGAAGAGGCCGAGCACCAGGTCGCTCATGCAGTCACCGTCGCGGTTCAGGGTGGGGATGACCAGGGAGTCCCCGCCCTGGTTGAGGAGCAGGGCGTAGGTGGCGTCGATGAGCTGGGGCTCGTATTCCACCTCAGGGTGGCGCCCGGCGGCGGCGTCCATCTCCTCCTTGAGCAGCCCCTCGTACACCGGCGAGACCGTGTACTTGGGCCCGCCGAAGACTCGGGCACGGGTCCTCGCCGCATGGACAAAGGCGAACTCCGCCACCTCCCGGCAGATCGACCGGGAGATCCGCTCGGTGCGGAAGGCGACCTCGCCGTCGCCCGACCCCTCCCGCCACTCCTTTGCCCCATAGGCGTCGCCGACCGCCATCCGGACCACGCTGATGGGGGCGCTGACCCCGGCGATGGGGATGACCCCGGGGATCCGGCGCCCGGTGCGGAGGATGACCGTGCCCCCCACCTCGGCGCGCAGTATCGCGTTGGGGCTGCCCACGTCCCCCTGCCCCTCGGGGGTGATGGTCGCCGCCTTGAGCCCGTAGCCGGTCTCGCGCATGGCGTGGCTCGCCTCGATCACCACCCGGTTCTGGGTGGCGCGCCGGTTCTCCAGGCTCAGGTCGTGGTGGCGCAGCTCGAGCTGGAAGCCGAGCACGTCCGCGTCCAGCACCCGGAGGGCTTCGACGAGCAGCTCCTCGCCGGTCTCGTCGCCGTGGAGGACCTGGAGGGTGATGGACATTGAACGGTCAATCTACCAGCCCGGCTGGCGGGCACCGGGAAAGGCGTGGGCGCGGACTCATCAAACCATCAAGCTGGTACCATGTGTCGATGGCAAAGACGACGTTGGAGTTGCCCGACGACCTGATGCGTGCCGCCCGGATCCGCGCCGTGAATGAGGGACGGCGGCTCAAGGACGTGCTGGCCGACCTGCTCCGGCGGGGACTGGCCAGCGAAGGGGACCCCCTCGAGGGGGGCCGGCGACAGGTGCGGCTTCCCCTCGTCGTCTGTGCTCACCCGGCCCTCCCTGGATACGAGCTGACGCCTGATCGGGTGTCCGAGCTCCTGGTGGCCGAGGAGGCGGAGCGCTCGACATCGTGAACCTCTGCGACGTCAACGTCTGGCTGGCCCTGACGCTGTCCGGGCACGCTCATGCAGCGGCGGCGCGGCGCTGGTTCGGCCAGGTGGCAGTACCGGGAAGCGTCCTCTTCTGCCGGGTGACCCAGCAGGCGTACCTCCGGCTGCTCACCAACGCCGCGGTGCTCGCGCCCTATGGGAATCCGCCGCTCAGCAATCGAGAGGCGTGGGCCGCGTACGAGGCGCTCCTCGCCGACGACCGCGTGATGCTCCGGGCTGACGAGCCTCCTGGGATCGAGGCCCGCTGGAAGGAGCTGACGCTCCGCGACACGGCGTCGACGAAGCTGTGGATGGACGCCTACCTCGCGGCGTTCTCGATCGCAGCCGGCTATCGGATGGTGACGACGGATGCTGCCTTCGGCCAATTTCACCGTCTGGACCTTGTGCTGGTGGCCTGAGGGCCCGCCACCTTCAGACCGGCGCACCGGCCGCGGTCAGGACCGCGGTCCGTAGACCCAGGTGTCGGCGATGTCGGCGGTGTCGTTGACGGCGCCCCCGAAGAGGACCACCCGACCGTCGCCGCCGTCGTAGGCCATCTGCGCGTAGAAGCGCGCCGGAGGCGACGTCGCCGGGTGCAGCTGCCGCCAGGCGCTGCCGTTCCAGGCCCAGAGGTCGTTGAGCGGCGCGCCCAGGGTGTAGGTCTCGCCCTGGCTCGCCGCTGCCGTGGTGTAGGCGGTCGCGGTGTCGCCCCCGAAGAGCAGTGCCTCGCCCAGGGCGGAGTCGTAGACCATGCTGGAGCCCACTCGGGGCGAGGGACCTGCGCCGCTACCGGACAGCTCCGACCAGTCCCTGCCGTTCCAGGCCCACATCGCCTGCGAGTGATCCCCGTAGAGGAGGATCTGGCTGGTCGCGGTGTCGTAGACCATCTGCACGTCCTGGGAGTCACCGACCGAGGGGGGTGGCGAGACCGAGGGCGAGAGCTCGTTCCACGTGGTGCCGTCCCAGCTCCAGGTGGTCGCCCCGGTGGGAGTGGTCGTAGATGTCGAGCTCTGCTCGAAGGGCGACGAGGGGGACCAGAGGATGATCGTCTGCGTCGAGGTGTCGTAGGCCATGGCGCCGTCGACGTCCGGCCAGGCCGTCTGCTCGCTCTCAGGCCCGTTCCCATGGATCCAGGTCTGGCCGTTCCATTCCGACGTCGTCGGCCCATCCGCGCAACCCGCGTACCAGAGGACGTCGAAGGTCTGGGTCGCACCGTCATAGGCCGCCGGCACCCCGAAGACGGGCGGGGCGTTGGTCGCCACCTCCTTCCAGGCCTTGCCGTCCCAGGTCCAGGTGTCCTGGTACACCTCGCGGCCGAGAGGGCCGCAACCGGCTTCCCCGCCACTGATCACGACGGTGCTCGTGCTGGTGTCGTAGGCCACCTCCGCGGAGTCGCGGGGGAGCGGGGCCGTGGTGGGAAGCAGCTGCGACCAGTCGTCTGTGACCGCGGATGCGGCCGGGGTGACCGAGGGCGACGGCGCGGCGGCGCTGGTGAGGAGAGCCGTGGCGGGCCCTCCGGCCACCATGACGACGGCGACCGCCGCGCCGATCAGGTGGGTGCGCCGCGCGCTGAGCCGTGGCGCACGGACCGAGGCGGTGACGCCTGTTTGGCCTCCGGGGTCGAGATGACCGCTCGTGCCCATGGGACGGAGATCCTTCGGCTTGGTTACCGGCCGGTAGGTCAGGCGCATGACGCGTGCACGATGCTCGTCCCCCCCACGGCCCAGAGGCCTCCCGACCCGGCAGCGGAGACCCCGGAGAGATAGTCGAACGGCTCCCCGTTCACCGTGTACATCGGCTGCCAGGACACTCCATCCCAATGGAGGATGACGGCGCCGACCGCCCAGGCGTCCGTCGCGTTGACTGTCACCACGCCCGCGAGAGCGCTGGTGCCCGGGGCAAAGCTGCTGGCGCCGGAGCCGCTCGCCAGGTATCCGGCTCGGTTGACGACCGTCGCCACGGCCAGGCTCGGCACCAGCTGCCACCCGGTGAAGCTCGATGTCCCGAAGGCCAGCCCGAGCTGGAGCGTCAGCGCCGAGCCCGGGAGCGCCCCTCCGACCGCCCAGAGGGTCCCGCCCGACGATTCGGCCGCGGAGGTGAGCAGGTCATCGGCTGCCGAGCTGCCCCCCGAAAGCGGTTCGGGGAGGGTCGCATCGGGGGCCGGGACCGCCGACCACGACGTACCGTTCCAGTGCTCGGTGAGGGTTTCCCACGGGCTCGGGGCGTAGGTCTGCACCCCCATGTCCGCCTCATAGCCACCGACCAGCCACACGTCGTCTGCCGAGCCTGCGGCAACGCCGAGAAGCGCGACGCTTCCGATGGTGGCGCCGGTGGCGGGCGGCGTCCCAGCCTGGGCAAGGGCCCAGTCGGGAGGTGCGGGCTCCGGGTCGGGAACATCGACGATCGCCCAGTAGGTGCCGTTCCAATGCTCAACCAGCGGCTGCGCGGCCACGAAGTTGCCCGCGCCGTAGGTGAGCGGCCATTCGGTCACACCCACCGCCCAGACGTCATCCGTGGTGATGGCCGCGATGGAGGTGAGGACGTCCCACGGCTCCACGCCGTCCCGGGCAGCCACGTCGGGGGCGTCGACCACCGACCAGGCGGTGCCGTTCCAGTGCTCGGTGAGGGTCTGCACCGCGGTCGACTGAGGCTCTCCCTGGGAGCTGTAGGAGACGCCGGGTGTCCCGATGTACCCCACCGCCCAGATGTCCGCCGTGGAGACGGCGGCGACGGCGGTGAGCTGATCGCCGCCCAGGGCGGCCGCGTTGCTGGCGTCGGGGCTCTTGACGATGGACCAGGCGGTGCCGTTCCAGTGCTCGGTGAGGGTGGTCGCCGTCTGGCCTGCCGGTCCGGAGGAGCCCACGGCCCAGACGTCAGTCGAGGAGACGACCGCCACTCCGGCGAGCTGGGTGCTGGCGGCGGCGGCCCCGCTGGGCACCGGGGCGGCGCTCAGCTGCCAGGTCGGAGCACACGGGGCTGCCGATCCGCCGCCTGAGGGAGACGCGGAGCGCGCGCCCGACGGCGAGGGCGTGCGCACGCTGCTGGTCGAGCTGCATCCGGCCGCGAGGGTCAGGATCGCCATCGCGGTCAGGGGGATGCCCAGGCGCTCGATCTTGCTCACACCAGCGTCACCGACCCTCACTACTACGGAAACAGGCGGCAGCAGCCCGAGGTTACGCCGCGAAGGCGGGCGGCAGGGGTGTGGCGAGGTGGTCGGCCCGGGGGCTGGGCGCTGCTTCCGAGGGCGCCGTTGCCAGGCTGAGAGTCGATGACGCGGAACATGTGTGCGTGACAGCGGGGCTTGGGTTGCGCTCGCCCAGGTACAATGTTGAGTGTGCAAGTCGGGATTACACCGGTCGACGACGATCTCTACCGCGAGCTCATCCTCGACCACTATCGCA
>Ga0224557_1003967_pt1 | contig 11138 bp, 6 predicted proteins | sample 714S31014metaG_FD_180677 | JGI IMG/M metagenome (GOLD analysis project Ga0224557, IMG submission 180677) | Peat soil microbial communities from Stordalen Mire, Sweden - 717 S3 10-14 | ecosystem: Environmental > Terrestrial > Soil > Wetlands > Peat | place: Sweden: Norrbotten County, Stordalen... | reverse complement strand
AGAGATATTATGGAAAGCCATTATGACTACATATAACAATTTTATTTCACCTGCTGTTAACAGCGTACAACTGGTTTTTTCAAGGAATCCCGCTTGGACTTATACAGTCACGCCGACATTTACGATAACACAGACATCGTCGGTAACGCCCACTATAACACCGACATATACGGCTACGCCGACATTTACCGTTACGCAGACCGTGACGCCGACAGATACGCCCACTGTAACGCCGACAGTTACACAGACCGACACGCAGACTGTGACCCCGACAGTTACCCAGACAAATACCCCAACATATACTGTTACTCAGACAGTTACGCAGACAGTGACGCCCACGGTAACGCAGACCGTGACACAGACTGTGACACCTACGGTAACGCAGACCGTGACACAGACCGTGACACAGACTGTGACACCTACGGTAACGCAGACAGTAACGCAGACCGTGACACCCACTGTGACACCTACGGTAACGCAGACCGACACGGAAACGGTAACGCCCACAGTGACACAGACCGTAACGCAGACAGTAACACGGACGGTTACGCCTACGGTCACAGAAACAGTAACACAGACTGTGACACCCACGGACACACAGACAGTTACGCAAACCGTGACGCCCACCGATACGCAGACTGTAACGCAGACAGTAACGCAGACTGTAACGCAGACTGTGACCCCGACAGTAACCCAGACAGATACCCCGACATTTACGGTGACGCGGACAATAACGCCAACATATACTTTAACTGACACGAAGACGGTAACCCCGACTTTTACGAACACTTTTACAAGTACGGTAACGCCGACTATTACAGCGACCGATACGCCCACGTTTACGCGGACAGTGACGCCGACGGACACACAGACAATAACCCCGACTGATACGCCGACGGTCACTCCGACAGTCACTCCGACTTTTTATGCCGACCATTTCCAGGTTGTTGTTGTGCCGGCACAGGTGGCCGGAGTGCCATTTACTGTGCAGGTTGAGGCCATGGTTCCGGTTGCATACGGCAATTTCCCGTTTACAGCTTACACCGGAACCGTTGACATGAGTTCGAATGCTGGATCATATTCAATCACGCCGCTGGTTTACACCTTTACGGGAGCCGAGGGCGGCGTAACATCCATGCAGGTGCAGATAAATAACACGGGAATTAAGACCATTACAGCCACCGATGACGCGGCGGTGCTGACTCCGGGCGTGGGAACGGTTAGCTTAACGACGGGAAGCGCTGTGAGTTTTACGATACAGGCTCCGTCATCATGTTCGGCCGGGCAGTATATATATATAACCGTGACGGCAAAGGACTCATATAATAATGTGGTAACAACTTACGCAGGCACAGTGGGATTTACATCCACTGACACCGGCACATATACGGTTCTCCCGCCAGATACGGCTTTTACGCTGTCTAACGCCGGGTCAAGAGGATTTTATGTAACTCTTACAACGGAAGGGATCCAGACAATTTCGGCCCATGACGATGTGACTTCCTCAATAAAAGGAACCAGCAACGGCATTAATGTCAATCCCGGGCCGCTGTCTACATTCCAGGTGGTTGCGCCCTCTACGGCAAATACCGGGATAAGCTTTAACTATGCCGTGACTGCTGTTGATCAGTATGGAAATATTATAAGTAATTTTACGGACGCTGTTAACCTGACTACGACAGACACTTCCGGGACCATGGCCCCGGCTTCATATACATTCCAGCTGACGGACGGCGGCACCAGAATACTTGCGGCAATTCTTAATACTGCCGGAACATGGACAATTACCGCCACCGACGCTGGCGCGGGAAAGAGCGGGACAAGCGGACCCATTGTGGCATCTTCCAGCGCTTCGCAGTATAGCCAGCCTCTTTTATTGACTGCATACCTGCCAACTCAGGATGCGTACGGTTACTCTTATATAAGCATTACAAATAACGCAGGTATCGCATATACCATCCCGGCAAGCTCATTCCTTCAGTTCGACGTATTTATACCGGATTACAGCGCTGATTTCTATTGCTCCGTGGAAAATAACGGAACATGGGTTCCGGGCGGTCAATTAAGGGATTTCACTCCTTATATAAGGGACCAGAATAACATAAGGATACACCCGTCCACCGACATATCCGCCTACGCAAGAGGGCAGTGGTACCACAGGAAATTTGATTTCTCGCCGGCAGGGCTTGCAGGCCATAATTCCCAGGAGTTCTTCCTTTCGCAGGACACTGGAAACCTCGGGCAGAACGGCGCGCCTTCAAATAACGTGGGGACATTCAATGCCATTTATGACAATATTCAGTTTACAAATTCAAGCGGCACAACCATAAAATCAATATTTATGAACAATAATATTCTTGGAGTGACCGGCTGGGTTCCCAATCCGGTATCATCCACTGTCGGGGCGGGCGCTTCATGGATCGGTGGAACGGTTTCGCCGACAAATAACTGGGTCTTTATATTAAAGGATATGTCGTTAAGCGTCACGGGATCTCCGGTGCTGGCAAACGGCGTGGCGACGGCGACAATTACTGCGCATGTAACAAGGCCGGATGGCGGAAATGTTTTCGGCGCCCTGATAGATTTTACATCCAACCGCCCGGGCGATATCATAACCCCGCAGAACCTGCTGGCGGGCAACACAAGAGCGGTAACGGATGTCAACGGGAACGCGTCGGCGACCATTAAATCGACGCAGGTCGGATCGGCACAGATAACCGCGACTTTGAGCCACATGAGCAGGATAACGACAGTTAATTTTACGGCAACAGCCGCAAGCAAAGTTACCATAATACCGAACTATCTCAGCCTTCAGTCCAACTCGCCCGGGTCGATGCAGGTGAGCATACAGGATGTGAACGGCAACAACGTATCGTACGCGCAGAACATAACGATGACATCAACGTCGGGGACAATGCAGTTCAGCCAGGATAATGGGAATACCTGGGCAACAACAGTGTTCCTGCCTGGAACGCAGGTAAACAATATTCTTGTAAGGGATTCAGTGGATGGAAATTCGACACTATCGGCTGCGGTATTAACGCTTACGACAGGGACGGCGGCCATCACGGTTAACGACACGCCCGCGTCCGCGCTCGTTATAATACCTGCGACGCAGACAAACATGGCCGGAAACACCGCGACCATAATAGTGCAGGCAAAGGACAGCCTGGGTAACAACGCCAATTCCAACGCAGTAGTAAAACTATCTTCTGCTTCCACCACTATGCAATTCTCCACAGACCAGAACAACTGGTTCACTACTATAAATGTAACCCTTGCAAGCGGCAAGGCGACCCTCTATTATATGGATACAAAAGACGCCAATAACGTGATTATAACTGCGCATGATGTTGCCGCTGTTTTGACCAACGGTACGGCGACCGCCACCACAATATCGAACGTCGCGGCCCTTTTATCGGCCACAGCGAGCGCGTATTCGGCGCCGACAGGCACACCACTTACAGTAACCGCGCTATTGACGGATGCCTATGGCAATCCTATAGCAAACACTGCGATAACTTTCGTCCCGAAAGCAAGCGGCGGAGTCCCGACCGTGGCGCCGGCCTCGGGCAACACGGACGTAAACGGACATGTGACGACAACTTTTACGACCGGAGCCTCAACCGACCAGATGAATTATTGTGTGGTCAACTCGGCAGGGGTTCTCGGCACAACGGTAATTATTTATATATCCGGGACTGCGACGCAGATCGTGCCCAACCCGAATCCTATGGCCCTGGGTGCGGATATTATAGGCAGCCTCGGCGTTAATCTGCAGGACGCGGGTAATTTCAATGCCCAACCGATAACCGGGTTTACGTCATTGATTATCGCGGCAAACGCCAATGTACAGTATTCGCTCGACGGCGTAACCTGGAGCGGCCTGAACACGGCCCTTCCATTCACAGTAAATTCAAGCGGTTATGCGCTTATATATGTCAAATCACATACACCGGGCACATACACATTTGCCATATCCCAGAACAATCTGCCTAACCATTATACGGCGGCGACTGAAACACTTACAATAACCACGGGATATTTCCTGCATATTACTCCGCCTGCATCATCGGGAACGGTTTTTGCGCCTGCCGGGTCAACATACTCGGTAACCGCCTATATAACGGATCAGAACGGCGTGGCACAGGCCATTGCAAATGTCCCGATATCTTTTGATTCAAATTACGGATCGGTTAATCCGATCAGCGGATATTCCAACGCTGCAGGTCAGTTGAGCACTATACTGACGCTTTCAATATCTTCCGGCATCGGCCACATAGTCACTGCTTCCATGTCTAACCCTTCGGGTGTTACCTCGTCGGCGATAATAATGTCACAGCCGGTAGTTTCATTCGCCATTTCCGCGCCGAGCACCGCGTTTAGATCGTGGGGTACATATATAACGCAATACACAATAACTGTAAGGGCGAAGGACGCCTATAACCAGACGGTCACGAATTATACCGGAACGGTTCATTTTACATCCTCCGACCCGCTGTCAGTACTTCCGTCCGATTATACTTTTACCGCCGGCGATAATGGGGTACACCAGTTTACTATAATCGAATACGGTACCGACGGCCTGCAGAGCATTACGGCCAAGGATACCATACAGGTATCAGAGACCGGGCTTAGCAATAATACGCTTGTAAGCGAACCGCTGACTTATACAGATACTCCCACGGTCACAAAGACGATTACCAAGACCGTGACACAGACAGTAACAAAAACTGTGACACAGACAGTAACGCAGACTGTGACACAGACAGTAACGCGGACGGTTACGCCTACTGTAACGCAGACTGTAACCCAGACTGACACACAGACAGTCACGCAGACGGTTACGCAGACAGTCACGCAGACGGTTACGCCCACGGTAACGCAGACAACAACTCAGACCGACACACAGACAGTTACCCCGACGGTGACCCAGACAGTGACCCAGACAGTAACGCCCACAGTCACGCAGACGGTGACCCGGACTGTGACCCAGACAGTCACGCCCACGGTCACGCAAACGGTGACACTTACAATAACCCCGACGGTTACCATCACAGATACGCAGACAGTCACCCAGACGGTGACACAGACTGACACGCAGACAGTCACGCCGACGGATACGCAGACGGTTACCCCGACATTTACGATTACCCATACATTTACCGTGAGCCCGACGTTCACGGATTCGCCGACTATCACGCCCACATCGACAATTACACCGCCGTTCACACAAACCGTAACACCGACTATAACCGAGACTTTTACGGCTACTGATACGCTTACGATTACGCCGACATCGTCCGTAACGCAGACTTCAACGGTTACGCTTACGGACACACAGACCGTAACGCCGACAATTACAATGACCCTTACATTTACCCAGACTATAACAATGACGGTGACCCCGACTATTACGTAGACATCGACAATTACCCTTACCCCGACGATTACGATGACGTTTACAGTTTCGCCTACTTTCACAATATCGCCGACGCATACTGTTTCTCCGACAATTACAACGACATCGACATATACGCCTACTGCAACGCCGACACCCGATACAATAGCGTGTTATCCGAACCCCTATTCGCCGTCAAAGGCCTATAACGGGACGCTGAAATTTGATTTCCTGCCGCCGGAATCGGTGATAAAGATATATGACATACAGGGATACAAGGTTATCGAATATGACGGAGTTTCGGGCAGGGTGGAATGGAACGGCAATAATACCGACGGGGCGAAATGCGAACCGGGTATATATATGTACATTGTTACCACAGGCTCCAAAAAGTACAGCGGAAAAATATATATTATCAAATAAACAAGGGATAATAGCATGAAAAAACTGGTAATATTAGCCGCGGCGTTGTTTGCCGCATCACAGTTGTTTGCTTCGCCGGGACAGGGCGCCATGGATATCCTGAAGGTGCCGTCGGGAATAAGGTCGCAGGCTGTCGGAGGGGCGTATAATTCGGTCAGCGACAATCTTGAGGCCTTTGATATGAATCCGGCCGGGCTGTCAACAATTGAGGGCACCGACATGCTCTTCATACAGGACTTTTATCTGATGGACATGTTTTATGATTCCTTTTATTACGCGCACGGGAACGCGGATATAGGCACTCTGGGCGCTGTGGTGAAATATTTAAACGGCGGTTCCATAATAAAAACAAACGAAACTCCAATCGGCACATATGCGGGTGAAGGGGAGTCGGTTTCCGGATCTGACTTTCTGATCGGCGTGGGTTATGGGACAAAAATGTCAAGACTGCTTTATAATGATCTGACCAAAAACATGGAAGCGGGTATCACCATTGATTTTTCAGGGCAGAACCTCGGGCCCACTTACAGCGACATGGCCGTTTCGGCGGACATAGGCGCCATATATAATATTATCCTTGAAGAGCCGGATTTTATGCAAAACCGCGGGGAAACAATATGGAACAAAATTTCACTCGGATTTGATATCAGGAACCTTGGTTTTAGTTTTGGTTCCGGCCTTACGCCGATGATAGTGGCGGCCGGAGCCTCCACACAGGTTTTTAATCTTTTCGGGCTCAACAACAGGTTCATTTACAGCCTTGATCTAGACATTTCCCAGGCGGACTCACTTAACATCAGAACCGGATTTGATTACATGCATAACTTCGGCGACTTTAATGTTTCACTCAGGGCCGGCTATGATTTCAACCCGTCTGACAGACTCTACAGTGGAATCTCCGGCGGCGCGGGCATAGGCTTTAAGAACGGTCAGACATCCATGTATTCCCTCGATTATGTATATTCGCCGTATGGAGAACTCGGCAGCAGCCAGAAAATGGGGATATATTTAAGACTTTAGAAAGCCCGCCCTTAAAACTTGACAGTATAATTAGAAATGATATAATTAATCATTATATTGAACTTAATAACAGGAGGAACAGATGAAGAAGTATTTTGTTCTGCTTTTAATGGTGGTTTTTGCTTTTGGAACTATGCTTGTTACCGGATGCGGCGGCTCGGGCGGAGGAGAGAAAGTAAAGAGCGCGGCCGATGAGGAAGGGCAGGTAATGGACGAGGCGAAACAAAACGCAAAAGAGGAACTGCCAAATACTTATGTTGTTGAAAAAGGGGACACGCTTTATTCGATTGCTGAAAAAGCGGACATTTACGGGAACAAAGAGCAGTGGCCGATAATTTATGACGCGAATAAGGATATAATTGATGATTATAAGACCGTGACAGAAGGGCAGAGGCTTATAATTCCGAGAAATATTACAGCCGTGGACATTGAAAAGGCAAAACAGAGGGCCGAACAGCTTAACTGGCCGCCGAATGAAAACGCAGCGACAGCACAGGCATCCTCGGGTGAAGAAGGCGCAGTTGCGGGCATAAGCCCGGCAAAACATAAAAAGGCGCACGTAAAAGCCGTTCCCGCTGCCGTTGAAGCGGCTTCTTCCGGATCTGAATCTGTCGGAAATGATGAACAGCCGACGCCGATACCGGAACCGTCAAAGAAAGCCAAAAAAGGATCTCCGGGAATGCTGGCGCTTGTTCTTATCCTGCTGGGCGTGATTGCGGCCGTGATTTATTTCATAATTGCCAGGAGGAAGAAAAAGGAAGATGATGAGGAAGAAAAAGAGGATAAATCGGATAATATACTGGGATAAAAGAGCGCGCTTATTGGCGCGTTAAAGATAAAAAAGGCGCAGGGTTATCCTGCGCCTTTTTTATTAAAAAAGGGAGCTTATGAAAAAGTTTAAAGAATGGTTCTTTTTTAATTTATTCCTTCCGGCCGCCATACTGATTTTTAAGGTTATTTCGTCGACCTTCTCCTTTAAGGAGCTTAACGGCGCCGGCATATCGCCTTATCAGGATAAAAAATCGGGCTTCATTTATATTTTCTGGCACTCTACACTGCTGGCTCCGGTATGTTTTTACAGGAACATGGGGATAGTATCCCTGGTTTCAATGAGCAGGGACGGCGAGATAGCCACCCGTGTGGCGCAGAGTTTCGGTTTTGTAATAGCAAGGGGATCTTCTTTCAAAGGTGCGGCCAAAGGACTGCTTGAATTGAAAACACTGGCGGAAGCCGGAAAAGACATAACCATAAATACGGACGGCCCGCGCGGCCCCGCGGAAAGCGTCGGCAAAGGCGCCGTATATCTCGGCAAACTTACGGGGCTAAAGGTGGTTCCTTTCGGGTTTGCCTGGAAAAACAGGATAAGGCTGACTTCCTGGGACAGGTTTCAGGTGCCGCTTCCTTTTACAAAAGGCGTATTCAAATTCGGCGATCCTGTAATGATAGACCCGCAGGCCGATGCCGGCCGTGAAGAGGAAATCAGGAAACAGCTTGAAGTTGAATTAAAGAAGCTTAACACCGACTGCGAGGCGCAATTTGGAAGATAACAGCGATTTTTTCAGGGAACAGATATCCGGGGTGGCGGAAGGTTTTGATGAAAAAGGCGCCACCATTATAATGACGGCTTTTGATATGGCGGCAAAGGCCCACGAAGGGCAGAAAAGAATGTCAGGCAAACCATATATATCGCATTCAGTTGAAGTCGCCCGTATATTAAAGGATATGAAAATGGACGCCACCACAATTGCGGCCGGGCTTTTACATGATGTCATTGAAGACACGACATTTACAGTTGAGGATATAAAGAAAATATCCGGCGAGAATGTGGCCTTTCTTGTCGAGGGAGTCAGTCATGTGACGGCTAAAGTTTTTAAGACAAGGGGGCAGATATTCAGCGAGTCCCTGAAAAAAATGTTTTTTGCCATGGCAAAGGACATAAGGGTCATAATAATAAAGCTTGCCGACAGGCTGCATAATATGAGGACCATAAGTTTTCTTGACCCGGAGAAGCAGAGGATAATATCCCAGGAAACCCTGAACGTATACGCCCCGCTGGCGCACAGGCTGGGAATGGAAAAGGTGAAGTCGGAGCTTGAGGATATTTCTTTTTCGGTTATAAACCAGGAAGCTTACAGGGATATAGCGAAAAAAATAGCGGAAAGAAAGGAAGAGCGGGAAAAACGGGTCGAGGCCTTAAAGGCGAGCCTTGACGGTGAACTGAAAAAAATGGGCCTTAAAGCGGAAATAGTCGGAAGGCCGAAGCACTTTTATTCCATATACCAGAAGATGACGCGCGACAACAAACGTTTTGAGAACATTTACGACCTGGTGGCGCTCAGGGTCATAACGGACACAAATTCCAGCTGTTATACGATACTCGGCATAATTCATAATTTTTTCAAGCCCCTTCCGGGCAGGTTCAAGGATTACATCGCCATGCCAAAATCCAACATGTATCAGTCGCTGCACACCACGGTGCTTGACGGCTCCGGAAGGCCGGTTGAAATACAGATAAGGACCCATGAAATGGACGAACTCGCGGAGGAAGGCATCGCGGCGCACTGGAATTATAAGGAAGAAAAGGCTTTTGACAAAAAAACCGATACGGCATTCGCCTGGGTAAGGCAGCTTCTTGAATGGCACGGTACCGTGCGCGAAAGCGAGGAATTCATCAAGGAACTCAAGGTGGATCTTTTTGACGAGGAGGTTTTTGTTTTTACCCCCAAGGGCGAGGTTAAAGAACTTATAAAAGGCGCCACGGTGCTTGATTTTGCCTACAGCGTCCATTCCGACCTTGGCGACAAATGCATTGGCGGCAAGGTTAACGGAAAATGGGTAACGCTGAAGTATGAAATGCAGAACGGGGACATGGTGGACATTTTAAAGGGGGCAAACCAGCATCCCGTGGTTGACTGGCTTAAAATAGTAAAAACGGCGAAGGCCAAGAACAGGATACGCCACTGGCTGCGCACCAACCAGAACATGAAGGAAAATGTTGAAAAGGGCCGGGCCCTGCTCTCCGAGAGATTTGCCAAGTTTGACATCAGGCTGGACGGGATACCGGAGGAGGCGTGGGGGGCGCTTCTGGAACAGTATAACGTAAAGGATAAGGACGATATATTTGCCGGAATTGGATACGGTGAATTTTCCGACTCCAAGGTGGCGAACCATGTGGTAAGGTTTGTCAGGGAAAGCGAGGATTTTAAGGCGGTCCATCCCCACATGACACACGGGGCCGCGAAGGGCGAGATAATAGTCCAGGGGGAGCTCAGCGATGTGGCATACAAATTTGCCAGGTGCTGCAATCCCGTTCCCGGGGACGAAATAACCGGTATTTTTACAAAAAAAGGCATATCCATACACAGGAAAAACTGCTCAACTCTCGCCATGTCAAAGATAAACGCGCCGGTTGTGGCGGTTAACTGGAACGAGAAATCCGAAAATTTCTACATGTGCCGCCTGAAAGTGACGGGACGCAATACCGATTCGCTTTTAAGCGACCTGCTTACGACGGTCTCAAAAAACAATGCCATGATAAGTTCGTTCAATTCGAACCTTATTTATGAAAATCATCTGCAGGCGGATCTGGCCGTCAACATCAAGGGACAGCCCCATCTTGCCGAACTAATGTCGGCGTTAAGGAAGGTGAAGAACGTTATGACCGTTGAGAGGGTGGATTAATAAAAAAAACCGCGTTTCCGCGGTTTTTTTTATTGGGTTTTAACTCTTATGCCACTTTTTTAACTTTGCCCGACCTTAAACAGCGTGTACATACCAGAGCCCTGCGCACCCTGCCGTTCAAAAGTATCTTAACCGGCTGAAGGTTGGGTTTGTTCCTTGTTTTGGTCCTGTTTCTTGCATGCGATACATTATTTGCCGTAACCGGCTTTTTATCGCAAATTACACACGATCTTGCCATCTTTGAGCCTCCTTCAATTTTCTTTACCAGATAAAAAATATAACATAAAAAAATGGGGGTGGCAAGAGGAAAAATTAAAAGTCAAAAGTCAAAACCAATAAGTGCAACTTTTGAATTATTAAGTGAAAAAAACAAAAACATCACGGATTTGAAGAAATTTGTCCTGATTTTTCATTGCATTGTTTCACTTATCAGATTTTACAGTTGTACTTATTGGTTTTGCATTTTAACTTTTTACTTATTTACGTATTATTGACAAATATAAAAAATGTGTTATCATAATTTTACCCATATATTTATATGTAAATCGGGAGGTTGTTTAATGAAAATAAGGTATTTTTTAGCCGCTTCTCTGCTGTTTTTATTCATAGGCTG
>Ga0224557_1003960_pt1 | contig 11147 bp, 8 predicted proteins | sample 714S31014metaG_FD_180677 | JGI IMG/M metagenome (GOLD analysis project Ga0224557, IMG submission 180677) | Peat soil microbial communities from Stordalen Mire, Sweden - 717 S3 10-14 | ecosystem: Environmental > Terrestrial > Soil > Wetlands > Peat | place: Sweden: Norrbotten County, Stordalen... | reverse complement strand
TAAGCGCCACGCCGGTCGGCGCACAACACTCATGGTGACCCATCCAGCTTGGATTCTGGCGGCTGTTGTCGCGGCCATCGCGGGCACCACCGACTGGCGTTCCCGCCGCATTCCCAACTGGCTCACCGTCTCAGGCGCAGCCGCTGGCATCGCCGCCAATATCATTTACTACCGCTGGCCCGGCCTGAAAACTGCCGTGCTCGGGATGGCCCTGGGCCTCGCGCTCCTCCTGCCCTTCGTCCTGATCCGCAGCCTCGGCGCAGGCGACTGGAAACTCGCGGGCGCCCTGGGAGCCTGCCTGGGCCCGCGCCCTCTCGCCGACGTTCTGATAGCCGCCATCCTCGTTGCTGGAGTCATGGCGCTAGCCGTGGTCATCTACACCGGGAGGCTAAAGAAAACCCTCCTCAACATCGCCCATATCGTCGCCGCACTCTTCACCCTGCGCCCGCCCAGTGCCGAAGTCTCCCTCGACAACCCCCAGTCCACCAAAATCCCCTTCGGAGTAGCCCTGGCCGTAGCCACGATCCTCTACGTAGTAGCCGCCTCCCTGGGCAAAATCTAGTGTGAACACCGTGTCAACCTGAGCGAGCCAAGGCCCCCAGCGCGCGCGCTTCTCGCGTGATGGGATGGAGAAGCGAAGAGCCTGCCCTGAGCTTGTCGAAGGGGACCCTGTGTTCTATGTCATCCCCACCGGGAACCCGCCCCCCGTGTCGACCGTAACTCCCGCCAGCAAATTCGCCGTTCCCCGCCCAATTTGCCGCTATTATAATGTTGAATAATCAGCACCACGGGCCGTGCTCCCAATGAATAAGCTGAAAACGGTAGCCCACAACCTAAGAAGCACCGAGGCGTCCGAAATCGCCGAAGCCGCCGTTGTCCTCCCGCTCGTATTCATGTTTCTGCTCGGCATCGTCTGGTTCGGACGAGCCTTCAATATCTACTCCACCATCCAGCAAGCAGCCCAGCAAGGGGCACTGGCCGCCGCCCGCCCCACCTGCTCCACCTGCACTCCCACTTTCCGCGGAGGAGCTGCAGTCGATACTGCGGTAGCCGCGGTCATGCACGCCTCCAGCATCGACCTTACCCAAATCGTCGCAGGCGGCAGCGCTTCCGGACCATGCTCGCCATCCCCGACCTACAACATCACCGTTTGCCAGCAAGTAGAACTGAATTCCTATCCCGCGACCAGTCCACTCACGGCCTGCCCGTCATTGACGCCAGCTGCCCCTACTCCGTCGCAAATCTGCGGCGTACTGGTGACTTTTCAATACAAGTACAAGTCTTATCTCCCCTTCACGTCCCTGAATATGAGCACGATCATACTGACCGCGCAGGCGCAGACCCGGATGGAGAACTAAGTGGTTAGTTCGATCAAGTTCGGCGGGGATAGCTGGTCGCGCACCGCAAGAACGCTCCTGCGCCGAACCGAAGGATCGGCCATCCTCGAATTTGCCATCGTTCTGCCGGTGCTCGTGGTTTTCATCGCCGGCATTTACGATTTCGGCGGCGCTTTCAATCAGAAACAAAAAATCGAACAGGCCGCGCAGGAAGGCGCAATTGTGGCGGGATCTCAGCCCACCAGCGATCTCCAACCCGTGGCCGGATCCACTACTTCAAATCCAGACTCCCTGGTGCCGGTGGTCTATGCCGTCTTCAATTCCCTTCAACAAAGCGGCGTCCTCACGGCCGCGTGCAGTCTTCCCGCTACAGCGACAGGACCGTCGGGACCGTCTCCGACTTTGACTTGGAAGTACAAAATTAAGAACTGTTCCAGCTTCAATAGAAATGATGACCTGGACATCACCATCAATCGCGGGTTTGTAGCGGCCGTTACCGGCGAAACCGGGCTCGACGTCGTCGGCACCGTCGTCACCGTCTCTTTCCCCTATGATTGGCGCTTTTATAGCGTGATTCAGCAGATTCTCCCCGGCGTAATAAAAACGACTCCGATCGTCGAATCCGCCACTGTTCACAACCAAATGTGAGGATGCTTGCGACGCCATCACCCCCATCCCGGACGTAAGCGCGAACAAGGAGTTGTCATCACACTGGTCGCAGTCTTCATGGCCTCGGTGGTTCTGGTCATGGCCGCGCTGGCCATCGACTTAACAACGCTCTACACCGCCCGCAGCGAGGCCCAACTCGCCGCCGACGGCGCAGCCCTCGCTGGAGCGCGCGTCCTCGCAAATTCCGGCATGACGTCCTCGGCCGACCTTCCCAGCTTCCCTACGGGCACGGCTGAAACCCTCGCCAGGACAGTCGCTACGCAAGTGGCTTTGAGTAATCAGATTGGCGGAAAGGCCATCAGCGGCACCGGAACATGCGGGTCGACGGGCGTCAGTATTTGCTTCAATGACACGGCCGTGGATTTTATGAGCAACCCCCACGTCACCGCGCAGGTTACCCGGCCCGATCTGCCGACATTCTTCCTGCGCTTCTGGAGCAAGCAGTTGGCAGTAGCGGCGTCAGCCACAGCCGAAGCCTACAATCCTTCGGGCTTGTCGAGCCGCAGAGACGCGTTTCCCCCAATAGCGCCCGTTTGCGTAAAACCGTGGCTGCTGCCGAACATTGACCCCACGGGGTCGGGAAGGCCAATCTTCAGTAGCACCCGAAGAGGCACTATTCAGAACCCTGCCTTACTCGGCTATGGCTGGCCGCTCGTCTCGAATCCCGGCGGAGCGCCGCAGGCAGGTAAATACTACGCGGGAGCAATCGATGCTACCGGTTTCCCCAAGCCGACAACGGCTTTGCCCTCCTGTAGCAGCAGCCTCACCACTGATTACGAAATTGCCGTCGCAGGATGTGTTTCGCAGCCCATCCAGTGTGGCGCCGCTCCGGCGGCAAATATCAACATCGATTCCACCCCTTACCCGACCCGCGATGCAGAAACAGTCTTAGCGGCGGAGTGCCTCATTCACTACACCGGACTCGCCGGAGACACTGACACCGTTAATGGCCAGCCTGCGGTGCCGCTTCCCCTTCCTTTCGAGTTCGTAGCAGGGAATCAAAATCCTGTTGTGCCTGTGGGAACCGATGTACTGGTTAGCGATTCCGTCGTGACAATTCCCGTCTACGATTCTAATGGCGTTGCGCCGCCCCCAACCGTCGATGTGATCGGCTTTCTCCAGGTGTTCCTCAACCCACAGTCAGCGGTTCTGCCGAACCCGGCCACAGACGCCCCTCCATACCAGATCCCGGTAACCATCATCAACCAAATCGGCTGCGGCACCGACTCCACCGGCACCCCCATCTACGGCAATGGCCCCTCCGCCGTCCCCGTCCGCCTGATCACGCCACCGTAGCTCTTGGGAAGTAAAGCGTGCCGCCTACCGCGCGCTCGGCATCCCGCGCAGTCCTCGCACCATGACCGGCCTTCGCAGCACCGTCTCCAGCAAATGCCGCGCCGCCGCCACGTTTTCCCCCGCCCGGTCGAGCGGCGAATATCCCGTTGCGTGCACCTCTAAAATCCCGCCGCGGCCATCCACTTCAAGCCGCGGGGCCGTCCCGTTTCGCGGATCGAGCGCGTTCGCCAGCCGCAGCACGCCCGCCAGTTCAAGCGCCACGCGCCGGTCCGGCAGCTCCAGTCGCTGCATGTTTTTTCCGCGCGGACGCGGCAACGTTCCGCGATGATACCGGGCCACTACCGCCGCCAGTCCCAATTCGCGCGCGCTCCAACCCAAAGGCCGCGCCAGCTTGAGAATCATTCGAAACGATTCTTTCTGATGGTTCTCCCCGCCCTTCGCCTTGCCCACATCGTGCATCAACGCCGCAGCCTGCAGCACGTCCCGCGAGTCATGTTCCGCATCATCGCGAAGCAGCCCAGCCTTCCGCAACCCGTCATATAAATGAAGCGACAGCTGCGTCACCCGCTGCGCATGCGAAAAATCCGGATCTAGATACCCCGCCCATACCCGCAAACGGTTCATCGCCGCCGCCCGCAAATCCGCTCCCGCTGGCAGCGCCGCCCGCCAAACGCGCCACAACGACTCCTTGCCGATCATCATCTCGCGATAGCGTTCGACGCGTCGGCTGCGCTCGTGGTTCAGCTTCTCGCGCCACCGGTTGCGGCTCTCCACGTCCGGAAACGCTTGAATCTCGAGCGCCGTCGCCCACAGCACATCCAGATCGTGTACCTCGCCCAGCAGGTCTTGCAGCTCTTTCAGGTCCTTTCCCCAAAGCGCATGCTGGGCCGGCAAGAAATTCTCTACGGTGTAACGAAACCGTTTGATCCCGATCCGCAGCTCGTGCAGCGCAATCTGCGACCGCGTCCGCACCGCGCGCTTGTGCAACTCGTACGCAGCCGTCCACTTCTCAAGCGCCAGGTGCAGATAGACCACGTTCCCCGGCCGCAGCCGCGCCGCCCGTCCCGGCAGCGTCCGGCTCCATTGCCGCCACCGCTTCTTGTCAAATTGGTTGAGATCCCTCCACGCCAGCTGTTTGCATTCCGCCTCGCGCGCACGCACATGATTGAGCAGCTTCCCCACCACCAGATCTTCCGTAGAGTCGCGGCTTGCGGGTGCGGGTGCCCCATCCTTGCGCGTTCTGTGCGCAAGGGTGGGTTTGTCTCCCTCCGCTGCCGAGTCGCCGACAACCTCCAGCTTATCGATCCACTCCTGCATCACCTGCATGTCGCGGAGTTCGCCGAGCGCACGAAAAAGCTTCCGCCCCGCCTTCTTCATTTCCTTCCACGACGGGTCCGGATCCATCGCCATCAATCCATCCGCCAGCGACCGGCAGCGTCGAATCGCCACGCGCAGATCATGCACGGGATCGGCCTCAAACCCCGCCGCTGCGCGACCGCACTCCTCCAGCACCCGCTCCATCCAGAAGCGCAAGCCGACCTTTGATTTTGCCGGGGATTTTGGACTTGCCGGCCTTGGACTGGCCTGCTTAAGGACTGAACTCGCTCCCAACCTGGCTCCTTAGTTCCTGCTGGAACCATTGTCGCCTCTTTACGCCAATTCTTCTAGAGCAGCGGTGAGGAAAGCGACAATCGGCGTGCGATTCCCTCATCCCTGCAGACTTTGGTTGGGGCTGCAAAACGAAGAGAATTTCAGTGCCGAGGGCAATTTAAAAAGCCAGTCCGACTCGGCTGGCTGGCTCCGTTGCTCCGCTCCCGTTACTTGATAGAACAAACTTGAAATGGAAATTTCAAGAACCTGACCTTCCAACCAAAACCCAAACTGGAAAAGTTAGAAGGTGCCCGAATCGCGCCGCGTCAGGATGACGCGTTCAAGAGTGAGTTCGTTGCCGACAAATATGAAGTTGTACGGAGATCCGTTCAAAAGCGCACCCAGCACGTCGCGCGCTGGCCCAGGTCCCAGATCCACAATCACTTCTTCCCGCTCTGCTCCTGCCGGAATCGCGACCTCAGCTTGCGTCTTCAAGTGGACCTCAAACAGCACCTGCGAAAGCGTCGCTCTCGCCGAGTGAATGCTCAGCATCCCGTTTTCGTAGGAGACGCTCACCGCCGGTTTCGCCGGTTCCGAAGCCGCAACCGCACCACCAGCGTCGCTGCTCTCCTGCGTGAGCGCCGGAATATTGACCGCCGCATTTGCCGCGCCCGGCGCTGCAACCGTCACAGGAGCGGCGCTAGAGACCCCGGAAGGTGAGTGCGTCGGCAAGGGTAGGTTCGCAACCGCGTTCGTCATCGCCAGTTTCGCGGGCGCAACCGAAGGATTCGATACCAGCGCAGTCTCTCGCAGGTGCGCACCCGCTGAAGATAGTGCGATCGAGCCCTGGCTGCGAGCCGCACTCCCTCCGCCCAGCTTCACCACTACAGCATTCTGTCCGGTCGAAATCCGATAAGGCTGGGCCTCTTCGAGATCCAGCACGATTCGCGTTATAGGAGGATTTTTAAAGAACAGCCCGGAGCGAACACTTTTCAGCGCGCCACGATTCACCGTTAGCGCTCGCAGTTCCGCGGAAGGCACGGCGCCGGGAAAATCCACCACGATGCGATCCGGTCCCGTTATCGCCTGAGTATTCGGCGCAACCGCGCTGGAAGTCTGGATCTCGACTTCCATGGCATCCGCGTTGCCCCGCACTAGCACGTGCTCGACCGTTGCGCCCGATTGCGCGATAAGGGGTTCCGCTAGAAGGGCAACCGAGAGCAGGGCTCCGAAATACAGCTTGCAAGACATGGGCACTTAACGAGGAGTGTAGCAGTTGGAGCGAGCGAAGAATTACTCGGAAGTCGTAGTCCTAGTGGTGCCAGCGGATGGCTGACCTGATCCCCGGACTGCCGCTTGCTCTAAGCTCCGACCAGGCTCTTGTGCTTGCGGTACCGCCAGCCAATTGCTGCCAGTCCGGAAGCAAGCAGAATCATCGTCGAAGGCTCGGGAACCGAAGGATGGTGGGACGGCTTATGGCAATGGGACGTGCCAACTTCCCCTAACATGGCGCAATTCCGAGGGGGAAGCGGGAGCTCGAAAGGAACGTAGGGGAACTGAAAATTGCTCGCGTACAGCTCGGGTGAAACTGGCTGACCCGCAGGCAATTCCGGGGTCCGCAGACTTGCCCGAATCGGCAAAGCCGGACCAATCGGCTCAAGCGCCACGGGCTGGTCCAGAACATCTTCTTCCGGCTCTTCGTTCGAAACCTCTGGTTTGGCCGTGTCGGAAACCTGGTTGCCACACTTTGCCCGCGCCGTGATCTTGCCGTCGGTCAGCAGCATCTCGCCGGCCTTCAGTCGAATCCTCTTTTGTGTCCAGAAGACTGTGTCGCGAATGCGATAGGAAACGTAGACATCGCGCGGCTCCGCCAGCCGAACAAGGTGAGCCCGATTGTAGTCAAACTGACCGAAATGGCGGGCCACCGCCTTATCGTTGGCGGCCGCTTGCCGCAGAGCTGCCGCACTCTTAAGGCCTCCCGGCACAACCGAGTATGGATAAACCCCTGGAACTCGTGTCACATACACGGGCCGCTTGGTCGATTGCCGCGAGACGAACCCAAGATCCTGCTGGACGGCCTTAGCCCAAGATGACTCCGGCGAGCCCTTGGAACCCTCCATGGAGGGCCACTGGGAGACTCGAGCGGCAGTTTGCCAGCAAGCAACGGAAATTACCGCTACTGCCACCGAACCCAGCAAGAAACGCTGCGAGCGAAGACGACGCTTGTACCAGCTTCGCCTACGCCGTACACCTCCGTCATTCGCACGGTTGCTCAGAAGGCACTCTCCTCAACTTCTGGGTCCAGTGTCCTGCAGGCAGACAACTCCAGACCCGCGTGCTGCACTTCAACAGCCAAACTTTCAGCGTTTCAATTTATTTTCAACCGGTTGGAATGCAAGCACTTACAAACGCGAAGCATGATGGCTACTGGCACTGCACAACCAAATTAGTCACAAAGGCAGCAAAACTTTACGTGCGTTGAAGCATCCCACGTCTGCGGGGCTGCAGACCGATTAAACCTGCAACAGTTGCAACAGAACTTTAGCTGAATCCTTGGTTTGAGTCCAGAACAATATACGGCCAAGGCTGTGCAAAACTTAAATGCTTTGTGCATGCATATTTTCACCTACTGCTAATGTCCGGGGCCATCCTGATTCCGATCCCGGCGTTCTGCCCGATATCGACAAAGCAACGGAAAGGGGGACGCGCTCACTGGTGCTCGACCGTGCAACTGTGAGCTTGCAACCAGGCTTTCGCCTGTTGGTGAACACTGGCAACTTCGTCCTGAGTTAGCTCAGTGGCAAGTGCTTGGAGCTGCGAATCGGCATTCTCATCGCCTAGGGCGAGCGCCAGGTCATACCAGAAATAGGCCTTGCCGTAATCCTGTTTAGCTCCTGCGCTGCCCGCCCAATATTGCGCGCCCAGGGCAGAGAGCGCTGGAACGTATTTTTGCTCCGCCGCGCGGTGGAACCAATCCGCGGCATCCTTATCGCTCGGATGAACGCCATCCCCATCGCGGTAAAGTTTCCCCAGCCGCCACTGCGCTTCGGCATCACCCTGCTGGGCCATCTTCGTAAGTTCTTCCGGCGTCGCTACGCGTGTCTTACCCGCCTTGGTTTCCCGTGATTGCTTCCACCCAACGTCGGACCACGAAAACAAGTCGGGACCCAGCCAACTCACAATCCCAATCACGGCTACTACAGCAACGGCCACAAAAATAATGCGTTGATTTCGGCGACGACGCTTGTACCAGCTTCGTCTCCGTCGTGCTGGATCGCCAATCGCACGGTCGCTCAAGGTTACCTCCCGGATCTGCGCCCCGGGGGCGACGCTAGCATAAACAAGGCATACAAACAGCCAAACCGCTCCCCAGGCATCCGCCAATAACCATCTTAAATGCAAAGACTTAACTTACAACGCAGTGTAACACTAACCAATCTGCGCAGCAAATTTCACCTGCAGAATGGAAAAATAAGCATACTCTTCCCTGCTGGAGATTTTCGCGACATAACTCCCAGATAGGACGCCCTCGTTAATCCTTACGCCGTTTCGGCTATCTCCCAGAGCGGGCCAAATTTGAAATCTACGGCCCCGGACGGCAGTATTTTCATCCGCTCCTGGAGACTAGCCCATGCCGGTCAAACAACACAGTCACAAGCATCCCGAAGTCGAACAGTGTGTGAAAAAACTCGAACAGCAAATCAAGAAGTTGAACAAAGCGAGCTGATAACCGCGGCATTTGTCAAAAGGTTCTTCCTAACCCGAATCGCACCTGAAACGGTTCGACGGGGTGGAAAACGTCTGTGAATGCCGGCGTGGCTGTTGGCGTTATTTGGGAGGTATAGGCGTAGTCAATGTCGTGATCGCGGCGGTGAAGCAGATTCAAAAATTCGGCCGAAACGCGCCATTTCTTGTTGATTTGATAACCGACTCCCGCGTTGAGCAATGCCGTTGCTTTTGAGCGATAAATTCCGTCCGACGTCAAATCGCGCGGACCAAAGTAGCGCAGGCGCAAACTCGCCGAGAAGCCTTTGAGATCGTGCAGTATGACGCCCGAGGAAATCACCCACCCAACCGCTTCGGGCACACGCTTGCCACCCGGGCTGCCCGGCGCCGCATCGTCTTCGTCTATTGTGGTAAACAGAGATCTCGAGTCCGCAAGGTCAAAATCAAAAGCCAAATGTTCCCAAGGCGTGTAGTAGTTCGCCCATTCGACGCCATAGCGGTTGCTCGACTGTTCTGAAGCGACCGTGCCTCCGGTGTCGCCATCCTGCTGCAGTTCGGAATTACTGTGGAGATACCAGAGCGCAAGAGTGCTTTGCAGATGCGGGACGACCACAGTGCGCGCGCCGATTTCCCCGCCTTTGGTTTGGACCAGAAGGGGAATTTTTGCGCTGGGCGTATTGGGGTAAGGATTGTCCGCCGAAACCGGTTCCACCGTTTGCGTTGCGCCACGTGCGTCGTTGCTGTGAAAACTGAATCCGCCCTGTACATAGAACTCGGTATTAGACCACGGGCCGAAAATCAAACTTAATTTTGGGCTGGGCAGCATCTTGGTAGCCGTGCCGGAATTGGCCGCGGTAACCAGGCTGGCGACGTCAACGTGTCCCACGTCGCCGCGCATGGCTGCGACCGTGCGGAATCTTTCCGCCCACTCGATTTTAGCTTCCGCATAAAAACCCGCTTGCGTGTCCGTAAAGCGATCCGCTTCCGTGGTCGCGGGCAAAGTGGTGCCGGTGAAGGCATCAGTTTTGTCCACGCGCACGCGCTCTTCGGTCTGGTAAAGGCCGTTGTGGATCCAATCGTTGCGGACCTGCAGGCCGAACGTATTTTCCACCTTGCGGCCAAACCATTGGCTGAAAATCGTGTGGCGTGCGTCCAGCCCCGCCACCCAGCGCCTGTCCTGCTGTTCGAACTGATCGCCGCGAATGGGGTCCGTCAGGTAGTAAGTGAAATCAGAAAATAAATTGAGATCATAATAAAATCCGTAGGCCGTGACTTTCGTCTCGGAATTTGCTCCGCGGCGATGCCATTCCGCCTGCAAGCTGTAACGCTGAGAATGGCCACCGTCAGTCGGGTTCAGCGCGCCGAAGAAACCAACGAGGGGCACGGCGTTATCGGGGATTTGATCGCTCGAGTGCCATGTTCCGTGGTAGCCGCGGCCTGTGATGCTGAAACCATCGGCGTCTCCTCCCTGGCTGTAGGTAACAAGGCCGTTGAATTTATAGTAATTATCCGGATGCGACCATGGGCCGTCATCGTGATATGCTTCTCCGCCGTACAGCAAACTGCCCTTGCCGAGCTTTTGCGACACGCCGAAAACGGCCCGACCATAGCCATACATGCCGCCTTCCACCTGGAAGAAATTCTGGGGCACCGTCTTGAAATATTCCACATGGGCCGATCCAGCCGAGCCATAGTTGCCCACATCGGCGTAATAAGGACCTTTCTCGAAATTCACCCGCTTCACAAACTCCGGGATGACGGTGTTCATGTCCGAGTAGCCCTCGCCGTGCGCGTGCGACGGCAGGTTAAGCGGCATATCGTCGATGAAAATGGCGAAATCTGTGCCGTGGTCGAGATTGAAGCCGCGAAGAAAATATTGGTTGGCCTTGCCGCCGCCGGCGTGTTGAGTGACCATGACACCGGGAACCGTCTCCAAAACTTCTCCCGAACGAAGAATCGGGCGATCTTGGATTTCCGTTGCGCCCACCGTTCCCTGGGTGGCGGACTCGGCAATTCCGATGAGGCTATCCTCCCGGCCCTGCACACTTATGGTGGTGCTCACGGAGCCCACAGCCAGAGAGATGCGCAGCGGGGCCGGCGCCTCAGTGGTCCCTATGGTGACGGGCATTTCTGTGGTTTCAAAACCGGGATTCGATACCACGAGTCGATAATTACCTGCCGCGAGTCCAGAAATAATGAAGGAGCCGTTCCCGTCCGACTGTGTCGTTCTTTGTACAGTACCGTTCGGGCTTCGAACCTGCACGGTAGCCCCAGCAATCACCGCGCCAGACGTGTCAACGACAGCTCCTGCTAGCTGAGGCGGATAAGCCTTATCGCTGGTTTGCGCTCGAGCGGCCGCCACACTGAGCAACGTTGCGGTCAAGAGCAGGCGTGTCATCATGCTCATATCACGTTCTCTCAGTTCGTGCTACCCACCAGATAACACGACTCTCAATATCGTGCTACACTGTAGCACAAGTTCATAACGCCAATTGCTGCATGTCACAAGTTCCAGGCCCTACAGGGTTT
>Ga0224557_1003958_pt1 | contig 11161 bp, 10 predicted proteins | sample 714S31014metaG_FD_180677 | JGI IMG/M metagenome (GOLD analysis project Ga0224557, IMG submission 180677) | Peat soil microbial communities from Stordalen Mire, Sweden - 717 S3 10-14 | ecosystem: Environmental > Terrestrial > Soil > Wetlands > Peat | place: Sweden: Norrbotten County, Stordalen... | reverse complement strand
AGCGCCGAACTCACCGTGTACGACTCGGCCAAGAAAGTCGACGGCCTCAGTCAGACGGTCGAGGTCGATCGCCTGCAGAGCGACGGCAAACAGCTCCAGGGAATCTCTCTCTATGCCCTGACCAACAAGTCGGAGCCGCCGCGGACTGTAGCCAATGACAAGGGCACCTTCGAGTTTGTTCTGCCCGAGGGCGCCGAGCTGGAATCGGCCCAGGCCAAGGGGCCCGGCGGACAGCCGATCGCGACCGACACCACGCCGGGCGCCCAGAAGAACCATTACCTGCTCAGCTATCCTCTGCGGCCTGGCGAGACGCAGTTTCAGATTTCCTATCATCTGCCTTACAGCGGCGAGGCCAGCATCTCGCCCAAGCCGCTGGGCGATGTGCAGCACTTCGTGGTGATGATGCCGAAGACCATGACCTTCACCCCCAAGGACGCGCAACAGTTCCAGTCGATGTCGGACCCGCAGTCGGTTGTAATGGTCGCCACCGGCGTCAAGCCGGGACAGGACCTCAGCTTCCGCGTCGCGGGTGCGGGAATCTTCCAGGCTGACAATCAACAAGGCGCGCAGGGTGGCCAAGACGGTCAGAGCGCGGCTGCTTCTGGTGGGGCAATGGGCGGCTCGCAGGCGGCGGCCAACGACAATCGTCCCGGCGGAGGTCTGGGTGCCCCCATCGACGCGCCCGATCCTCTGCACGACTATCGCGCTTACATCCTCGGCGCCTTCGCGCTGGTGCTGGTGATGGGTGGCGCATTCGTGGTTTCCCGGTCGAACCGTCCCCGCGTCGCGACGGCGGCAGCGGGAGCGTCGGGCGCTGTCGAGATTGACTCTCCCACGGCGGCCGGCGACTTTGCCGACTACATCGAGCCCACGGCAACTCCGCGCGATCGTCAAGCGCTGCTGCTGGAGGCGATGAAGGAAGAGCTCTTCCAACTGGAGATCGATCGCCAGCAAGGCAAGGTCTCGCCCGAGGAGTACACCACAGCCAAATCCGCTCTCGACGAAACCATCCGCCGCGCGCTGGCGCGAAATAAGACTTAGGGCTGAATGAAAGTCCTTTCGGCCGCAGAAACCTATGTTTACTGTCCCCGCGAGCGTCTCAAAGCTTACCGATGCTGTTGAAAAACTCGCTAATTGAAGTGGCTCTACCACGGTATTTAAATTGAAGGGTGTTTCAACGGAATCAACCCATTATGAGATGGACGAATGACCGCCGTCGGCTAGGAGATGCGGGCGCGACTCGGGCAAGCGTGACCGCCCCCGCGTCGAGATGTCTTCGTACTGGGGACAGTCCCCGGCCCGAACCCAGGTATAATGCACTTTGAGGCTTGGAAAAATGAAGGTCTTTATCTCCCACTCGCACCAAAACGGCAGCGCGGCGCTGGCGCTTTACGAGCGGCTCACTCATCGCGGCGTGCAGGCTTGGCTGGACACGCGTGACCTGGCTACGGGCGTAGATTGGAAACAACAGGTGGCTGCCGCGATCGAGGCCGCCGGTGCCTTTGTGGTGCTTGTCGGACCTGGCGCTGAACCGGATTCGCCGCAGCGCTTCGACTGGGAGCAGATCACCGACCACGAGTTCTACCTCGACGCGAAAAAGCCGATGATTCCGGTGGTCATCGGATCGACCGATATCCCGGGATTCCTGGGAACGAGGAACGCGCTCATCGTGGAAGACCCATCCTCGATTGATTTCGACAGCCTGGCTGAGCGAATTGCCGCGGCTCTTGGCAAGCCCGAAGACACGATAGACCAAGTAAAGCTGGAGCGTGGGCGGGATGCCCGCGAGCAGGCCGTGAAGAGTCTCAGGGAATACTCTGTCGAGCTCGAGCGCGAGGACGTCAAGCGCGCGGCTCTGCGCGGTCTCAAATAGCGTGTCCGCGGCATACGAGAGGTCGGTCTTCATCAACTGCCCCTTCGACGACGACTTCCAGCCCCTCTTTCACGCCATCGTGCTGACGGTTGCCGCCAAAGGCTTCACGCCGCGCTGCGCGCATGAGACTGAAGGCCAAGCCGATCCGCGTATCGTTCGCATCGCGAGAGGGCTGATGGAATCGAAGTACTCCATCCATGATCTCTCCAGATACCAAGGCCAGGGCGCCGAAAACCTCGGCCGGTTCAACATGCCCCTCGAACTGGGCATCGCCCTCGGGATACGCTATCTCAAGGAAGGGACCGCAACCTCGCACAACTGGGTCGCGCTCGTGCCGGAGCATTTTATACACCAGAAGTTCATTTCGGATCTGGCCGGGTACGATCCGCCCGATCACGATCAGAAGCCCCCGACCGTGATCCGCAAAGTGGCCGCCTGGCTCAGCATGCAGCCTGATTTCATGCAGCCGACGCCGACGGGTAGGACGATTCTCGATGCGTATCCCAACTTCTGCGTCCTGCTCGATAAAGAGAAGGCAGACGCGCTCGGGACGCTGACATGGCCGTCGATCATCAAGAGCGCGCTGGTCGTGGTCAGCGGGCTGCCGTTGGTGTAGGAGGGTAGGTTCAAGCTGGGCGCAGGTCAATCCGACCGGAGTATGATCTTCACGCTCTGTTTCGGCGAACAGCCGGCTTCAATAGGAACCCGTCAGCCTCTAAAGGAATCGCCCCATCTCTTGTGGGTCGGGAAGCAAGTCATGCCTTTCCGTAAGGCGCGGGCTCTTCCCTTTTCTTGAGGAGCGTCATTTGGGGGTGAATTCGCCTAAAATCCTCTCCCCTCGTGGCTTTCAGACGAATCCCGAACCTTACCCTCTTTGAGATGCACGAGCCTTCGCCCTATTCTGCTTCACTCTGAGCTTCACAATCTTTTCGATTAGTTCATACGGAATAGGCTGATCGAGCGGAAATCGCAGGTTGCCCTTCTCTCCGGCGTAGCTTGCGATGGATTTCTCCAGTTTTGCGTCGCCCCTTACCGGCGGATATAACCCGATGTGTTTTTTGAACGCAGCGAAGTACACCAAAATACCGTCTTGCGTGAACGCCGGCATGTTGTAGCTGATGGTCTCCTGCGCGTCCGGCGCAGCCTGCCTGATGGTCAGCCTTATCTTTTCGAGAATCGCTTGCACCTCCGGCGAAAACGATGCGATGTACTCGTCGATGTTCTGGGGCGTAGCCCGACGGGTTGGCATAATTCCCTCCGTTTCGGCGCGTGGGACAAACGGGCTCGGTCGATTACAGCCTCAATAGTAAATAATTAGTCGGCCGAAAGGCGGGTAAGCCAGACAGCGTTGCCCAGCGTACCAACTCCTCGTCGCAGTCCGGCATCTTTTCTTCAGGCGTACAATCCGGTTCGCCGTCCACTAAGAATTCACTGAGGTTCATCATGCCGCTCTGGCCGCTAGGTCTGCAAATCGTCACGGGCAGAATGCCCAAAACGGTTAAACCTTCAACTCACGTCGTCCTCGACTGCGCCATCGCCGGCTCGTTCCTGCTGATGGCGGCGCGGTTCTGGCAGCGCAACCGGCGCGCCGCCATCGCTTCGCTGATCTGCGGCGGAGCTTCAGCCGCCAACATGATGCTCACGGACTATCCCGCCGGAGCGCTCGACGTCATCAGCTATAGAACCCACGGACGTATTGATGGCGGGGCTGGCTGCTGTCACCGCTACCCTGCCGCGCCTGATGGGTTTCGCCAACGAACCCGAAGCCAAGGTCTTCGGCGCGCTGGCGCTGGCGGAGACAGTAGTCGCCGGCATCACCGATTTCAAACATTATGAACGCGGTGTGGGGTAGTGGTCGCGACAGTCGCGGACGAAACCGCAATCTCGCAAGTTGCGATGGCGACGGCTGCGTTGGGTCTGTTCTGGTAGTGCGAACCTTCAGGTTCGCGTCCGAGTCACCGTTTTCAATCCTCTTAACCGGCTTCAGCCGGCGGTATTTCAGAACCGTCGGATTGAACCTTTGCCCGGCGTCACTTGCTGTAGCGATATTTCCCCGCCGCCGCACGCTCCTCCGGAGTCATCTGCTGCCAGAGGAGATCGCGGTTCTGCTGCGCCCACTGGCTATTGGGATTGGTGGCCAGCGCCGAACTCACCCAGCGATAAGCTTCCACCCGGTTCCGGCTTACGCAGTTTCCGGTGGCGTACATCGCAGCCAGACGATTGCGCGCGCGGGCATTCTCTTTCTCCGCCGCAGTCTTCAGCAGCACCACCGCCTGCTCGCAACTGCGGGGCACGCCGTCGCCCTTCACATACATGTCCGCCAGTTGCACCGGCGCGTCGGAATTACCTTTGGCCGTTGCCTTCCACAGCCATGCGGCTGCCGCCGCCGAATCGCTGGCGTTCTTGGCTTTCGCCATCTCGTCAGCGCCCAGGGTAGCTTGCTTGACGGGCGCTTCCTGGTTGTCGGTTGCAGGAGGAGTCGCCTTGGGTTTCTCCACTGCGGTTGGTAGTGCCTCTTGCGACGAAGCGGGCTTCGAAGCGCCCTCCGGTGTCTGATTTACTGCCGCATTCTCTCCCGCTGCGGCTTGCGTGTCGCGGGGCGCAGGGGTTGGCTTCAGCGGAGCTGGCGGCCCTTGTCCAACCGCCGGAACCTGGCTTCCAGTCGGCGTCTTCGCCGACGCAGTCAATGCCGGTGTGGCCGCATTGGTCTCGGGTGTAGTGGCCGCACTCGTAGAATTCGCTATGCTGGTAGCCGGCCCGCTCGCGGCCGTCGCCTGATCTTGCGGCGCAGGCTTCGACTGGTCCTGCACCTGCATCTCGGGCTTGGCGCTGCTGTCGCTGGAACTGGCCGGCGCAGCAGACTCGCTGCTACCTTGTGATGGATTCTGGTGCTTCCAGTCGCGAATCTTCTTCTTGATGATCTCGACCGGACCATTGCCGGTCTGGTTCCTCTGGGCGCGCCACTCCATCCCACCTAATGCCGCAAATATCAGGACTACCGCAGCCGCCAACCACAGCCGCCCACGCCCGCGCGCAGGTTCTGCGGCTTCGGCAGCGACGACAGAAGGCTCCTCGGCCACTTGCGGCACATCGCTCAGTCCCAGAAACGATGGCCCAACGACGGTCGACGTTCCTGAGGCAGGCTTGGTCTCGGAGCGCGGTTCGTTGATGTCGAGAAAGCGGGGCCGCTCGATGCGCGCTTCGACCGCACCTTCAGGTTCCAATCCCAACCGGCTGTCCACGTCCGCCTCAGCAGCGGTCGTCGTCTCGCTAATCGCTATTGGCTCGGGCGTGGTGGTCGAGGTTGGGGTAGCGTCCGCGGCGACGGTCGCGGAGATAGAAGTGCCCGTTGCAACGGTCGAGGCGCCGGGGACATCAGTTACTCCGGCTGCGGGCGTCGCGCCGTCAGTTGCGGTGATCGAGGTTGCAATGGCGTCAGCTGCCACGCTCGAGACTTCAGACGTGGGCGCCTCGCTCCGAGGAACGTCCAATTCCTGCACAGAAGCATCGCCGCGCATGGTGATCTCTATCGGATCGCGGGGCGGCTCGTAGTGGAAAGTCTTGATGTACTCGTCCAGCGGGAGATCGGGAACCAGTTCTGTGGGCGGTGGCTCCTGGCTAGAAATCGCAAGTGGCTCGGCGGCGAGCGCTTCGTCCGAGGTGGCTCTGGCGTCAACGGTTGTCTGCGCTGACGTATTCCCGTCGGAGTTAACCGCAACTGCCGAATCCCCGGAGTTGGGCATCTCGGTTAGCACCCCGGTTCGACCTGTCGCCGAGTGCTGCGATCCACTGCCGTTTTCGAAGGGCACGCGGGTCAAGTCCAGGGTGCTGTTTGCCCCCGGTGCGGTCAGCGGACGATGAGGCAGAGGCATGCCGCACATTCCGCAAAAACGATGGCCCACCTGGTTTTCGTATCCACAAGCGCTACAGACCACGACGCCTCCTGCCAGCCGACATCATCCTAAATGATAGTGCTGCAAGAATGAGCTTTTCCAGTCAGAATGACAGCGCAGCGGTGGAATTGCACGGCCGGTTGCGGCAGGGCAAGCACCTTTCCGCCCCGGATGTTGACCTTCTCGTCACTCGGGTGTCGTGGGGGTCAACAGTTAGATTATGGTGCAGCAGCGTCGCGCCCCCTACAATAAGTTGCGTTCGGATTACTCCCGCAATTTTTTCACGCCGTAGCCGCAAGTCCACAAGGAGCCAGCATGGCCGATGCGCGCGAAGTGATGAATATCCGCCAGGCCTCGCAGTACCTGGGAATTTCGCCCGACGCTCTCTACAAGTACGTCTCCGAGGAAACCATTCCCGCGTTCAAACTCGGCAACCGCTGGAAGTTCAAGAAGAGCATCCTGGACAGCTGGATGGAGAATCAGAGCCTCAGCAGCGAGTCGCCCCGTCCCCGCAAACTGGGTAAGCCATTCCGCACCATGGCCGGAGCAGACTCAAAGAGTGTCTGAGAAATTTCATTCACCACCAACGGGCCCCTTCAGCATAGCTCTTTTTTCTAAACTTTTCACAACCTCATCTGGCACTTGCGCATCTACGCAGCTCTAGCCGGTATTCCAATTCGGGGTGACTTGTGCGAAATCCGATCAGTCTTATGTTGTTCGCTCTCCTGTTCATCGGCCTTGCAACGCTTTATTGCGGAGCGGCAACCGCTCCCGCTTCCGCCTCGAGTGGCGCGGCAGCAACCTCAGCTCAATCCCCGCCGATCAACCCAGGCCTGAGACTTCCTTATCCCACCGACGTCCTTACCTATCACAATAATGTCTACCGGCAGGGAATGACTTCCCAGGAAACAACCCTGACCACCAGCAACGTCAACTCCACTACGTTCGGGAAGATTGCATTCGATACGGTGGACGGCAAAGTGGACGCCCAGCCCCTCTATGTGAACGAGCAATTCATCGGCGGCAACTTGAATAACGTACTTTACGTCGTCACCGAGAACGACAGCATTTACGCCTTCGATGCCAACAGCGGCCGGCAGTATTGGAAATCTTCGGCGCTGGGTCAGGGCGAGACTCCCAGCGACGATCATGGTTGCAGTCAAATCACTCCCCAGATTGGAATCACGAACACCCCGGTGATCGATAAGTCAGGCGGTCCGAACGGCGCCATCTACTTCGTCGCCATGACCAAAGATTCCTCGGGCAACTATCATCAGCGTCTGCATGCTCTCGATCTCACTACCGGTGCGGAGCTGTTCGGCGGTCCGACAGACATCCAGGCCACCTATCCCGGCACCGGTGACGGGAGTCAAAACGGCATGGTCATTTTTGCTCCCGGACAATTCGCCGAACGGGCCGGACTCTTGGAATACGGCATCACCATCTACATCGCGTTCACCTCGCACTGCGACGACCGACCCTACACTGGCTGGCTGATGGCATACAACGCTCGCACCCTGGCGCAAACTTCGGTGATCGACGTCACCCCTAACGGTAATGAGGGCGCTATCTGGATGACCGGCAATGGGCTGGCGTCCGATTCTTCCGGCAACATCTATTTCCTCGATGCCAACGGCGTCTTCGACACTACCTTGAACTCACAAGGTTTTCCCATTAACGGCGACTATGGCAATGCGTTCATGAAGATCTCGAACGCGTCGGGTACGCTTACCGTCGCCGACTATTTCAACATGCACAACACGGTGCAGGAATCCGACTCCGATGAGGATCTCGGCTCCGGCGGCTGCATCGTATTGCCCGACTTAATGGACAACAACGGTCAGGTCCATCATCTCGCCGTGGGAGCGGGCAAAGATACCAACATCTACATTGTCAACCGTGACAACATGGGAAAATTTAATCCCAACAACGACAATGCCATCTACCAGGAGATCGACGGCGTTTTGCCCGGAGGTGTCTGGTCCAGCCCGGCGTACTTCAACAACACTGTCTATTATGGCGACGTGGGCGATAACCTGAAAGCGTTTGCCATCTCCAACGCGAAGCTTTCTACCACGCCCGCGTCGCAGAGCCCCGAAACCTTCCCTTATCCGGGAACGACGCCCACCGTGTCGGCCAGCGGTACTTCCAACGGAATCGTGTGGGCGATAGCCAACAGCAGCCCGGCGGTGTTGTATGCCTACGATGCCACCAATCTTGCGCATGAGTTATACAACAGCAATCAGGCGGGATCGCGCGACCAGTTTGGCGCAGGCAACAAGTTCATCACTCCCATGATCGCCAATGGCAAGGTATTCGTGGGTACGCAAACCGGGGTCGCAGTATTTGGACTGTTGCCATAGCTCAATGGCCCTGCATTTGTCTTGGCCGCGGACGCCGGCCCGCGGCTGAATCTTTGTGTGCCCGGCCATCCGCGCCGGCGGAACAGCGGGCTCGGAACCCGCTGCTCATGGTTGGCGACACAAAAAGTCATTGCGGGCCCGCCAACATTGGTCCCCACGCGTGTCGCAGTCCCCAAGTCGAGGCAGTGGTAGCCGCCGCACAGCTACGGCGCGCTCTCTACTTCGACGGCGCGAATATCGCATCGAGGCGATCCGGCGTTGCCGCTACTCTCTCCAAGTGTGGGTGCCTTAGTCCGCCATGGTAATCCAGAGTGACCGTGACAAACTGGTCTTCGCGCTTCAGCAGAAGTTTGATCGGCTCTTTACTCTTCTCCGAGGAGAGGATGGCTTCGCGTAGGGTCGCAACGCTGAACTTCTGATCATTCACCGCCTGAAGTTGCATATCCGGCGTGATGCCTGCCTTGAAAGCCAGACTGTCCCACCACACTGCTCCAAGGTTGCCGTCTGCGGTCACACTGAACCCGAGTGAGGTAGCAAAGCTGGTTGCGCGAGAGCTGTCTTGGTGTTTCAACCACTCCGGCTCGTCGTCGTTGTAGACCATCCGATAACCGCCGTTGGTAATCCCGTTCTCCGGAGTCTGCGGAGCCAGATCGTAAATGTGGGTGCGCAGGAACCCTGTCCAATCGTACGGTTGCACCGTGTTCAAGGCCGTGACCACGTCGTCAAAGGTATAAGTCTTGGTGATGTAGCTACCGTTATCCATCCCGAAGAATAGTTTGGCGAAATCGTCGAGAGACTTCTTTCCGCCGCTCATCTCCCGGATTTTCGTGTCGGCCTCGAGCCAGATGAGATCTGCTTCCGGGTAGTAGTCGTAGGAACGCTGCCAGCTTGGCCAGATCTCGGGAGCGGCGCCGTGGGACGAAATGATGGGCTGATTGGTAGTATCCTCCAGGGGACGCCACGTGCGTCCTGGGCTGATTTCGAAGTTGGCCGCGGTTTGCGCGATCACGTCGCGTGCTTGCTCGGATGTGCGCAAGCCGGAACGCGCCGTCAGGACGTTGCCGTAATAGTCGGTTAAGCCCTCATAAACCCATAGCAGGTCGTCCTGCATCGGCACGTTGAAGTTGGGTGTCCACAGGTCAGCCGGGCGGCGAAATTTTCCGTTCCACGAATGCGTGTATTCGTGGGCCAGCAGAGCGCGACCGCCAACCCCCGCAGCCCAGTCCGTAAAGTAGTTGGCCCGGGTGCCGTCTTCGCTGGACTGGTGGTGTTCCAGGCCCTTGCCGCTGACCGTGTCGCTGAGCGAAAAAAGAAAATCATAGTGACCATAGTGGTGGGAGTTGAAAAGCTTTTCCGCCTCCTTCACCAGGTTGCGGTGATACTGCAACTCTTCCGGCGTGATCGCGAGGTCGGCAGCCGTGTCAGCGAAAACATCGAGGTACACTTGGTTGTCCGCGCCCGTGGACAAGTCGACGCGCTTGTAATTGACGCCCGCGTAGACCGGCGAATCGACCAAAGTATTCAACGCAGTCTGTTGGAACTGGACCAGGTTGCCATTCTGCGATTTAACTTCCAGCGCGGTAGCGAATTTCCAAGCCTGCGGCAATCGCAGCGCAGGAGAAAATTCGATGCGCCGCGAGAAGTAGCCAGCCGGATAGAGAAGCGCGTTATTCCATGAAAGGTTGGCGAAGTTGGACGAGATACGACCGTCTTTCGGCCGCAGCGGAGCCAGATACTGAAAATTCACTTCCAGCGTCGTTACATCCTGCGGCACGTCGATGTGGAAGGCGTAGACATTCACCCGATCGCGGACCCAGGCGACGCGTTTGCCGTCCGCCGACACCACCAGCCCGGCCATGTTGGCTAACGGGTTCGACGGGGAGTGCGTTCCAGGAATCCACTCCGGATAGAGCAGCGTAATCTCACGCCCCTTTACCGGAATCGTCTCATGTACATTCACCACGCGATCGGTGATGTTGGTGAGATCGACGAGCAGAGAAATCGTGCCGGGGTAAGGCGTGTCTGCCGGCGCCGCAATCGGCGGAGGTAGCGGTGCAGGCTGGGGGCCGGCTGAGTCCTGCGCGCACACCGCTGTGGTTAAAGCCAGCAAAAGGGCTGCGAAAAGCGCCGTGGCGCCGCGACGACAGAAGAACGCATGTCTCACAAGGATTCTCCAGAACTCCAGACCACACTGTATACGTTTTGTGGACCGAATTCTCTGATCTCGCCTCCGCTCTCAGCAGGTGAAGGGAGGAACACCTCCACCCCAGCGACCTGCTTCGAGTTTTGTGGGTTTAGTTCTTCTGAAACATATGCCGGAAGGTCTTCCGGCGCAATCGTCAGCCATTTTGTATCGACAAGCACCCGCGCCGTTCTTTCATTTCCGTAACGCAGTACCGTGGGCACCGCAGTCACGGGCACAACGCCCGTCGGAAGTATCCGCTCCCCTACGAAAGCGTCGAGAAGGGTCGACTTGCCTCGCTTGAACTGGCCAACACAGGCAACGAAGAAGCGCCCTTCATCGATTCTTGCAACAAGTTGCTGGATGTCGGCCTCGATGGAAGCTTCGCTTAGTCGCTCAGCGATTTCGGCCAGCCGAGCCAACGGTTGCGCATCGGATGACCGAGCAACAGAACCCTGTGGTTGCGGCATCACGGTTGCGAGCGCTGTCCTCCCTGATGAACATACTTAATGACTTCAACATCAGACATGGCGATCAGTCCCTCGGCAACCATCTCATCCAGGGCCGGGATCAGGCGCTGAATATTCTCTTCGGTGTCGATAATCTGGACCAGGATCGGCGCGTCGGAGGAAAAATGCAGCAGGTGAGAGCGGCGAATTATCGTGCTGGCTCCATAGCCTTCAATCCCACGATAGACGGTGGCGCCGGCAATATCGAGTTGTCGACAGCGTTCGACAATTGCCTGGTAGAGCGGACGCCCTTGCCACTGATCGTCCTCGCCGAAGTGAATGCGCAGCATCTTGGCTTTGCCCTCCAGCTTCATTTCTGGGCCTCCTGTACTTCCGGGACC
>Ga0224557_1003956_pt1 | contig 11165 bp, 14 predicted proteins | sample 714S31014metaG_FD_180677 | JGI IMG/M metagenome (GOLD analysis project Ga0224557, IMG submission 180677) | Peat soil microbial communities from Stordalen Mire, Sweden - 717 S3 10-14 | ecosystem: Environmental > Terrestrial > Soil > Wetlands > Peat | place: Sweden: Norrbotten County, Stordalen... | reverse complement strand
GGGGGCGCACTCGGCCAATATTGCCGGCGTCATCGTGCGTCGCGGCAAGAGCCTCGAGGTGGAGCCGCTGTTTCAGAACGGCCCCAACTTGCCGGTAGAGCGCGCTCCCGTCAGACCGCAACCCGGCGATTTGGTTCTCTACACCTTCTCCTACGGCTTCAAGGCCAGGATTACGAGGACTTTGGGAAAGCGCTCCAGTCTAAGAGATGTCATGGACGCGCTTCTGGCCGACAGTCTTGTCCAGCGGGGTTTCAGTCCCAAGGTGCAGTCGGAGGCCGGTGCGGCCGCGGAACTCCACAATCGTCGCGACACTTTTAGGTCGGACTTGCGGGATCTGTTCACCTTCACGATCGACCCGGTGATGGCAAAGGACTACGACGATGCCCTCTCGTTCCAGCGGACGCCGGAAAACACGACCATGGTCTATGTCCACATCGCCGACGTGGCCTACTTCGTCCAGGAGGACACGGCGCTTGACCGGGAGGCGTTGAGGCGCGGCAACTCGGTCTATGTCGCCACCGGCGTCGAGCCCATGTTGCCGGAGGTGCTGTCATCGACCGTGTGCTCCCTCATGGAAGATGAAGACCGCAAGACCGTGACCGTCGAGATGGAATTGGATGACGCCGGGCGCGTTCTGCAAACCAGGTTCTACCGATCACTGATCCGCAGCAACCGCAGGCTCAATTACGAGCAGGTGGAGCGGATGTTCCTGGGCACCGAAAGCGCCGGCGGCGAGCTGGACCAGGCCCTGCAGACCGGCCGCGACCTCGCCGGCAAGCTGCGGGAGGCCCGCCACGCGCGGGGTAGTCTCGTCATCGAATCCACCGAACCTGAATTTGAGTGGGACGAGGATGGCCAGGTGGTATCCGCCGATCCGGGCGAAGAACTCGAGAGCCACTGGTTCATCGAGGTGTTCATGGTGCTTGCCAATGAGCAAGTGGCGGCCTTCCTGGAGCGGGAGCACGTGCCGACCGTCTACCGGGTCCATGCTCTGCCGGACCCCTTCCACATCGACAAACTACTGGATCTGCTGATCAGTCTGGGTCTGCCGGCTCCTCCATTCGACCCAATGCAGGCGACCTCCGCAGATATCCGCCGAGTCACGCGAGAAACCGCGGAGTGGGTAAGCAAGTACACCCCGCCCGGTCGCGGCAAGGCCGCCCTGGTCGCCCAGGTGCTTCGCGCTCAGTCTCGAGCGATCTACGACATCCGCAACATCGGGCATTTCGGTCTCGCTTCGGTATCTTATTGCCACTTCACCTCGCCCATCCGGCGGTATCCGGACATCCTGGTACACAGAGGCCTTCTGGGGCACCTGGGTCTCGGTCCGATGCCGGCAACCTCGGTCTTGGCCGATTGGGCGGAACACTGTTCACGGACCGAGCGAGAGGCCGCCAAGGTCGAACTGAAGGCCGATGACATAGTCCTGGCTCATCTGCTGAAGCGCCGCCTGGACGAACAGGGCTGGGAGAGCGTCTTTGAGGGGCAGATTCTCAGCCTCACCCGCAGGGGCATGTTCCTGCTGTTCGACCGATTGTTCCAAGGGTATCTGCCGGTCTCGGAACTTCCGCGGGACACCTGGCTGCTGAACGACTTGGAAACCGCCTTCGAGGGCAGACGGACGGGGCGCTCCTACAAGATCGCCGACTTGCTTCGCATGAAGGTGTCCGGCATAGATGAGGCGCGCGGCAGGGTCGACCTGATCCTTGCCGATGAAGACGAGGACCTAAGGCCTTTTCGCCGCTTGATCTGAGCTGAGTCGACCCGCACCGCCCGGTCGCTCAAGTGGCTGTGCCTGCCGGTATGGCAATCGCTGTGCCCGGCCTCCATCCGCTGTTGCTATACTCCCCCGACTATGAAGCCCGTTGGAATCCAAGTCATCGCTCAGAACAAGAAGGCCTACCACGACTACCACATCGAGGAGACTTTGGAGACCGGCATTGCGCTCACCGGCACCGAAGTGAAGTCTTTGCGCGCCAGCCGGGTCAACCTGCGCGACTCCTACGCTGTGATCGAGGGGAACGAACTCTTCTTGGTCGGTGTTCACATCAGCCCCTACGAACAGGGGAACATTTTTAACCACGATCCCTTGAGGAAGCGGAAGCTGCTCGCTCACTCAAGAGAGATCCGCCGCCTGTATGGCAAGATCCAGCAGACCGGCTACACGCTGGTGCCGACCAAGATGTACTTCAAGGACGGGCGCGCCAAGATCGAGATCGGCCTCGCCAAGGGCAAGACGACCTACGACAAGCGCGAGACTCTGGCCAAGAAAGAGCATCAGCGCGAGATGGAACGCGCCCTTCGCTCTCGCAACCGCGAAGACTAGCGCGGCCGGTACACGTCGGCTCTGTGGTCGATCCGCACGACGATCACGACTCTGAGCTCGTCCGCAATCGCGTACACAACCCGGTAGGCGCCCCGTCTGGCCGACCAGTAGCCGACCAAAGCCCGCGTAAGAGGTTTCCCGACTCGTCTTGGTTCCTCAACGAGGGGGCCGGTCATGAACTCAACGACGGCTGCTGCGACGGACTCAGGCAGTCGCTCAAGCGAGCGCCGAGCGCCGGCCGCCACTCGGAGTTCGAACGGCGTCACCTATTCAGGAAACGATGGCGCAACTCGTCCCCGGTCACGCAGTCGCCTCGGGCGACCTCATCTCGGGCCGCTCGTATTTGATCGAGGGCCTGCGGATCCGAAAGCAGATCAAGTGTTTCTTCGAGGGACTCGAGGTCGTCCGGACTCATGATCACGGCTGCCGCTTTGCCGTTGCGAGTGAGAATGACTCTGTCATGCTCGGTCTCGACTTGGTCGACGATCTCGGACAGGTGTGCCTTCACGGTGGCCAGTGGTAATGTCTTGTCCATGACTACAATTATAGTCATACCTCCTGCTCTCGTCCAGCAACGGGGAAGAGAGGATACGTCCGGCTCGTGGCGTCCGCCTCCGACCTTCGGCGGAGGTTGGCGTCAGTGCTCATTGGCCTGCCGCGGAGAGTATAATTGTGAGACTCAGCGATCCTGGCAATGAGGAGCCGTGGCGCTGGGTCTGATGGGGGCGACTGGTTTCGACGGGGCTCTTGTTTGAGTTTAGGCAGCGAGCCGAGATTGCAGCAGATCTCGTTAAACAGGCTGCAAAACAACAATTGCCAAACCTCAATTGGCTCTGGCCGCTTAGTCTTTAACTAGACTATAGCGCCTGTCGCGCCTCCCGCGTCTGCCGGGGAGGAGTTGCGGCATAAACCAGGCGGACTTACTCCCGGCGAGTGCCACCGGCGTCGGGGGAAAATTAAGGTGGCTGGCTGAGCGCACCCTGCTCCTACGGGGGCGTGAGGCGAGAAACATAGTAGGGGCTACGCTCGTAGACACCTAGGCCAGATGGGTTTCGGACGGGGGTTCGATTCCCCCCGCCTCCATAGGGCCGCGACAACTGGTAATCTCCCGTCCCGGCTGCGCGGCGCCGAGACAACCGGTCATCCTCCGTCCCGGCTGCGCTTCGCGACCCCTCCTTCGGGGGACCACCAGTTGTCTCGGCTGGTAGGTAGGGTCCGTTAGTTGAGGGCGTGACTGTCTAATGCCTGTTGGAAGGGGGCGGATTGCGGGACGCGTCATCGCTGGTCAATCTTGCCGTTCTATTGGGTTGCCTTATTGTCATTGGCGGCGTCTTGGCGGCCATCATCGTATATCTCGTGCAGACCCAGCTGACCCTGGATAGATGCTCCCCGGGCAACCGCAAGATGCAGGGTGGCCTTGTGTGGCTGACGCTCATACCTTTCTTCGGGTGCTATTGGCAGTTCCGCGTTAATTCGGCTTTGGCGCAATCATCAAAGGAAGAGTTCCGGTCGGGGACTATCCCGTTCGAAAGGACGTACCCCAAGGGGCCGGGAATTGCCAAGGCCGTGCTCGACGTCTTGGCGGTGTTGACGGTCGCAGGGATGTTAGCCGCGCTCTTGGCTCCGAGCGATCCCGTGACGCTCGATCCCTATAATCCCGCGTGGGACGTGGTGGGTGAAACCTGCATGTTGGCCTATGGAGTATTCCAGATTGCCGCGGTCGTCCTGTGGATCGTCGCATGGGTAAAGATGAACCGGTTGCGCAAGAGTTTGCCCGCGCGCATCAGCTCGTCGGACTTTACCCCTTCACCCATTCCGATCGCGCCTGCAGCCAGCCAAGGGTGGCCTTCGCGATACTGCTCGAATTGTGGTGCTACTTTGGGTCCGGGCAGCTTCTGTCCGTGGTGCGGCAGGAGCCGTCAAGCGTAGTCGTCCCCAATCCGCGGCGGTTGATCTCATCCAGCAACATCGGCACCGCATCCAGGGTGTCCACCCAGGAATTGGGTGAAGAATAGAAGTCCGAGTCATGTAGCAGAACGACATCGCCGCCAGTGAGCCGGCGCGCTATGCGCCCGTAAACACTGTCAGCGGTTGCGCTCTGCCTCCAATCGCGGCCGTCGACCGCCCAAAGAACCGGTTGCCAGCCGCGCCGCCTGACTTCCGCCAGGGCGGAATAGGTGAAGACGCCTCGTGGAGGGCGGAAGAAGTCGGGTACGCGGCCAATAGCGTCGCCTATGGCTGCTGCTGAACGGTCCAGTTCGTCGCGCATGGCCTGCGGAGTCAGCCACGTCAGCACCGCGTGGCTGTAGCTGTGAAGGCCTATCTCGTGACCCTGCGCCGCGATTTCGGCGGCAAGGGCGGGGCGCTTCTGGACCTGTTCTCCAACCAGAAAGAAGGTCGCCCGCACGTCCCTGGCCGCGAGTATCTCGAGCAGTCGGGGAGTCGCTTCGGGGTGGGGGCCGTCGTCGAATGTCAGGGCCACCGAGCCCGGATCGGCGACGCGGTCGCAAAGCCCCAACAGTGAGCGACACCAGGGGCAGACGGAACCTCCGGCGGGTAGCCCTGCAATGATTGATGCGGCGAGGACCGCTCCGGCTCCCAGGGCCAGACTTCGGCCCGCCAGGGGGTGCCGCGTCTCGGCCGAGCGCCTGCTCGGGATCACGAGCGGCCGTTCTCCAGTGGGATCGCGGCCAATCCCTGGTGAGACAGCTCGTCGAGCACTTTGTCGAGGAATTGCAGCGACCCGGAGCTGTCGGAATCAAGATTGAGGATCAGCAGCTTGTCCTTGCCGAGGTTCAGCCTGACGGCGGATTTGCGCGATTCAAGGTAGGTGCCACCGCGAAGCGGAACCGCTCCCTTGCTGCGGGCCAGCAGGTACTCGCTCAACGTCAAGCCGTCCTTGGGTGGCACGTACACCGACACCTTGTGGACGCCCAGTTGGGCCGCCTGGCGGGACAGGGCCGATCGCGTGTGCACCCAGCTGATGAGCGAGACTGATCCCAGCGCAGGCAAGACCTGGCTGCCCTGGGCCTCCACCAATCGGATCTGCTCTTCCGTCCAACCCTTTTCGTAGGTGAACGAGGCGGTCTCGCCGCGTGACTTAAGGTCAGCCAGGACCAGGGGTAGTTCGGTCGGCGTGGCCTTGATCACGACCGGCATCGAGTGCGAGTCGTGCGTCGTCACCGCGACCGAGTGCAAACGAAACACCCGGGCCATCGCGGGGTAGGGCTCGTCAGCCAACAGGCCGAAAGCCGCAAGCATCAACACGAGTGTCATCACAGCCGTGGCCCGCAGGGCGATTCTCTGCCACAGAGGCTGTGGGCGAACCCTGGCCGGAGCGCTCAATATTGTCGCAGCTGCGGAGGGAACCCCGCTTCGGGTGGAGTCATCCTTGGGCTGTTTGGAGAAGGTGTCCTTGAGGGCCTCGGACAACTCCCTGGGGGTGGCGGCCAGAATCTGCTCGCCCCGCTCTGCGAGCAGGGAGGCAATCAAAGCTGGATGGCCTCCCGGGGGCTTGTAGGTGATAACCGGGCGGGAGCGCACCAGCGCCTCGAGGTAGGTTACTCCGGCGGTGGAGTGAATGACGACGTCGCATGCCGCCATAAGCTCGTTCACCTGGCTCGTGAAGCCCAGGATGACGACGCGGGAATCTCCGAAGAAGCGCTCCTCCAGCTCCCGTCGCGCCTGACTGTTGTTCCCGGTGATGCAAACGGCCACGGTTTCGGGAACCTCGATGACGGACTCTATGGCTCCCACCAGATCGCCGACTCCCCAGCCTCCCCCCGAGACGAGAGCGATTCGCTTTTCCTGCGGAAGGTGGAGCAGTTCGCGCGCCTCCTCACGACCTAGGGGAGTGAAGAAGGCCGGTGCCACCAATGGACGAACCTGGCAGGCGGCCCCGGGCCCGGCCATATGCTCCACCGATTCGAGACAGCTGGAGTCCATGACAAGGTGCAGGTCGATGCCCTTGTGAGTCCAGAACTCCAGGCCCCCGAGGTCGGTAAGTGTCGCGAAGATAGGGACGTTCAGCTTGCCGGCACGCTTGAGCCTTCCCAGCACGGCGTTCAGTCGGGCGTCGGTCGAGATGATTATGTCGGGCGAGTAGCTGCGCACCAACCTTAGTTCGGCTCGTCCGCCCAGCAGGCTCATCACTAGGGCGCCCAACCCGCGCAGGAACCAAATGCGGCGGAAGACCTCGTAACTCCATTTATAGAGCCACGGGCGTCTCGAAAGTTGGGTCTGGTATAGATCCCGCATGAACCAGCAAAGAAATCGTCCCAGCTGCTGGAAGCCGTTTTCGAGGAAGATCTCGGCATCCGGTTGTTCGGCGAGGATGTCGTCGCGCAGGGTGCGGGCGCTGCTCAGATGGCCTCCGCCTATGTCCGAATAAAGGATGAGAATACGGGGACCAGAACGTGGTTCGGAGCCTCCGGGCGCACCGATAAGGGCCCCGTTGAGGGCTCCGTCGCCGTCTGAGGCCTGAGCGTCAAGGGCTGTATTTGTATCTGCCATGTCTCAGAAAGCTATTCTCGCACAGGTTGGCCTTACTCACATGAAGCCTTACTCATCTGAGTGCGACCTTCCGGATCGGACCAGGCTGCGACCAAAGTTGGATCGAGTAGCCGGGAGAAATCAGCTACATTGATCACTATGACGACAAACGTTATAGCGTCAGCCATGCGCCATGATTAAGGGCTTTCGCGGGGACGCGGGCTGGTTTGGAGTGGCCGACGGTCATCAAAGCTTCCACATGACATCCAGAATGTCGCGCGGAGGAAGTTGCGGATGCTCGACAATGCAAGTGGGCTGTCGGACCTGAAGGCTCCTCCCGGCAATTGTTGATTATCATTGAGAGGCACCATGGATACGCAGCTGCGTCGTAATATTCATCCGGGAGAAGTTCTACGTGAGGAATTTCTCGAGCCGCTGGGCCTCAGCCAGAACCGGCTGGCGCGCTAAATTGGAGTGTCGCCGCGTCGCATCAACGAGATTGTCTTGGAAAAGCGCGGAGTAACCGCTGATACTGCGCTCCGTTTGGCCCGCTATTTTGGAACCAGCGAGTCATTTTGGATGGGCCTGCAGGCGGATTACGATCTTGAACGCGTGCGTCTTGAACTGGGTGACCGTCTCGACAAAGAAGTGAAACCACACGCTGCGGCGCCGAGACAACTGGTAATCCCCGTCCCGGCTGCGCTTCGCGACTCCTCCTTCGGGGACTACCAGTTGTCTCTGCTGATGTGACAGTCGTTCCGCGCGGGGCCGTGGCTGCATAGGCAGTCGTGACCCTTCTTGCTTGCGGAGATGTCCCTGGTGGTGGGCCGGTATGGCTTGTTTCTATTTGCTATACTGCCGCCAGATCAGGCAGCCGGCGCGCGGCGTCCGAAACGGGTCGCCAAACAGCGCGGGCGTGGCCGGGCTTTTCCAGCAGTGGAGCCGGGGAAACAAGCTCTGCGGGACGAAATTGTTCCCGTGGAGCTTTTCGCGTTTTTGGGAGGTATCCGGTTGGCGGCAGATCTGGCAGGCAAGAAGATCGGGACGGCGGCGCTCTCGGTAGGGTCCAATTCTCTGCTCATCGTGCTCAAGCTGGTCGTGGGATTCGTTACCGGCTCGGTGTCGGTCATTTCGGAGGCCATTCACTCCGCCGTTGACTTGGTGGCTGCGGTCATCGCTTTGTTTGCCGTGCGGGCTTCGGGTAGGGCTGCCGACGAGAAGCACCCCTACGGGCACGGTAAGTACGAGAACATCTCGGGCACCGTCGAAGCGGTGCTTATCTTCATCGCCGCAGCCTGGATCATCTTCGAGGCGGTCCGCAAGCTAATCGAGGGCCCAGGGAAAGACAAGGTCACCATTGGTTGGGGCGTCGCGGTAATGTTCGTGTCCGCGGTGGTCAACATCCTTGTGTCGCGCAGGCTGTTCAAGGTCGGCAAGGCGACCGACTCGATGGCCCTCCAGGCCGATGCCTGGCATCTGCGCACTGACGTCTATACCTCTCTGGGAGTCATGTTCGGGCTCGTGATCATCCTGTCGGTCAAACTGTTCAGCGGCCACAGCCTCTGGTGGTTGGATCCGGTTATCGCCATATTGGTTGCCCTCATGATCGTTCGCGCCGCCTGGAGGCTCACCCGCGAATCCGCCCGCGACCTGCTCGATGTCAGTCTGCCCGAGGAGGATGTCAACTGGCTTCACGACTTCGTGTGTGCGACCTGGCCGCAGGTGCGCAGCTTTCATAAGTTGCGGACCCGCAAGGCGGGGTCGACCCGGTTCCTCGACTTCCACGTGGCGGTGGAAGACAAAATGTCTGTTGGAGAAGCCCATGCTCTGGGAGACGAAATCGTCAACGCCCTCCACGAGCGGTACCCTGATAGCCGCGTCCAGATTCACATAGAACCCTGCGATTACACATGCCCGGAGAGCTGCGAAGGAGGCTGCTCTTTGAGCGTTGAGCAGCGACGGAAGCGGGAGTCTTAGAGGCTAAACCTAGAAGCGCTGGACTTCGATCTCCTCGAACCGAGAGAAGTGTTTCTCGTCGAAGGTGACAACCTTGGTCAGCCCGTGCGCTGCCATCCATTTCGCGTTGAAAGCGTCGGTGTAGTCGACATTGTGCCGAGCGTAGGCCAGCAGCGCGTCCGTTACCACATCGGCCTCCGGGAGCGAGAGACCCTGCATCTGCGCGACTGCCATCGCCCTTTCTTGAACGTCGGGACGGGGGAGTCCATAGAAGGACTCCAAGACCCACACAAGTTCGGCCAGCACCGTTGCGTTGGTGACCAGATGGAGCTCCCCGGCCGCCGCGCGATGAAAGAGGTCCTCCACGATTGCAGCCTGGTCGGGGACGTCGTTCGTCAGAAATCGCAAGAACACGTTGGCGTCCACGAAAAGTGGCCCATTGTTCTGAATGTCATTCGTCTGCGGCATCCATGTTCCTTTTGGCCCTCTGGCTGAGCGTCTGGTCAAGAATAGCGGTGAAATCTTGCGGTCCATCGACCGGCACACTGCCGCGCAGCTGGAATATAGGGCGTCCCGCCGGTGTAAGAACCATTGATCCCTCGCGAATCTCGACTATCAACTGATCCCCCTCCACCACGCGAAGTTTGCGCCTGAGATCGCTGGGGATGGTGATCTGGCCGCGACGGCCGACCCGTAGGCTTGGCATCAGAGCCTCCCTGAGTAGACTACATGATCCCATTATATCCTCCATCAACAATAACGTCCGCCATGACCTGCTTAGTCCGTCATCTTTCACAATATCCGTACACACATAATCATGCGGAGGAGATTCTGAGGTCGCTGAGAGTATCTTTCCGTTGGCACCAGATGCATCGGTCATTGGATTGGGATTGGGATACGGGTAGGTGCTATGTCGGCCCACATACGGCTAGGGGCTTGCACGCCACCCGCGAATCCACCCGCGATCTGCTCGATGCCAGTCTGGTCCATGAGCGTCGCGGTCGCGACGGTTCGGACGGATGACACCCGTCTATTTCGTCGACACGAATCTTCTGGTATTCGGGCGTGACTCGTCCGAGCCCGAGAAGCAGTGCGCCACCGAGAATTGGCTCAGATTCCTGTGGACTGCAAGGGCTGGCAGAGTCAGCACGCAGGTGTTGAGCGAGTACTATGTGGTGGTCCACTCAGAAGCTTAAGCCCGGGCTGGAGCGTGATCTGGCCCGTCGGATGTGAGCAGCCTAATGGCTTGGTACCCCGTGTCGCCTGGTCAGCCGGTCATCGAAGCGGCTTGGACTATCCAGGACCGCTTCGGACTGACTTGGTGGGACGCCCTAGCAGTGGCGGCGGCTCAGACGTTGGGCTGCACCTACTTGCTCACGGAGGACCTCACCCACGGCCAGATGCTGGACGGCGTGCAGGTGATTGACCCCTTCCAGGTCGGTCCGTAGCTGGCCTAGTTCGTTACTCCGGATACGACCAGGTTAGACCGAGATCGCTCAGCGGAAGGACCCACACGTTGTTCGCGAGCTGGTAGGCCGTCCGGCCGGGGTAGATCACCCACAGCCCGGCCAAGTCGAGATCGTTGAGGGCGCTCTTCATGGAGGCACTCATCCGGGGGGCATCTTGGTACTTGCACTCGACACCCCAGTTCTTGCCGCCCCATTGCCAGAAGAGATCGAGTTCGGCCCCAGCCTGGGTCCGCCAGAAGTACAGTTCGTGTGCTTGACGGTTCAGGACGCGGCTGACGGATTCAAGCGCAAAGCCCTCCCAAGAGGCGCCCAGCTTTGGGGAGGACACGAGTTGATCCATGCTCTCAATAGACAGAAGAGCGTGGAGGAGGCCCGTGTCTCGCAGATACAGCTTGGGCCTGCGCACCACCCGCTTGCCGGTGTTGGTCGCCCAGGGAGCCAACAGCCTGACCATGAAGGCTCCTTCGAGAATTTCGCCATATCGGCGTACCGTCACATCTGACACGCCGAACGATCTCGCCAGTTCGGAGTAGTTGAGCAGTTGACCGTGATAGTGACTGATCATGGTCCAGAAGCGCCGCAACGTCCGTGCCGGGATGGTGATCCCGAGTTGTGGGATGTCGCGCTCGAGGAAGGTCGATATGTACTGCCGGCGCCACTCCAGGCTGAACTCCTCGGTATCGGTCAAGAAAGATCTCGGTAGACCTCCTCGCAGCCACAGCGTGGACGCATTTTCGGGACCGATGTCGCTCATCCTGAAGCCTCCCAATTCGTGGAAGGCGACACGGCCGGCGAGAGTTTCTGAGGTATGGCGTATCAGATCAGGTGAGGCACTTCCGAGAATGAGGTACTTCTGACGATCAGCTCCTCGATCCACCAGGTATCGAAGCAGAGGGAAAAGATCGGGTTGGCGCTGGATCTCA
>Ga0224557_1003952_pt1 | contig 11186 bp, 8 predicted proteins | sample 714S31014metaG_FD_180677 | JGI IMG/M metagenome (GOLD analysis project Ga0224557, IMG submission 180677) | Peat soil microbial communities from Stordalen Mire, Sweden - 717 S3 10-14 | ecosystem: Environmental > Terrestrial > Soil > Wetlands > Peat | place: Sweden: Norrbotten County, Stordalen... | reverse complement strand
GAGTAGAATTTCACGGGGGTGTCAATGAATTTATCGACCTCGGCGAAGGCGACGATTTCGTCAAATCTCCGGGCAATCTCGGCGCGCTTCATGCCGAGGATCGAGCCATTAAGAAAAATGTTCTCACGACCGGTCAGCTCCCGGTGAAAGCCCGTGCCGACTTCCAGCAGACTGGCCACGCGGCCGTGGTAGGTAATCGTACCGGTCGTGGGCGGGGTGATGCGCGAGAGGATTTTCAGGAGTGTGCTCTTGCCCGCGCCGTTGCGGCCGATGATGCCGACGACTTCACCCTGTTTGATTTCGAGATTAATGTCCTTGAGCGCCCAGAAGTACTCGGGTGATTCAGCCAGGTGTTTCTCCTGGACCTCGTGCAACGTCGCGCGGCGTGGTTGGTCATGGCGGAACGCGCCCTTGATCCATTCGGTGATATCGGCGCGCAGGTTGTAGCTCAAAGGGGCGGTGCCCGCGTAGCGGTAACGCTTACCGAGGTTTTGAATGTTGATCGCGGTTTCGCTCATCACGCGGCCTCAGAGAATGTCCGCCAACCGCGTTTCAAGTTTGCGGAAGAACCAAAGACCCGCGCCCAGATAAGCCAGCGATGTCAGGAGCGAGAAAACAATCAGCAACCAGTTTAGCGCAGTCCCTTGTACGCAGTCGCGGTAGGTGGTGACGACACCCGCCATCGGATTCAGAAACAGCCAGTTTTGCACGAGGGCCGGCAGCCGCGACGCCGGATAAATCACGGGCGTGGCGAGCATGAAGACCTGAATCAGGAAAGAGATGGCGTGCTTAACGTCGCGATACTGGGAGTTCAGGGCGGCCAATGCCGCACCGATGCCGAGGGCGGTCGCCGCTTGAATCAACAGCAGGAGTGGGGTGAGCGCGACCAGTTGCCAGTACCAGCACCCAAACCAGACGGCCACGATGTTGAGTAGTATCCAGCCGATGGCGAAATCGAGAATCGAGCCAAAGACAATCGCGCCGGGCGCAATGATGCGCGGGAAGTAAACCTTGCTGATGAGACCGGCATTGGTTTCCATGCTCACCGCGCATTGTGAGACCGAGGTCGCAAATGTGTTCCACGCGACCAACGCCGAGAGGTAGAAGAGTGCGTAGGGCAGGCCATCGGTCGGCATGCGGGCGATCTTGCCGAAAATCACCGAGAAGGCGCCGGCGACGAATAGCGGTTGAAGCACCACCCAGATGACACCGAGGGCCGTTTGTTTATAGCGCACCTTGATATCACGCTCGACAAACGTCCAGAACAGCTCGCGGTAGTCCCACAGGTCCTTTAGGAACTGCGGCAGCCGCTCCTGGCGTTCCGCGGAGATGACTGTCGTGGAAAGGGAACTCATGTCAGGATTGTTTCGAGAGACCGTCGGGTAACGCGTGAAAACGGTTCAAGTTCAAGCTGCCGCCATTCAGGTGCATGTCGTGCGAGGCGAATGCCTGTTCGTTCTTCCTTCGACCCATCGAAGGTTCATGCTCCGTTGTCCTGTCTCCAACTCCCGGAGGGAGTTGCGTGTCTTTGCGACTTACAGCAGGTGGTCCAGCAGGGGATTACTCAGCAGCCCTTGGATCTTGCTGTGAAATTGTTTGGCGTGTTCGAGGCGCTGTAGCACGATGGCCAGGTCGTCATGGCTTTTGCCATTACCTTTCGCACGAGTCTCGCGAAGCGAACTCTCTACATGTTTGATTTGCGAGCCGGCGGTATCGAGTTTCTTGCGCACTGTCGTGAGCAGTCCATGACGCAAGACCGCTTGAAAATCGGTATCGGCTTCGTAGTAGTCCTTGCGATCGCCCTGGACCCAGACTCGCTTGACGGCGGACCAGCGTTCGAGTTGGCGTACCGTGGTGCTGACGCTGGCTTTGCTGACGCTCAGTTCACGGACAATGTCGTCGAGACAAAGAGGAGTGGGACTGAGATAGAGCAGGGCGTAAGTCTGGCCGAGAATGCGTCCCAGCCCAAAGGATTGCGTGGTGCTACCGCCCGCTTCGATGAACTTGCGACGGACGGCCGGCCAATTGACGGATGGAAAGTCTTTGGGCATCGTTCAATTAAAACTGAACATTTTTAACACACGCAATCCATCCTGTCAATTGCCCTTTCAGGCAGCAAAACAGGCCCTTCCAGAGCAATGCCTCCGCCATGCCGCCACGCCGTGCTAACGGTTCAAAAGAGCGCGCCAGATGCGTTCCGGAGTGGCGGGAAGTTCGCGAATGGGCGTACCAATAGCATCGTAAATGGCCGAGAGAATGGCGGGCCCCGTGCCGATTAATGGCGGCTCCCCGACGCCGCGCGCGCCGAACGGGCCGCCCGGGTCGGGATTCTCCATGACGATGCATTCGATCTCGGGCACATCGCGAATCGTCGGCAGAATGTAATCTGTGAAACCCGGATTCATGATCCTGCCGTCCTTCATCACGACTTCTTCCATCAAGGCCATGCCGATGCCCTGGGCGACGCCGCCCTGGATCTGTCCGATGACCTGATCGGGATTGATGGCTTTGCCGACATCATGACAGGCGATGTAACGTTCGATTTTCACCTCGCCGGTCTCCGTATCGACCAGCAACTGGCAGACGTGGCTCCCGAAAAGGTACGTGACAAATGCCCGCATGCTCTGCCCCGTCTGCGTGTTCTCCGGCATCGTCGGCGGTTTGTATACACCCATCGCTTCCAGCGAAAAGCCACGCTTCTTTCCCACGCGCGCGATTTCCTTTAACGTCATGCGCCTTTCCGGCCGGTGGATATTGAACGCCGCGCCATCCGCGATCTTGATCTCGTAAACCAGTTCCTCGAGGTGGCTGGCGGCGATGTCCTGCAACTGTTTCTTCAATTCCGAGGCCGCAATGTGCACGGCTGAACCGGTAAAGTAGGTCTGCCGCGTCGCCGACGAGCTGCCGGACTCGGGGGTCAACGCCGTGTCCGAAAGAATTGGCCGCACTTTTTCCAACGGCACGCCGACTTCCTCCGCCGCGATCTGCGCAATCATGTTAATGAGCCCCTGGCCGACATCGCAAGCGGCTGAGTAAACCTCCAGGATGCCGTCAGCGGTGAGCCGGCAGCGCGCGCGTGACGCGTCCGGGAATCCGTCGCCATAGCCGAGGCCGAAACAGACGATACTGATGCCGTAACCGCGCTTTAGGTGCGGCGCGGGTGTCTCGTAGCTACGGTTCTTCCAGTCGATCTTCTTCAATACCGCATCGAAACACTCGGTCGCGGTGGCGTAGGGCACCACTTGTCCGGTCGTGACCTCGTCGCCGGACTTCACCAGGTTTTTCCGGCGCAACTCGGCTTTGTCCATGCCGAGCTTCGTCGCGAGGCGGTCCATCAATCCCTCATACGCGATAGCGGTTTGTGCCGCGCCGAAACCGCGCATGGCGCCACAGGGGTTGTTGTTGGTGAACACGCCGAGCACATCGACCCACACATTCGGTACTTTGTACGGCCCGGTGGCGTGACTCGATGCCTTGCGCATCACGGCTATGCCGGTCGAGGCGTACGCGCCCTTGTCCACATAGAACGTGATCTGCGCGGCGACGAGGGTGCCATCCTTTTTTGCGCCCAGTTTGTAATGCACGCGGATCGGATGCCGTTTGTGCCGCACGATGGTTGATTCGCTGCGCGAATAACGCAGGCAGATCATTTTGCCTTTCAGCTTCAACGCCGCCGCACCGAGATAAATCTGAATCGAAATGTCCTCGCGTCCGCCGAACGCACCGCCGGTGGCCGGTTGAATGATGCGCAGTTTTTCCAGTGGGAGCCCGAGCGCCAGTGCGATTAGCCGCCGCTCCTCATGCAACCACTGGCCGGACACTTCGATGGTCAGCATTTTTCCGTCGTAGCGCGCCCGGCCGGCTTCGAGATCAAGAAACGCGTGGTCAACGGTCTGCGTCTGGATGGTGTCCTCCACCACGACCTCGGCCTCGCGCATGGCCCTTGGCGCATCGCCCCGGCGCAGATGTTTCTCGCCGAGCACATTTCCCTCGGCGTGGATTTTTGGTGCATCAACCTTGAGCGCGTCTTCCATCGTGAGGACGGACGGCAGCGGCCGGTAGTCCACCTGGATCTGTTTCAACGCCGCGACGGCGATCTCTTCTGTTTTGGCGACGACGACCGCGACGGCATCGCCCATGTAGCGGACCTTCTTGCTGCACAACACTTCCTGGTCGCGGCGGATCAAGCCGTGGAGGTTGGTGCCCGGAATATCTTTGTGGGTAAGCACGGCGACCACACCGGGCAGTTTCTTCGCCTTGCGCGTGTCGATCCCGAGAATTTCCGCGTGCGGATAAGCGGCCCGCAGCACCTTCGCAAAGAGAAACTTCTTGTCGAATAGATCCTGTCCGTATTTCGTCGCGCCCGTTGCCTTGCCAAGCGCATCCAGGCGCAGGGCCGATTTGCCGACGACTTTCATCGGCCCCGTCTCGTAAGCTGCCGAGCTTTTGGCTGTCACGTGAAGGTGGGAAGCGCTCTCTTCGAGCGTGTCGGTCGGTCCGCTCATGGCTTCTTCAACCCCATCTCATCCGCTGCCTGCTCGCAGGCGCGCAGGATTTTGTTGTAGCCCGTGCAGCGGCAGATATTGCCCTCCATGCCGGTCAGAAACTCTTCGTGTGTCGGGTGAGGGTTCTCCGCGAGCAACGCTTTCGCCGCCAGGATCAGGCCTGGCGTGCAATAGCCGCACTGGACCGCGCCGCAGTCGATAAACTTTTGCTGAATCACATCGAGCTTCTTATTATGCGCCAGTCCCTCGATGGTCGTGACTTTGCAGTCCTGGACCTGGGGCACGAGCATCAGGCAGGAGTTCATCGGTTTGCCGTCGACCAACACGTAACAGCTGCCGCATTCGCCTTCGAGACAGGCGCCTTTGGTGCCCGTTAATCCCAGCTCCAACCGCAGAAAATCCAACAAGGTCCGCGTCGGCGGTACTTTCGTCGAGATCTTCTTGCCGTTCAGCTTGAAGCGGAGCGGCCAGAGACTGTTGCTGGTCGATTTCGCTTTTACAGGCTTCTTCATGCTTTCACCAGACTCTCCAACACGCGCCGCACCATTACGCCGGACAAATGCACTTTGTAATCCGCACTCGCGCGATGATCGGTGATGGGTTTGATTTCGCGGCGAACCGTCTCGGCGGCTTCGCGAATTGACGCCGCGCCCAGGCCGTTTCTTGCCAGAAACTTCTCCGCCTGGTAACAGCGGATGGGCGTGGCCGCGACGGACGCCAGCGCGATGCGGATTTCTTTTTTCGGGGTTATCGCCACTGCCGCCGCTACAATGGAGATGTTCATCGCGCCGCGCTTGCCGTTCTTGGCCCAGTCGGTCTGGTAGTTCGTCGGGATGAAGACCTTTGTGATCATCTCATCGGCTGCGAGGGCGGTCTTGCGATAGCCGAGAAAAAACTTTTCGAGCGGCAGCCGTCGCGTCCCGCGCACGCTGGTCAATTCCACCTCCGCATCGAGCGCTAGCAGGGCGGTGGAGCCGTCGCCAGCGGGTGAGGCGGTCGCGAGGTTGCCGGCAATAGTCCCGAGTTCACGAATTCCCGGTCCGCCGACGCTCAAGGAAGCCCTTGCCAGGCAGCGGATCGGCAGTTTGCCGGTTTGCGCGTAGGTGACGTTGCCGGCCAGTTCGAGCGTGCCGTTGTGTCTGCGAATCGCGCGCAATTCGGGGATGTGCGTGAGGTCGATGAAGTTCTCGGGGGCGGCCTTGCCGTGGTTCATTAGGACCACGAGGTCGGTGCCGCCGGCAAGGAAAGCGCCGCGTTCCTTCAGTTCGGCTTTGAGCTCGAGAGCCTTTTGGATGTCCTTCGGCTGGTAGAACACGGCTGCATTATGTCAACGAATTTGTTGACGGGCAAGAGTCAAAAACATTAAAACGAGGGCCGCTAACGAAAGGGATTTAATACCATGACAGCTTCTGCCGATTTGTTGCGCCGTACCGTGAAGTCCTATGAGAAGGACATCATCAAGTTTTCCCGCGATCTCATCGCCATCCCTGGGTTCAGCGGGACGGAAGGGAATGTTTGCAAGCGCATCGCCCAGGAGATGCGCAAAGTGGGGTTCGACAAGGTCTGGTTCGACAAGATGGGCAACGTGATCGGCCGAATTGGCAAGGGCAAGACCAAGATCATGATCGATTCGCACGTCGATACCGTGCACGTCGGCGACCGCAGCCAGTGGAAGTGGGACCCGTTCAAGGGCAAGTTCGAGAACGGCAAGATTTACGGACGCGGCGCGTGCGACCAGAAGACGTCCGTGGCGTCGATGGTGTACGCGGGGAAGGCGATCCAGCAACTTGGTCTCGGTGGCGACTACACGCTGTGGGTGGTCGGCAGCGTGATGGAAGAGGATTGTGACGGTTTGTGCATGTTGCACGTGATTGAGAAGGAGAAGATGGTGCCGGATTATGTGGTCATCACCGAGCCGACGCATCTCGGCGTCTATCGCGGCCATCGCGGCCGCATGGAAATCAAGGTCACCGTCAAAGGCCGTTCCTGCCACGCTTCGGCGCCCGAACGCGGTGACAATCCCATCACCAAGATGGCCGACATCATCAAAGACATCGACAAGCTCAATCGTAAAGGTCTGAAGTACGATAAGTTCCTCGGCATCGGTACCGTGGCGGTCACGTGTATTGAAGCCAAGACGCCGTCGTTCAACGCTGTGGCGGATGAATGCACGATCTATCTTGACCGGCGCATGACCAAGGGCGAAACGCCGCAGTCATCCGTGAAGGAAATCCAGTCGCTGCCTTCCGTCAAGAAGGCAAAAGGCAAAGTGGAGATCCTGAATTACGACGCGGTTGCCTGGACCGGTTTGAAAGTCGGACAACAGAAGTATTTCCCGACTTGGGTGCTTGATGAGAAACATCCTCTCGTCCGTGCCGGTGTGAAGGCCGGGACCATCGCACTTGGCAAGAAACCGCGCGTCGATCGCTGGACATTCTCCACCAATGGCGTCGCCACGGCTGGCCGCCACAACATCCCCACGATTGGTTTCGGTCCGCAGCACGAGATCTATGCCCACCAAACCAACGAGGTTGTGCCGGTGGATGCGCTGATCAAAGCGACGATCTTCTACGCGGCAATTCCACAGATCATCATGGCGGAGACGCGCAAGCAGTAAAAGGGCCCAGGAATCGCACCGTCGACGCTTGGTTCGTGCCCTACAGCGAATTTACTCGACAGCCGTCGGAGCCATTTTATACTCCATTGCAGAGCGCAACGTAGGGTCTTCTGGACAGGGGCGGTATCCTCTCGTCTTTACCTTCAGCTTCCTCATTGCGCCATAAAGGTATCGATCACATACCCGGATGCCACAATGATGAAAGCAAGAAACGCAAATCCTATGTGCATCGCATTTCTTCTGCTGTTGCTGTCAGCCACTGCGAATGCTCAAACCGTGAGTGTCTGGCTTACGACCGACGATCAGGTCAATAAACTGCAGTCGGTCGCCTCGGTGGCGTTTGTCACGGGGAGTGGCGGGAACAATCCTGTGTTCGTTGACGAAACGCAGACGTACCAGCGGGTGGAGGGGTTTGGCGCATCGTTCACGGATTCGGCGGGCTACCTGTTAAACGAGGTGGCGCCGGCCCTGGTCCGGAGCAACGCCATGTATAATCTGTTCACGCGCAATGGCGGCGGCATCGGTGTGAGTTTTGTGCGCAATCCGATGGGCGCATCGGATCTGGCGCGGACGCAGTATTCTTACGACGACCTGCCGACGGGCCAGACAGATACGAACCTAACTTCCTTTTCCATTGCGCATGATCAAGCGGACATTATCCCGCTGGTTCAACAGGCCCTGCAACTCAATCCGCAGCTCACGATCATGGCCAACCCGTGGAGTCCTCCCGGTTGGATGAAGACGTCGGGTTCAATGGTTGGCGGGTCGCTGCTGGCAAGCATGTGCCCATCGTTTGCGCAGTATTTCGTCAAATATATCCAGGCCTACCAGGCGGCGGGAATCCCGATCCACTACATCTCGCTGCAGAATGAACCGCTGTATGTGCCCGGTGATTATCCCGGGATGTCCATGGATGCCACCAATCAATTGCCCATCCTGCGTGATTACATTCTGCCGGCCCTGGCGGCGAGCAATATCACCGCCAAGGTTTTGGCCTATGATCACAACTGGGACCGGCCGGATTATCCCGAGACGGTTTTGTCGGACGCCACCGTGCTGGGTTCGAGCCAGGTTGGAGGCATCGCCTGGCACGGATATGGTGGCACGCCCGGCGTTATGACTACTTTGGCCAACCAATATCCCACCAAGGGAGATTACCTGACCGAGCACTCCGGCGAAGTTGGGGAGGGTGATGTGGTCAAGAACGACTTCGAGGAGATCACCCAGGTCATGCGAAACTGGGGCCGGGCCTATGTCAAATGGAGTCTCGCGTTGGACGAGAATCATGGTCCACATGACGGTGGCTGCAGCACCTGCAACCCCTTGGTAACGATCAATAGTTCCTCGGGCGCGCTTACCTACGACATTGAATACTATACCCTGGGACACTTCAGTAAGTTTGTCCTGCCCGGCGCTTACCGGGTTTATTCGGGGAACGCGGCGGGGATAGTCAGCGCTGCCTTCGTGAACCCGGATACTTCTAAGGTGTTGGTGGCTTTTAATGACACGACCAGCAGTAATACTTTCCAGGTCCAGTGGGGGAGCCAGATGTTCGCCTATACGCTCGCGCCCTATTCGGGAGCGACTTTCACGTGGACCGGGACACAAAGCGGCGGTTACCAGTATCCGGCGGCGTTACAACTTGAGGCGTCGAGTTTCAACACCACCTTTGGCCTTCAGACCGAAACGACGAGCGACACGCAGGGCGGTTATGATGTGGGGTATGCTTCCGGGGGCGACTACGCTGTGTACCAGAAGGTGAACTTCGGAGCGGGATTCGCCAATGTCGGTGTGCGCGAGGCGAGCTACGGGGGCGGTTACCTGACGCTCCATCTCGACAGCCCGACCGGACCCGTCATCAGCTCTTTCGCTCTCACATCTACCGGTGGTTGGCAAACCTGGCAGACCATTCAGGAATCCGTATCAGGCGCCAGCGGTCTACATGATCTGTATGTTGTTTTCAGTGGAGGGAGCGGCCTTGGAAACTTGAACTGGTTTCAGTTTGGCGGCGCGATAGCGCCAGCCGCGCCGACCGGGCTGACAGCGACAGGGGGCGACGCGCGAGTGGCATTGAGTTGGAACGCGTCGTCCGGTGCATCGGGCTACAATGTCAAACGCGCGCTGGTGAGTGGCGGCACTTACACAACGATCACCAATGGGCTGGCCAATACGAGTTACACCGACAGCGGCGTGACCAATGGGGTGCCCTACTATTATGTCGTCACGGCAGTCAACGGTGGCGCTGAAAGCACCAACTCCAATGAAGCGGGGGCTGTGCCATCGGCATCCTACCAGCAGTGGCAGATGTTTTATTTCGGTTGCACCAATTGTCCCGCGGCGCAGGGCGATGCCGATCCGTTAGGAAAGGGGATCAGCAATACCAACCAATTCCTGCTGGGGCTCAATCCTTCCAATCCAGCCTCTGTATTTCGGATTACCGCGATTACGCCGCAGGGAACGAACCTGGTGATCACGTGGAAGACGGCAGGCGTGCGGACGAATGTCGTTCAGGCCCGAGCCGGTGGCAGTTACAGCACCAACGGGTTTGCTGACGTTAGCGGGCCGATTGTCATTAACGTTAGCGGCGATACCGTAATGAATTATACGGACATCGGCGGCGCGACCAATTTTCCTGCACAATACTATCGCGTGCGGTTGATGCCATAGCGCTGGATTTGCGTATCGGTTTGTTTCTTCTGGCGCGGGCCGCGGCCTTTGAAGATGAGTTCGGCGATGCCGGACTTGTCGAGTTCGCCGAGGCCCACCTGGACCATGCGGCGGAATTGTTTGTGGGTGGCGGCGGCCAACGGGAGGTTGAGTTTTGTCTTCTTGGACAGCGCGAGGGCGATGCCGCTATCCTTGGCGGCGTGGGCAGCGCTGAAGAAGCAGGAGTGTTCGCGATTCTGCATGTCCTCCCCGTCGGTCTGCAAGACGCGGGAGTTTGCGCCTGTCTGGGAGAACACTTCCCGCAACAACGTCAAATCCAAGCCGAGCGCGTCGCCGAGCGCCAGGCCCTCGGCGAGACCGGCGGTGTTGATGTTCATGACCATATTCACCAGCGCCTTCACTTGCGCGGCCTGACCGGTGGGGCCGACGTAGCGCAGCGATTGGCTGAGGTCCTTGAGGAGCGGTTTCAGTTTGCGGAAAGTGCTCTCTCTGCCGCCGCACATTAGGTAGAGCGTGCCTTCGCGGGCCTGTGTGATACTGGACGCCATACAGGCTTCCAGCGTCTCGGCACCCGCCCGTTTCGCGAGTTTTTCCACGCGCACGTGCATTGCGGGAGAAATGGTTGCGCAATTGATGAATACCTTACCGCATGCGCCCATCAAAAGGTTGTCTTTTCGGCCTGCGAAGATCGACTTCATCGCCTTGTCGTCGGTGGCGACGGTGACGATGATGTCCGACAACTCAGTGACGCGCGCCAACTTCTCACAAGCCTCCGCATGGAGTTCGCGGGCGAGCGAGCGTGCCGCATCAGCCCGCGTGTCGTACATGGCAACGACAGGCCACCCGACTTCCTTCAAGCGCCGCGCCATATTCGCGCCCATGCGCCCGACACCGACAAAACCGATGCGTTCCTTCCGTCGTTTCTTCATAAGTTTCTCCCGTCCACCGCCCCATTAATTGTACTCAGCCCGAACCGGAAGAACAATCATGGTGTGTAAAGGCCGTGTAAAAAAGTGACTTCGGAAACTTTTTTTATTGTTGACGATGGGGAAGTGAGCTAGAAGCTTTGCGGGCTAGAGTTCGGACACGTTTCTTCGTCTGATGCCGTTCAGGCCCTGACCAACGGGAGAATGGAGATGAAAGAAAGAGCTGGCTTTGAAGCGCGGGGAAACTTCTCCGCCGCGTCTCGCGCGGGAGGTTTCACTTTTACTGAACTGCTGGTGGTTATTTCCCTTGGGGCGATTCTGGTGGGGACGATCTTGCCGGCGCTGAACACGGCGCAGGATACAATGAAGGCGGCGGTGTGTTTGGGCAATATGCATCAATGGGGCGTGGCCATCAGCCTGTACACCGCCGACCAGAGGGATTATTACCCGTATGATGGCAACCCCTCGGGT
>Ga0224557_1003948_pt1 | contig 11189 bp, 6 predicted proteins | sample 714S31014metaG_FD_180677 | JGI IMG/M metagenome (GOLD analysis project Ga0224557, IMG submission 180677) | Peat soil microbial communities from Stordalen Mire, Sweden - 717 S3 10-14 | ecosystem: Environmental > Terrestrial > Soil > Wetlands > Peat | place: Sweden: Norrbotten County, Stordalen... | reverse complement strand
CGTGGACGGCGCGCCATCCCAAGACGCGATCGATCGCGACTCCCGCAGCGCCGCCCAACGCAACCACGACGCCCTGACCGCCGGGCTGCGCGCGCTGCTAGCCAGCGGAGAACTGGGCCAGCACAACGGGCTGCCGGCCTCCATCGTCATCACCACCACGCTGGCCGAGCTCGAAGCCGCCGCCGGCAAAGGCTTGACCGGCGGCGCCACCATCGTGCCGATGAGCGATGTGATCCGGATGGCCCGCCACGCCCACCACTACCTGGCTGTCTTCGACAAAGGCAAAGCCCTGGCGCTCTACCACACCAAACGACTCGCCTCACCCGGACAGCGGATCGTCTTGTACGCAAAGGACCGCGGCTGCACCGCACCCGGCTGCGACGTGCCCGGCTACCTCTGTGAAGTCCACCACGTCACCAACTACGCCACCCGCGCCACCACCGACGCCAACGACCTCACCTTCGCCTGCGGACCGCACCACCGCATGCTGGGACCCCGAGGCTGGACCACCCGCAAAAACACCCGCGGCGACACCGAATGGATCCCACCCCCACACCTCGAGCGCAGCCAACCCCGCACCAACACCTTCCACCACCCCGAAAACCTGTTCCGCCAAGACGACGAAGACGAGGAAAACGACGGCGACGCCGCGTAGCTCGACCGTGCTCGCGGCACGGTCGAGTGACTCAGTCGTCCCTCGGACGGCGGGGCTGGTCCAACGGCGCGAACCACAAAGAAGCGATGCGCTGCCTGAAGCGACAACGGTCTAAGGCAGACCCGGGAGGACACTCGGGGGCGGCTCTATCGTCTCGCGCGGCCGGCTAGCACCCCGGTTACCGGCACTTCAGACAAGTCACTTCCCGGGCCTGCTTAACCAAACCTACAACGTCGCGATGTCGCCGGGCAGCATCATCGGCGGAATGTAGGTACCGAGCAGCTTACGATCCCACCACGCCCGATCGCGCCGCCATTCGGACGGCGTCGTGAAGCGGTACTCGTACAGCTGCGCCCGCACATAGCGGGGCGCCGCTTCGGGGAAGGGGTTGTGCCGCAACAGACGTAGCGCCGCCCGATCGTTACGTAGCAGCCGCTCCAACAACGGGCCCAGCCATTCCTGTGCGTAGGCGGGCGAGATCGCGGCGAACCACATCAACCAATCCAGCCGCAGGTGATAGGGCGCCCATTGCCGGGGCAGCCGGCGCACCGCACCGGGCTTGCCCTTGAATTCGTATTCCTTCCATACGGTCTGCAGGCTGAGCCTCTCGTCCTCGGTTCCTTGGATCACCACCTCGCGGCGGACACGGCCGATGACGCCAAATGCCCCGTAAGTGTTCATCAGATGAAATGAATTGAATGACATATTCATTCGCTGCTGCGACGACAGCATATTGCGCAGCGGCCAGTAGCTCAGGAACAGCATCGCGACGGTGACCGCGATAACCGCGACTGCGAACCACAAAGGCGCCACCGCCCCTGTAGAGGGCGCCGATATCGGCAACACCAAAGCGAACCACGACTGGTCAATGGCGCTGAACGCCAGCATGATCGTCAGCCAATTGAGCCACGCGAAGTTGCCCGATGCCACCAGCCACAGCTGAGTAACCACGATGATCACCGCGGCAACACCGGCTACCGGCTGCGGCGCGAACAGACCGAACGGCACGATGAGCTGGGCGAAATGGTTGCCCGCGACCTCAATCCGGTGCAGCGGTTTGGGCAGGTGGTGGAAGAACCAGCTCAACGGCCCCGGCATGGGCTGCGTCTCGTGGTGGTAGTACAGGCAGGTCAGGTTGCGCCAGCACGGGTCGCCGCGCATCTTGATTAGCCCGGCACCGAACTCGACCCGAAACAGCAGCAATCGCGTCAACCACAGCGTCAACACCGGGGAAGCGACGCGGTCGTTGCCGAGGAAGATCATCAGGAAGCCGGTTTCCAAGAGCAACGATTCCCAGCCGAACGCGTACCAGGCCTGCCCGACGTTGACGATCGAAAGGTAGAGCACCCACAGCGTCAGCCACATCAGCATCGCGGCCCACAACGGCGCCAGGTCAGCCGCGCCGGCGACGATGGCCGCCGCCAGCGTCGCACCGAACCAGGAGACGCCGGCGAACAACCGGTCCGAATAGCGGAGATGAAAGACGCTGGGAGATCTCCAGAAAGACTGCATAGCTAAAAATCTTGGTACCGGCAGTATTCCGCGCTCTCCGATAAGCGCCCGGAACTGTAGCGCGGCCGCGACGAACGCGATCAGGTAGATGGCTGCTACGCCGCGCTCGAGCACCAGCCGGCCCAGCCAGTAATCGGGTGCCCAAAACCATCCCATGGCGGAAAAATTACTCGTCCCGGGGCCGGTGTGTCCGATCGGGCATGCTGACTACCGAAGCCGCCACCACGGCAAGCGAAATCAGTGCCAGGAGTTGCACATACGCGGAATGGCCGGCATAGCCGTCGGCCGAACGCCACGGATGCCGCGACAACGCCGCCCCGGCCAGAATCAGCCCGCCGGCGCTGAGCCCGACGGTGATCGGATCGCGCCACCGCGGCCGGTCGCGCAACGCGTACCGCAGGCCGAAGGCGGCGCCGGCCACCAGGAGCCCGCCCACGCCCGCGATCAATGCCGTGGCCACCAGCACCCCGACCGCTGCCCAGGGCCCGGGCGACCATGGTTGCGCGGGTGGGTCATCGGAGCGCCGTTGGTGGCCGCGCCAGAAGGCCAGCAGCGCCAACAGCGGCAGCAATGACAGGCCCACCGCCAAGCCCGCCCGGTACAGCGAATTGGACCCGAACATCAGCGTGATGGTGCCGGAACTTCCCGCGGGCAGCACAAATCCTTGTTGCCACCCATTGACGGCGACGGGAGTCAATCGGACACCGGCGCTGGTGCGCGCCACCCAACCGGGGTTGATGCTTTCGGGGATGACCAGCACACGGGATGTCGACGAGGCGGGGGCCTGCACCACGCGGCGGCTCGGACCCCACGCGCCGGTCGCGGCGGGAGTCGGCGGCGGCGTGCTGGAGGGGGGCAGCTCGGCGACGTCCGGCGTGAGCAGCTGCGCTCCGTCGACGACGAACGCGGCGCCCGGGCTGATCAGCAACTCCTCTTGCCCGGCCGGCAGTGCGATGGGGTTGCGGTCGCAGGCCTGTGCCGGAATAGGTTGGCCGTCCAGCAGTGCGCCCACCGTCGTCCGGATCGAGGTGTGCACGAACCGGCCCGCGACAGCGATGACGGGTCCGCGGTCGCAGTCGACGGTGATCTCCCGGACGCGGTTGCGGGCGGCGTCGCCGGGGGCGATCGCGTTGCCGTCGGCGCCGAGCACCGCGACTTCGGCCAGCCCCGGCGGCTTGAGCTGGTCGAAGCCCAGCGCATTGCGGTCGATGATGTCTTCCCAGTCGAGCAGGCTCACGGTGACGGTATCGGTGACGCGAGGTGTCAGCGGCAAGGTCTGCGAATCTCCCGGCTTCAGTTCCCGCACCTGTGGGCCGTCACCGAGGTTGACGGCAACCACCGTCGGGTGGGCGGGCAGCGTCGACCGGCTGAGGACCAGGCGCAGCCCGGCGACCTCGGTGGGCCGCGGCAGGGTCAGCGTCAGCGAGGGTGCGGTCTTGTGTTGCACCACCCGCTGCGGTGCCGTCCATGCCGTGGCCGGGTCGCCATCGGTGGCCGCATACGCCGAGCCCAGGACGTCCAGCGGGTCGGAATCACCGCCGGCCCTGGTGGTATTCGGTTCGGCGATCAGGTCCGCCAGCTTGGGGCCCTGCCGTGGTCGCACCCACACCAGTGGGGTCACGGGAACCGGCTTGGGAACGGTCAGCGTGCGGCTGAAGTTGACCGGTTCTTCGGGGGCCAGCGCCATCGACGCGGCGCAGCGGATGCTGTCGGGCGCCTGAGCGCACCCCGGTCGGCCGAGCAGTTCCGACCCCAGATCCCAGCCCGCGATTGACGAACCCGGCGGTGGTCCGGGAACCAGCGCGGTGTGCCGCAGGTCGACCGGGTGGGCGAAGCCGGACGCGTCGTACTGGGTGATCGACAGGTCGGTGATGCCGAATTGCACACCCGCGGAGCCGTCGTCGGTGCCGGTGGCGGTGATCCGCACCCACGGGGTTTCGCCATACGGCAACGCCGCGGACAGTGGCTTGCCGGCTTCGTCGAACCTCAAAGTGGTGCTGCCGGTTGCGGTCTCGATCTGCATCCGGCGGACCTGGGCGCCGACGGCTGTCGCGCTGGGTGTGATGGTGATCGCGGCGTTGGTCACCGGGTGATCGAAATCCACGCGCAGCCACTGCCCGACGGCCGCCTGCAGTGCGTTGGACACCCACGCGGTCGCCGGGTCGCTGTCGATGGCCGCCGCGGGTGAAGCGGCCGGCGCGACGTCGGGCATCGCGGTGGAATCCGACGACGAGCTCGATACCGTGATCCGGCCGCCGGCCCAGCCGCCGGACACGGTGTCGGCTCCGGGCACCGGGTAATCGGGCACGCGATTAAATGTGTGCCGGGCGTCGCCGACGGCGCCGATCGCCGACGAATGCTCGTCCACCCGGCCGTAGTCGGTCTCGCGGGCCACCGGCGTATCGGTCGCCGTCACGACCGGGGCCGGCAGGCCCGCGCTGCGGGCATCGGCGCTCATCAGCACCGGACCCAGCCCCGAGTGGCCCAATAGCCGTCGCCGTTCGTCGAGACGGAGCAGCGCTTCGGGGCCGCCGTCGACACGGGGCAGTTGGTCGGTGTCGGCGAAGTACGGCGCGCCGGGATCGGCGACCCAATCGTCAAGAGGGCCGACCCGGTAAATCTCTATGGCCGGGTAGCGCGGGCGCAGTCCGCTATCGGCGATGAAGCCGGCCAGGGTGCCGGGGCCTACCGGTGCACCGAATTGTGCGACCCGCGCCAACCCCGGCGACCCGGCGATGGCGCGGTGCACCAGGATCGGGCGCGCCGAACGCGACGTCTCGGGATCCAGGTCGTTGCGCAACACCAGATAGGAAATGCCCTGGCGGGCAAGAGTATCGGCAAGTCCGGCGGATGGGCGCCCGGCGGCGAACAGGCGTTGCACCGAATCCAGCGCCCGGATGGTTTGCGGTGGTGTCAGCGGGATGGAGTCGCGCACTCCCCACGGGGCGGAACCGAGTACTTGGAGCGGCTCGTCGTGGCTAGTGCCCCACATCTGGGTGGCGAACGGCGCACCGGGAACCACCAGCACGCGTCCGGGAACCGGTGTCCCAGTGTCATGTTCGCTGAGCCAGTCGGCCGCTTCATGCCAGTACTGGGGTATCGCGGCGAACGTGCCCGGCGGAGTCAGCCGGCCCGTCCACGCCAGCGACGTGCTGACCGCCAGTGCCGTCAGCACGACAACACCCGCCGCGACTCGTTTGTCACGCTCGGGATGGGCAAATGCATTCAGCCACAACGACGCCGGTGCGCTCCCGGGCCCCCAGCCGGGCAGCGGTATCCGGCCCAGCAGTTGCGTGACGCCCAACACCAACGGGATCCGTATCACCGGCCCCAGTTTGTGCACGTTGCGCAGCGGCGCACCGGAGCCGTCCAGGAACGCCTGCACCTGGTGGGCCACCGGGGAGCCCAGGCCACCGCTGTAGCCGGCGGCCATCAGGACCGCGCCGATCAGCAGCATCGTGACCAGTCGTCCCCGCGCGGGCATATCCCGGCTGGCCAGCCCGGCCAGCCCGGCCGCCGCGACCAGGCAGGTGCCCAGGACGGCCGCGGACCCGGTGACCAGCGGCGCCCCGGCGGTAGCGGTCGGTGCCACGAACGGGGTCCAGCCGTCGGTCCCGCGCAGCATCTCGACCAATGACGACCATTGCGTTGTCACGCCAGAGGATTCGATGAAGTCGAGGAAGGGTGGGCTGATGGCCCGCAACAGCACCAGCGCCACCACCCACCACAGCATTGCCAGGATCAGGGCCAGCGCCCACCACGCGGTGTAGCGCCACCACAACCGGTTCGGTCGGTGACAGGCCCACCAGATCACCGCCGGCAGGCAAGCGGCCAGCGTTGCGATCGCGTTGACCGCGCCCATCAACGCGACCGCCAGGCCGGCCTGCGCGGCGAGCGTTCGAACCGACCTGCCTGAGGCTCCGCGCAACGCGAGGATCGTGGGCAACAGCACCCACGGCGCCAGCATCATCGGCAGGGTTTCCGACGAGATCGATCCGATTGTGCTCAGCACCCGCGGCGAGAGCGCGAACGCCACCGCGCCCACCAGGCGGGACGTCGGACTGCCGATTCCCAGCGTCTCGGCGACTCGTAACAACCCCCAAAAACCCGCCATGAGCAGCACCGCCCACCACACCCGCTGAGTCATCCACCCCGGCACACCCAGCATGTGGCCGGCCAGAAAGAACGCGCCGTGCGGAAACAGGTAGCCGTAGGCCTGATTCTGCGCCTGGCCGAACGGCAGATCGCTATTCCACAGGTTGGTCGCGCGGGCCAGGAAACGCAGCGGGTTCGCCGTGAGGTCGAGTTTCGTGTCGGAGGATATCTGCCCCGGGGACTGCGCGAACGTCAGTGCCAGCGCGACCGATCCGACCAGCAGCAACCAGCGGCGGGAGAGCGCTGACTCTGCCGTCGGGCTAGCTACGGTTGCCGTACTCGACCCGGTTCAGCACCGACGAGGATGGATCGCCTCCGGGCAGCTGCGGCTTGGTGTCCTGCTGCACCATCAGAGTGACCCCGAAGATCGCGGCCGCGCCCAGCAACAGACCAACCACCACGCTCGCGGCGGCGGGCGCAATGATCCGGTTCATCGATGGCTCCTTGGAGGGTTCGATCGAGGCGTCTGACTTCGATCTTGGCTTCTGACGACGTGGCTGCTACCAAGATAGTCACGATCTAGCGACAACGCGCCCGGGCCCGGGTCGGAGCACCGCTACCAACGCTGGTCGTGGCAACATGGCCCCGTGGATGAGGTTGACTTCGGACGCTATCGGCTGATCGAGCTGATCGGCGAGGGCGGCATGGGACGGGTGTTCAAAGCCCACGACACCCAGCTGCTCCGGGATGTGGCGATCAAGGTGTTGCCGCCGGAGTTCACTACCGAGCCCGGCTATCGAGAACAGTTCCTGCGCGAGGCGGAGACGTCGGCGCAGCTGACGGAGCCGCACATCATCCCGATACAGGATGCTGGGGAGATCGACGGTCAGCTCTATCTGGTGATGCCACTCGTCGATGGCATCGACCTGGCGAGCTTGCTGGAACGGGACGGGCCGATGAGCCCGCAGCAGGCGGTCAAGGTGATTGAACAGCTGGCCGCCGCGCTGGACGCGGCGCATGCCGCCGGTCTGGTGCATCGCGACGTCAAACCGTCCAACGTCTTGATCACCGGGCCGGGCTTCGTGTGTTTGACCGGTCTCGGGATCGCCCACGGCTCTACGGCGACCAAGCTGAACAGCACCGGAGCCATCGTCGGCACCTACGCGTATATGGCACCCGAACGATTCAGCTCGGGACCCGTCGATGCCCGTTCCGACGTCTATGCGTTGACGTGCGTGTTGCATGAATGCCTGACGGGCGAGCACCCCTTTCCGGGGGACAGCATGGAACAACAGATCGCCGGCCACCTGACGTTGGACCCGCCGCAACCCAGTGCGGATCGACCTGCGGTGCCGCCGGAGTTGGACGAAATCATTGCCCGCGGCATGGCTAAAGACCCCGACGAGCGCTACCAGACGGCGCTGGACCTTGCCGTCGCCGCTCGGCAGGCGGTCCCTGAGGCCGTCGCTGAGACAGCCCCCGTCTCGGTTCCCGCTCCCTTTACCGCGCCGGCCCCCGCGCAACCACCGCCCGAGGCCGGTTCGCGGGCGAAGTCCCGGCGCGCGCCGTGGATCATCGCCGCTGTGGCGGTGGCCCTTGCCGTGCTCATCGCCGCGGCCATCGGGGTTCGCTTCATCGTCAAACACCACACATCCCCCCAAGCTGCTTCGACGCCGCAGAGCACGACCAACAAGCCTGCGGTCGCTCCCGCACCACCGGCATGCGCTGACCCGACGGCCATGCCGGATGCGGTGCCCGACCTGCGCGACAAGCTGGCCCAGCTGCTCATGGTCGGCGTGAAGAACGCAGACGACGCCCGGGCGGTCGTGAACGACTACCACGTCGGCGGCATATTCATCGGCAGCTGGACGGACTTTGCGATCTTCAACGGCCCGCTGGCCGACATCGCCGCCAACGCCGGGCCGCTGCCGCTTTCAGTCAGCGTCGACGAAGAGGGTGGCCGGGTATCGCGGCTGAAGTCGCTGATCGGGACGTCGCCGTCGCCCAAGGAGCTGGCCCAGACCCAAACGACCCAACAGGTCCACGACTTGGCGTTGCAGCGCGGCCAGGCGATGAAAAAACTCGGCATCACCATCGACTTCGCCCCGGTGGTCGACGTCACCGATGCCCCGGACGACAGCGTGATCGGGGACCGGTCGTTCGGCTCAGACCCCAAAGTGGTGACCGCCTACGCCGGCGCGTACGCGCAGGGTCTGCGAGATGCCGGCCTGCTGCCGGTGCTCAAGCATTTCCCCGGCCATGGCCACGGCTCTGGCGATTCGCACAAGGGCGGAGTCGTCACGCCGCCGCTGAGCCAGCTGCAGACCAACGACCTGTTGCCCTACCAGACGCTGGTCACCGAGGGCCCGGTCGCCGTCATGGTCGGCCACCTGCAGGTTCCCGGTTTGACCGCCGGTGACGACCCGGCGAGCCTGAGCCGCGAGGCGGTGCAGTTGCTGCGCACCGGCACCGGCTACGGGGGACCGCCCTTCAACGGCCCGATATTCAGTGACGACCTGTCGAGCATGGCCGCGATCTCGGACCGGTTCGGCGTCGCCGAGGCCGTGCTGCGCGCCCTGCAAGCCGGTACCGACGTCGCGCTGTGGGTCACCACCGATCAGGTGCCCGCGGTCCTGACGCGCCTGCAGAACGCCGTGGCCGCGGGCGATTTGCCGATCTCGTCGGTGAACGAATCGCTCGTTCGGGTGGCAGCGATGAAGGGTCAAAGCCCGAAGTGCGGGCACTAAAAGCGGATGAGGCGCCTCCGGATTGCTTACTCTGGAGTCAGATAGACCAGGCCCGAAGGGCTCACGGGGCTTGAAAGGGTAAAGCGATGGCGGGTGGCACTAAACGGCTACCGCGCGCTGTCCGGGAGCAGCAGATGCTCGATGCCGCCGTGCAGATGTTCTCGGTCAACGGCTACCACGAGACCTCGATGGACACTATCGCCGCCGCCGCCGAGATCTCCAAGCCGATGCTGTACCTGTATTACGGCTCGAAAGAGGACCTGTTCGGCGCCTGCCTGAACCGCGAGATGAGCCGGTTCATCGGCGTGGTGCGCGACGATATCGACTTCGAGCAGAGCCCGAAGGACATGTTGCGCAACATCATCGTGTCGTTCCTGCGCTTCATCGATGCCAACCGGGCGTCCTGGATCGTGATGTACACCCAGGCCACCAGCTCGCAGGCGTTCGCCCCGACCGTGCGCGAGGGACGCGAAAAGATCATCCAGATGGTGGCTGCCCTGGTGCGGGCCGGCAGTCGCGCCCAGCGCCCGGACTCCGAGCACGAGATGATGGCCGTGGCGCTGGTGGGCGCGGGCGAAGCGATGGCGACCCGCGTCAGCACCGGCGACATCGACGTCGACGAGGCCACCAAGCTGATGATCGGCTTCTTCTGGCATGGCCTCAAAGGCGCACCAGATGAGCGCGAACACCCCGCCGAGGCGGACGGCCCGAGCGTCGCTGCCGGCTAGCGCCGTCGGGCGCCGACGTGCCGAGTGGCATACATTCGTGCCGTGGCTCGCCGCAACATTGATTTCTTCTGTGCGGTCGTCATCGTCGGCCTGCTGGCGGGGATCGCCGGGTTGTCGACGACGTTTGTGCTGCGATTCGTCCAGCACCTGACGTACCACTACGCGTTCGGGAGCTTTCTCGTCGGGATCGCCGGCGCCAGTCCGGTCCGCCGTGTCCTGGGGCCGATGGTGGGCGGCGCGCTGGCGGGAGCCGGTTGGTGGATCCTGCGACGCCGAGCCGAGGTGCCGGCCCTCGCGCAGACCATTGCGCGTCATGCGCGGATACCGCGACTGGTATGGAGCATCGACGCGGCGCTGCAGGTGCTGCTGGTGGGCTCCGGAGCCTCGCTCGGCCGAGAGGGTGCTCCACGCCAATTCGCGGCCGCCTTGGGCGATTTGGCGACTGGATGGCTCAAGCGGCTGTCGAGCCGCGACCGCGAGATCTTGCTGGCCTGCGCGGCCGGGGCCGGACTGGGTGCGGTCTACGCCGTTCCACTGGCCGGCGCGCTGTTTACGTCGCGGATCATGCTGAACAGCTGGCATCCGCGGGTGCTCGGAGCGGCGCTGCTCACCTCCGCCCTGGCCGTCGCGACCGGCTCGGCACTCACTCACGATCAGTCCAGCCTGGAATGGCCCATCGGGGAATCGTCGTACCTGCTGACCGCTCACGGACTGATACTGGCGCCAGTCACCGTGGTGGTCGGGTTGGCCTTCAACCGGATCATGGCGGCGTCGCGGCCGGCCAGGCAGATGCGGACCTGGATATTGGTTCCCGCGCTCGCCGGCGCCGGGTTGTTGATGGGCATCTGCTCGTACTGGTGGCCCGAACTGCCCGGCAATGGAAAAAGCGTCCTGACCGTCAGCCTGGCCAGCGGCATGACGCTGTCGGCGGCCGCGGCGATCCTGGTCTTGAAACCGCTGCTGACCGCTCTGTTCCTGCGCGCCGGCGGGGCCGGCGGAATGCTCACGCCGGCGCTGGCCACTGGCGCGGCGGCGGGTGCGCTGCTGATCTTGGCAGTCAACGCCGTGGCCGGGACGCACCTGCACGTGCCCGCGGTCTCGTTGTGCGGTGCCGCCGGGGTGCTCGCGGTCACTCAGGGCTCGCCGATCTGGGCGGCGATCTTCGTCTGGGAACTTGCCCACCCGCCGATCTGGCTGTTTGGAGTATTCCTGTTAACCGCTGTCGGTTCACACGGACTGAAAGTGCTGGTGCTGGGTCGCGGCCCAACGCATGCGGGCTAGCGGGTCGAGGAGCGCCGCCGAGATCGACGTTGGCGTGACATCTACTCGCTCAAAGTCAAGTGGTTAGTGCAACACGGGCTAGGCGGCTTGGCTAATTAGTGTGGCGAGGCGTTGGGCGGGTGTGTCGAGATCGAGTGTGGGTCTGGGCCGGCTATTGAGCTTGTCTTGGAC
>Ga0224557_1003946_pt1 | contig 11190 bp, 8 predicted proteins | sample 714S31014metaG_FD_180677 | JGI IMG/M metagenome (GOLD analysis project Ga0224557, IMG submission 180677) | Peat soil microbial communities from Stordalen Mire, Sweden - 717 S3 10-14 | ecosystem: Environmental > Terrestrial > Soil > Wetlands > Peat | place: Sweden: Norrbotten County, Stordalen... | reverse complement strand
AATCGACTGCGCCTGGCGGTCGTAGAACTGGCCCTGCGGGTCGATGTGTAGCCAGCTTCCGGCGTGGCTATGCTGGTAGCTTTGGACATCGCCGGTCTCGCGCTTCCACTCGTAGTCTGACGCTTCATTTGGCAGGGCTGTTTGGATCGGAGCGTTGTGCCGGTGCTCGATGTCGGCAGTAGTGCTGATGTTTTCTGGTGCGTGGATAATCCTCTCGGCAAGAATCTGGCGGCGTAGTTCCTCTTGCGAATGCTCTCTGCTGTTGGTCTTGGTTGGCTCCTTGGTCTGGGTTTGCTGGTTGAGGATCGGTTCGACCTGGGCTTTTTGAAGGTCCACGGCTGAGGTCTTTGTCACATCGGTACTGAGACGTTCACTCAGGACAGCAACGTCGTTGGTGTAAATCCGCACGTCCTCCGAAGCGCGGGATACAGAGACGTAGGCGAAGCGGGTATTGATGAGTGCCGGGTGAACTTTCGTGTCCATATTGACCAAAACCCGGTCCGCGGTAAGCCCCTGGGAATTGTGCGAGGTCACGGCGTAGCCGTGATCGAAGTGGCGCATTTGCGCGGCGTCGAAAGCGATAGTGAGCTCTTTCGCGCCGTCCATTTTCACGCTGATTTGATTGCTGTCGATCCGCTCGATGGTCCCCATATCTCGATTCGATACGGCCAGATCGCGGTTGTTGGCAGTGAACTGGATGCGGTCGCCCTGAGCAAAATCGCGGTCAATCTCGCGGTAGGCCGCGATTCCTTGCAGCCGCTTTGGGTCATAGGTGACTTGCTGACCGTCCGACTTCTGGACGGTGATCTGGTTCTCTTTATGGTTGGCGGAGACAACGGTTGCGTAGCTGCCTTTTTCAATGCCGTGTTCCTTGCTGCCCCGCGTGTAATGGAGAACGTCGTCGGGCTGGTATTGCGCCGCCCAGCTTCGATCAACGCTGGTCATGTCGGATCGCGGCGTGAGCACGTTCATGCTGTGATTCTCTTTGGAGACGACGCCGGATGTCTGCAATTCAGTGCGGATTGCATTGTTGATTTCCTGGCGGCTGGCGTTGTCGGGCGAGACGACCAGCGTGTTCTCAGGCATGGCGACATAGTTCTTGGCGATGGCTTCAATGCGCTGGACGTTGTCCGATATTTCCGTGACGCGGCCCTGTTGTTGCAAGAGCGTGAGGCCGATAGCGGCCTCATTCCTCGACAGGTGTTCGACCGCGCGAAGTAGCTCTGGATCTTTCTGTCGCATGATCTGGTCGAGCTGTGAAGTTTGCATCCCCGCGAGTTGCATCTGCTCAAAGGGTTTGCCTGCATCTACGCTCTGATGCTGGCGTGTGTCGCCGATAAGAAGCACTCGATCTTGCGGCCCAATCTTCTCCATAAACGCTTGCATCTGGCGGGTGCTGGCAAGGCTCGATTCATCGATCATATAGAGGTGGCGGCTGTGTGGATCGCCGCTGAACTGCTCTTGGCCGCCGCGTGCAAGGAAGCCTTGCAAAGTGCCAGCGGTGAGGCCAGCGTCGCGCAGTTGAGCGGCGGCGCGACTGGTCGGGGCGAAGCCCTCGACCGCGTAACCGTTGCGCTCTGCGCCCTCACGAATCGCTTCCAAGGTGGTGGTCTTGCCGGTTCCGGCGAGCCCTTGCAAGCCATGTACACGGTCGCGGCTGGTCAGCACTTCCTCGATGGCTCGGCGCTGTGCTGGATTCAAGAATTCGCGGGTGGCCGCGTGAGTTGCCGCCTCTTCTTTCGGCATCATCGGCTCAATGATATTCTGGCCGCGCTGCATGTGGCCGACGGTTGCAAGCTCTGCCGCGATGGTCTCGCGGGTGGTGAACTGCCGTCCCGTCTCGTGCTTCTGCCCCGGCGCGATTTTGAACTCGCCGGTATTGTGCCGCTGGTCGAAGTTATCGCGTACCTGGCTGTAAGTGAGGTCGCCCATGCCGCGCCGCAAGGCGTCGCGCATGATCGCGCGTTCGTCTGTGACGGCCTCGCGTTCAAAGCCGCGATCCTTGGCAAAGGTGACGGCTTCCTGTGCGCGCCGGGGCACATCCGGCACGCGATTCTGCTGCAATGTTGCGGCGCGCTCCTTGGCCTCGGCGACAACGCGGTCGGCCTGGTTGCCAAAGTCAGCCGCGATCTTTCGATGAGCGGCGAGCACCTCGGAAGACGAGGGAATATCCTTTTTGTCTCGTGTGTTGTGCGCGGCAATCTGCGCGGCCTCCGGCCCACTAAAGTCGCTCCGCGCGACGGCCTCCTCGATCTGCTGGCGGCGCGGGCTGGATGCCTCTAGGTACTCCGGCGAGTATCCCTTTATGTCCGGTGCGCCACTCTTGCCGGCCTCGATCTGGTAGCCGAGATTGCGAAGCCGGAAGGTCAGCTCCGATTGGTAGACAGCGGTTGCAAACTGTTGGCTATCGAAGTAGCTTTGCGGTTGAATAGCGCGAGTGGAGCCGTCTGTCCGCTCTGTCATATTGAAGATCACGGCATGGGTATGAAGCTGCGGAGCTGCATATCCATCGACCGGGCGAGCGGTGTCGTGCTCGAACTTCGCGGCAATGAATTTGCCGGTTGTCTCAGCGGGATTGTTGCCGCCGATTCGCGCCTGCGTATACCGTTCCAACTCCGTGAGCGCGATGGTCACTGCCTCCCGGTGAGCAGCGCGAACACGGTCATCACCTCCGACAAGTGCGGTCAGAGAAACAGACTTGGGCGCTGAGAAAGTAGCGTCCCAACCGGCCCGATGCTCGACCGGCTTGACGACCGCCCCATCTGAATTCGTGTACACCTGCCCGGTGCGATGGCGAACAAGTTGCTCTCCCGAATGTGGGTTCTGTCCTTCACTCAACCGCGCAAAGTTCTGTGAGTCGATGGCTCCCGCAAGGCCAAACTTCTCGGCCATCTGCCCCTGCCACTCTCCGAGAATCGCATCGCCCTGCTTCCAGTAATTCTGCTCCGCAGACATGAACTCTTTCGCGTGGTACGTCTGCGCTTGGCTGGAGTTGAGGGGCTTGGAGATGGTGAGCATAGGGCCTCTTTATTGCTGAAACGGAAACGAAGTTTGTGGCTCTTGATCGCCATCGGCCTGGGCCGTATCTTCCGAGACGCCGGGGCCAGAAGGAACCAAGGCAAGCTCCTCTTCGGCGGGTTCGTCTTGCTGCAATTGCTCGGCCTCGGCATCGTCTTCTTCAGATTCGAGACGAGCAAGCATCGCCGCGCTCAGTGGCTCGGCTTCAAGGTCAATCTCCGGCGCTTGGCTTTCAGGATTCTTCGGCTCCAGCGTTTTCGGATCGAAGGGAAGTTCATCCTCATTGCCCCTGCGCGGAATGAATCCGGGAGTCGTCAACGGTAGGTCCATGTACTCGAAGTGGAAACGGGCCACGTTGTTTCCCAGCTTGAGAAAAGCGTGTCGATTCTCCAGCCCAGAGATTTCAGAATCCATGACAAGCGGCTCGATCTGCCGGTCAAGACTGAAGTTTCTGCCAGACCGACTACCATCGAAGTGCGTCTCCTTCATGCGCTCGATTTCGACCTTGCCAATCGCATTGCTGACCCACTCTGCGGCCTTGGGTTCCGTCGTCTTAAGAAATATTTTGGTGGCAGGTTGCGATAGCATGACCTCGGCCAGATGACCGTAAATCACCTCAAGCTGCGCCTTCCCTTGGAAGCCAAGCACGAGCGGATTCCTGCTCTTTCGGTTCTCTGTAATGGCGGTATGGAGCTGAGGCAGACGTTGCAAGCTGGCCAGTTCGTCAAGCACAAACCAGACCGGCGTCTGGTTCTTCTGCGGCGCGGTCAAAAGCCGCATGACCAACAGGTCAATCCAAAGGCTGTGCAGCGGGCGCAACGCCTCGCGCTCGGTCGCGCTCGACGTGATGAAGATCCAACCCTCGCGCGTCTCGGCCCACTCCGTGGCACTCCACGTTTTGCCGCCCGCTTGCTCCCTGGTGGGTAGCATCCGAAGGCTGTCCGCAACCAGTCCGAGCGAAGCAAGGACGCCGTTGCGTTGCTGTTGGGCGCCCTTGGCAATCATGGCTTCCATCTCCGTGCCGCGAACACGCAAGTCAATCTCCGCCGGATTCGAGAGCCATGCGACCAACTCTTCCGGCGTCGGCCCATTGGTGAGGAGATGAGCGAATATCTTCTGCGGCGTCTCGGTGAAAAACTCACCCTTCTTGTCACTGGTCGGCTGGTAGAGAGAGGCGGCAATCGCCTTCGCTTCAGCCTTGCGGCGCAACTCTTCGGACGGCCCCCAGTAGGGGCAACGGTCATCGAGCGGGTTCAATACAATGTCGCCACGCTTTTCAGAATAGAAGCGTTGAATGAACTCACAGGCCGGGTCGTAGACGATGGCCGAATGTTTTCGGCCCTGAATCTGACGGAGTATCTGCATGATGAGCGTCGTCTTGCCCGCGCCCGTGTCTCCCATCAGCTCGATGTGCTGCGCCTCGGCATGAAGCGGTATCCGCATCATCTGTTTTGCCTCGGTGGTTTTGAAGCCGATGCCGTCCCCGTTCACTGTCTGGTTGAACTCCTTGGGCGTGAGCATGACCGGCCCTTTGAGCAGCCGGCCGTACTTCAATTCTTTGCGGCGCTTGATGTCTTTCGTGATCGAAAACGGGAGCTGCGCAAGCAGCGAAAGAAAGCCAAACAGAAGCGGAAGCTCGTAGATGTCGCGCAGTTGGTCGCCGTCATAAACGCTCCGCTTCAGATACTCATGCAGAGTCGCGTCAAGATAAACTTGCTGCGGGCCACGGTACAGGGCGCGGAGTCCCTGACCCGCTGCCGCTCTCGAAAGTGCCAGAGGAATTTGCTTGCCTCCTGGTGCGGGAGTCGTGCCAGCTTGTACGTCGCCTTCAACGGCCAGTCGGCCTGCTTTCGTTCCGTCGCCGACGTACAGCAGTTGGTATTTGCTGTGCTTCTTGAACGCACCGCCTACCGCCGTCCGCGCATAGATCGGCGTATAAAACTGCTGTAAAGTAGACTGGCCGAAGCTGAAACGAAGGTACAGAAAGCAGCCGGTCAGCACCAATGCGAGGAACACCGCGCCGTAGCTGTAGATCGGCGAGTGCGGCGGAAAGATGATCGTTTCTTTGCGGCCCCAGTGGGTTGTTGCCATCACGCACGCTCCGCTTCCTGCCGTGCTTCTATGGCCACGGCCTTCTTGCGCTTCTTCACTTCCGTCATGATGCTGTCGAAGACTTCAGGCGTGAGCTTCTGTCCGGCAGCGATTGGCTTCAGGACGTTCATCAGCATCAGCCTGATTCCAACGAGTTCGTTCAATTCCGCGCTGGCGGACGGCTCGCCGCTGTCGCGAGTCAGTTCGTCAAGAATGAGGTGGCGGATGAATTCGCCGCGCTGTTGGCCGCGCCGTTTCGCCAACGCATCGAACTGTGCGGTTTCGTTCTGACTGAGTTTCGACGAGACATTTGTCAGCCGAAACGACGCCCGCTGTTCCGCCCTTTGGACCATTGCGTCATCACTGAGAAGTGGCATATTATCCTTCAATCTGGCTGGGATTCTTGGGAATACTTAGGTATTCTCAAGAATCCTTACGTGGTGCAAGTTGTTGACGCTGTTCGGTCGCCTCTAAGAATCCTTACGGATACCCAGCACGACCCTCGGAGGGGTGGAGTGTCAATAATCACCCGGTGCGTAGCACCATTCCAATTGCCGCACAAATGATTGCTGAGAAAATGCACCTTACTTCACCACTGAATGAGCCACTGGAGCAGGTATCGGAGCAGGTACCGATGCAGCAGGCTTGCGTCCTGATCGTCCCTTCGGCGCACTATCTCCATTCCTCTTGATCCGCAACGGATGTAGAGGCTTTGAATCATTCGGTGAGTCGATAAACTTCTGGAAGTCCTTATCTTTGGTAAAGACGTATTCCAATGCTTTGTTCACCACATCGTCAGCGGCAACTCTGGTGAATGCAGCGTATTGATTAACGAGGTTCGCCGTGGGTTCTTCAAGCGAAACGGTTGCTGTAATTTTCTTGCTGGGTACGATCTCAAGCAATGGCATGAATGTTCTCCCTCTTGTTCGTGGTTGCAATGGTTGGACGGTCTGTTGCACGGTCGAATGTCGCGCGGTCAAAGGCCGCGCGCTCAAATATGGTGTCGTACAGGAACAGCTTTGTTGCGCGGTCATATCCGCGCACAGCAATGATCTCGCTAACCTTGCGCCCTTCGGCATATCTGCCTACCTGGGTGACAATCTGCACGGTCTCCGCGATCTCCGCTGAGATGTCATCGCGATTCGTTTGTTGATGTGAACGCATTGCCAATTCGCCGAACCTGCGCAGTGCTTTCACTGCGGAGCTGGCGTGAATGGTTGCCATCGAACCAGCGTGTCCGGTATTGAAGGAATCGAGCAATGTACGCGCCTCATCCCCGCGCACCTCGCCAAGGATGATGCGGTCGGGTCTCCAGCGCAGCGCGGCCTTCAATAGGTCATTGAAGTTCACGGTGCCGGTGTGCGATTCAGTCTGGCATTCGGACGCTAATAGATTTGGTTTGCCGATGCGCAACTCGGACGTATCTTCGATCACGACGATGCGCTCTTCTTCGGGAATGAAGTCTGCCAGCGCATTGAGCAGCGTCGTCTTGCCGCTGCCTGTTCCGCCGCTGATGAGAACGGTCTTTCCCTCCTCGATATACCCGCGCAGCAGGTCGCCAATCTCCGTGGTCATTGCGCCTGTTTGAATCAGATCTGCAATGGTGAAGCGAACCTTGGAAAACTTCCGAATGGTCACGGCGGGATTGGGACGCACGACAGGCGGAAGCACTGCCGCCAATCGGCTCCCGTCTGGCAATTGCGCATTCAATAGCGGATGCGTTTCGTCGAGCTTCCTGCTGAGTTTGTTGGCGATTACTTCAAGGCCGGTGCGCAGAGCCTTTGCATCGAAGATGACCTCCGCGTGCTCCACTCTGCCTCGGCGCTCAAACCACCATTGCCCGTTCGGATTCCCCATGATCTCGCTCACAGTGTCGTCAAGCAACAGCTCTTTGATGGGCTGAAGAAACGAGATGAGCAGGTTAAGGTCGTTGTTCATATCGCTCCTTAATCGAATGCCTGATCGGCGCGGTAGCGGACGATGGTCACACCGAGCGGATTGTATGCCAGCGCATTGTTTTCGACGTGTTCGGCGAAAACATACGTCACGCTCGCGGTCCAGCGTTCCTTCTTCAGTTCCGTGTGGTCGCTGGCGTTGGTGTAGACCTTCTCGAACTCAATGCGCGCCGAATACGGTGACTGCCGCAAATCATCCAAGATCACGCTCTTGATGTTGATGTCCACATACGGAAGCGTGCTGTCTTGCTGGAAATTGGTAATCGTTTTGTTTTGCTGCTCCTGCCGGATCACGGCCTGCTGCACATCGGAGTTGAGAAAGTAAAGCGCCTGCGTCTGGTCACGCTCAATGGTGTAGCGATTGCGTTGAAAGAAGAGCGTGGCCCACCGCGAGAGGTAATACTTGTTCTCTGCCTCCTGCGGCTTGTATTGGTAATTACGGTAGTCGATTGCGTCGGCATGGCCCACGTCGTTAATGCGAATCACGAGCGGTTTCATGCCGAGGAGTGCCTTCTGGCTTTTGAAGATGAGCGCGCCCAGCATCAGACAGATCGCGCACAGAACAAGTATCGTGACCTTCAGATACGTGTTCATGACGAGCGGATCGCCGTACTGCTCCAGATAGCGTTCCGCCGCGCGCGTGATTTCCGGCGATTTGGTTTCTGTTGTCGGCATTGCTGGATCTCCATTCACTACATCAACCCTGCGGTTATGGCCCCGGTAATTGCGCCCATTCCTGCATCATGGCCGCTACTGCTGCCGGAGAAGATGGAGGCGGTAATCGCCGGAATCTTGATAATCATGAAGATGTTCACGACCACAAGCATGATGAGCAATGGCAGATTCTTGATGAGCGTGCCAGGGTTGGTGAAGTCGGTCAGATTGGCGTAATAGGCCATGAAGAGATGGCCGAGAATACTCATCGTTGCCGCCGCGACGACCTTGTAGAATGAAAAGCTCAAGAACGCTTTGAGCCATCCCCAGAAGAGAAACTCCAGCTTTTCAATGACAAGAAACGGAATGAAGATCGGGCCAAGAATGCCGATGATCGCACCGGCAACTGCACCATAGGCCAGGATGACAGCGGCGACAGCGGCGAGCACAGAAAGTGCGAGCTGTGTAATCGTGTAGGCGACAAGCAGATACGGCGCGGTGAACATCGCCATGCCTGGACCAGACTTCGCCAAGGCCGTATCAATTGCTTGAAACATTGAATTGATGCCGTCCTGCCCAATTGTTTGCGCAAGATCGGTTGTGCCCTGGCTGATGAATCCCTTGAGCGAATAGCCGAGTCCGGGAATGGCGCTGTCGTAATACTTCACGAACGTGTAAGCGAAGGTGATCAGCATAAAGAAGTTCAGGAAGCGGGCCATGTCGAAACCCTGACCGCCTCGGGACGACGCTAGGGCTTCCTGAATGCCAAACCAGACCAGCATGATCGTTGCCAGCGAGAGAACGATGCGCAGCCCGATTGCATCGACGTTGGGCGACATGGTCGCGGTTAGATTGTCGCATTGTTGTGTGATGAAGTTGAGTAACGAATTTCCCATAATCGCCCCTTTTTGTCAGAAACGTTGCGTCGGCAACAGCGAACCGTTGCTCAATGCCTCAGTAACTGAGCGCCTTTCTGACTCCGGTTGTATCGGTGGAGATGTGGCTGTTGTAGTTGGCCTCGTACCCGTCTGCGGCTTGCAACGACAGCTTTAGCGCGTCTTGTTGTTGCTTCTGCTGCACGATCTGTTGCAAGCCTTGGGACTGCGCCATTTGGCTCGCCTCCTGCTGGGTGCGGAGTTGAATCAAAAGTGCCTGATTGATGCGCTGCAACGTGGCAAGTTCGGTCTGTTGGGATGGGTCTATGGAGTGGCTGGCTGCTTCGAGCGTCATGATGTCGGTAGCGCGCTGCGCGGCGTTCGACCGAATCGTGCCGAGCGTTTGAAGGCTCGTCACATTCACCGCATCGCCTAAATCAACGGTTGCTCCCTGCGCTGCAATGGCCTGTTGACCTTGCGAGTTCAATGCGCCGTAGCCGGAGATTTGTCCAGTGCGCGGGACGCTGGCGCTTTGGTATGCTGACGCCGCTCCGTTGCCGGTCGTTGCTGCATTCATCCACGGTAGAGAATTGCCGTAGGTGTTTGCAGGCCGCGTCACCTGCGTCCACATCTGCACTCCCATGTTGGAAAACGCGGTGTAGTAGCTGGATGGTGCCGTGGCCATGCGGTGCGCAAGGTTGTATGTCAGCATCACGTTCGTCAAGGTCTTGATGGTGGTCGTGTACAGTTCGCTGCCTTGTACGAGTTGCTGTACCGCGTGCGCGGACTGTACCGGGTCCAATACGATTCCTCCGTACTGCGCGTTCGCTGGGATGGCGAGCGCGGAAGCGGCCAATACTGTTGCGAGAAAGATTCCCTTCATGATTCTCCTTGTCGGGTTTCTGTGTTGATGGTGGTTGAGGGTGAGGGACGATTAGGGAAATCGGTCAGCGTTTGGAGGCAGTAAGTTCGGCCTGAAGGTCAAATATCTTTTGGCCGAGCGGGTCAATCTTTTTGCGCTGCGTCTTGCATTGCTCCTGGGTTCGCAGAAGCACTTCGACAGGAGCCAGAATGCAATCCTTCTGGTATTGAGAGTTGAGTGCATCGAACTGCGTATTGAGTTCGACCAATTGGTCCTGCTTGCTCTTGCATCCTGCCAAGGTGAGTACGGCGAATGCGACGATAATTGCAGCGGCTTTACGCATGGTGCCTCCTAAAACGACTGTGCGATGCGGTGGTTTTCATAGGCAGGTAGAAGCAAGTCCTGTGTGAAATAGACCTTCACGCGGTGCCCCTCCCGGATGGTGATTGTTGGCGGAATCTGGATGAAGTGGTCGAGGATCGATGTGGCCGATTGCGATACGCTGGTCGCTGCGCCGTTGGTAAATGACTGCGGCCCGGAACTGGTGAGATTTGATCCGCCCTGGCTGATCTGCGATGCTCCAGCAATGACGCCCAGCGCAATCGATGTTCCGAAGATTTGCACGTAGTGGTTGTTGACCTGATCCTTCAATCCCTCCTCTCCTATCTGATCGAGACCGTGGAATTGGTCGAGGTCCACGCTGTATCCGTCCGGCATCAACAGACGGTGGAAAGTGACAGCTATCCGGCGCTGCTGGCCAATCCCGGCACTGCCAATCTTGCGAGCCTCGCCCAGCACAATCGTTCCGTCGGGAATGAGAACGTGCTGATGATCGTGCGAGTAAACTGGATTCGATACGAGCACCTTCACCGGCCCCACCGCGTCGCCGTCAAGCCGATTCATCAATACCGTGTCGAGCGTCAATCCTTCGTAGATCACATAAGGTTGGCCCACGGCATTGTCGATGTTGGCCTCCGTCGGTCGCTTGTAATCGGTTGCTGGTATCTGATCGCCGCCAGACCGTTGTTCACCTGCGGCTCTGGGAGCAGTCACGGCGGTTGGTTGGCCCGCTTGCAACAGCGCGGCGTATGGGTTCTGTGCCGCTATTGAAGACTGTGCGCTCTGCTGCGGCATGGGTTGGTCCGCAGGGCGCACATAAGCGATATTCGACGCAAAGCGGGCAGTATCCGCCCTCACCCGTTCACTCGCGGCAAGCTGTTGTCCGGCCTGCTGCACAGGCGTGAGTTGAGGTTGCCCATTGGCATTGGCCTGTGTATTGCCGAGCACGCCATTTGGCGGGGCATCGGTGCCCGGTGCATTGAGTGGCCGGCCATCGGGACCGTAGGCCGCTGCGACGGCCTGCTGCGCCCCTGTTCCTGTTGCGGCTGCGAGTTGTCCATCCTGCTGCTTCTTCAGTTTGTCTGCCGCAAGCTGCCGCTGGAGTGCGTCCACATTGTTCGCGGTATTGTCCTGAACATAGGGCTGCGGTGGATTGTTCTTGGCTGTCTCCGCCGCCGTGGGGGTCTTCTTCCTGGAACTTATGAACGTTGCCAAGATGAGCAGACCAACCGCGCCCATATAGAGCATCGTCTTGAGGTTCTTTTGCAGCACGCCTTTCGGTTGCGGCGTCCTGTCGGTCAACTGCGGGTCTTTGAAAGTCGTTGCGCTGTCTGCCATTCGGTTACCCCTTTCTCGTGAATTCCATCTTTTTCTTGCCCAACTCGACGTATCCGTT
>Ga0224557_1003939_pt1 | contig 11196 bp, 9 predicted proteins | sample 714S31014metaG_FD_180677 | JGI IMG/M metagenome (GOLD analysis project Ga0224557, IMG submission 180677) | Peat soil microbial communities from Stordalen Mire, Sweden - 717 S3 10-14 | ecosystem: Environmental > Terrestrial > Soil > Wetlands > Peat | place: Sweden: Norrbotten County, Stordalen... | reverse complement strand
TGTGCCATTCGTTACCGAATCGGTGTTCGGCGCGGGCATCAGTTTCAAGATGGCCGCCGAGTTCGGATCGATCGAGGTTTGCGGGATCTGGCCATTGGGAACCAAAGAGGTACTGGGGGCGGTGCCCACCAAGTTGCGCGGTCCGGAGCTTTGGATGGCCGGTCCCAGAGATGCAAGATACGCGGGCGTGAAGTTGCCTGCCTGCATCTGCGACGTGGGCACGAAGTACTGCTGCAAGCTGCCGGCCGGCTGCTGTTTCATATACTCATACGCGGCGTAGAAGAACAGCTTGTCGTGGTTCTTGTTGAAATTGGTGTGGGGAACGATCACTGGTCCGCCAAAATCGCCGCCGGGATAGTAGTAGCTGCTATCGGGCCTGGCTGCCTTCTGGCTGTTATTGTAAGAGCCGTTGGAATCGAACACGCCATTGCGGGCATACAGGTATGCGCCTCCATGGAACTGGGCGCCACCGCTCTTGCCGATGGCCTGGAAGGTGATGGGGCCCTTCGCGAATTCCGCGCCGTAGGCCGACGTCAGGATCGAAACTTCCTGAACCTGGTTCTGGTTGATGTTGGCGGTCTGGGTACCCTGGTTGCCGGGGTCCAAGAGATTTGCGCCGTCCGATGTCATGGTCATGCCGCCATTGGGCTGGGTGCCTTGGGCGGTAAAGGCGCCGATGGGTCCGGTGTTGCTTTGCGTCGTTAGGCTGCTCCACATGCCTTGGCCAAGTCCATTGGTCGATCCCATGCCAGGCATAATCTTGATCAGCTCAGCCGCATCGCGCCCCACGATCGAGAGGTTCTCGACCATGTTCCTGTTCAGCGTCTGGCTGGCTTGTCCAGTATCGACCGGCACCACTACGTCGGCGCCAGCGATAACCTCGACTTCCTGCTTGGTAGATTGGACCTGGAGAACGACGGTTGGCAGGCGCACAGGCGAACCCTGCGTCAGCACGATACCGGTTTCTTCAAAGGTCTGCAAACCCGCAGCAGTGACCGTGACGGTGTAGGTTGCCGGCGGAAGCGACGGGAAATCGAAATCTCCGGCGCTGTTCGTGACACTGTCGCGCAGGCTGTTGTTTGTCTCGTTTTTCAGGACGACTTTCGCATTGGGGACGACCGCGCCCGTGGCGTCGGTGACCGTGGCACCTATCGACCCGCTAGAGAACTGCGCGAGCGCGGGTAGTTGCGAGAACGCCAAGGCCGCAATCAGAAGCCCCAAAAACCAGAAAGCTCTTCCCGGATGTCTGTGCCGAGCTATAACGGAGATCGGCAGCCGATCTGGTGTATTCATTTAAACCCCTTTTCTAACCTCTAATTTGTACTTCTCTAACCTGCAAACATTGCCTCCCAAGCCGCCAAAGACAAGGCGCGCCGCGAAGGCGGGAACTAATCGTTTGGAAGTAGCATAACCCTAGTACACCGCCAAGTCAAGGACTTTCAGGTCTTTAATTATCGTCTTGCAACCCTTGTTAACACGGCGCACCACCCAACGGCTCCGACCACACTGTTGGCGTTCGCTATGATTGGCGAATGTAACCCGCCGCAGGTGGGGGCGCTAGTACATTTTAGTTACGCCCCCCGGCAATTGGGTTTGAATGGCAGGCTGAAATAAAGGAGTTAAGCCTCTGTAACGTGGCCTCCGTAAACTCATAATCAGAGGTAATGCGCTTGTTTTCAGCAATGTACGCCTTGTTACAAAATTGATATCGGGCGCCTGTCCTTATTTTACACTTGCGAATCTGCGCCACCGCACTGCGGAAACGTGTATAATCTCCACAAATGGGGGATGCCAATCACGCTGGAACGCGCCCTACCGGAGTTACGGGCGCGGAACGTCTGGAACTCGCGGCGATTCTCGCTTCTCCGACCTTCGCGCGCGCCCAGCGTTCGGTCAAACTGCTCGAGTACATCTGCGAGAAGCACTTCGCGGGCCAGGACGCACAGGTTTGCGAATATTCGATCGCCACGGAAGTTCTGGGCCGCCCAGCCAATTTCGATTCCGCCGAAGACGCCATCGCCAGGGTCGAGATCCATCGCCTGCGCAAGAAGCTGCGCGAGTATTATGCCGCCGAAGGCGCCCATCAGCCGTTGAAAATCATCATCCCGCCCGGCATGTATACGCCGGTTTTTCAAGAAGATGGCAACTCCGCGGCGCTCCTGCCGGTAAATGGGGAAGCGCTGCTGGAATCGGCCGCCGATCCGCTCGCCGACCCAGCCCCGGACGAACCGGAATTGCCGCCGTTGCCCGCAGCCGCCGCGCCCTCCTCCAACAAGCGCCGGATTTGGCTGTGGGCCGCAGCCGTCCTTGCAGTAGGGGTGGCCGCCGTGGCCGTGGCAGCCTTCCGGACCGCGACCGGCCACGAGAGGGAAGCGCCGCTCCGCCCGAGTCCGCCGCCCGTGGCCGCGGCGCCGGACAGCGCCGTTCGCATCATCGCGGGCTATGACCGCAAATACATCGATCATCACGGCCACACCTGGTTACCGGACCGTTACTTCGAAGGTGGCGGGCAGCCCAGAGCGCCTTTTCGCCAGTTTTTTGCCCGCACATCCGACCCGCTCCTCTATCAGAATGGCCGGATCGGACTTTCCGGCTACAATATCCCGCTCAAACCCGGCAACTATGAAATGAAGCTGCATTTCGTCGAGCCGGTCTACGGCCCTGGTTTGGAGACCGGCGGCGGCGAGAACAGCCGGGTATTCGACATCATGGTCAACGGCAAGGTGACCATCGACAGCTTTGACATCGTGGCCGACGCCGGGGGCCCCCTGATCGCCGATGTTCGCGTATTCAAGGATATCCAGCCGGGGCCGGACGGCATCCTCCGGCTGGGTTTCCACGCCAAGCGCGAGCAACCGATCGTCAGCGCGATTGAGATCGAGCCCGCCGAGCCGCACAGGCTCAACCCGGTCCGCATCGTGACCCAACCCAATTCCGTGACCGATTCGCGGGGGCAAGTCTGGGAAGCCGACAACTATTATGCGGGGGGCCAGACGTCGAACCATTTCAAAGTGGTCACCGGCACGCCCGATGCGGACTTGTTCGCCAACGAGCGGTACGGCCACTTCTCATACGCCATACCAGTCGCGCCGGGGGCCTACACGGCGAGCCTGTTTTTGGCCGAAACCTACTGGGGGAAGGAAAATGAAGGCGGCGGCGGTCCCGGGCAGCGCGTGTTCGACATCTATTGCAATGGGTCGGCGCTCGCTCGTAATCTGGACATTCTGAAGGAAGCCGGCCCCAACCATGCGCTGGTCAAGAAATTCCGTGGACTGCGGCCAACCACGCAGGGCAAGTTGAACTTCGAGTTTGTCCCGGTGATTAACTACGCGTCGGTGTTTGCTATTGAGGTCTTGGACGAGGGGCGCTAGCGGCAGGCCACGAAAAACGATGGCCTGCCCCACAGCGAATCTGCTGTACGTGTGGTAAGCTGCGGACGAATCCCATGTCCGCATCAAAGGCCCTGCGGTTCGCCGGTTGCGCGTGCCTGATGGCCAGCCTCACTGGCGCGTGGGCCCAGCCCGTGCCGTCCATTAACTCCGGTGGCGTCATCAATGCCGCCAACTCCGCCCCGGGAGCGCCCTTGGCTCCGGGCAGCATCGCATCGGCTTACGGAGGCTTTCTGGTGAACGCACCCGCCGTGGCCGCGGCAGTCCCCCTGCCCAGCAGCCTGGAGGGGCTGTCGCTGGCATTCGGCGCGACCGGTGCGCCCCTGTTCTACGCCTCCGGCACCCAGGTGAACCTGCAAATACCGTGGGAACTCACCGGAGAATCCCAGGCATCGCTGACCGCTACCCTAGCCGGCCAGACCAGTTCGCCCGAGACGGTGAATATCGCGCCGTTCGCCCCCGGTATTTTCAGCATGAACGGCCAAGGCTTCGGTCCGGGCGCCATCCAGGACTCTTCCTACCAATTGATCGCCGCCTCGAATCCGGCGGGCGCGGGCGCCACCACCATTTTGATTTATTGCACAGGACTGGGCGCGGTGACCAATCAGCCGCAGACCGGCGCAGCCGCCCCGAGCAACCCGCTCGCCGCCACCAAAACGACACCCACTGTCACCATCGGGAACGTGCCCGCGCAGGTGTTGTGGTCCGGCCTTGCGCCCGGATCGGTGGGCCTCTACCAGGTTAACGTGCTGGTTCCCGCCAACGCGCCCACGGGCAATGCGGTCCCCGTCGTGGTTTCCATCGGCGGCGCAACATCGAACGCCGTTGAGATCGCCGTCCAGCCGCCAACCCCCGACCAGCGCGCGGCACAGTTGCTTACCCAGATGACCCAGGATCAAAAAATCCAGCTCGTGTATGGAGCGGTTACGTCTACTACCGCGCCCACCCGCGGCAGCGCGGGTGTGGTTCAGGGCATACCGGCGCTCGGGATTCCCAACCTCTACCTCGCCGATGGCAGCGTGGGCGTGGGCAACGCCGTGGGCCAAGCCACTGCGCTGCCGTCGTCCATCGCCAGCGCCGCCAGTTGGGACGTGAGCGAAGCCTACAAATACGGCACCGTGATCGGCGCCGAGTTGCGCGCCTACGGCATCAACGTGAACCTGGGCGGCAACATCAACCTGATCGGCCGCGAGCCGCGCGACGGCCGCACCTTCGAAACCAAAGGCGAGGACCCCATCCTGGCCGGCAAGATCACCGCGGCGCACCTTAATGCCATTCAGGCCCAGCACGTGATCGGCGGCATCAAGCACTACGCGTTGAACGATCAGGAGAGCGGGCGCACCACAGGCGACGTCGAGATCGGCGAACGCGGCATGCGCGAAAGCGACCTGCTGGCGTTCGAGATCGGTGTCAAGGACTCCCACGTGCAGTCCGTGATGTGCGCCTACAACCTGGTGAACGACGTTTACAACTGCGAGAACGCGCATCTGCTGAACGACATTCTGAAGGGCGATTGGCAGTTTCCGGGATTCGTCATGTCGGACTGGGGGGCGACGCACTCGACGGTGAACGCGGCGCTCAACGGCCTCGATCAGGAGCAGCCGGACAACGCCTATTTCGGAAGCCTGGGGCAAGCGATCGCGAGCGGCCAGGTGCCGCAGGCGCGCCTGGACGACATGGTGCATCGCATCTTGCGCGCCATGTACGCGGCCGGACTGTTCGATTATCCGGAATCTCTTGGGCCGATCGATACCGCCACCGACCAAGCCATCGCGCAAGAGGCCGAGGAGCAGGGCGCGGTGCTGTTGAAGAACGCCGGCGGGCAGTTGCCGCTGAATGCCGCGACGGTGAAATCCATCGCCATCGTCGGATCGCATGCCGATATTGGGGTGCTCTCCGGCGGCGGCTCGGCGCAGGTCACTCCCACCGGCGGACCCATCCTCACGGAAGGCTATCCCTGCCCGCCCTGTTGGTCGCAGGTGATCTGGGATCCATCGTCGCCCATGCAGGCCATTCAGGCGATGGCGCACAACGCCAGCGTGCAGTTCGATCCCGGGACCAATGCGGCGACGGCGGCAGCACTGGCGGCTACCACGCAGGTGGCTATCGTGTTCGTCAGCCAGTGGACCAGCGAGGGTATGGATATGCCGAGCCTGAACTTTACCGACGCGATCCACACGCCGCCCATCGATCAGGATGCGCTGGTAGCGGCGGTGGCGGCGGCCAATCCGCAAACCATCGTGGTCATGGAGAACGCCAGCGCGCAAGTGATGCCGTGGCTGGGAAGCGTCAGCGCGGTGCTGGAGGCCTGGTTCCCGGGACAGCAGGGCGGGCCGGCGATAGCCAATCTTCTGTTCGGCGCGGTGAATCCGTCGGGCAAGCTGCCCATCACGTTTCCCGCCAGCGTGGACCAACTGCCGCGCCCGGTAATCACTCAGCCGCCCGATAGCACCACGCCGTTCCCCGTGAATTATTCGGAAGGCTTCAACGTGGGCTATAAGTGGTACGACTCGCAGGGTCTCACGCCGTTGTTTCCGTTTGGTTTTGGGTTGTCTTATACCACCTTCGCGTTCTCCAATGCGGCGGTGATCGACAATCTGAGTGCAAGCAACCCGAATTTCCAGGTAACTTTCAATCTGACTAACACCGGCTCCGTGGCCGGCGCGGAGGTCGCGCAAGTGTATGTGGCGCTCCCGGCTTCGACTGGCGAGCCGCCCAAACGCCTGGTGGGATGGCTGAAGGTGTCCGTCCCGCCCGGCGCGGAGATGGCGGCGACCATCGAAGTGGATGCCAACGATTCCTCTCATCCACTGTCGTATTGGGACGTCAATTCCAACGCCTGGGTGATCGCGCCCGGCGTCTACACGGTGTATCTCGGCAACTCCTCAAGCGGGGCTAGCCTGGTTGCCGCCGGCACCTTGAAGGTTGGTTCATGAGCGGCCTGCCCCACGTCATGTGCGTGACCGGCAGGCCATGTGTGCGGCAGTAATCCGCATACAGACCGTAATAACTCGCCGTGCTGTAATCCGCTTCCGCAAACCCCAGACGGCGTGCCGTGCGGTCGATCCAGCGGGGCGCGCCTTCCAATTCCAGATACACTCCGATGGGCGTCTCGTCCAGCGTGGCTACCCCCGCTTCACCGGGGCGGCGGTATTCGGTGCGGAACTTCTCGTATCGGAACGTGGGGATGAAATCCAGACGGGCCAGCATCTCGCTCATCCTGTGCGGATCGGATACCTCGACTTCCAGTTCTTCGCGGTCCTTGTACTTGCCGATGGTTCCCGTGCCCTTGTAAGTCAGAATGCCCTGCGGGCCGGCCTCGCGAACGCGCAGCAGGCATCCGTTGCCGCGCAGCGCGCCCGCCGCAGTGTCGAACAGGGTATTGGCTTCGAAGAGACGGCGCTTGGAGATGCGGAACCCGGCGGCGCGCAGCAGGCGGCGTCCGGCGGCGGCGTCCGCTACCGCCAGCTTGATCTCGATCTCGCGCGGGGCGCCCGGACGAGTTATAGCTTCCTCCCCACAATCGCGTAATCCAGGCCGCCGAAGAACGCCTCGCGGAAATCTTCCGCGAGGCTGGCCAATGCGGGCATGGATTCAATCGCCGGCGACAGCCGATGCACCTCGATGCCACCTAGCCCGTACTCTTCCATGTAGAACGCCAGCAAAGCGTGCGGCACCGGGCGGGTGTGCGTCGGGTCGAGATAGAAGTGACTGGCGAAAATGGCCAGGCACTCCGGATTGGGTGTTTCGATCGCCAGCACGCCGTCGCGCTGGAGCCGCGAGGCCGCCAGGCGAATCATGTCCGGCAGGCGTTCGGGCGGCAGATGCTCCACCACCTGCGCGCTGAAAATGCCGTCCAGAGCGGCTTCCGGCAGATCCGCGAGATAGGCGAACAGGTCGGCGACTTCAGCTTCGAAGCCCTTTTGGCGGCATAAGTCCACGGATTCCCGGCTCAAGTCGATGCCATGCGCCGCCACGCCGGCTTCGCGCATCAACTCCAGAAACTCTCCGCGCCCGCAGCCGATGTCGAGCACCTCGCGCCGCCCGGCGAAGTACGGCAAGTAGAACTGTTGGCCTTTCTTGACGTAGTCTTCCGAACCGCGAAAACGCTCGGCGAAGCGGGCATAGTCGAATTCGGGCTGCGCCGGCGAGGGCATCTGCGGCGGCGGTGAGGGCGGCGCGGCGGCGCTTGGCTGACTCGTCGCCATGCGCTGCCGGATCAGCCGCAGCTCCGAATGAATCAGGTGATCGTAGCCCTTCCGGATGCGTTCCATATCCGCCCACAGGCGCTTCTGGATGTCCACTCCGTAACGGTCCAGCGCGCCTTCGAAGTCGGTATGCTGCAACTTGATTTGATCCCGGAAGAAGCTCTCGGTCAACCCCGCGCGATGCTGGAAAGCGGCATTCAGCTCGGCCAGACCGCGCAGCAGCTTGGTTTCGTTGACCGCCAGTCTGTTCTCCCAACCCAAGTGCCACTCCGCCCAATGCACGCGGACGTCTTTCAGCTCCTGGACTTCCCCTTGCAACTGCGCCCCAAACTCCTGGACCTCTCCCCGCAAGTCCGCCGCTACCTGGCTCCATTTCTGATCCATGGCGGCCAGCACGCGGCGAGTCTCTTCAAGCGCTTCCAGCGTGGCCTCGACGCAAGCCATCACGTTGCGATTGAACTCCACCTGCTCCCGCACATGCCAGTCGAGCGCCCTTGCGACGGCCTTCTTCGCCTGTTGCGCCAGCCAGTTCAGCGGCCCGCCGGCGCGCGGATTCACCGTGCCGATGGCCGCCACCTTGGCCTCCGCGGCGTCGCGCGCGTGCAGCAGCGGCATCAGGTCGGGCAGGGGCACCGCCGCGACTGTCATGGCTTCGGGATGCCGCGCGCGCACGCGATCGCGCACCTCCTGCAGAATGGCCGTCAATTCATCGGTGTCCACGTGGCTTGCTCCCTGGCTTGGTCCATGCCGCCGTAATCTTGGATTGCAGTCCGCCGCGCGGCGTGAATTCGCCGGTCACCGTAGCGCTTACGGGCTTGGCGGCCGCCACCACGTCGCGCAGGAACCGGTTCACCACATTCTCGTAGAAGATCCCCAGGTTGCGATAGGCCAGCAAATACATCTTCAGCGATTTCAGTTCCAGGCACTTCTTGTCGGGCACATAGCGTAGCGTCAGTTTGCCGAAATCCGGCAGCCCCGTCTTGGGGCACATGGAGGTGAACTCCGGAATCGCGATCTCGATCTCGTAATCGGGAAACTGGTTGGGCCACGTCTCGATCTCGGGCAACGCGGCATCGACGCCGGCCGCGGCGTGTTCGTCGGTATAGGCTCGTTTCATGGCTGCACCATGTTCTTGGCCAGCAGGTCGAGGAACATGCCGACGTCCGCCACCACGCCCACGGCTTGTCCCGTACCGCGGTCGCTCACCTTGGTGGCCACCGCGGGGTTGATATCCACACACACGATCTTCACCCAGCTTGGCAGCATGTTGCCGGTGGCGATGGAATGCAGCATGGACCCCAGACACAAGACCAGCCCGGCGCCCTTAAGCTGCTCGGCGTAGGCGTCCTGGGCGGCGTTCATGTCGGTGATGGTATCGGGCAGCGGACCATCGTCGCGCAAGCTGCCGGCCAGCACGAACGGCACGTTGGCGCGCACGCATTCATAGAGGATGCCGCTGGGCAGGCGTCCCGCCTCCACCGCCTGGCGCACGCCGCCCGCATGATAGATGGCGTTGATGGCGCGCATGTGATTGCGATGGCCGTGCTCTTCCTGCCGTCCATCGGCCAGCCGGACGCCCAGCGAAGTGCCGAACAGCGCCGCCTCGGCGTCGTGTACGCCCAGAGCGTTGCCGCTCAGCAGCGCGTGTACGAAGCCGCCCTGGATCAGCGCCGCCAGGCCCTGCACGCCGCCGGTATGCACCACCACCGGACCCGCCACCACGATCACCTTGAGCTTCTGCTCCAGCGCCTGCCGGATCAGCGCGGCGGTCTGCCGGACGGCCGTCTCCACTTGCCGCTCCGACGAGATGCCGTTGGACATGAAGGCGAACGACAGCCGGTCGCGCTCCTTCGATTCGGGCGCCACGCGGATGCCGCGCATGCCCACCACCACGCGGTCGCCCGCCAGGATATCGCGCAGGCGGCGGCACCAGGCGCGGCCGTCCGCGATGACAATCAACGCATCCATGCGCTGGCTCTCCACCTCGATCCACTTCTGGTTGAGGCGCACGAAGGTGCGGTGATTGGTGGAGGAGTAGAAATCTTCCGGCGCGCAGCAGTCGCGCTCCACGGCGCGCGTGGCGGCGTCGCCCGAATCCACCGCCGCGCAGCCCAGCGACAGCAGATCTTCGAGCAGGTGCGCCATCAACTCGCTGGAAGGCGCTTCCACCTTCAGGCGCAGGTAGGATGGCTCGCTGTTGGTGCGGCCGATGCGAAACTGTTCCACCTCGAAGCGGCCGTGATGCTCCACCACCTTATCGAAGATGTTCTCCATCACGTGGGAGTCGATCAGGTGGCCTTCCGCTTCGACAACTTCCTGTACAGGCATAAAAGATTTATTGTAGACTGTGGGCCGCGCGTTGCGCTCCGCTCGCGGTCCCGGAGGTTCCCATGAGTTACCGGAAATACTGTTTACTGGCGCTGGCGGTCGCGGCGTCCGCGGCGTCGGGACATGCTCAGCCCAGCGTCGATCAAATACTGGCCACGTACGAGCAGGCTCTCGGTGGCCAGGCCGCCTACGAGAAGGTTACCACGCGCGCCATGAAGGGCACGGTCGAAATCCCGGACGACAACGTGACCGGCACGGCGCTGGTGGTGGCGAAGGCGCCGGGCAGTTTCCGCCTGACGATGGACATTCCCGGCTATGGCGTGGTGGAGACAGTGCTGGACGGCGACAACGGTTGGAAGAAGGATCCCGATTCGGGCACGCATGCCATGAGCAAGGCGGACCTGGCGGTGGCCCAGCGCGACCATCATTTCTACCGCGAAATCCGGCTTAAGGAACTGTATCCGAAGATGCAGACGGCGGGTGTGTACAAGGTGAACGGACACGCCCTGTACGTTGTGGAGGCTACGCCGGCCAGCGGTCCCGCCGAGAAGCTCTACTTCGATGCGGAGAGCGGCCTGCTGGTGAAGCGCGACTTCGAGCGCGTCACGCTGGAGGATGGCATCGTACAATACGAAATGCTGTTCAAGGATTACCGCGATGTGGACGGACTGAAGCTGCCTTTCACCATCGAGCAGCGAGCGCCCGATAACACCATGATCTTCAAATTCGCCGAGATTAAGAACAACGCGCCGCTCGCCGACACGGCCTTCGCCAAACCGGAAAAATAGAACCCATGCCAAACTTCACGCACCGCGTGCGGGTAGCGTTTCCCGATACGGACGCCTCCGGACGAATCCATTTCACCGCCATGCTCCGCTATTTCGAGGCCGCGGAAATCGAGTTTATGCGCTCGCTCGGATACTCCTATCGCGACGCGCTGGATGTGGTCTATCCGCGCGTGCGAGTGGAATGCGAGTACCGCTCGGCGGTGTGCTTCGACGATGAACTGGATATCGCCGTGTCGGTGAAGCGCGTGGGAACGTCGTCTTATACGCTGGAGTTCGCCGCGATGAAGGACGGTGTCAAGGCCGCCAACGGATCGATTGTGGTGGTGTGCATGGGACGGTCAGGGCGGGCGCAGGCGTTGCCTGAGGTGCTGAAGGAAGCGCTACGTGGGGCAGGCTCCCAGCCTGGATAGCGTCGGGATAAACCGGCGTGAAGTAGTGAATGAAAGAGTCATACAGGAGAAGGAATAGCGAACCATCCTGGCC
>Ga0224557_1003938_pt1 | contig 11196 bp, 6 predicted proteins | sample 714S31014metaG_FD_180677 | JGI IMG/M metagenome (GOLD analysis project Ga0224557, IMG submission 180677) | Peat soil microbial communities from Stordalen Mire, Sweden - 717 S3 10-14 | ecosystem: Environmental > Terrestrial > Soil > Wetlands > Peat | place: Sweden: Norrbotten County, Stordalen... | reverse complement strand
GGTGATTACGGTAAGCGGCTCAACGGAGACGGCCGTCACGGTATCCGGCACGGCGGTACCCGCGCCAGCTACCTGCACCGGCATCTACCCCGATTGCAACATTGGCGCTACCCTGACGCCGCCGACCCTGACCTTCGCTTACAACGTGAAAAGCGGGTCGCAGGTGTACACGTTCAAGAACTACGCCAGCACATCCCAAACTGTGACCAGTCTCGAGCTGAGTGACACGACGGATTACTCGATCACATCCGACACTTGCAGCGGCAAACCCGTCGCCAGCCTAGGCACCTGCACCTTCACTCTTGTGTACTCGGCGAAGGGGATGGGATACCTCAATACACAGGTGTCAGTTGTGCAAACTGTGAATGGCACCAATACTACCCTCGCGTTCGCCGGCGCCTCCGCCTTCGTGACGAATGGTGTGTCCGCACCCGCAGTGCAATTTGGTGCGGTCATTGTATATCCGCAAACTGTTGGTAGTGGCTCCGGTACCCTCACAGTTACCAACACGTCGAACACCTATAGCTTGAGCAAACTAGGCATTAGCTTGGGTAATGAGACTGGTCAGTCTGGGGGCTGGCAATTATATTTGGGCTCGTGTGCAGGCGCGACGCTTGCTCCAGGCGCCTCTTGTAGTGCCACGGTCACCTTTACGACAGGGCTCTGTTCAGGAGGTGCCGGATCCTGTTACGCATATGCAACCGCCACCGTAACTGGCACCGAGGACAAAGCAGTAAGCACTCAGGCCGCAGTGACTTGTTTCGTCGACGAGGTGTAAGGTTACGAGCATCCGAAGACTGGAGGCGGATTCCGGAGTTCTCCGCCTCCATCTATTTTTCTGACTATGATTTCGCGTTCATTTGCACACTTACCGGAGGATCCCATGAAATTCTCTGCTCGCCCGTTTCGACCAAAGACTGTAGCATCCAAACAGAACTACATTTTACTTATTCTGCTTTCGCTTCTTAGTGGACGGTCTTACTCGCAAGCCGACTTCGAGAAGGGCTACCAGGCGTTCCAGTCTTATCATGCGTCGGACGTTGATTCGGTCAATCTGGCGAACGGGAGTTTGATTCTGAATATTCCGCTGCTTTCCTACGAACAGCGCGGCGGATTGCCTCCAGTAACGGTATCGATTCGGAGTAACGCGACGACATTTCAGTCGGCGCCACCGTATCAAAATGGCCCACCAGACACGAACCAGTACGAAGTTGCGTCGGGAGTCATTGGCTCGCCGTGGGGCCAGCCGCACGTGGTCATCAGCCCCGGAGGCCTGTCGTGGCGCGAGCTCATGCTCACGGTTGGGTCTACGCAACTTCCCCGTTACGTGGCCCTTGATGATAGCGGAGCCACGCATTCGCTGGGCGGCAACATCGGCAACCAGATTCAAAGTCTCGTTCCCAACATTATGTACAGCGTGGATGGCAGCGGAATGATGCTGCAACCAGCGAGCGGGAACAATCCGCCCTTGTTGATCGACCGCAATGGCAGTACTGGCGGATTGGTTGATCCAAATGGAAACAAGGTTGTTCTAAAGGGGACTTGCGCCGCTCCGGCTGGCGGTGGACACCTATTCGATCCCAACCTTGCCACATGGGAAGACTATCCCTATGGAACAGCATCGGCTACCTCTATTGTAGATTCAATAGGAAGAACGATTCCCAATCCGGGCTATCTTCCGCCCGTGGCGAAATCGAGTTGCCTGGTCGATCTTAGCGCGTCGTACTATCCGGCTTCGCCAGACTCCAATGGTTGTGAGACTTACAACTTTCCCTCGCAAAACGGCGGAACCGTCCCGTTAGTGTTCTGCTATGCGCAAACAACTGTGAGCGCAAGCATTCCTGCACCGACGGGAACCCCCCTTAAAACCCAGCCTGAAGCGATTAACGAAACATGGCCGGTGCTCACCAGCGTTACGCTTCCGAACCAGACGCAATGGACATTTACTTATGATAACTATGGGCAAGTACAAACTATAACCCTACCTACTGGTGCCACGATCTCGTACACGTACGCGACGCGTTTAGCCTGCGGCAATCCTCCGGGAGAAATCCCTCCGGTTGGATACCCCATCTGGCCATCGTCGAACCTACTGTCGAGCCGAATGGTGGCCAGCCGCACGCTGGATCTGCACGATGGCCATCCCCATACGTGGACTTATAAGAGTACGATCGGTTCGGGATGGACGGGCAGTCCAAACTCGGGAAAAGTAACTGTCACCGACCCCGATCTGAACGATACCGTGCACACGTTCAGTCTCGTTACCGCAACGGGCCAGCCTACGCCCGTATGTGGACCGTATGAAACTCAGACGCAGTACTATCAGGGATCCAGCAAATCAGGTACCTTGCTGAAAACGGTGGCCACGCAATATTCCGCAACGGGCTCGGACGAGGCAAACCCGACAAATTTCTCCAACTACATCTCCGTCGGTGTGTTTCCACAAAAAGTTACCACTAGTCTGCCCGGCTCTGTCTCTCGTGTCGGTACTTATACCTATGACTCCTACGGAACCTATCAGGATTATATCGGCAATACTTGGCCATTCAGTTTCGGCGATCAACTCGAGACCACTGAGTCCGACTGGGGCGGTATGGTACTTCGCACCACACTCCACACCAGTCAATGGCAATCGACCTACAACTACTATGCAGCTAATCTGGTTGCATTACCTTGTCTGGATACGGTCTTTTCGGGTAACTACACGGGGACCCAGGCCAGTTGTACAGCTGGTACCCCACCCGCGAGCCAGGCCGCACAAACGTCGTATGCTTACGATCAAGTTCCCAGTCCCACCGGAACACGAGGGAATCTGACGTCGGTTACAAAATGGCTAAAGGGGGGTACATCCCCTGAAGCGCAAACTGTATTTAATACGAACGGGATGGCGATCCAGAAGATCGACCCGAAGGGCAATGTTACCAAGATCGCATACGACAGCACGGGGCTGTACCCCAACATGATTACGCATCCGCAAACCGGATCGATCGCTCATGTTGAGATTCCCGCATACGACGCGAATACCGGCGAGCTGCTGTCTCGCCAAGATGAAAATAAGAATGTAACCTCTTTCCAATATGATTCGATGCGCCGCCTGACAAATGCCGCGTATCCTGACGGTGGTACGGAAACATTTCAGTATACGGATACAATTCCCCCGAGTTATACGCTCACGAAACTTCTCAATAGTGCAGGATCAGCGTACATAGAAGTAGGCTTGGCAGATACGTTCGGCAGGAAGTTGCAAACCCGGATTACATCCGACACACAGGGAACGATCTACGCCGATACACAATACGACGACCTAGGCCGGGTTGCATCGCAGAGCAATCCGTACCGTTCCGCTACAGATACAACATATGGTGTAACCCAATTCACATACGACGCGATTGGGCGGAAAACCATCCAGACCAACCCTGACAGTAGCGTACAGCAATGGTGCTACATGGACGTGGCTACGAACAAACAGGCGAATTGCCACGCTCAACTGGCCAAGACTGGCACCAAGGCCAGCGTTGGCAGCTTTGTGGATTTTCAGGACGAGTCCGGCAATGATTGGCAGCGGAATTCCGACGGCTTAGGCCGCCTTACCAGCGTTATGGAACCGAACGGCGCGACTGCCGTTCCGTCGATGCAGACGAGCTATGCCTACGATGCGCTGGGCAACCTGCAAGCCGTCACGCAAACTGGTAACGGCACTGACACACCGCGAGTCCAGCGTAAATTCACGTACGACACTCTTTCGCGTCTTTCCACGGCGCTGAACCCAGAGTCAGGCGCGACGTCTTACGCGTACGATATCGATGGCAATGTACTCACTCGTACTCAACCGCTTGTGAATGCATCGTCCGGGACGCAGGCGCTGAATTACTGCTACGATCCACTCAATCGCAAGACCGCGGAATACACTGGTTCGCTCGTGTCGAATTGCAGTTCCCCGTCGCAGGTTGCGGCGGCCAATCTGCTGTCGGCCTATACTTACGATTCCACAGCGTTGGGAGTGGGGAATAACGCCATCGGTCATCTTACGGATGAGGTTGAATACACGCCCGGAACCGCGGTGTGGGAGCGAAGTCCGTACAAATATGACACGATGGGGAGGTTGCTGACGGAGCAGCAGTGTGCGTTTGGCAGTTGCACGAATCCCTATTCGTTTACTTACTCTTATGACTATGCCGGCAATATCCTCGGCACCACGAATGGGCTGACGACCGGATCGCCAATCACCGTCGGCTATGCTTACGACAGCGTGGCTCGACTGTCTACCGTAACCAGCGCCACGCCAAACACGGGGATTTGGGCCAGCAGTGGGTTTCCCTCCACGCTGTACAACGTCAAGTCCTATGGGCCGGCTGGGTTGGTGAGCGCCACATACGGCAACGCAGCCAGCACGCTCAGCCGCGGCTATGATAATCGGCTGCGTATTACGAGTAACACAATCACTGCCGCAGTAACCCTATATAACTACGGCCTTACGTATGCCCCGAACAGTAACGTCGCTACTGTCACCGATAGCGTGATTGGCAACTGGACCTATACGTACGACACTCTTGATCGCGTGACTTCAGCCACCGCCTCGACAGCAGGCGTAGGTACCCCCTGGGGTACCTATAAAACGCAATGCTGGACATACGACAGTTTCGGCAACCGCACAGGCGAAGGCGAAATGGCCAAGGCTGTCGCATGTCCCAATCCCGTTACCGGCGCCGATCATTCCTCCTGGGCGGAGTACAACACCTCGAACCAGCTGACCGCCAACTCCATGGTGGCAAAGTTTATCTACGATGATGCTGGCAATACCCTTAACGACGGCATCCATAGATACGTTTACGATCTTGATGGACGCATCTGCGCCGTGACCACCGTAGCCGGTGGCGGAACGATCACGCAATACGTTTATGACGCCGAAGGCCGCCGCGTCGCCAAAGGCACACTCACCACTTTTCCCGCCTCTGGACAACCTTGTTCCGCGCCCACCGCCGCCAACGGATTCTCGCTGGCAGGCAACGGCGCGGCCCTCTACCTCCGCGGCGCCGCGGGCGACCAGGACACCGAACTTGACGGCTCCGGCAACTGGCGCCACACGAACGTCTTCGTGGGCGGCGGACTCACCGCCACCTACGACACTGGCACGAAGGCCACGCTCAGCTTCAATTACTCCGATTGGCTGGGCTCCAAGCGCGTGCAGAGCGCCTTTGGCGGAGCTGCGCAGAACTCCTGGGCAAGCGACCCATACGGAGCCTACCTCAACCCTCTGGGCACTGGCGCCGACGCGACGGAACACCATTTCGTCGGCAAAGAACGCGATTCCGAAAGCGGGAACGATTACTTCGGGGCCAGGTACTACGAGAGCGGGGTCGGACGGTGGGTCAGTCCGGACTGGAGCACTAGACCCACGACCGTGCCCTACACGATATTTGGTAACCCGCAGACCCTGAATCTGTTCGCCTACACGGGGAACAACCCGTTCGCCCGAGCTGACATTGATGGGCACGGCTGGCCGGAATGGGCGAAGATTGACATGAGTAACGCACGGTTCCTTGGCCAAGAGGTGAAAGGGCTGTGGTCTGCAACCGGCGGGGGAATTGTCGCGATGACGAAGCAGCTCGCCGACGGCGAAGCGGCGAGCAATTTCCACGACATGTACCTCACCGGCCATATTCAAGAGAACCTGAAAACCGCAGGTAAGCAATTCCTTTCCCAAACCTCTGACACGCTCAAGGCTGTGGGTCATGGCGATCCAAACGCGATAGGACAAACTGTCGGAATCGCCGCAACCGTAGCCGCTCCGTTTGCCAAGGGAGTGCTACCGGCTGGGGTCACGGTTGAGGCCCCGGTTCCCCTTGAGGGCGTGTCCCCTCCCACATATGCGATCGGCCACGGACCAATTCCTGCTTGGGTCAAGACTGGGAACTACGTTTATCTCGACATTCCCCAATCGCAATGGTCGCTTGCCGTGAACGAAGCATGGGTACAGTCCGGAATCGACGTTGGCGCGAATTTCAAGATGTGGTCATCGCCCACTGAAGGGTCGGCGCTATTCAGCGAAGAGTATGGGACCACAGTTTTTGCGCGCGAACTGGATCAATTGAACAATGCCGGACACACAACGGTTGGTGATACGATGGTCGCACCCGGGTCTAAGAACGTTGTGACGCCTCCTGGGTCCAATTGATTAGCCCGCTGATGCAATTCCTGGAGCTGACGTGGACCTTACCGATGAAACAGTCCGCCAAGAGATCGCAAATCTGGATACCATGGCTACCGCGTACACCGCAGCCCTGAACCAGAGCTTCGAAGAGAAATGGAATCACAAATTCGATCGCTCCTCGATCGCAGCCGGTGCCGCCGGGTTTGAAAATGGTAACCGAGATTGGGAGGAACTCCAGGAGCGACTTGATGACGTGTGTCGTTTCTACCTCAAAACCGATGAACGGGTAAGAGTAGAAATGAGAGAATATGTAGCAGCTCGTCCCAGCCTATTGCGGGCCCTCGACGGACATGTCGGATGGTGCGCAAGGCACATCGTCTCCCCGTCCGACCGGGAGTACCTCAGGAGGGCCCTGGCGGCGGTGGCGCTACATGACAACCACCTCGACTATCGCAATACCTATATTGGCTTGGGCAAACTCTACACTGCAGCAGTCAAGGCAGGAATCCAGCCGTCACTTGACTTCTATAAGGTCGGACTACTAAGCAGTAAACAATCCCACACGAAATGGGAAACCGACTCTACCTACAACTTTTTGACGCAGTTCGAAGAGTCTGCATTTTTCAAAGCGGATGTTGCTCCGAAACTGGCTCGTTAGATTTTCTAAGAGCAAGGCTGGCTGATTGGATAACCGAGGAACTTGGCACAGGACGTGTGAAAGAAGTAAGCGTCCGGTTAAGACCGTCTGGACAGGGAGATAGTGGGAAGTCATTCTGCACTGGAAGCTCTCATTATTGGACCCAAATCGGACCCAAGTTCTGGATTTCCACAATTGCTGCTTCCAGAATGTGCTGATGCCACAGGGGATATTGGTCGGGGCGCGCGGATTTGAACCGCGGACCCCCTGCGCCCAAGGCAGGTGCGCTACCAGGCTGCGCTACGCCCCGACTGTTAGATCATTATAAATGAATGGGATGCGGGTTACGCTGTCGACACTCCCCAAACGTGCCGTGTCGCTCTCGCCGCGCTCAGCTATAATTTCCCTCGAAAGTCATGTCGAGTTCACGTTATGCGCTGGTGACGTACGTCCGAAATCCAGTCGGGGAATTTGTAGAGAAGCTGCGCCGGGAGCTTCATCCGACCATGCCTCACATGCCCGCTCACCTTACCATTCTTCCTCCCCGCGAACTGCTGGGCAGTGAGCAAGCTGCGCTCGAATTTCTGGAAGAAGCCTGCAGCCACGTTGTGCCATTCGACGTGGAACTCGGCGGCGTCGAAACCTTCCTGCCCACGACACCGACGGTGTTTATCCAGGTGAAGCGCGCCGCTTATCGCATGCGGGAACTCCATGATCAGCTCAGTGGGAAAGCCCTGTGCTGTACGGAGAATTGGCCCTACATCCCGCATCTCACCATCATGAAGACCGAGCATGACGAACAGGCGCGGGCGGCCGCTGTCGTTGCCCGGGAACGCTGGGAAAAATTCGACGGCAAACGCCAGGTTCATGTCGAAAAGCTGATGTTCGTGCGCGAAACGGATGGCATTTGGCAGGACGTGGCGCCGCTGCCTTTAGGGCGCGGCCAATTGTCATCGAAATCCTGAGCCTGTCTCCGTGCCCGTAAGCCCTTCCGGCAAAACCCCTTAAAACCCGCAACAGATGGGCCGTCCCACGGTCCCGCGGTACATGTACTTTCCGCCCGTTGCCAAGTCCCATAGCCGAATTACCATAGATTTACGGGCTCGAGACCAAGCGCCGGATTCCCAGGCTGCGGGTTCTTTTGGAAGAGTGCATCTATGCAGATTGGCGTTTACGGATCCGGTTACCTTGCCACAGTTATCTCCGCTTGCCTGGCCGATTTCGGCACACCCGTTTGCTGCTGCCATGCCGACGGCTCGCGCATCATGGAAGTGGCCAAGGGCAACATCCCTTTCTACGAAAAGAACCTGCAGGAAGTGATTCGCCGGAATGTTCGCGCCGGCCGCCTGGTGTATTCGGCCGATCCCGAAGATCTGGCGCGCAAGGCGCAGGTAATTTTTCTGGCGGAAGATTCTCCCGAAGGATTGGAAGACCTCGTGTTACGGCTCGCCCGTCCGGCTGGGCGATTTCAAGTGCTCTCCATTGTTACGCCCATGCGCGTGGGCTCTACTTCTCTGATCGAAAAGGCGCTGAAAGCAAACGGCCTGACTAGCCTGCTGGTTTGCCAGCCCATGTTTTTCACCAACGGATGCGCCGTCGAAGACTTCAACTGGCCCGATCGCATCATTCTGGGCACACCTTCCAGCGAAGCCGTTTCCGCCCTCAAGCAGATTTTCCACCCTCTCGTGATGCGGGGTGTTCCTGTGCTGGTTACGAATTACGAGACCGCCGAACTGGCGCGCGAAGCGACCACCGCCTTCGTAGCGACGAAAATTTCCTTCATCAACGAAATTGCCAGCCTGTGCGAGCATGTGCACGCCGACGCCGTAAGCCTTTCGCTGGCGTTAGGCCTGGACAAGAAAATCGCTCCGCGCTGTCTGCAGCCGGGAGCGGGCATGGGCGGAATCTTTGCCCAGACGGATATGGATTCCTTGACAGGCCTGGCGCGCGAAAACCGGGTCGACCTCAAGGTTTTGAACGCGGCTCGTGAGGTGAATCTGGAACTGGCGGACCGGCTCCTGCAAAAGGTATCCGCCGCGCTCGATACGGTGCAGAACAAGGATGTGGGCATCCTCGGGCTGGCGTTCAAGCCCAACACGAATTCCGTTGCCGGCTCAGCCTCGGTACAACTGGCGCAGAATCTGCTGGCCAAAGGCGCGCGCGTGAAGGCGTACGATCCGGTGGCGATTCCCGATGCGCGGCTGCAACTGAACGGCACAGTCAAGTACTGCGAGTCCGCCTACGGTGTCGCCGAGGGCGTCGACGCCCTCGTCGTTGCGACCGGCTGGCCCGAATTCAGGACGCTCGATTTCACGAAGATTCGCCACCTGGTGAAGCGCCCAATCATCATCGACACCAAGAATCTGCTCGATTCGTCGCGCCTGCGCGCCATGGGCTTCCAGTACATGGGCGTAGGCCGCTAGACCGGCTTTCGGCTCTCGGCCCCAAATCCTCCGGGTCGGCCGCATGCTAAATGGGATGATCGCAAAATTCAGGGAGGCAGTGAAGATTTCAGCGGCCTGAGCGGAAGTGCCAAAGGCCGAACGCCGACGACAAAAGCCAAGAGCCCAACGCCGCTATTCTTCGCAATTGCTATAATGATCGTCTGCGGTGGGAGTAGCTCAACTTGGTAGAGCATCGGACTGTGGCTCCGACGGTTGCGGGTTCGATTCCCGTCTCCCACCCCAAAGATCAAAAGACTAACGAAGGCGCTCACTTGCCGCATGGTGCGGAAGTGAGCGCCTTCGTGTTGCTACTTACTGAGACTATTTTCTTCTGGCAGGACTCACGACCGCCCGGCGATGCCCACTTCCGTCCTGCTTCTTGACCAACGGGGTGGCACAGGTGTCGCTCGAGGTCGTTAACACCGGCGTGGTCACGTTGTAATAAGTGTCGGGTGCCGTGGTGCCAGACGCGGGAGGCTGGACAAGTATGCCCGCGCAAGCACCGTTGATGGTATTGGAATAGACCGTGTCAGTGGGTGCGGGATCACCGCACAAAGTCACGTTGATCCCAGATTCATCGGCCACGTTGATGGTGTTGCCGGTCACGGTAGAGAGGTTGGCGCACAGCACGATTCCGTCGTATTCGTGAGTCGCGGTAATGGTGTTGCTCTTTATCGTCGCGTTGTCAGTGTCATCGGGGTTGATGCTCTGGAGGTAGATCCCCACGTTCGTGTTGCTGATGGTATTGGCTTCGACGAGGGGAGCGGTGGATTGCAGGATCAGTACGCCAGTGGCAGCAGTACCGGGGACGGTATACCAATCTCCATCGATGATGTTCGAGGTGATGGTGCCATTTGCTCCGTACAGCTGAATTCCGTTCTGCGCATTGTCGGGAACCGCACCGGCTCCGATTACCGTGTTGTATTTGATAGTCACTCCGACGTTGCTTGTCGTTCCTGTTAGCGTGCCGTTGGCTGTGATCCCGTTCTTGTCGTAATCCTGCACGTTGTTGTAGCTAATGGTCACGGTGGAATTGGCTGCCGCGGAGGGATTCGGCGGGCCATTGCTGATTGTGGAACCGCTCTCCACGTAGATGCCAAGGCCGCCCTGGCAGCCAAAACCGCCGATAACCTGAACATGGAGAACGTTGTCCCGGGTAATGGTGCCATCGGCATTTTGGTACAAGATCCCAACCGGATCCTGGCCGCAGACAGTGAGGTTATTGGTGGCGTCCACGGTCAAATCCTCGATGGTAGCGGTTGTATTTTGCACAAGCACCATTGCCTCAAAGTACGCCACGTATGGGTTCCCGTACTGATCATAACCGGGGAAGGTGCTGCTCGCGTTTTGCACCAAACCTCCAGCGGGCGGCGCAATAATTGCGGCATCGGAACCTCCGTACGAGATTCCCTTTAAGGTTATTTTTTTTCCGATAATCTGGACCTGCTCGGTGTAAATACCGGGGCACACCACGATTGTGGTACTCCCGCTGAGCGGGGCAGCGTTCACAGCAGCCTGGATTGTGGTGAAATGCGTATAGTTCGGTGTACAACCCGGAGGGCCTACTGCAAGGTTGCCGGCAAACGCTGGCGAGGCAGCCAAGACCAACACGGTTGCCAGAATACCGCTCGTTAAACTCGTTTTCATACCTTCCTCCGTATTGATTCCTCTGCCTTTGATCCATCTAGTACCGGCGAAACAAACGAGATTGCTACCACACCCGCTCGCGGTTGACAAGACTGCCCTAAGGAAGCGCCAGAGGAGTTTCGACAGCCACTTTCAGCGTGCCACGTCGCATGCGCAACGGATGCGCAAGCGTCGAAGAAGAGGACGTGGCGAAATTCGCCACGTCCTCTTGTAGTTACTGGCTAGTTTACCGTCTGCGTTCGTCGAAACCGCTGCCGACGCTTAGTATGCCGTCGTGCTCTGCGTGGCAGTTGCCGCAAAATACGCCGGACTCGCCT
>Ga0224557_1003937_pt1 | contig 11197 bp, 10 predicted proteins | sample 714S31014metaG_FD_180677 | JGI IMG/M metagenome (GOLD analysis project Ga0224557, IMG submission 180677) | Peat soil microbial communities from Stordalen Mire, Sweden - 717 S3 10-14 | ecosystem: Environmental > Terrestrial > Soil > Wetlands > Peat | place: Sweden: Norrbotten County, Stordalen... | reverse complement strand
AGTGGCGAGGTCGGCGCGCAAGCGGCGGCGGGAGATCCCCCGGCGGCCGGCGAGGTGGTTGACGAGGTCGGCTCGAACCGCCGCGAGCAGCAGGTGCGCGAGCAGCTCGCTGTCGCCGCCGCCCCCGGTGGCGCGCACCAGGTCGCAGAGCAGCTGGTGCACCAATCGGTACTGCGGCTGCTCGTAAAGGCTCGTGCCTCCAGAACGTTCTTCGACCGCGAGGGTCAGATGGCGGTTGTCGAGCTTGACAACGAGGATGGCGTCGAGGATGGCCGCGATGCGCTGGCGTGGGTCGGTCTCCGGACCGAGGGGCGGCGGCCCGCCTTCGATCGCGTCACGGAGAGGCTCGTACCGACGCTGCCACAGGGCCTGGAGGAGCCCGGCACGGTTGCCGAAGGCGCGGAACAAGGTGCCCTTGCCCACGCCGGCAGCTGCGGCCACGTCGTCCATGGACAACCGTGCCGGCTCCGGCACCGTTGCGAACAGCTCGTCGGCGGCGGCGAGCACGGCGGCACGGTTGCGCGCGGCATCGGATCGCTCGGCGCGCGTCACTTCGTGGGCCCTCCTCTACCTAACGGACTGCCGGTCCGCATAGTATAGTTTGTCAACCGGGCTGTCGGTCCGGATCGCCAACAACGAAGAGGACGGTATGTCGGAGTCTGCAGATCTGCTGCGAGCGGGCTTGGAGCGCCTCGCCGGTGGTGACCTCGGCGGTTACCTCGACCTGTGCAGCGAAGATGTCGAGGTCGAGTTCCCCTTCGCCCCGACCGGCCGGCCGCAGCGGTTGCGCGGACGCGAGGACCTTCGCCGCTACCTTGAGCCGCTGCTCGCGCGCGTCGCCTACGATCAGATCATCGACCTGGTGGTGTACGAGACCGACGTGGCCGGGACCATCGTGGCGGAAATGACGATCGGCCTTCGAATGCTCGATAGCGGTCGAGTCCTCGCGAGACGCTACGTTGCCGTCGTCCGTTCGGCCGGTGGGCACGTCGTCTCGTACCGTGAGTATTGGAACCCGGGCGGGTTGAGCGACCGGGCTGGCTCGGCCGAGGCGTCATGAGCGGCGTTCGAGCCCTCGTCACGGGCGCCACCGGGACGACGGGGTCGCGCGTGGCCGCAGGGGCGCGCTCGGCCGGGGCCGAGGTGCGCACCGCCAGCCGGCACGGCAGCGACGTCCACTTCGATTGGCACGACCGCGACACCTGGCCCGCGGCGCTCGACGGCTGCGAGCGTGCCTACCTTCTCCCGCCCGCCGGCCTCGACCTCGCGCCTTCGATGGTGCCGTTCATCGAGCTCGCCCGCCGCAACGGCGTCGCACGGCTGGTGCTGCTCGGCAACTCGGTCTTCCCGATGGGCGGCCCGGGTGTCGGCGCCGTGCACCAGGCCCTCGCCGAGGGCGGGCTCGACGACTTCGTGGTGTTGCGGCCCTCATGGTTCATGCAGAACGTGACCGGTGAGCACTACCTGGCTCGGATGATCCGCGACGAGGACCGCATCGTGACCGCCACCGGCGAGGGACGAGTCGGCTTCGTCGACGCTGACGACATCGCCGCCGTCGCCGTGCACGCGCTGCTCGACGAGAAGCGGCCGGCGGCCGAGCTGGTCCTGACCGGACCCGAGGCGCTCAGCTACAGGCGCGTGGCCCAGGTCGTCGGCGCGGCTCGTGGTCGTCCCGTGGCCTTCGAGTCGGTGACGCCGGCTGAGCTGGCCGAGCGGCTCACCCGCAGCTACCCGCCGCGGTTCGCGCAGGCACTTGCCGGGCTCGACGCTGTCATCGCCACGGGCGCGGAGGACAGGGTGACGTCCGACGTCGAGCGCGTCACTGGGCGGCCGCCGCGCAGTTTCGAGCAGTTCGCCGCCGCTGCGTTCTGGTCCGCAGGCTGACGACGTGACCACGGGCGTCCGGCTGCCCTGACGCATTTCGCGGTCGCAGGAAACTGACCTCCCGCCAATCGCTGATGGAGGCGAAGCGCAAGGCTGCGTCCTTGGTGTCGGCGCCGGGGGGCCGTTAGGTTCCCCGGCCGCTGCCCTCGGCCTCATTGGTGCTGGGGCCGTCCGGTGTCATCGACAAACTCCCACGCCGCCCCGACTGCCACAGAGGTGTAGTGGTCTCACGGCCGGAACGCGCGTGCTCACGGCGCTCGCGCTGCCAAGCTTCCGGGAAGGGCCTCCGGTCGTGCCACCGTTGAGATCGTTTGGCCTGACACACCAGGACATTGCGTCGGTTGCCAAACCCAGGCTTTGTGTCCGGTAATCTTGGTGGTGCAATGCGCATCAGGATGGCGACGGGAGAGGACGCTGAGCAGGTGACGTCCGTCTACGCTCCGTATGTGGAGTCGACGGCCATCTCCTTCGAGTCCGCAGTGCCGTCCGTCGAGGAGATGGCCGCGCGCATCACCGACCGGCAGCCGGCCTATCCGTGGCTGGTGGCAGAGGATGGCAGCGAGGGAGTCGTCGGCTATGCGTACGCGGGCCGCTTCGCGGCCCGTGCCGCGTACGTGTGGTCGGTCGAGACCAGCGTCTACGTGGCCGAGGCGGCACGACGGCGGGGCGTCGGCCGCGGACTGTACACCGCGCTGTTTCAGATACTTGCGGCTCAGGGGTACCGGAGGGCCTTCGGTGGCATCGCCCTACCGAACCCCGCCAGCGTGGCCCTCCACGAATCACTGGGGTTCACCGCGTCGGGGGTGTACCGCGCCGTCGGCTGGAAGCTCGGGGCCTGGCACGATGTCGGATGGTGGCAGCGTTCGTTGGGGGATGCCGAGTCTGAACCCCAGCCTCCTCGGCCCTACACCGACTTGCCGGCCATCACCCTCAACGGGGTGTCGTAGGCGAGCGCGGTCCCATCGGATTGGCCGGCGCCGATCCCGGGCACATCAGCCGGCCAGGCGGACGAGCCTCTCGTGGAGCACCTCGACGAAGTCCTCGTGTTCGGGCTTCATCAGCACGCTGCGCAGGATGCGCACGGCCCCGTCTCCTGCGTGGATGTCGGGATGGCGGCGGTGGAAGCTCTCGGCCGTGACCCGCGCCACGCTCAGGTAGACGGGGTCCTCGGCCGCCATGGCGCGCTCGAAGAGGCTCTGGCTGGCGGCGTCGACCTCCGCCCCCGTCATCCCCTCCCTCCAGGGGAAGAAGCTCACGATGTCCAGCTCGGGCTCCTGGTACAGCCGCAAGTGCTCCGACCCGCCGATCAGGCGGGCGAAGCTGACCGCCGCCCGGCGGCAGGCACCGAGGATCGCCCCCAACCCGTCGGGCGTCAGGGGGAAAAGCTGGAGGGTCGTCCAGAGAGCCGCGGCGGCGGCACCGGCCCGAGAGCACTCCAGCGAGATCTCGCCGAGGTGCAGCTCCGAGGAGGTGAAGTAGGTGTAGGGGGAGTCGTGGACATAGAAGCGGCCGACCGAGGGGTCCCGGAAGAGGACGCAGCCGCAGCCGTAGGGCTGGAGGCCGTGCTTGTGCGGGTCCACGACGACCGAATCGCACTCCGCGATGGCGCGGAAGGGTGCGGCGGGGATGCCCCCGGACCCGGCCCAGCCCAGGATCGCGTAGAAGCCGCCGTAGGCGGCGTCGACGTGGAGCCGCACGCCGTACCTCTCTCGCAGCGGAAGCGCCTCGTCGATCGGGTCGACTGCCCCCAGCGCGGTGGTCCCGGCGGTCAGCACGACGGTGCCGATGGTGTCGGTGCGGAGCAGCTGCTCCAGCGCGTCGAGATCCATCCGCCCGCCCGCATCGGCGGGGACCTTCACCCCGCGGACGCCGAGCAGCCGGCACATCCGCTCATGGGTGTAGTGGGCCTCCTCGCTGAAGGCGACGGCGGCGTCCGGCCTCAGCTCGCGCGCGACGAAGAGGGCTTCCAGGTTGGCGATGGTCCCGCTCGAGCTGAGGTGGCCGAGGAGGTCGGCGGGGTAATGGAGCATCGCGGCGATGGCGGCCACCGCCTCCCGCTCCAGCGCGGCGGTCGCCGGCCCCCCGTCGAGGGCATGATTGTTTGGATTGATGAGCATCGCCATCAGGTAGGCGGCAGCGGCCGCCGGATGGGGCGGCTTGAGCATCTGGCCGGCGTAGCTCGGATGGAAGAAGGGGTAGTTGTCCCCCAGCCGCCGGCCCAGTTCCTCCAGCACCAGCTGCGCCCGCTCCGGGGTGACGGCTGTGGAGGAATGGGGGGTGGCGGCGGGCCAGCCGGCCTCCCAGCGCCGCACCGTCTCGACGGCCTGCAGGCTGGCGGCGTCGAGGTCCATCAGAAGGGAAGTCTACCGGGGCCCGGCGGGCACCACCCGTGGAGAGCCACATCCCACGCTCGCGTCAGGGTGGCCGGTCGGCGCCAGGCGCCGACCGGCCGTCTCACTCCCCCCACCACCATCAGGAGGAGCGAGGAGGTGTGGCTACCGGGTGCGGGTGAGAAGCTGGGCGTCGTGGAGGACAGGAGCGTCGTGCATGCATCCTCCTTTTCCCGCCGGTGCGGTGGGCAGATGGGGCGCTGTCCCGCTTCGCTTGCTGCAGCTTGCCGGCACCATTGAACTCACGCATCGTGGGGACAGCGGCAGCGTCGATTAGGCGCGGATCAGAGCGGAGTGTCAATCACCCCCTCGGGTGATTCCGGGACCCCAGCGGCGCGCGGGGAGCGACGCGGGACGGGCACCGTGGCCATGCGTTGCCTCCCTGCCCTTCCCGGATCTGGCAGAGCTCGGATGGCCCCGGGAGACGGCCCTCTTGACCGTTTCCGACAACATGCTATAGTGCGAGACGCAATATGTCGCAGCGCACCGCACGACCGCCGCAGGGGACCATCGCCCTGACCGCGCTCGCCCTGATCACCGAGCGGCCCATCCACCCGTACGAGATGCAGCGACTCATGCACGACCGGCGCAAGGACTATGCCGAGGGCAAGATGCGCGCCCTCTACCGGGCCATCGACGAGCTCCAGGCCGCCGGCTGGATCGAGCCCGCGGAGACGACCCGCGAGGGACATCGCCCGGAGCGGACCGTGTACCGGGTCACCGCCGACGGGCATGAGGCGCTCGAGGACTGGCTCCAGGACATCCTGGAGAAGCCGGCCCGCGAGCACCTGGTGTTCACCGCCGCCGTGGGCCTCCTCGCCTACCTTCCCCAGGAACGCGCCCTGGACGCGCTCCAGCACCGGGTCGTCGAGCTCCGCGCCGAGCTTGCCGCCCGCAGCGAGGCCTCCGCGGCCCTGGACCAGGAGATGCACCTCCCTCGGGTCGTCCTCCTGGAGGACGAGCACGAGCGGGTGCTCCGGGAGGCCGAGCTGCGCTGGGTCGTCTCGCTCCTGGACGATATGCGGACCGGCCGCCTGGCCTGGGACCGCGAGAGCCTGAATGCCCAGTTCGAAGCCCTGCACGATCATGAGATCGCCCGGCGACGACACCACCGCGGGCCGGTCTCCGACCCCGAGCAGCCATAGACGTCCAGAGGGAGAGCCCACCGATGATCCATACGCGAGGTCTGCGCCGTACCTTCAAAGGCAGAAGGGGGGCGGTCGAGGCGGTTGCCGGCGTCGACCTGGACGTCGCGGGAGGCCAGACATTCGGCTTCCTGGGACCCAACGGGGCCGGCAAGACGACCACCCTCCGGATGCTCTCCACCCTCCTTCCGGTCACGAGCGGCGAGGCAACGGTCGCCGGCTACGACCTCCGCCACCAGCCCGCCAAGGTGCGTGAGCGGATCGGCTACGTCAGCCAGGAGGGGAGCAGCTACTCGGAGGTGACCGGCCGTCGGGAGCTGGCCATCCAGGGGCGCCTCTACGGGATGAACCGGGCCACGGCCGACAAGCGCGCGGCCGACCTGCTCGAGACCCTCGAGCTGACCGACTGCGGCGACCGCAAGACCAAGACCTACTCCGGCGGCCAGAAGCGGCGCCTCGACGTGGGCATCGGGCTCATGCACCTGCCCGACCTCCTCTTCCTGGACGAACCGACCACCGGCCTCGACCCCCAGAGCCGGGCCCGGATGTGGGACGAGGTCCGAAGGCTGCGCGAATCAGGCACCACCGTCTTCCTCACCACCCACTACCTGGAGGAGGCCGACGCGCTCTGCGACCGCATCGCCATCATCGACCACGGGAAGATCGTCGCCGAGGGCACTCCCGAGGAGCTCAAGCGCGAGGTCGCCGGCGACATCGTGCTGGTGGGCCCCGAGGGCCCGACCGACAAGGCGCGGGACGTCCTCAAGGGACAGGACTTCATCCGGGAGCTGACCGAGGAGGACGGTGATCTCCGCCTCTACGTCGATGCCGGCGAGACCGCGCTGCCCCAGATCATCCGGCTCCTCGACGGTGCGGGCGTGACCCTGACCACGCTCTCGCTGCATCGTCCCAGCCTTGACGACGTGTTTTTCCGCAAGACCGGGCGCTCGCTGCGCGAGACGGCGCCATGACCGAGGCGATTGCGTTCCAGATGGAGTACAGATCGTGAAGCTGCTGCGCGACACCTGGCTGATGTTTGTCCGCTACTTCCTCATCTTCATCGGCAACCCGGCGTGGGTGATCATCGGCGTCATCCAGCCGGTGCTCTACCTCCTCCTCTTCGCCCCCCTGCTCAAGTCGCTGGTGCACATCCCCGGATTCCCGCCGGGCGGCGCCTACAACGTCTTCGTGCCCGGCCTGCTGATCCAGCTCGGCCTCTTCGGCGCGAGCGGCGTCGGCTTCGGTCTGATCGACGAGCTGCGCTCGGGCGTGATCGAGCGCTTCCGGGTCACCCCGGTCAGCCGGCTGGCGCTGCTGCTCGGCCGCGCCGGCCGCGATCTCCTCACCCTCCTCATCCAGTCGCTGATCCTGCTGCTGCTGGCCATCCCCTTTGGCCTCAAGCCGACTCTCGTCGGCGTGGTGGTGATGCTCGGCCTGGTGGCCCTGATCGGGCTGGGGATGTCCTCCCTCGCCTATGCAGCGGCCCTCGCCCTCAAGGACGAGAACTCCTACGCGCCGCTGGTCTTCACGCTCTCGCTCCCCCTGCTGCTCCTGAGCGGCGTGCTCCTGCCCCTGCAGCTGGCGCCCCAGTGGCTCCAGGACATCGGCAAGATCAACCCCCTCTCCTACGCCGTCACCGCCGCCCGCGACGTCTTCAACGGCAACGGCGGCTCACCCGACGTGTGGAAGGGACTGGCGATCATGGCGGCGCTGGCAATCGTCGGGGTCGCGATCGGAGCACGGAGGTTCTCGCGCGCCATCGCTTAGGGTCAGGCGTCCGATACCGCGAACCAGGGCTCCATGATGTGGCCGGGTTGGGCCGGCAAGCCCGATGGCTACCTTCTTGGCTCGTAGCGCATCGCCACTGCCCCCGAGCCGAACTCCAGCCGGCTCACCAGCTTCAAGTCGACACGCTTCGATAGCCCCGCGAACAACGTCGGCCCGTGGCCCGCGAGCCTGGGATGCACCACGAACTCGTACTCATCGATCAGTCCCAGCTCGGTCAATGCCAGTGGGAGCATCACACCTCCCACGAACAGTCCCTTGCCCTGCTCCGCCTTGAGTTGCTGAACCGCCTTGCCCAGATCCCCGCGCACGAGTTCCGCGTTCCAATCGACCTGCTCCAGGGTGCTCGACACGACGTACTTCCTTGCCGCGTTGATCGTGTGGGCGAATCCTTCCATCCAATCGGGCCTCGCTCCCGTCGGCGCCGGCAGCCGCCACGCTGATTCCATCATCTCGTAGGTGACCCGGCCAAAGAGCAGGGCATCGGCCTGCGCGAGGCTCTCAACCGCGTGACGATGCAGCTCTTCGTCCGCGGGGATGGCACGATGATCGCAGCACCCGTCCAATGTGACGTTGATGGAGTACCGGAGAGGTCGCATTTCGCAAGGGTACCGCCGATACGCTGCACCGGCGATGTGTCGCTCAGGTGGTGATCGGTGGAGTGTGGGTGGGACGGTGGCCCGTCAGCGGCGGCGCAACCGGCTGTCGGTGATCTCGGGCGGAGCCCAGCCGGCGTCGGCTGGGTTGAGATTGGTCCCCGGCGGCACGATCGCGTCGATGCGATCGAGGGTGGCCGCGTCGAGGGTCACCTCGGCGGCGCCGAGCTGGCTCTCCAGGTGCTCCATGGTGCGGGGCCCGATGATCGCCGCGGTCACCGCCGGGTGGCTGATGACGAAGGCGAGGGCGAGGTGGATGAGGCTGATGCCCGCCTCGCCGGCAACCTTGGTCAGCGCATCGACGGCAACCATCTTGCGTTGGTTGACGGGGAGCGTCAGGTCGTAGCGGTCTGGCATCCGGCTGGCCCGGAGACTGGTCGGCGCCTGGTCGCGATGGTAGGCGCCGGAGAGGAACCCACCCGCGAGCGGGCTCCAGGGGATGACCCCCATGCCGTACTTCTGGCAGACGGGCAGCACCTCGGTCTCGACGCCGCGCACGAGAAGCGAGTACGGCGGCTGCTCGCAGACGAAGCGCTCCCGGCCCCGGCGCTCGGCGACCCACTGGGCCTCGACGATCTGCGACGGGGGGAAGGTCGAGCTGCCGAAGGCGCGGATCTTGCCGGCACGCTGCAGGTCGGTGAGCGCGCCCAGGGTCTCGTCGATGTCGCACGTGGGGTCGGGGCGGTGGATCTGGTACAGGTCGATCCAGTCGGTCTGCAGGCGGCGCAGGCTCGCCTCGCACTCGCGGATGATCCAGCGCCGCGAGTTGCCCTGAGCGTTGGGGTCGTCGCCCATCTGGGCATGCACCTTGGTGGCGAGCACGACCTGGTCCCGCCGTCCCCCGGCGAGGGCCTTACCGACGATCTGCTCGGACTCCCCCTGGGAGTAGACGTCGGCGGTGTCCACGAAGTTGATCCCCGCGTCGAGGGCGCGGTGGATGATGCGGATCGAGTCTTCGTGATCCTTGTTACCCCAGGCGCCGAACATCATGGCGCCGAGGCAGAGCGGGCTGACCTGGATCCCAGTGCGGCCGAGAGTGCGTTGCTGCATGGCTCAGACGATACGCGCCCGGTGCTCGGCGCCGGCTGAGACCGATCGCCGTGCTCAGGGTTCGTAAACGACCGAACCGTCCTCGGTCCCCAGCGGGCGCCAGGTCGGGGGGGGGAGCCCAGCCGGCCGGCACGACGTCGAACAGACCCTCGTGCCCGACCACCACTGCGGCCGGGTGAAGCGCTTCAATGCGGCTCGTGAGCTGGGCGGCGCTGCGGATCGGGCGCTCTGCGCCCACAGGTCCCTGGCCGGCGGCGACGATGTTGACGTCGAGCCGGGGGCCGAGCAGCGCCGTGACATCACCGACATCCATCACCACCACAGGTGAACCCGGATCGCGAGCGGCGTCCAGAGCCGTCTCGACCAGTGTCGGCCCGGCGGACGGTTGAAGCCGTGCGGTGACAAGAATGGTCACGGCCAAGAGAGCGACCGCCGCCCCGCCACGGACGGCTCGGTGCCCAGCGAACCCTCGCAAGGGCCGCCACCAGTAGAGGGCAGCGAGGACGCATCCCGCCACGATCGCTGCATCCACCAAAAGGGCGGGGCTGATGAAGCCGGTAACGGCGCCCACGTCGATGAGGAGGGCGGCGTCGACGCCCAGCGCCACTGCCCTCCACACCCTGAACCAGCGCCCCGTGAGCGCCGCGCTCAGAGCCACGACACCGAAGGCCACCGCCGGGAGGAGGAAGCGTGTCCCCGCGTTGAGCTGGGAGGGTGCCGCGGACCCCGTGAAAGGAGTTATCCCATAGGCGATGGAGCAACCAACGGCGACGGTCGCGACCAGGCGCGCCCTGCCCCGAGACCACAGCGCGAGCACTGGGCTGATGGCGACTGCTGCCAAACCCATCCCGAAGTTCATCAAGACGTATTCGAGCCACTGTGTCACCGTTGCACCTGCGCCGCCCAGAAACACCCCGGCCAACGAAGGGTCGACGTTTGAGAACGCCGCGGCCGTGCCATCGAGACCCGCGAAGAGCACCGTGGGGCCGATCCGCACTGTCTGCGGGAAGAGTGGATCACCGGTGACGGCCCAGTCGCGCACATACCAGCAGAGCGAGAGACTCAGCATGGCGGCCAGGAAGGCGAGCATCCAGCCGGGGCTCCACGAGGCGCGATTGGCCCACAGCAGGACCGCCGCCACCACCGCGCCCGGGAGGATGTAGGCGTCCTTGGTTCCGATCGCGATGGCAAGGCTGGCTCCTGCCAAGAGCAGCGGTGCGCGCTCACCGGTCCGGGCCGAGCGAAGGCCAAACGCCATCGCGGACATCAGACCCAGAAGGGCGAGCGAGTCGTCATATGCCGATTGCATCTGGGTCTGGAAGAAGCAGACCGTCGTCACGACGACGAGTCCAGCGGCCACTCCCGTCCAGGCGCCCCGTCCCAGCTCGCGCATGAGCAACGCGGTGACGGCAACCAGGAGACCTGCGCAGAGGAGATTGGGCAGATCGACGAGAGCCGCGGTGTGAAACGGGAGCATGACGGCGAGCAAGAGCAGGCTGCCGTTGCCCGGTGCTGCCCCGGTGTTGTCGCCGGGCTGGGCGAAGGGCAGGCTCCTGATGGAGCCGCTGTCCAGGTACTGGACGGCGTTGACGATGTGGTAGTGGAGGGTGTCAAAGCTGAAGGTGAAGGAGGGCGGACTCCATAGCGTCTCGACAACTGCGAGCGCGGCCACCGGGACGGCGACAGCCACCACTCCCCAGGGTGCGGGGGATCCTGACCATCGCAGCTTGCGGGGAGGTGGGAGCAAGAGCCGGCTCACGCCGGCGCTGACAGCCAGGCAGGCGATCACGACGGGGAGCCAGAGGACGCCGAGCAGGCCGAGGACCTGGAGCAGGGCAAGCCATCCCATGACCCCGACAAGGCCAACGAACCCGATCCGCTCCAGGAGATCGGCCGAGTCGGGCAGCAGTGCACAGCCCACTCGGAATGCGGTGTATCCGACCAGTCCGAACAGGACGGCTTGGAGACCAAGCCCTTCCAGATCAGACAGCCAGAAGCTCATGGTTTCTCAGTCTGAGATTGTTGAGGTCGACGAACGGCTGTGGCCGCCCGGGGCGGGAATGTTACAGCCCGCTCGGCGGCTGGTCACGCGGCGACGCGCTCCGCGGTCACGGTGCAGGCGGCCGGTGGGGCACGTCGTCGAGTGGGGCTTGCGCAGGCGCGAGATGCAATCGCGTCGAGCACGAGCAGCCGACGCCAAAGGCGTTGGACTGCGGTCCCCCGAGACGATGTGCCCCACCGGCAGCCAGCTCTCGCGCGAGAAGCAGTCCCCCGAGACGATGTGCCC
>Ga0224557_1003929_pt1 | contig 11211 bp, 9 predicted proteins | sample 714S31014metaG_FD_180677 | JGI IMG/M metagenome (GOLD analysis project Ga0224557, IMG submission 180677) | Peat soil microbial communities from Stordalen Mire, Sweden - 717 S3 10-14 | ecosystem: Environmental > Terrestrial > Soil > Wetlands > Peat | place: Sweden: Norrbotten County, Stordalen... | reverse complement strand
GAGGACGTTGAAGAAGCCACCCAACCCTGTGGAGTTGACGGCGTCCTTGGCGTTGACCGCGATCCACTGGGAGTCGAAGTTCTGCTGGATCAGGTAGCCGGTGAAGGCGGTGACGATGCTGACCAGGAAGAGCACCACCCCGACCATCCACGTCTTGGCCCGTCCATCGCGCCAGCCGGCGCCCCAGTACTGGCCCCAGAGGTGCAGCACCATGAAGATGAAGAACATCTGCACCGACCAGAAATGGATGCTGTTGAAGAAGTGCCCGAGGTTGGAGGTGTGCCACCAGGCCGAGCCCATGAAGGCGAGGACGCACCCGCTCACCAGCACCCAGACCAGGGCCGCGATGGTCACGACGCCGAAGACGTACACCCAGGAGCCGACGAACGCCGGCTGGCGTGTGGGCAGCACCTCCTCGAGGGGGAGGCGGCCCTCCAGGCGGCCGCGCAGCGCCGCGGTCCACCCCTTGTCTCGCACTGCCGGGGAACCCGTGGACGAGCTGCCGGGGGGGCCGGCGGCGGACGGGAGAGGGCCCGGGCCCTCTCCCACGCCGCTCGCCTCACTCATCGTCGTCGTCCCGGTGCTTGGCGGCGTTGTGCGGGAAGGGTGCGATCAGCGCGACCACGAAGAGCAGCACCATCGCCGCGATCAGGAGCAGGTTGGGCAGCGAGATGAGGATGAATCCCCAGTGCAGGTAGGGCGCCGGGCTGTTCATTGGTCCCTCCAGAAGGTGAGCGGGGGCATCGGCCAGGGGTTCTACAGATATCGTCTCTCTGACCTTACAAGTTATGGGCCCCCGATCACATTGTCATGTGACTTAGATCCCCAGCCTGATTGGGACCGATGGCCATGGCCAGTGCCGGGGCGGCGGCGGACGATCCTCCTGGGGGATTGTGAGACAGGCATCGAGATAGGCACCGAGATGGGCATTACGACTCCCGCGGACCGGCTCTTCCTCCTGCTCGACCCGCACACGCGGCGGGTGGTCGATCTCTGCACCGGCCCGACCGCGACCGGTGACTGCCCCGCCTACCTCGCCGGTCAGCCCCTCACCTGCGCGGGGTCCCGGGTGGTGCCGGTCCGCCAGACGTCGGCCAACGGCCTGCCCTTCCTGGTGGACGAGTCTGAGGGGCCCCGCTGCCCTCTGGCCTGGATCGACGACGCTGAGCCGGAGGGGGACGCCGGCGGAGCGCTCGCGACGGGTGGGGACCCGGCGACCTGATCCCGGCGTAACCCGCCTCCGAGAGCTCGGCCCCCCGGAGGGAGATCGGAGCGTGACCCCGGCGACCCTCCGACCCCGCCCCTACTGCTCCCGCCCCTACTGCTCCCGCCCCTCGTCGCATACCATCCGGAACTCGCAATGGCCGCAGCGCCAGCTGCTCGGCCTGGGTGGGAAGTCGTGGGTGCGCCGAGCCTCGGCCAGTTCGCGCGCCGTGCTCTCCACCTGGAAGTGAAAGCGGCCCAGGGCGACGGAGTCGAACGTCATCCGGCTGACCTCGGCGGTCTGGAGCCAGTGCAGCTCGACCGTGGCCTCGTCGCTGTGCTGCTCGCGGGCGAGCGCCACCGCGTAGGCGCGGACCTGGAGGTCCTTGCGCAGCGACTCCTCCTCGCGCGGCGGCCCGGTCTTGTAGTCGATGACGACCTGCACCCCGCCCGGTCCGGCGTCGATGCGGTCGAATCGGCCGGTCACGTCACCGGCGCCCACCCCGAGGGTGAAGGGCTGCTCGACCATGAGGGGCTCGGCGTCGCGCCACCCGGGTGAGGCTGCGTAGTGCCGGAGCTGGCTCTCGCCGAGGCTGCGTAGCTCGGCGTGGGCACCCTTGGGGCCCCGTGACGCCTCCCACGCCTCGGCCCACAGCCGGGCCGCCTCGTCGGGCCCGGCCTCGACCCCGGCCTGGCGCAGTGCCGCCAGCGCTTGGAGGACGGTGTGGACCAGGGTCCCGTACCAGCGCTGGGGCGAGGCCGGCACCGGCAGGCGGTAGATGCTGCGATAGGCGTAGCGGCGGGCGCAGTCCTTGAAGGCGGCGAGGTCGGAGACGGATGCGCGGATCGTCGCCGTCGGCAGGCCCGCCGCGGCTGCGGGCTGGCGGCGGGCGGGTGGCCGGCTGCCCTCGATGGTTCGCCGGGCCACCCATGCCGCTCCGTCCAGGGCGGCCAGGAAGGGGCTCGGGCGCTCGTCGCGGAAGGAGTGCGGGTAGCGCCGCGAATGGACCAGGACGAGGCGGTCGCGGGCCCGGGTCGCCGCCACGTAGAAGAGGCGGCGCTCCTCGTCCCGGCTCGCCTCCCCCTCCGGGGCGGGCTCCGGTACCAGCTCGTCGGGGAGGGTCAGGCGGGCGGGGAAGCCCCCCATCCCCGGCCACCGCTCTTCGGTGCAGCGTCCGAGAAAGACGACCGGCCACTCCAGGCCCTTGGCGGCGTGAGCGGTGAGCAGGCTGATCCCCACCGTCGTGGCCTCGACCGCCGCGATCTCGTCGGCGGCGTGGCTGCTGCGCAGGATCTCGAGGTAGCGGAGCGCCAGGGCCAGGCTGCGATCGTTGCTCCAGTCGGCGAAGCCCTCCAGCAGCTCGCCGAACTTGTTGAGGTTGGCTCCGATCTGAGCCCGGGCCAGGGGCTCGGCGTCATCCAGGACCCCGAGGAACTCGCTTCCCTCGAGGGCGGCGTAGAAGACGTCGCGCACATCGTCGCGGGCGGCCTGGGCGTGGAGATCGACCAGGAGGTCGACCAGCCGGCGGGCGATCGCCAGGTCCTCCGCCCCCAGCTCCGGCAGCTCTCCTGCGATCACCGAGGCGAGTGGGAGATCGCGATCGCGGGCGGCCTGGCCGAGTGCGAGCCGGCCGGCGTTGCTCACCGCGAAGGAGGGAAGGTGCAGGCAGCGGAGGACCGCCTGGGAGTCGCCGGGGTCGTGGACGGCGCCCAGGAGTCCCATCAGATCCTTGATCTCGCGCCGCTGGAAGAATCCGCGGCCTCCGTGGACCACGTAGGCCACCCCCGCCTCCTGGAGGGCGCGGGTGGCCGCCTGCATGTCCTCGTGGCGCCGGAAGAGCCAGGCGATCCCGGCCGGGTCGGCTCCGGCGTCGATGAGGCGCCGGCACTCGGCGGCCACCTCCACGACCTCGCCGCGCTCGTCGGCGGCCCGCCACACCTCCACCTGACCACCGGCACCCCGGTCGGCGACCAGGTGCTTCTCGATGCGCGAGCCCGGGGGGGCCGCCCCGATGATGGCGCGGCTCGCCTCGACGATCTCCTCGTGGGACCGGTAGTTGCGGTCCAGGATCACCCGCTCGTGGGTCGGATGGATGCGGGCGAAGCGATCGAGGTTGGCGAGGGACGCGCCCCGGAACTTGTAGATGGACTGGTCGTCGTCGGCGACGACCATGATGTCGCCGCGCTCCCCGGCCAGCACCTCGACCAGGCGGGCCTGCGCGTAGTTGGTGTCCTGGTACTCGTCCACCATCACGTGGTCGATGGCCCCGGCCACCGCCTCGCGGACGTCCGCGTGCTCGCGCAGCAGCCGCTCGGCGTAGAGGATGGTGTCGTCGTGGTCGAGGACGGCCCGCTCCATGAAGGTCGCCTCCAGACGCCGGTAGACCTCGGCGCACTCACGGTGCCGGGTCAGCAGCTCGCGCTCCAGGCCGGCCCCGGCCCCGACGACGGCCAGGCGGGATTCGGCCCAGTCGGCGTAATCCTCGGGGGAGACCAGCTCCTGCTTGGCCTTCTCGATCACGTCCAGGATGGCGTCGACGAGGTCGTGGGAGCGCAGGGGGTTGTAGAGGGTGGTCGGGCGCAGCTCGCCGAGGATGCCGTCGACCACCAGCCACCGCTCCGCCTCGTCGGCGATCCGGAACGCCGGCGAGATCCCGAGTCGCCAGCCCCAGTGGCGCAGCACCCGCTGGGCGAAGGAGTGGTAGTTGAGGAGGGGCGGGTCCCCCTCGAAGGTGCCGTGGGCGCGTTCCACCCGGTCGCGCATCTCGGTCGCGGCCTTGCGGGTGTAGGTGAGCACCAGCAGGCGCTCCGCGGGCGTGCCCTCCCGGATCAGGCGGAGAAAGCGCTCGACTATGACCCGGGTCTTGCCCGAGCCTGGGCCCGCCAGCACCAGGCACGGCCCCTCGCCGTGCTCGACAGCTCGCCGCTGCGCCTCGTCCAGCGTCACGCGAAGGCCGCCGGCCGTCCCGTCCCCGGTGTCACCCGGCGCCTCCGGTGGGAAATCGAGCATCCGCCGATGATACCTGATGATTCGTACATCTGTTTGTGGGCGGCCGCCGTCCAGCCGGAACGCCTGCTAGAGTGGTGCCTCCGTTCGGCCAGGGCTGGAGCCCGCGGCGAGCGCGGCGGCGGTGCCGACGTGCCCCCCGTCCCTTCGGTGGACGAGCGGTGTCCGCATGACTCAGGCCGCCGGTGGCGGCGCCGAGGAGGTGATCCCCCAACCGTGTCGGAGGTCAAGGTCCGCGAAGGCGAGACCTTCGAGAGTGCGCTGCGGCGTTTCAACAAGAAGATCAAGCAGAACGGCATTCTCTCGGAGGTCCGGCGCCGCGAGCACTACGAGAAGCCCTCGGTCCGCCGCAAGCGCAAGATGGTGGCCGCCCGGAAGCGCCGGGCGAAAGCCGGCTGACGCCGTCATCACCAGATTCTCGGGCTCGCCCATGGCGAGCCCCTTTCTTTCTGCGCCACCATGAGTTCCCCATGCGGGTGACCATCCACCGCTCGCCCACCCTCGACGCCGCGAGCCTGGCCCTGGTCCGCGACGGCCGGCTCGGCCCCCTGCTCCGCAGCAGTGGAGAGCTCCTCGGCGTGCCCGCCCGCGCCGGTCTGGCGGTGCGTCTGACCGACGACCGGGAGCTGCGCCGGTTCAACCGAAGTCACGCCGGGGTGGACGCCGCGACCGACGTCCTCGCCTTTCCCGGCGACGGGCGTGAATGGGTGGGCGACGTGGCGATCTCGGTCGAGAGAGCACGTGCCCAGAGCCCCGCGGCTCCCGCCGAGGAGCTGCGTCTGCTGGCCGTCCACGGCCTGCTCCACTGCCTCGGTCACGACCACGACGAGCCGGGGCGGGCGGCGGCGATGACCGCCGAGACCCGGCGGCTGCTCCCCGGGCAGGACGTGCCCGAGCTCACACCGCATTGATGCCGCGAGAGCCATGGCGACGCTGATCATCGGCCTGGGCAATCCCGGAGGCGAGTACGCCCGCACCCGGCACAACTGCGGGTGGATGGTCCTCGACGAGCTGGAGGGCCGGGGCCGGTTCGCCCGAGCGCGGCGCGAGGGGCCCGCCAAGGTGCGCGCCGGCACCGTCGACGGATTCGACGTCGTCCTCGCTCGCCCCACCACCTTCATGAATCTCAGCGGCCGAGCGGGGGCCCACCTTGTGCGCGCCCTCGGTGTACCGACCTCCGACGTGGTCGTTGTCCACGACGACGTCGACCTCCCCTTCGGCCGCCTCCGCCTCCGCCGCGGCGGCTCGGCGGGAGGCAATCGCGGCGTCCGCTCGCTGATCGAGTCGTGGCAGACGCCGGACTTCATCCGGGTCCGGGTCGGGATCGGGCGCCCCGCTGCCGGCGAGGACACCGTCGAGCACGTCCTGGATCCCTTCACGCTCGAGGAGCGGCAGCGGCTGCCCGCCATCCTCGATCGCGCCGCCGACGCGGTGGCCGCCATCGTGCGCGAGGGCCTGGAGCGGGCCATGAACGAGTACAACCGCCCTCTCCCGCCTGGACCGGAGGGGCCCGAGGCGCCGTCACCCGGTGATTGAGCCACCTGCCGGCGGCGCGCCCACGCTGGCCTCCCGCCTGGACGCCGTCACCCCCCTGGCCGCGCTCGTCAACGGCTCCCTGCGCGTCCTCGGCGGGGTCCCCTCGGCCGCCGTCGGGCTGATCGCCTGGTGGGCCCGCCGGCGCTCCTCCGGGCACGTGCTGGTGATCGCGACCGACCCGGAGAGCGTCTATGCCGACGCCCGTCTCTGGGGTGGCGAGGCGCGGCTGGGCCTCTGGCCGGCCGCGGACACCCCCGGCTTTGACCGCATCCCCCCGTCGGAGGAGGTCATCCGCCGCCGGATCGCCACCCTCGCCCTGCTTCGCGATGGCGGCCCGGCGCTGGTGGTCGCCTCCCCGGCCGGGCTGCTCCGGCCCACCCTCCCCGTCGCCGCGCTCGACGGCACCGGCGAAATCGGTCGGGGTACCCGGATCGGCCGCGATGCGGTCATCGAGCGCCTCGTCCACCTCGGGTACCGGCGGGTGACCGCGGTGACCTCGCCCGGCGAGATGGCCGTGCGCGGCGGCATCGTCGACGTCTTTGGCCTGGATCGCGGCCGCCCCTGGCGGGCGGAGTGGTTCGGCGACGAGGTCGATGAGGTCCGGGCCTTCGACGTCGACACCCAGACCTCGGTCGCCCGACTGGAGAGGGTGCGGCTGCTGCCCGCCCGCGAGCTCGATCTGAGCGCTGCGGCGGTCCGCCGGGCTCAGCAGGCGGTCGCCGCTCTCGATGTCGGCGGCTGCCGGCCGGAGGTGCGCGAGCAGTGGCAGCAGGACCTCGCCCAGCTCGAGCTGGGCGTCTACGACGACGGCGTCGACCTCTTCGCCCCCTATCTCAACCAGGGCTCCAGCCTCTTTGACCACCTCGGGGCGGGGGCGCTGGTGCTGGTCGCCGGCGGTGTGGAGCGGGCCCGGCGCGCGGCCGTCCGTCACCTCGAGGAGATCGAAGGCCTCCGCGAGCAGGAGGAGGCGCGAGGTGAGCTGCCCGCCGGTGCCCGGAGCGGTCTGCTCGACGTGGGCGTCCTCGACGCCCACCTGGGCCGCGCCGTCGACCTGGTGCCGGGCGGCGTCGAGGACATGGCGGGCACGACGGTGGCCGACCTCGGCTGGCACGGCGCCGAGCCCTACGCCGGGCGCTGGGACGTCTTCGCCACGGCCCTCGGCCAGGAGCTGGCGGGGGGCGGCTGCTGCGTGGTCGTCTCCCGGGAGGAGGGGAGGGTGCAGGAGCTGACCGGCGACGCCGGGCTGGTGCCGACCATGGTCGACGACCCCGATGCCGCCACCCTCCCGGCCGCGGCGGGGAGGCTGCTGGTCGCCGCCGGCGAGGTGTCCGCGGGTTTCCGGATGCCCGACCTGGGGATCGCCGTCTTCAGCGACCACGAGCTCTTCGGTGCCGTGAAACGGCGCGGCTCACCGCTCGCCCGGGGGGCGCGGCGCGCCGAGTCGACCTCTGCCCGGGGCGCCCGCCGGGCGGCCGCGGGGCGGGCTGCGGCACCGGGATTCGTCCTCGAGTTCGCCCCCGGAGATCTCGTCGTCCACCGCGACCACGGCGTCGCCCGCTTCATCGAGATGCGTCGTGTCTCTGAGGGGGAGACCCCCGCGACCGGCGGAACCGGCAGAACCGGCGGAACCGCCGGACCGGCGGCCGGTGCCGGCCGTGGCCCCGCGGTGGCTGTCGCGGCCGAGACCCCGGGGAGCGCCACCGAGCAGGAGTACATGCTCCTCGAGTACGCCGACGGCGATCGCCTCTTCGTCCCGGTACAGCACCTCGACCGGATCGATCGCTACGTGGGGGGCTCCGACGCCCACCCCGCCCTCTCCCGGCTCGGCACCGGCGAGTGGGAGCGGACCAAGCGGCGGGTGCGCGAGCGGACCGAGGCGGTCGCCCGCGAGCTGCTCAACCTCTACTCCCGCCGCGAGGCCGCTTCCGGTCACGCCTTCTCCATCGACTCCGACTGGCAGCGTGAGCTGGAGGGCTCCTTCCCGTTCGAGGAGACCCCCGACCAGATGCTGGTGCTGGACGACATCAAGCGCGACATGGAGGCGTCCAGACCGATGGACCGGGTGGTCTGCGGGGACGTCGGATTCGGCAAGACCGAGCTCGCCCTGCGGGCGGCGTTCAAGGCGGTTGCCGAGGGACGTCAGGCGGCCGTCCTGGTGCCCACCACCGTGCTCTGCCAGCAGCACTTCCTGACCTTCTCGGAGCGCCTCCGTCCCTTCCCGGTCATCGTTCATCAGCTCTCGCGCTTCTGCACCGAGGAGGAGCAGCGGGCGACCCTGCTCGGGCTCAGGGCGGGGACCGTCGACATCGTGGTCGGCACCCATCGCCTGCTCCAGCGCGACGTCGAGTTTCGCAACCTGGGCCTGGTCATCATCGACGAGGAGCAGCGCTTCGGCGTCCTCCAGAAGGAGCGCTTCAAGGAGCTGCGCGTTGCCGTCGACGTGCTCTCGCTCTCGGCGACGCCGATCCCGCGCACGCTGCACATGGCGCTCGCCGGGATCCGCGACCTCTCGGTCATCCAGACGCCTCCCGAGGAGCGTCAGCCCATCAAGACCTACGTCACCGCTCGCGAGGGCTCGCTCGTCCGCGAGGTGGTGACTCGTGAGCTGGCCCGGGGCGGCCAGGTCTTCTTCGTCCACAACCGCGTGCAGTCCATCGACAGAGAGGCTCAATGGCTGCGTGAGCTGGTGCCCGAGGCGCGTGTCGCCATCGCGCACGGGCAGATGCACGAGGACCTGCTGGCATCGGTGATGCGCGCGTTCGTCGAGGGCGAGGTCGACGTGCTCGCCTGCACGACCATCATCGAGTCGGGACTGGACATCCCCAACGCCAACACCATCATCATCGACGACGCCCATCGCCTTGGTCTGGCCCAGCTCTACCAGCTGAGAGGCCGGGTCGGACGCGCCGGGCAGCGCGCTTACGCGTACCTCCTCTACCCGCCGGAGCGCACCCTCAGTGAGCGCGCCGACAAGCGCCTCGACGTCATCGGGGAGCTGCAGGACCTCGGAGCGGGATTCAAGCTCGCGATGCGCGACCTGGAGATCCGCGGGGCCGGCAACCTGCTGGGGGAGGAGCAGCACGGCGAGATCGCGGCGGTCGGCCTGGAGATGTACAACCGGCTGCTGGAGCAGGCGGTGCGCTCGCTCCAGGGCAGGCCGATGGCGGAGCTGCCGGCCCAGGTGACCGTCTCGCTGCCCCAGGCGGCGTTCCTGCCCCCCGGCTACATCGGGGAGGAGCAGCTCCGGCTGCGCTGCTACCAGGACCTGGCCGCCTGCGTCACCGAGCCCGAGCTGGAGCGCAGGGGGAGGGGGCTCGCCGACCGCTTCGGACCGATGCCTCCGGAGGCCGAGGCGCTCGTCTTCTCGCTGCGGGTGCGGCTGCTCGCCGTCGCCGCCGGGGCGCAGGCGGTCGAGACCTGGCGCGGCGAGGCGGGCCCGCGGCTCGCGCCCGGCGTTGCCGGCGGGCGCGGCGTCTCGGGGCGGATGGGTGCGGTGATCCAGCTCCCCTCCGGCCATGGGCTCGACCTCGAGGTGGTGGCCCGCCAGTTCCGGGCGTTCGTCGAGACCTCGCCGACCCGTGTCTATTGCCTCCCGCCACCCGGACGCTCGCCCGACGGGGAATGGGAGGATGTGCTCCTGGGGGTGCTGCGGGAGCTGGGCCGGCTGACCCGTGCCCGCCAGCCCGTGCCCGCTTGACCAAGGAGGTTGCAATGCGTGAGGAGGCGGCGCAGTCGCTGCGCGAGCTCAATGAGGTCATCGAGCGGCTGCGGGCGCCCGGCGGTTGCCCCTGGGACCGCGCGCAGACCCATCGATCCCTCCGCCCGTACCTCCTGGAGGAGACCTACGAGACCCTGGAGGCGATCGACTCGCAGGGGACGGCCACCCTCCGCGAGGAGCTCGGCGACCTCCTCCTCCAGGTGCTGATGCACTGCGCCATCGCCGCCGAGCGCTCCGACGGCTTCGACATCGGGGATGTCGCCGAGACCACCCGGGCAAAGATGGTCCACCGCCACCCCCACGTCTTCGGCGGCACCACGGTCGCGGGCGCCGAGGAGGTGGTCGTCAACTGGGAGAAGCTGAAGCGTATCGAGAAGCGGGAGCGTCTCTCCCTGCTGGAGGGCGTCCCCCACGCCCTGCCCGCGCTCGCGTTTGCCCAGGGCGTGCAGAAGCGGCCCGCCCGGGTCGGCTTCGACGAGACCCCGACGGTCGCCGCCGCCCTGGCCTGGGTCCGGGACGGTGTCGACGAGCTCGCCCGCCTCGCCGCCGAGGCGCCGGCCAGGGCCAACCGCGGCGCGGACTGGGCGCCGTCCGGCGCCGACACCGCCAGCGGGGAGGGCCTGGACGGGCCCGAGGCGGTGGAGCCGGCCGCCCCCGGTACCGTCGCCGGCCACGCGCCGCCCCCACCCCCGGCGAGCCGCGACCTCGAGGCAGCGATGGGCGAGCTGCTCTTCGCGGCGGTCGCCCTTGCCCGCCAGCTCAGGGTCAATCCCGAGCACGCCCTGCGGGGGCGGGCCGTCAGCTTCGCCGACCGCTTCCGAACGCTCGAGACGGCGGCGCGCGCCGACGGCGTCGATCTCCACGATCTGAGCCCCGAGGAGTGGCGCCGGCGTTGGGAGGCGACCGCGTAGGCGTCTCCTCCCCGGTGGCATCGACCGGACCGGCTCCCTGACGACGAGTATTCGCAGACCCGTTGCGGTTTCGGGGAGGTCGTAGCAGACTACGGGTCCCGCGGCCAATTCCCGCCCACGTCCCCCAAGGCCCGCAATGCTTTCTGGTCCTCAGCGACCCCGCCCCTTCACGGCGCGGCGCATCCTCGCTCTCGTCGTCGCCGTCGTCTGCGGATGGGTCGCCTACGCGCTGTACGGAGCGGCCGCCACGGACCACGCCGCGCAGGCGCGGGTGACCCAGTTGCAGGAGGCCAACGCCGCCCTCGAGGCACAGATCTCGCAGCGCGCCCAGGAGGTCACCGAGGCCCAGAGCTCGCCGTGGCTGGAGGACCAGGCGCGCAAGCTCGGCTACCACCTGCCCGGCGAGAAGGTCTACGTCCTCGACCCCGGCGCCAAGTCCGCGCCCGCCTCGGGCGGCCTCGACGCCGCGCCCCCCACCTTCAGCCCCACCCCGGTCCCGACCCCCATCCCGACGCCCACCCCGACCCCGTCGCCCACGCCGCCGCTGCCGAGCGTGGTGCCGGCCAGCCCGACCCCCACCGCCGCGTCGCCGTCCCCCACCCCCTGAGGACCGCCGGCCGGCCTGGCGCAACTCCGGCGTGGAGCGCCCGGCCCGCGCTATGCTCCCCATGCGGCGTGGAGCAGTGGAAGCTCGTCGGGCTCATAACCCGAAGGTCGCTGGTTCGAATCCAGCCGCCGCAACCACTCCTCCCCCCTGCGTCGGTGCCGATGTCGCCGCTGTCGAGCATCCGGCCCCCGGCGCCCCCTCCGGCGGTATAGCTCAGGTGGTAGAGCGC
>Ga0224557_1003927_pt1 | contig 11215 bp, 9 predicted proteins | sample 714S31014metaG_FD_180677 | JGI IMG/M metagenome (GOLD analysis project Ga0224557, IMG submission 180677) | Peat soil microbial communities from Stordalen Mire, Sweden - 717 S3 10-14 | ecosystem: Environmental > Terrestrial > Soil > Wetlands > Peat | place: Sweden: Norrbotten County, Stordalen... | reverse complement strand
GCGCTGGCCGTCAGGGGGCGTGATCCGGCGCCCGGAGAGGCGGATCGGGCGGACCCCGATTGCGCGCGTGCTGGATTGCCGAGATCTCGACATCGGCCGCGTGGCGGCGAACCCGCAGGTCAGGCCGAGGATTCAATCAACGGCTACCGGAGATCTGAGACCGTGTGATAGTGACCACCCGCCATACTAGCACAGTTATGCCTCTAATGGTACCTACGGGAACGGTGTTCTCCGACGCGCTGACGATATTCGCGACCGATGACGCTGGGATGCTAGCTTTCTTGTCCAGCGCGCCGCACTACTGGTGGGCCATTACCTGGGGCTCGACAATGAAGGGCGACCTTCGTTACACGCCGTCTGACGTGTTCGAGACGCTCCCGCTTCCACCTGTAACCGCCGAGATGCGGGAGCACGGTCACCGACTCCGCGCATTCCGCCGAGAATTGATGCTCGCCAGACAGGCCGGCCTGACCGCGACCTACAACCTCGTGCATGACCGGAACTGCACCGACGCGGACATCGCCGAACTGCGGGAGATTCACCGGGCCAATGACGAATCCGTGGTGGGGGCCTACGGATGGGACGACCTTCTCGCGGCCGGGCTGGACCACGGGTTCCATGACACCCGCCAAGGTCCCCGGTACACGATCGGCCCGGTGGTCCGGCAGGAGATCCTGGATCGGCTGCTCGAATTGAACCATGAACGGTACGCCGCCGAAGTCAAGGCCGGCCTGCACGATAAGCGCACCCGTAAGCACTCCACCCAAGCCAGCGAGACCACCCTCTTCTGAAACCGAAAAGGGCGCCCTCAGACGCGAGAACGCCCTCAGTAACCGCAGCGGAGACTCAGGCGTCCGCTTTCACCCGCTCGGCAAACGCCTTCCATGTATCCGCGGCAAAAGCCAGCAGCGACCCATCCGGATCCCTGCTGTCCCGGACCGCAACAGACAGACCAGCGACCGCGACCTCGACGCAGTTTCCGCCGTTGTCGCCGCTGTAGCTGGTCTTGCGCCATACGGCGCCAGTCACGTCCATCTTTCCTCGGCCACTTTCCTGATCAAGTCGCGGGACGCCGCCCACGGCAGGGCCTCTGCCCGAAGTCTATCGAAACGAAGAGCGACATGAGCTGCCACTGAAGGGCTATCGGTGACCTGCCCTTCGGCCGCCGTCTCCAAGTAGACCATGGGCGGCTTGCCATCGAGGTCCGCGATCACGAATCCGCCGAGGAGCCCTGCATGGGCGCCACCTGCCTGAATCACCTGGATGGTGGTTTTCGGGTGCTCGGCCAGGTCCGATAGCCGGAAAAGCTGGCTCCGCATCACCTTGCTCCCGCCAATCGCCCGGTGCAGCACGCCCTCGTCCAGGACACACCACAACTGCGGCGCACCCGCCCGCTCCAGCACCGCCTGCCTCGCCAGCCGCGCGGCCACCTGCTCGTCGAGGTCGTCTAGGTTTCCGTCGGGGCGCGCGCTGAGAATGGCCCGCGCGTAGTCCTCGGTCTGCAACAGCCCAGGTATGATGAGCGGCTCGTATGAGCGCAGCGCTGTCGCTTCCGCCTCAATATCCGTCCACCGCTCGAACCAGCCGTAGGCGCGCTGCTTGAGGCTCTTCTTCAGGTGGCCCCACAGGCGGGTCAGCGCCCCCTGGGTGCCCAATTCGGGTATCGCGTCGAGCCGCGGCGGGAAATCCTCGGCCGGCGGCCGCTCGCCGGTTTCGATCTTGCTGATCACGTCATGCGAGACATTGGCCCGGGAGGCAAGATCCTTCTGCGACAAACCCGCCCGGGTCCGGTAATAGCGGAGCTCCGCGCCGAACACCCCCGCAGGCATCCCGGCCCGATCGGCATCGTTCGGCATCTGATCGGCATCCCTTCGGGAAAGGCGGCTCCAGGCCGGCAATCAGTGGGCATCCGGACGGATCCTGTTCCCAACGTAGTCCTCTGCGGACAGGCTGTGAAACACAGATACCCGGCCACGGGAGAGACAAGTGACCACGACAGCCACGGCGGCAGGCACGCAAAGCTACACCGGCATCTTCCCCGCTGACCCCGCCCAGGTCCGCCACGCCCGGGTCGCGCTCGCCGCCCTGCTCCGCGACTGCCCGCGCGCCGACGATGCCATCCTGATCACGTCGGAGTACGCCACCAATTCCGTCATCCATAGCGCCTCCCGCCACGTCGGCACCTTCACCCTCCGCGCCGAAGTCCACCAGGACCACGTCCGGATCGAAGTAGCAGACGCCGGCGGCCCATGGCGCGTCAGCCCACGCGAAGACGGCCGTCCCCACGGATTCGACGTCGTGGCCGCAATCACCGGCCCGCAGAACTGGGGCATAGACGGCGATATCAGCGGCCGTATCGCCTAGGCCATGCTCAGCTGGTGACAAGCACATGACCATTCTGCCCTCTCCCGAGGATGCCTCACGGATCGTCCGCTTCCTCCAGGACCGCGAGCGGTGGTCCGCCTACTGGGATAAGAAGCACGGCGTGTGGCGCGTCGCCGAAGACGACCCCGACTCCGACCTCTACGCCGAAAGCAGCGACGCCGACACCGTGATCGGCTACATAACCGCCCACACCTGAGCCACCCGCAGTGGTAGAGCCGCGTCATGCGTCCGGATCCTGATGGTCCTCGACTCGTGGCGGGTCCGTGGCGCCACTCGTCGCTGGTGGCAAGTCCGGCCAGTGGTCACAGTGGTGCCATACGGCGATCCCGCAAGCCGTACAGCTGTAGCCGACTACTTTGCCGAGCGAGAGAAGGAGACGGGCCGATGAGCGATGTGTCGCGCTGGCGGGACTCCGGCCATCTGGAACGGGCGGTCCAGACCGCCGGCGGCCAGGAGACGTTCGATGCGCGGTCGCCGCGATGCTGGACGACGTCCGCGGCTGGCGGCTGGCGGAATGCGCAAGCGGCGTTAGTGCCTCGGTGTCCCAGCCGAAGATTTACGAACGTGGACGTGCTGCGGTCAGTTGCCGTAGGTGTCTGAGCGGTGGGAGATGTCCAGAACTATGACGGCGTGGGTGCCCTCGGCGATCCGGTAGCGGACACGCCATTCGCGCCCCCGACGGGCGGAATGCTGCCCGGCGTACTCATCGCGCAAAGGGTGGCCGACACGGTATGGATTGTCCAGAAGCGGGCCGGTGATGAACTCGGCTGCGGCGGCGGCGATCTTCTCGGGCAGGCGGGCGAGCTGCCGCTCCGCGCGGGGCCGGACGTCGAGTTGCCAGCGATCGTGCGGTGGGCTCACGCAGCGCCGGCGTCGTCCAGCAGATGAGCGAATCGACGGCGGAACCCGGCCTCATCCAGCCCCGGGCCCACCTCTCCGGCTGCGGGCTCGTCGCCCCAGGCGGCGCGCTCGGCAGCATCCCGCCGCCACCACGCGGTTGATTCGGCCGACTCCAATTCTTCCAAGCGCTGCCACTCTTCGGCTGACACCAGCACGACAGACTGGTGACCAGCACGGACAATGGCAATCGGCCCACGGCCCGCCTCTACCTCGTCGGCGGCGGCGGTCAGCCGGTCAGCGTCGCTTAGCTGTTCCTTGCTCACGCCATCCATTATGACGCCCGTAGGTCACCCCCGCCAGCGAACGACCACCGGGCGAGACGCCCACAGCCGATGAGCAGATCTCAGACTGCGCTGAGCTTGCAGCAGGCCGTAGCGTCGAAGACGTGCTCGACGATTACCCATATCTGGAACGCGCCGACATTCTGGATGCTCTGGAGTTCGCAGCTGCAGCAGTCCAGGAGCGCGAACTACCGCTCGCCATGCCGGCTTAGATGCCGTGCGGCTCTTGGTTGACGCGAACCTGTCTCCCCGGGTTGCCGCCCAACTGAGGCCGCCGCCGTTGGGGTCCTCGGATCTTTAGCGGTCACTGCCAAGAAGCACCACCGTCCGTTCGGTATCGATGGCATTTCACTGGGCCGGAATGTCGGAGAGCGTCATTACCCTGGGTGCGGTGACCGGAACGCGCCGGTAACGACGGAGGGCGGGACAATGACCGAAGTGGTCCAGGGCGAGCAGCCGTCGCCGCTCGACGATCCGCAGGAGTTCACGGCCGCGCCCTCCTACCAGGTTCGGGACGAGCTGGCCGAGCTGATCGAGCGGGACCTGCTCGGGCCGTGGGATGGAGAGGGCGAGGTGCTCCCGCCCCGTTCGGCGGGGCCGGGGGAGCGGTACCTGTTGGGTCGGCTCGGGCCACGGCACGACCCGCAGTCCAGGACGGACGCGGCCGCAGACGCGGTCGACCCCGAGATCGCGGCCGGCGGGGACGGCACCGACGGGGAGCTGCCCGAGCTGCTGACCATGCAGAACGCGGGCCGGATGTGGGCCTCGTCGATGGGCCTCTCGTGCGTGGTGGCGTCAGGGGTGGACACCCTAACCGTCACGGCATCCTGGGGCCGTTACGGCAAGGCCGAGGTGCTGGACGACGCCGGTAACCCGCGGCGCAGCTGGAGCCGGGAGCCCGCCCGGTACGTGAAGCACGTGCGGTTCGGCGACGGACCCTCCCAGCGCATCCCGCTGACCATGCCAGCGGCCCGGCTTCCCGGGGTGTACCTGGCCGTTGATATCCGCCCCCGCGCGAACGGCTCGGACGATGGCGCCCACGTGGTCGAGCTTGGCCTGGTGAACGCGCAGGATGAGCCGGCGGTCAACAAGGACGCGGCGTGGCTGTTCCAGCCGGAGCTGGCGGTCACCGCGGCCGTCGAGCACGAGCTGGCCGTGTTCTGCCCGATCGATGATCCGCTTGAGGACTTCGGGGCGCCTGACCGTGACACTGAAGACCGGCAGCTGCGGCTGCTGTACCGCGATGAGCTCAGGCACGCGGTCGGGCGCAACGTCGCGGTGCACGCTCAGGTCCGCGCGGGTGAGCGGCACGCCTACCGGCTGGAGACGACCTGGCTACCCACGTACGAGGTCCCGGCGACGATCGCGCCTTCGGCCGAGCCGGGTTCGTACCTGGCCGAGGCGGAACTATCCATGGATGAGCTGGCCACGGTAGCCCCGGACCGGCTGGCGGTGGGACTCGGGCCGCTGGCGGCCGGTTACGAGGTATGGCTGGACGAGCAGCAGGCGCGGATCGCAGGACTGCCGGAGGCGCTGCGGGAGACGGCGGAGACGGCCATCTTCGCCGCCTTGCAGTGCGCCGGCCGGATCCGGGCCGGGATCGAGCTGCTCACCTCGCCGTCCGCTCAGGGGCACGAGCTGGCGCTTGCGGCGTTCCGGTTCGCGAACCAGGCCATGGCGCTACAGCGGCGGCACACCACCATCGCCGCGCTACGGGAATCCGGCGGCCTGAGCTACGCCGAAGCGGCCGAGGCGGTGCGGGAGAAGGGCGCCGGGGTGGCCTCGTGGCGGCCGTTCCAGCTCGCGTTCGTCCTGCTGAACCTGCCCAGCCTCACCGATCCCGCGCATCCCGACCGAATCCCCGACGGCCGTAGAGCTCTTGTGGACCTACTGTTCTTCCCGACCGGTGGCGGGAAGACCGAGGCCTACCTCGGGCTGGCCGCCTACACGTTCGCGATCCGCCGGCGGCAAGGCGTGGCCGGTTCCGGAGCATCGGCCCGCAGCGGCGAGGGCGGGGTCGCCGTGCTGATGCGCTACACGCTGCGGCTACTCACCGCGCAGCAGTTCCAGCGGGCGGCGGCACTGGTGTGCGCGGCCGAGGTGCTGCGGCGCACGGCGGCCGACGGCGGGGACACGCGGTGGGGGACCGAGCCGTTCCGCATCGGTCTATGGGTCGGCGGCGCGGTCTCGCCGAACTGGTACGACATCGCCGCGGAGCAGATCTCGGACGTCCGCGACGCGCCGTCCTCCAAACGCACTGGGGTGCTGCAGACGCTGGCCTGCCCGTGGTGCGGGACCAAGCTGCTATCCCAGCGGGACTTGCGCCCGGACGATGAGCGTCGGCGGATCCTGCTCTACTGCCCCTCCGGAGAGGGACCGGATCCGTGCCCGTTCTCCGAGATGAAGGCGCCGGGGGAGGGACTGCCGATCCTGACCGTGGATGAGGAGATCTACCGCTGCCTGCCCAGCCTGGTCATCGCCACCGTGGACAAGCTCGCGCAGCTGCCCTGGCACGGGTACGCGGGCATGCTGTTCGGCCGGGTCAGCACACGGTGCCCGCGGCACGGGTACCGGCATGACGACCTTGATGAACGCACCGGCTGCAGGCCGAGGCATAACGAGAGCCGTCTGGCCAGGTTGCCCGCGGTGACCAGCCAGCCGGTCACCCGGCTGCGTCCGCCGGACCTGATCATTCAGGACGAACTGCACCTGATCTCCGGTGCGCTCGGCACGACCGTCGGACTGTTCGAGGCCGCCGTCGATGAACTGTGCCGCTGGCGGCCCGGGGATGCGGCGACCGGTCCCAAGATCGTCGCCTCCACGGCGACCACCAAACGGGCCCCGGAACAGGTGCGCGGAGTCTTCGCCCGGGGACTTGCCGTGTTCCCGCCGCCGGTGCTCGACATTACCGACACGTTCTTCTCCCGGCAGGTGCCGGTCACGCCTAAGACGCCGGGGCGGCGTTACCTCGGCATCTGCGCCCACGGGGTCCGGCTGAAGTCGGCCGAGATCCGGCTGGCCGAGATCTTGCTGATCGCCGGGCAGTCCCTGTTCGACGCCTACGGCGTGGCCGCCGACCCGTACATGACCGTGGTCGGTTACTTCAACGCCACCCGCGAACTGGCCGGGATGCGCCGGTACCTGGACGACGACGTGACCACCCGGGTCCGCAGGCACGGCCGCCCCCGCGGACTGTCCGAGCGGATCCAGTCCCAGACGGGGATGCTCGCCATCGAGGAACTGACCTCGCGGATCTCCTCGGCGGACATCAGCAGCGTGCTGAAACGCCTGGAGGCCGGTTTCGATCCCGACCTGGATACGTCGGCGCGGCGCCACGCCATCGGCATGGACCGGTTCGATGCGAGGAAGAATAAACGGCCCCCGCACCCTCTGGCCGACCGTGACTTTGAGCGTCTCAAAGCGGACAGTTCACCGGTGGACGTGGTGCTGGCCACATCGATGCTGCAGGTCGGCGTGGACGTGTCGCGGTTCGGGCTGATGGTGGTGACCGGGCAGCCGAAGAACACCGCCGAGTACATCCAGGCGTCATCCCGGGTCGGCCGGTCCGCCGAGAAGCCCGGTCTCGTCGTGACGCTCTACAACTGGTCACGGCCCCGCGACCTGGCGCACTACGAGGATTTCGAGCACTACCACGCGACGTACTACGGCCAGGTGGAGGCCCTGTCGGTGACGCCGTACACTCGCCGGGCCCTGGACCGGGGCACCGCCGCCACATTCGTCGCGGCGGTCCGGAACGTCACCGAGCCGTACTCCCGCGACGCTGACGCGCAGGATGTGGACCTCGACGGTCCCGTGGTCGGGTCGGTAACCGAGCGGCTGCTTGACCGGGCCGAGGCCGCCGCGGACCTGCGCGGCCGGGACTACCTGCGGGAGCGGATCGCGAAGCTGGTCGATGACTGGAAGACCGCCAAGACCGGCTCCACCCGGCTGGGATACCGGAAACGGACCGGCAAGCAGCCGCTGACCGGCCTGCTCGATCAGGCGGACGGCACGGCATGGACGGCCTTGACCGTTCCGATGTCAATGCGGGAAACGGAGAACGAAATCAACCTCCTGATTCCCGGCGGCAGCCTCTTTGATCCCGTTTACGGTCAGCCCGCCTGGTCATTCGCCGCCCGGGACGAACCTGGGGCCGACGACGGCGACGACGTTCCCGACGCCGACGAACTCGGTGAGTCGGTAACCGGCGGCCAGGCAGGAGGCCGCTGATGCCAGCGACCCAGCACCGGCGCCGCGTCGGGACCGTGCGGCCCAGCCACCTGATGTTCACCGGTGGCGTCGGCGCCCTCATCGACCTGCCGAACTTTCCCGTCCTCGTCCGCGGCCTCGACGACTGGCGTTTCGACACGGTTCCCGGCTGGGTGCCGCTGCACGAGCCCCGGCTGCTGGCCGCTGTGGCCAAGCTGCTCGGCGCGCAGGTCACCCAGCTCCGGCCGCCGCCCTGGCTGGACGGCTTCGATGCCGACCCGAACGGCCAGGCCGCCCGGGTCGGAGTACCGGTCGTCCCGTTCCCGCAATGGCTGCGGTGCACGGCCTGCAACCGGCTCGCGCCGCTGGATTCGGGCAACTGGGTATTCGTCAACGACAAGGCCCGCCGGCCGGACGAGGCCAGGTTCTTCCATCAGGACTGCCCGCGGCGCCGCCCCAAGCCGCTCGCGGTGGCCGCCCGGTTCGTCTTGGCCTGCGTCAACGGGCACCTGGACGACTTTCCCTACCGGGAGTTCGTGCACAACGGCGGCGCCTGCCCGAAGGTGAGCCATCCCCAGCTGCAGATGGAAGACTACGGCGGCAACCGCGGTGCCAACGTGATGATCCGGTGCCCGAGCTGCGGCGCCAAGCGGAACATCAGCCGGGCCATGGGTCATCGCGGCGCCGAGAACCTGCCTGCTTGCCGGGGGCGGCACCCCCATCTGAGCACGTTCGAGACCTGTGCCGAACGACCGATGGTGCTTGTGGTCGGGGCATCCAACCAGTGGTTCGCCCAGACGCTTTCGGCGCTGGCTGTGCCGCAGGTCGGCGCGAGCGCGCTGCAGGCGAAGGTCGAGCAGTTGTGGGATGACCTGCAGAACGTCCGGGAATTCGCCGCGCTGGAGTTCGCCTGGACCATGCGGCAATTCCACGCCCTGCACCGGTGGGGCAAGGACGAGGTCTTCGACGCCATCGCCCAGCACCGCAAGACGCTTGAGTCGGGGCCAGAAGGTGATCAGGCGGCTTACCCGGATCTGCGGACACCCGAATGGGAGGTGTTCTCTTCCCTGGAGCCGCCCGAGGCCACCGACGACTTCACCCTGCGCCGCGATCCCCAAGGTGTGCCGACGGCGCTGGCGGGATTCCTGGCCGACGTGGCCCAGGCCGAGCGGCTGCGCGAGGTCCGCGCCTTGACGGGATTCACCCGGCTGGACGCGCCCGATCCGGAAGACCCGGACCTGGTCACGCGTGCACCCCTGGCCCGCGACCGTCCGACCTGGGTGCCGGCCAGCGAAGTGCGCGGCGAGGGAATCTTCCTGCGTCTCGACCCGGCCCTGTTGGCTGCCTGGGAGGACCGTGTCCGCGGCTCGGACGTGGTCCGCGAGCACATGGAAGCGTTCCGGCGATTCCGGACCAACCGCTACTCCGACCGGGTGCCAACCGACTTCGACCCGATGCGAGGCTGGCCTGAGGCACGTTACGTCGCGCTGCACACCCTGTCCCACCTGCTGATCAGGACGATCGCGCTGGAGTGCGGCTACAGTTCCGCCAGCTTGTCCGAGCGGATCTATTCAGGCCAGGGCCAGGGGGGCATCCTTATCTACACCGCCGTCCCCGACGCTGAGGGTACCCTCGGCGGCCTAGTCTCGCTGGCCGAGCCGGAGCCGCTGATCCGCATCACGCAACGGGCGCTGCGGGACGCGCGCCGGTGCTCCTCGGACCCGCTGTGCGCCGAGCGACTACCCAAGGCGCCCGCCGACTTCCTGCATGGCGCGGCCTGCCATGCGTGCCTGTTCGTGTCGGAGACCACGTGCGAGCGCGGTAACCGGTTCCTCGACCGGCGCTTCATCGTCCCCATCGATGACCATTTTGCCTGCCTCATCCCGTCATGACCTGGGACGAGCTGGAAAAAGCGGGCGGCGACCTGGTGCGCCGCCTTGGCCCCTCGGCCTTGTGCACGGTGGTTGATCGCGCCCTCGAGGCATGGCCGCGCGAGGCCATCCTGCGCGCCACGCCTGGCGCCGAGACCGTCCTCGACGCGCTGGCCGGCGTGGACCGGTCGGCGGGCCTGGCCTACCTCACCGGCCTAGCCGCGGGATACTCCCAGCGGGCGGCCGAGGTCAGCGTGGACACGGTGTGGAGCGGCCCGGGCTCCCACCACATACCCGTGCGCGCCACTGCCGTCGTCCTCGCTGATGTCGTGCGCGAAGCCCGCCGCGAACTACTGCTGATGACCTACTCGGCGAAACCGCACCAGCCGTTGAGCGAGGCTCTCGGTGCGGCCGTGAGCCGAGGTGTCGCGGTCAGCATCGTGGTGGAGACGCTGCAGGGCGCGGGGAGTGCCTTGTCAGGTGACGAACCCTACCGCGCGTTTGCTGGCATTCCCGGCATCGAGCTCTGGCACTGGCCTACGGCGCAGCGGACCGAGCCTGGCGCGAAGATGCACGCCAAGCTCGCCGTCGCCGATGGCCGGATCCTGCTGGTCACCAGCGCCAACCTCACTCAGTCCGGGGTGGCCAAGAACATCGAAGCGGGCCTTCTCATCCGCGGCGGCACGGCGCCCGTCCGTGCCGCTGAGCACGTCGACGCCCTCCGCTCCAGCGGCACCCTGACCCGCCTCTGCTTACTGGGCTTCCTGCGCCTCGGCGGCCTTCGTGGCCGGGCTATTCGAACGAGCCGAGGACTTGCGGCTTCTGGTCCTGGTGGGCTTGCGCGGTTCTTCGATCAGCTTGACGACGATGTCCGGGCCGGCGGTTTCGACGGTCTGGACCCGGTGCGGCAGCATGGCCAGGAACGCCCGGAAGCTCCGGCACCCGTAGTTGTGCTCGTCGAACGCCGCGTCCAGCGCCAGCATCTTGCTCTTCAGGCCGCCGGCCGTCAGCGTCTCGGCGTTGGATTCCTCGAACGCCCGGACCAGCAACTGCTCGGCTGTGGCGATGTCGAACGCGGCGTTCACGGCCGGGCGCACCTCGGGTTCCACCTCGGCGACCAGCGTGCCCCAGTACTTGTACTCCGAGCAGACCGACACCAGCTTGCGGCTGGCGTTGGCCTCGGTGCCGACGCCCACCACCCACTTGCCGAACTCGCGCAGTCGCTGCACCAGAGGCGAGTAGTCGCCGTCCCCGCTGACCAGCACGAACACGCTGATCTCGGGATGCACGATCAGGGTCTCCATGGCGTCGACGGCCATCCTGATGTCGGCGGCGTTCTTGTTCTGGATGCCGATCCGGGCGACCTGGATAAGGTCCACGCCGTTCATCGCGAGGTCTTCCTGGTGGCTGCCGAAGCGCGTGTTGGCCCAGTCCGCGTAGGCCCGGCGGACCGAGGCGTTTCCGTATCCGCGGCACAGCCGGGTCAGCGCCTCATAGGGCGCCGGGTTCGCCTGGTCAGGCAGTTCCTTGACTGCGCCGAGGACGAGGTTCTCGAAATCCACGAACACG
>Ga0224557_1003925_pt1 | contig 11216 bp, 7 predicted proteins | sample 714S31014metaG_FD_180677 | JGI IMG/M metagenome (GOLD analysis project Ga0224557, IMG submission 180677) | Peat soil microbial communities from Stordalen Mire, Sweden - 717 S3 10-14 | ecosystem: Environmental > Terrestrial > Soil > Wetlands > Peat | place: Sweden: Norrbotten County, Stordalen... | reverse complement strand
GGCAGGTAGTTCAAACCCGAACGAAACTCAGGGAAGCGACAGCCGCCCTTTCCTCCGCTCAGTCCACGCTCGATAATCGCGTCGTTAACATCTACGAACAGGGACAAACATCGGGTCTCGAAGCTCTGATGGGTTCCTCTTCGATTTCCGATCTGCTGGGCCGAGTTCAGATGCTCAAAACCATCAGCGCTGAAGACGCAAGCATCGTAAGCCAAGTGGTCGCGTACAAATCACAAGTCGCCGACCAAGAGACAGCCTTGACGAGCCGTCTAAGCGAGCAGCGTGCGCAGACCGCGGCGATCTCGGCGGACAAGCAAGCGTACGAGCGACAATACACTTACACTCAGCAAGCGTTAAAGGGCCAAGAGCAACAGGTGGCCGAACTCGACAAGACCTACCAAGATCAACAGGCCAAGCTGGCTGCTGAAGCTCGGGCCGCTGCTGCCGCCGAGGCCGCCCAGGCCGCCGCTGAAGCTCGGGCCGCGGCTGCTGCCGAGCCCACTCAGGCCGCCCCCGGCTACCAGCATACGGGGTCAAACTCTAGTGGCAGCGTGTCAGCATCGGGCAAAGCAGCGGAGGCGGTACAGATCGCCATGCGGTACCTCGGAGTGCCTTACGTTTGGGGAGGATCGTCTCCCAGTGGCTTCGATTGCTCAGGACTCGTCATGTATGTGTACGCACAACTAGGGGTCAGCCTGCCACACTCCGCCGCCTCTCAATATGGATATGGCACTCACGTTTCCCGAAGCGAACTCGAACCCGGTGATCTGGTCTTCTTCGGGAACCCCATACACCATGTAGGCATCTACGTGGGTAACGGAGATATGATAAATGCACCCCACACGGGTGCAGACGTACGTATCCAGCCGTTGGATTCTGATTATTCGGGTGCGACCCGGATCTTCTGACATGATGAAGCCGCCGCTTTCTCGATCGGGGATCCGGGCTCTTCGTTCGGTCCTGAACCTGGTTTCATAAGGACCGACATATTGGTCATGCACTCGAGCCGACCACCGGCAAATAGAGAAGACTTTCCGCGAACTTCCCCGACGAGGGACAAGAGCTCAGCCCCCGAATGGTTGAGCCGCCGTTTCGTGAAGTCTGCTCTCGTCTTCATTTTTGCAGTTGCCGTAGCTTTTGGGTGTGGTGGGCTTCTGGGTTGTGGCGGCGCTGCCGTGAAAACGAATGCATCCGCCGGGAAGTTAACCGGCCCCGGTGACTCGCATTCGACAAAGGACGCTAACTCCGTTTCCCTGCCGGCTCGTCTTCCCGTGTCGGCCGAAGCGGTTAAGGTCCCAATCCTCATGTATCACTATGTAGATGCGAGTCCACCGCCCACAGGCCCGTACGATGCTGGGCTGACTGTCTTGACTGCGCAGTTCAAGGATCAGATGGACTACCTCGAAAAGAACGGTTATCACACAGTGACTCTCGAACAGATCTATTTGGCCATGGCGGGGAGGGCCAAGCTGCCGTCCAAACCTGTGGCACTCACCTTCGATGACGGGGGCTTGGACAATTACTCCGTGGCCTTCCCGATTTTGCTCGCCCACCATTTCACTGCCACCTTCTTCGTGATCACTGGGTTTGTCGGGAGATCAGTCTGCGTTTCATGGCAAGATTTGGTGGTAATGAAGGCCGCGGGCATGGAGATCGACTCACATACGGTGCATCATCTTGATCTCACCACTCTCAGTGCATCCCGCCTGTCCGAAGAGCTTAGCCAATCGAGAGCCGCGCTGATCCAAAATCTTGGTGACACTCCGATAGCGCTTGCCTACCCGAGCGGTGCCTTTAACGAACGAGTGGAGGCGGCGGCTCGCAAAGCTGGCTACCTGCTCGCCGTTACCACGCAGTCCGGTCGCACACTGAGGCCGGCCTCTTCTTTAGCCTGGCCCCGGCTCCGAGTCGCTTCCGGCCTGAGCTTGGCCGGATTTGCCCGACTAGTCGGAGGAACCGTGCCTTAAAGACAGGCGTCTAGGTGACACCGCGTACGTCCTCCCGTGTGAGAGAGTCAGCGCGCGGTCTCTTCACGAGAGTTGACGACCATATGGAGAAAAAGACAATTAGGTCAACACACGAAACAGTCGAAAAGAGAAGCCTCCCGAGAAGACGGCGCAGACGCCTGTATGCCGCCATCGGACTCTCCGCGATGGTTCTCTTGGTACTTCTAGTACTTGTGCCCCTTGCTTATGGGCCAGCAGAATCCGCCACGAACCTACCACACAGCGTCACCAGCCCCTTGGAGCCTTCGACCACGACCACAACGTACCCGTCTGTCCCGGTCAACACCCCGATCTACAGCGGAGGAGTACTTCTTCCCTCCTCTCTGCCCGATTCTCCGGTTAGAGTGAAGGTTCCCATCCTCGTGTATCACGCCGTGGCCAGCCTTCCCATTCGAGGCCCCGCGGGCAAGGAACTCACTCTTCCTACGCCAAGTTTCGAAGCGGAAATGAGCTACATGCTTGATCATGGATATACACCAGTGACCCTCGAACAGATCTACTTGGCCATGGCCCGAAAGACCAAACTACCGGCCAAGCCCGTCGCGCTTACCTTCGACGATGGGTATGGCTGCATATATAACGTCGTCCTTCCAATACTTGAAGCACACCACATCCGAGCCACCTTCTTCATTATTTCGGGCAACGTGGGCAAGTTGGGATTTGTAACTTGGGACGAACTCCGGGTGATGAAAGCCGCAGGAATGGCCATCGAGTCTCACACGGTCCATCACAAGAATCTGGTCACATTATCTGATGCAGTTCTCGCCTCAGAGCTTTCCCAGTCGCGGGCAGCCATCACGGCGGAGCTAGGACAGGTTCCGGCGGCGCTGTCCTATCCAGAAGGCGAGTGGGATAAAAGGGTGGTGGCAGCCACCAGGGCCGCTGGGTATCTCATTGCAGTCATAGGCAATTCCAGTAGTGCCCCCGTGCTGAGAAACACGTATGCCTGGCCTCGGATTGGGATCGATCGATACGAAACTCTTTCCAATTTTGCCAAAGCACTCGAAGGTATCGTCCCGGCAAGGGCTGGATCTATCTTGCACAAGGGGGCCGGACCACGGGGACCGCTCATACCTCTCAAACCAGAAGCTCGGGTCTGGCAAGACCGCCCGCCAAAGCAAAGCTCGACGGGTTGAGACTCCCGACCTACCGCGCCAGCCCTGGCACAGCCTTCTTGGGAGAACTTCGCTTCCTAATCCGGGGTGGTTTCTTTCGAACGCGGCGCCCACCAACAGTCGAGGATGCGCGAGCCACCGACAGGATGACTCCGACAGCTGCGAGCATAATGACAAGATCATTGGCTCCGTAGCTGATAAAGGGTAGAGGGACTCCAGTCAGGGGAAACGCCGCGACTACACCACCGATGTTCACAATTGCTTGCAGAGTGACCATCAGCGCGCAACCCGCGGTCAAATAGCGGCCAAGGGGATCACGGCAGGTCAAAGTCAGGCGGACAGCCGCCACGAGAAGCAGGCAGAAGAGCAAGATAACAAAGGCAATCCCGATCAGTCCGTATTGCTCCCCAAGAACAGAAAGGATCATGTCTGTGTGGGCATTGGGAAGGTAGCCGTATTGTTCGATGCTTGATCCAGGCCCCTGACCGAAGAGCCCTCCTCGTCCGAGCCCCATAAGGGCCTGAGCGATCTGGTAGCCGTTGCCGGTCATGTCCTTAAACGGATGTAAGAAAGCAAGAAGCCGGCTTTCTCTATAGTGGGAGGTAAAGGTCATGACAAGAGCCAAGACCGCACCTGTAAGCGCCAATCCCAACCACTGTGAACGCTTCATCCCCGCAAGATATAGGAGGCTCATCGAGAGTCCGGCGACAATCAGTGCGGTACCCATGTCGGGGGCCAGGAAGATTAGAAGCACAGTCGCTGCGGCCACCGCTCCGAAGGGAAGGGTAAGCGATTTAAAGTCGGCACCTTGCGCGCGCTTGCGTGATAGAAGATGAGCCCCCGCAAGAACGATTGCCAGCTTGGCGAGCTCGGACGGCTGGATGTTATAGGGACCGAGAGGAATCCAGCGGGCCGAGCCATTGGCGCTGCGGCCGAGACCTGGAAGATGGACCGCAACAAGCAATGCTATCGTGGCGCCCAAGAGAAGCACGGAGACCCGCCCCCACTTATGGTAATCAAGCCGAGTGAGAAGGAGCATTAGACCGAAGCCGATCACAACGGCGACGCCCTGCTGCTTAAGGAGCGAGAACTTGGCGAATTTTGGATTGTCGAGAGCCATCGCAAGAGAAACCGAGAGCATCATCAAAAGGCCGACCGCGACAAGGATGAGTGTGATCACCCATAGCGAATGGTAGGCGAGTCTAGGTGACGACCTTCGACGCAAAGGAACCACAGGTGCGGTGCCTGCCTTATCTTCTTGCCGGATAGACGTCGATCTTTTCGCGGGCCTTCGGCCGTGGGCAGTTTGCTGCTGTAGAGTCAAGTTCGGCGAAGCAACTCCCAAAATCAGACTGCCCACGACCTCTGTGCCCGTGAGACCTTTACGCGTCACCGTATGTTTTCGTCCGAGCCAGACTTTATCCTGTCATTTTTGAAGGTCGGCACGCGAAGGCGAACTTACTGGATGGATGGAGCTTTGCGGCGAATCGTTCCCGTCTGCGGCGTCTCGGGCTGCCCGGTTGCCGGGATGTCCTTGGCGACCTCTTCGGAGAGGTTCTGTGACGGACGGTGCCACAACTTGGCCTCCACACTCAAAGCGCGTGAGACCGAGATGTCGTCGAAACTCGGGCGCGACCGGAGTGTTGTCAGCCCTAAAAAGCACATGGCGCCTATTCTCTAAACGACAAAAGGCGAAGTCCCCCATGGGGAGGCACCAACGGCATCGGCAACCGCTTGAGCGTTGTTGCCGACCTTGAGCGCGCTGATGATTCCACTGTAAGACCCATTGAAGAGTGTAGCTATCGTCGCGTCAAAACCCTCGTCCCAGCTGGTGTAGGCCTTCACTCCCACCGAGTTTATGCTCGTTGCTCCCGGTTCTGGCATGGTGGTGTTCAGGGGGTTGTAGAGAGCGGTGTTTGACCAGTTACCGCCCTCGGCCATCTCCCAAGCCACGATGGCTTCGACGTTATCGGTGGTGGTAGGAAGGCCGCAGCGGTTGAGCAACGCGCTGGCCCACGACTGAGGCGTGTAGTCTGAGTTTGCCTGAGTCTCGTGACCGCTCGCGGAACCTGTCCTGGCCCGTTCGGCCGCTGCCTGCTTGGCTGCCTCCGTGGCTCTTTGCGCGGCCTCTGCCGCCGCTTTGGCCTTTGCCGCCTCGATCTGCTGCAAGAGTTGGAGTACGGTCGCGTTTGTCTGGGAGAGTTGTTCCTGCCGGGTTTGGACTGTTTGTTGGATCTGAACTCTTTGTTGGTCGATCTGTCTCACGAGAGCGCTTGCCTGCTCGCTTTGCTCGGCCAATGTTGTTTGCTCGTCTGCCACCTCCTTCCGGGTCGAGGCCACATCGGTGACGATCGTCGAACGTTGTGTCTCGATTTCGCCGAGAGTCTTTAGCCGATCGAACACTTCGCCAAGAGTGCTCGAGGAGAGCAACATTTCGAGTTCAGCGCTGGGCGAGGTCTCATATAGAGCTACCACGGTTTCGTCTAGGGATTGCTGGGCCTGGGCAAGGTGGGCTGACGTCTCGCTCTGGAGCTCTTGCTCGTTTGCGAACGCCGTCCTCACTTGGATCAGTTGCCCTTCGGCGGAGGTGAAGCGGCCCTCGGCCTCTTTCAGCTGTCCATTGAGCACATCTATGTCGCTCTGCAGATTCTTGGCTGCTGCTTGTGCTTGAGAGAGGGAGGCGTCACTGGCTGGTTGAGAAGTCGTGGTGGCTGCTTTGGCGAGAGTTGGAATGGTCAGCAACAGCAGGGCTGACAGCAGCCCCGTGGCCACACGCATTAGGACTTTGTTCCTGCCGCTAGAAGACATCGCACCCCCACATTTGCTCATTATAGCTGCTAACAGCTACAGCTCAAGAATGAGACGAGCGGGGGACTCGGTGCCCCGGGGAAGAGCGCGGTCAAGAACTGCCGCGGGTGGCGGGCTTTCAAGAGTCGAGCGAGAGACGCCGGTCCCGCCCGTCGGTCGCGCCGCCTGAAGGCGCGGGTGCTGACCTCTGCTAGGCACATGCAACTGATGAGGATGACGTGGCGAACTTGCTTTCAAAACTGACCGCCTCTAACGCCTCTGCCGACTCGCTGGAAGATGTGAGTGAACTGAAGTAGCGACCCTTCGGGTGGCGATTGCCCGTTAGCAACGAAGGAGTCGACCGAAGATAGGCGGGGGGTATGCGGTGTAGGCGCGCGGTAAAAGCGTCCACGCCGCCGCTCACTTGATAGTCCCTCGTATGGCCGCTGCCCCGAGTTCGTCAACTGTGACAAGCGTGTACCCATGGGCCCGCAGCCAGTCGATCACCTGGGGGAGCACCGCCACCGTCTGCGATCGGTCGCCTCCTGCATCGTGCATGAGGATAATGGCGCCGGGACGCACCCCGGCTTCAGCTCGCGCGAGGATGTGAGCCGCGTTTCGATCTTTCCAATCAAGGGTGTCCACATTCCACAAGGCAATTTTCAGCCCGAGAGCATGGGCTGTTGCGATCACAAGCGGGTTGAAGGCTCCTGAAGGCGGGCGCACATACTTCACCCCTCCTATTGCCTTCGCCGTGCTCTCCATCTCAAACTGAAGGTTGGGCAGGCTAAGAGCCTTCAAGTTGACGTGGTCCCAGGTGTGATCCTCCAGTTCAAAGCCGTCCGCGCGCAACTGGTTGACGATGCTCTCTCGCGTCGAAATTTGCCGGCCAATAAGGAAGAAGGTTGCAGGGGCCTCCTTGGAGACAAGCACTTGGGCGACCCGCATGGTGAATGGGACGGGGCCGTCGTCAAAGGTGAGCGCGACCAGCTTCTTCTTGCCATCGGTTGGGGTCACGCGGGCCATTTCCGTGGTGGAAGTCTTAGAGTGTGTCGGTATTCGCAACACCGAGGCTACGCTCTCGTTCGAGTCCCCTTTGAGGTCTGAACCATGTGAAGTGAGAAGCAGCGCGGCAACTAGGCTCCCTATCGCGACAAGAAAAAGCCCGAGCGCGACAAGACGCCTGAGTTTATGCCGTTTTTCACCGGCGGTCAAAATGAAGGGCAGTTTGCCCATTTTCTTTCCCAATCATGTATAAGCACCGGCGTCCTCGAAGGGAGCGCCGGACAAAGTCCATCTCGTGTGACTACATTCCCTGGAAGCGGGACGATTTCTTTTGTCCATCCCCAGACCAAGATAGCATTTGCCGCTCGCTGGGTCCCCTTGGGTTTTCGATCTTGAAAAACGGACCAACATCGAATGGTCGATCACGTATCTAGCCCATGGACCTCAAGCGGATTGGACACTTCGTCTCGCGCCTTTCCGTCCCGCGCGAGTGTGAAGAGCTATCCGCGTGCTTGCTCATTGCCTCTTACAGTCAAGATCAGATGCTGAGGGCGCTTGAGCGATAGTTGCCGCGGGAAACGGGCTCCCTGCTGATTCCTGATCGCAGGAGAGGCCTGACGGCGACGAGGACATGGGATGCGGTATTGCTCACGATCCGGTCTTAGGGATCATTGTTCCGACGGAAAGGTAACGAAGCGATACTTTCCGCTTCAGCGGATCGCGCTGCACCACCTCGCTGAATTCCAGATGGCGTACTTCTGGTGGCGACGCTGAGCCTAATGTTCTGAAGATTCTTCCCAATAGTCGATTGACGCGAAGCCCGTGGCGCAACTATCATAGCTACTGCGCTATTCAGCTTACGAAAGGGGAGGGTATGTCGGGCAAGTTCCGCGGCTGCAACACGGTCTCGGCGGCAGGTTGGAGCCGATGGGGAGCAGGGCTCACTCTCGTGGCTGTGGCAGTCGTCATGGTGGCTCTCGCCATCCCTAGTAGCGCTCTCGCCATTTCCGAAGCGTTCACTCCGCAAAGAATTACGACAGGCGCCACGCAGGCGAGTCATCAGAAGGTTTCGGGCGACCGGATCGTCTGGCAGGCAAGCGACGGTAGCCATCTCCAGATCTACACTTGGACCCCCACTGGGAGCGTGGTCAAACTGACGAGTGGCACCACAGACCAAACCCTTCCCGAGGTCTCAGGTGACCGCATAGTCTGGCAGGGTTCCGATGGAACGACCTCCCAGATCTATACCTGGACCCCGACCGGGGGAGTTGTCCAAGTCAGTGATAGCACGACCAGCAACAATACCGCTCCGCAGATATCAGGTGACCGCATAGTCTGGCAGGCGAGCGACGGGACAAATCTTCAGATCTACTCCTGGACCCCCACGGATGGGATCGTCAAACTGACGAGCAGCTCAACAGACCAAACTCTCCCCGAGGTCTCAGGCGACCGCGTGGTCTGGCAGGGCTCGAACGGGACCACCTCTGAGATTTACACCTGGGACCCGACTGACGGTGTGTCCGAGGTTAGCGACAACACAAGCACCAATAACACGGTCCCGCAAGTCTCCGGCGACCGCATCGTGTGGCAGGGTTTTAACGGCACCAGCCTTAAGATCTATACCTGGACTCCGACGGCTGGAGTCGTCAAGATCACCACCGACGGCTCGGCTGACACAAGTCCCCAGGTTTCCGGAGACACTGTCGTCTGGACGAACTACTCGAGCGCCTATGACGTATACATGTGGACCCCCTCGGGGGGCGTGAGCGATCTTACCGAGAACATCTCCCCGTCTGCCTCCGACCCGACTCCGCAGATTGACGGAGATCGCATCGTTTGGGCCGGAGACGAGGGAGGCATGTTCGGCTATGTCGCGAGTTGGCGGTCTCTAGTGGGCCCTATATTAGTGACCCAGAGCAATTACTCCGTATCCGGCCCACAGGTCTCCGGCGCCCGCGTGGTCTGGGCCCAGCAGTCCACCAAGGGTGGAAGCTTCGACATCTACACGGCCTCAGCTACAACGATCCCCGACCCGACCATTACTTCGATCAGCCCTAATTTCGGCCCCGGTTCAGGCGGAACCACTGTGACGATCAACGGTACCGGCTTCGATGCGGAATATGGCGTTGACGTTACCTTCGGCGGAGTGGAGGCAAAGAACATCACGGTGGTTTCGGATACGAAGGTCACAGCCGTCAGCCCCGCCCATCAAGCCGGAACGGTCCAAATCAAGGCCACGACCTGGGTCGGCGCAACGGCCGAAACCTCTGCCGATGACTTCGAGTACATAGCATCTCCGGGCACTTCCGAATCTTTCAAGACGATAGCCATCGCGAAATTTGCCTCTCAGGACAGCTCAGACTCCTCTACCGAGAGTGACGTGAGCCTGTCGGGTGATCGCCTGGCCTGGGATGCCTATGACGGCACGGCCTGGCAGGTTTATACGTGGGATCCGGTCGCCGGGACGCAAAAGATAAGTACCAGCAGCTATGACAATTCAATGCCCATTGTGTCGGGCGACCGGGTCGTGTGGACCTCCATAGACAATGCCGATAGCGATTGGCAGGTGTTCACTTGGACGCCGACCGCAGGAACCGTTCAACTGACTCAAGGTGGTCAGCAAGGTTGGGCTTCGGGCGTGGACGGGGACCGCGTGGTTTGGAGCGGGACAAGCTCGTCTGCAGATACAGGCTCCGAGATTTACACCTGGACTCCCGCGACCGGCACCGTGGCGATCACTTCCACTGCGGTCGACAGCGATTCCCCGACCGTTTCCGGCGATCGCATAGTTTGGATGCTTGAGGGAGGTACGCAAGCCAACCCAACGAGCGACATCATGACCTGGACCCCAACGGGGGGAACCGTTCGTCTCACCAACAATGGCGCCATTAACATGCTTCCAGACGTCTCCGGCAACCGGGTTGTCTGGACCGACGAGCAGGACGTGTACACATGGACTGTGGGCGCGACCGCTCCCCAGAAACTCACGGTCGCGGGTACCACCGTCGGCCAGGGGGCAGTCGTGGATGGCAACAGAGTCGTCTGGACTGCGGACAACGATACCCAAGGAACTGGAGCCGTCTACACCTGGACGCCGACAGGGGGCATTGTCTGTCTCTCGGTGGACAATGTCGAGCCCGGCCAGGTGGCTGTGTCGGGCGACCGCGTGGTTTGGGGCGGAAGTTCTATGTTGTCCGTGCCCACAACCTCCACGGGTGCGGGGGAGGACATCTACTCCTGGACCCCAGGAGCCGGCATCTCCATGGTGAGTTCAGGCGATGGAGATTCTTATGATCCTTGTGTCTCCGGTGATCGTCTGGCCTGGGTAGACGACAATGGCATCGATACCACCGTCATGTCGGCTCTCCCGGTCCCCACAGTCAACTCCATCACCCCTAACTCAGGTCTCCCGGCCGGCGGCAACACCGTCACCATCAACGGCACCGGCTTCTATGGAGTAACCGCCGCCTCAGATGTGACCTTCGACGGCGTCAACGCCACGAGCTACACCGTGAACTCTTCCACGAAGATAACGGCCGTCGTCCCCGCTCATGTTCCGGGCAAGGTAGAGGTCGTGGTCACCGGCTCCGAGGGTTCATCCCCGACCGACGGACCGGCAAACGACTATACGTACGCTCTTCCGCGCTACGAACAGACCCTTGCCAGCATTGGTTTCTCAAGCGGATGGCTGAGCTATTCGAATGCCGCCTACTCCGGAGGAAGCTACAAGTACACGAACGTCCCCGGCTCTTCGGTCACCATCGCCTTCACCGGCACACAGTTCAATTGGATCACCGTGAAAGGTCCCGTTTTCGGCAAAGCGAGTGTGGTCATTGACAACGGCACGCCGAGCGAGGTCGATCTCTACAATGCGACGAACGCATTCCAGCAGAATGTATTCTCGACAGGCATGCTCACAAGCGGACTTCACGTAGTGACCATCACCTGCGAAGGCACGAAGAACGCAAGCGCAACTGGCACCTACATCGGCATGGATGCCATCGAGACCGACGGAACCCTTGCCACCGTTTCCTTCGCCGAGCAGTCCGACACAAAGATTCTCTACAAGGGAGCCTGGTCGGGCTATTCCAGCACTCCCTTCTCTGGCGGCTCCTACTACTACACAAAAACTGCGGGAACGATGATCACCATTCCGTTCACCGGTCAGCAAGCGCAGTGGATAGCGACCAAGGGCCCGGTCTACGGCATCGCGAACGTGAGCGTTGACGGCGGCGGGGCGGTTCCGGTCGACCTATACGCTCCGACGTATGAGTACAAGCAAATCGCTTACTCCACGGGGATC
>Ga0224557_1003922_pt1 | contig 11220 bp, 8 predicted proteins | sample 714S31014metaG_FD_180677 | JGI IMG/M metagenome (GOLD analysis project Ga0224557, IMG submission 180677) | Peat soil microbial communities from Stordalen Mire, Sweden - 717 S3 10-14 | ecosystem: Environmental > Terrestrial > Soil > Wetlands > Peat | place: Sweden: Norrbotten County, Stordalen... | reverse complement strand
ACGTGCCGCTGCCGTTCTTCTGGAGGGTGATGGTGGCGCCTGCGATCGGGGTGCCCGACGTGGTGTTGGTGAGTTTTCCGTTAATCGTGAAGGACGTACCCGCCGTAACTGAGGTGGGAGCAGCCACGGTGAGTTGCGTAGCTATCTTGGTCACGGTCACGATCACGGTGGGACTTGTCGCGTTGCCGTACGTGGGCGCGATGCCCGCGAAGGTCGTGCGATAGTAATAGGTGCCATTGGCTGACTCACTGTTACTGAACGAGTAATTACCGTTCGCATCGGTCGCCGTAGTCGGCGTTACGTTGTTCCAGGTGGCGTTGTCGGTGGAGTTTTGGAGCTGGATGGGGGCGTTTGCGATCCCGGGGCCGCCGGTGGCGTTGAGTGTTCCGTTAATCGTGAAGGGTGTATTGGCCGGAACTGTGGTGACATTAGCAGCCACGGAGAGCTGCGTAGGCGTAGGTTGAGCAGAAACAGCTGCAACGCCTGCAAATGAGACGGTTATAAGAAGTATGACTACAGAAAATGGGACGATTTTGTTTACGCGCATAACTTCCTTACAAGACCATAGCACCTAACAGCGCACCATAAGATACGATAAACGTTGCGGTTGAAATGTGACAGCAGAAACTGTGCTATGGCGTTTAAATGGTCAAAAAATGACTGATTTCGAACGATCAGACGTCCGAGTGATCGCCCGCTTTTCCATCGCCTTCGTTACAGCCCTTGCCTGGTGCCTCCTCTTTCTTAGCGGGTTTTTCTTCTTTTGGAGTGCTGGCACTGCTGAAACATCTGTGCGTTTAAACCTCAACATAAGGGATGAAGAGCTTAAAAAGACCGTAAAAATTAGGAATAAGCCTGTTCACGATGCTCGATTCTTCGAACATGGAGAGACTAAAGGGAAGTGGGAGAATACGGAAGACATGGTGCGTTAATATTTTAGGATAAGGGGTTTCGTTGGATGCATGTTACTTGCAATTCTTGAGTATCTTGGGTGTTATTATGATCGATTGGATTCTACGTCGAAAATGATGCCGTATATCCAGCCACATCATCAATAAGAAACCCAAACAAATAGCTCGGATAGTCACGGCTGCTCTTATCTTATTTTGTCACCCCATTTTTTTTATCTGTCTGCACCCACATAATTAGCTTTTTTGTGATGTTTTCTTCTTCAGTGCACGGTGCGACCCCAACGGCGCTTAAATGGTAAGCTTTACTTTCTAACAGAGCTGAAAACGAAGCACCAAACAGCGGGTTATGTCGCTTCGCGCTTCTTTACTTCCGCAATACCACGCACCATTTAGGGCCACTGTGTCAAGCTGCGGGGGGTCATATCCATGGCTCCGGTCCCGCTTTTTAGCCGCATGCGACAGAAAGCTGGTTTATCGACTGTTTTCTTCGCGCAACCACAACGGGGGAGATCCCGAAGACCAGCTTCAATGTGGGGGTGCTACCTAAGGGCTTTTGCAGTCTCAAGCGCAGCTAATCCTTCTAGCGGTCGATCGATACAAGCTCAGCATAGCACCCAGAGTGGGCATGTGGTGAACGGCGTTATATACCGCCGGCGGGCGCACAAGTTCCTAAGAGCCGCTGTTATGGGACTTCTGCCAGAGGCCGTTGTCGCCGCCGCGGGCAAAGACGCCGATTGTGCCAGACGACGGCGATGTGGCTCCTAACGATGAGGTCAGCTTCGCGCCGAGGGATTGCCGGCTTGACTACGCGCGCCGGTATACGATTCATGGTACGGGCGCCGTTCGTGCCTTCTACAAAGACGTCGACAAGACCTGCGTTTTATAAGCAGGCCGCTGGTCCTGTGCCGGAAGCAATCTGCCCGCCGAGAGAGTGCCAGCTAGACCATGCCGTGCCACTCCAATCTTTGTACCAGGCGGCGCCGTCGGTGCCGCGCGCAATGACGTCGAACACACCGCTAGTCGAGATCGCAGCTGGTGACGAGGTTAGTGACCCGCCGAGAGAGATCCAGCCGGACCACGAGCCGGTCCACGTTCTTTGATAGAGAGCGCCGTTTGTGCCTTGTACAAAGACGTCGAGACGACTGCCCGATGTGCAGACCTCTGGTCCTGTGCCGGAAGCAATCTGCCCGCCGAGAGAGTGCCAGCCGCTCCAGGAGCTCCCTCCATTCGTGGTGGTCTGCTGCCAAAGGGCGCCGTCTGTGCCGCGCTCAAAGACGTCAATCACACCAGCACTCGTTGACCCCGCAGCCGGCGAAGATGTCAACGACCCGCCGAGGGATTGCCAGCCGGACCACGACGTGCCGTCCCACGTTTTTTGATATAGAACGCCGTTTGTGCCTTGTACAAAGACGTCGAGACGACTGCCCGATGAGCATGCCGCTGGCCCTGTGCCGGAAGCAATCTGTCCGCCGAGGGATTCCCAGCCGCTCCAAGTCGCCCCATTATTCGTGGTAGTCTTCCCCCAAAGGGCGCCGTCGGTGCCGCGTGCAAAGACGTCAATCACACCGCTGGTCGGTGAGATCACAGCGGGTGACGAAGTTAGTGACCCGCCAAGGGATTGCCAGCCGGACCACCCTGATCCTGATTGATACTTAGACCAGAGCGCGTGGTCGGTGCCCTGCACAAAGAGGTGGGCAGGTATTGAGGGCGTGCTGCTGCTCTCAAGCGCATCGATTGTAGACCTTAACGTCTGGGCGTTCGTAGGAGATGTCGATACAAGGGCGATATTGCCTGCTGGGCTGATCACGTAGAGGGTCGGCGTGCTCGAGACTTGGTAGGTCGAGCCTATGTTTCCCCCACTTCCGACGGGCCACGGTACCCCCGTCTCTTCAACATACTGCTGAATCGCCGAATTACTGCTGCTATCGACTTCCATGCCTAGGAACTGAACCTTCGCGTCGTTCTTATAATAGGTGTTGTACGTGGGCACAAGGGTAGTTTGGGCATCGCTTATACAAGCGCCGCACGCGGCTCCAAAAAATTGAATGACGACGACCTTTCCCCGGTATTCGCTTAGCGTGTGAACGTTGCCGGAAAGATCCCTGAACGAAAAACTTGGAGCCGCCGTCCCGTTCGCCAGAAGTGCAAGAGCCGGTACTGCTGCAGACGCGATCAGCAACCCGGTGATCGCGATCAATAGAACTATTCGCTTTGTTGCCATGTTGTTTGTCTCCGAGCCAGCTGAGTAAGGCCAAAGCCCGTAACACATAAAAAAATAGCAGAGGTAATAAGTGTTACTATTGGCGGGTCGGAGCGTTCTCACGAGAATCGCCTCTGATTCGGCAAAAAAAGGCACACGCGTGACGCCCGCCGCAACGACGCCATTCAACGCGTGAGCTAGCCGGGAGGCAGCTGCGCGGACGGTGTCTTCTCAAGCATGGTCTGACCGCTAAGTCGAGCTGCCATTTCACACGATCGCGTCAAAATCGATACGCGCCAATTAGCACCGGCATGCGCCCGATGAGCAACAACAACAGCGAAACCGTTAAGGCCGCAAACTCCAACTAGCATGCGGAGCGGTTCCGGTTTATACGCGACAGGCGCTGCTCCAACTTCGATCACTTCGTTTCTTCGTCTCTATCGTTGTGTGCTGTCGCGCTAATTCCGCGCTCCTTGAAGCATTATCGTGTCGAAGTCATGCATACGGCATCCACACGAGCAGCGCCGCCAAAAAGATGTGGCGACGCGTGAACAACGAGAAGAATGTTTTTTTTGAGGCTCGTCCACGTTTGCTCGTGTCAGTTTTCGACGCTTTGTTTCACCTTCCTTACGAAAAACTCAACCTATCGCACAACACGGTAACTAGCAGATCGCCATGTTGCTGTGCTTTTCGTGTATGCACTTTTATCGGCTCTGCCCCGTGCCTGAAAAAATGGAGCCTAAGCGGCATTTTGCCACCCACCCATCGTACCGTCCCGAAGGGTGTGCTCAGTTTGAACCGGTGAAGTTCAAACGGGACAGCGATTCCGCGCCTCATAAGCAACCAAAAAAGGCCACGTAACGACGATGGGCTCCGGCGTCTCTCTCGACAAAGGCACAATGGGCATCAGCTGAACGATTATCCCTTTTCCGCCCAGCTCCGAGCAATCGCCACGTCGACATCAAGCGGGACATTTCGCAGAAACTCAGCCCCCGCCCCCCGCATGTGGTATGCGACGGTCTCAGCGACCTCGGCAGCGCGCACCTGTGGCGCTTCGACCACCAACTCATCGTGCACACAGCAGACGATTTTTGCCCTCGTAGAACCTAACGCTTCGTGGAGAGAGGTCAACGCGCGTTTCATAATATCCGCAGCAGTTCCCTGTACCCGCGTGTTCAACAGTTCGGTCAGCTTTGGTTCTTGGCCGTCCGCCCACCTGCGTATTCTTCCGCTCAAGGTCCGGATCGAGACCAGCGGTGTGGTGCTCACGCTGCGGTGGAACGCCCGCACGCCTGAGTACGCATCAAAGAAACGCCGGCGAAACTCAATCGCATCCTCAAGGGTAAAGTGCACCCCATAGATGTAATTCGCATATCGTCGTAAGCTCCGTGCACCCATTCCGTAGATGAGGCCGATGTTCAGCACCTTTGCAATAAGGCGCTCGTCCTTCGTCACCTGATCAAGGGGCGTGTCGAGCACGAGCGACGCGGTCAACCGATGCAAGTCCTCCCCCCGTTGGAACGCCCGCGTCATGGTCTCATCACCGCTGATGTCAGCGACGACCCGCAGCTCAAATTGCGCGTAGTCGGCGATCACGAGGCGATGGTCGCGTGCCGCTACAAAACACTCCCGCACCGTACCGTCTCGTGGAATCTGCTGCAGGTTGGGATTGCGGCACGCAAATCTCCCATTCACCGTGCCGACTTGAAGAAAGGTGGGATGTATCCTCCCCGTCAACGGATGGACGTGCCGGGGGAGTGCATCCAAAAAGCCGTTTTTGAGCTTTAAGACGTGCTTGTAGCGAATATAGCGGGGTATTGCGGGATGCTCCTCCTCATACTTCAGCAACTCGCTCTCTCGCACGTTGCGGACGGGAACGCCTGCGCTTCGGAAGGCGTGCTTCACCTGCTGGGGACTGCCGAGATTGATGGCGGCGACGTCACCGAGGGTACGCTGTCCCGACGTCGTCAACTCACGACACACCTCGTACGCGAGGTCCTCCTCCAACTCGTTATAGGTGTCCTGCAACGTTCGCCATTGTCCCATATCCATGAGCATGCCGTTGCGCTCCATTGTCGCAACGGCGGGGAGGCAGTTGCATTCTAAGCGCATGCAGTCAGTGAGGCCTGCACTCTCGATACGCTCCGATAGCGCCGCATGGAGGTTCAAGACCACGCCGACAGTTTGCCCCGCACATTGAAGGTGCCGCTCGGTGAGGGTACCAGTCCGAAAACTGCCGCACGATTCCGGCACGTGCTCGTCAAGATACACCCTTGCCACGGTTTTCAGATCGTGTTTTGCCTCCAGCCCGCCCTTAAGCAGTTGCGAGGCAAGCATCGTATCGAAATAGGGGCTTGAGAGGTCGAATCCGGCTTGATAGAGGAACTTGAGGGCGAGCTTGCCGTTATGCATTACCTTGACGGCCGGTGTCGTAAAGAGGTCGTGCAGCTTCGCCAACCCCTTCTGGGGCACCTGATCACAATCAATAACGGCCGGAGGATGGCCGTGTATGGCCAATTGGAGCGTCCGTATCCGATCAACAAAGGTGTCTGAACCCGTGGTTCCGAGAGCTAACGCTATAACCGACGAAGGTGCGATACGCTCAATGATGGCGGTAAGATGCGCTTCAGTGGCGATATATTCGTATTGCGGCGAAACGCTTCGCTGGGTCATCTCTGTCTCCGCACGTTCAATACGTGTGTGAATACGCCCTCCGAGCCCCACCGTTGCACGTACTGCCTCGCTATTTTGGACAAATCTCGCGCGTATCTTCAAACGATGCCCTAAACGGTGGGGTAAACGCGAGGGTACTCAGTCTCTTTCTCTGAAACTGTATGTTTTGTCCAAAAGAAGGATGAAAGTATTTGTCGCAAAAAAGCGAGTCTTAGAACAGCGACGAAAAAGGACCTCAGAGCCAAATTAAAGCGCATTGCAACCCGACTAGTTCAAGCTTATATAGCGATCACTATAACAGACCGCGACACGTGAGGTATTAAGCTGCATTAGTACTATAGTGTGACCAACAGCAAGAGATAGAGGAGGTGAAAAATGCTAGATAAAACAATTTCTGAGCACTTTGTCAACAAAACGATAGAAGTGTACTTCGGCGGGCGGCCGAATGAAACCCTGACTGGGAAGGTAGTGGGAAGTGCCGACGGGGTGATCATCATCGAGCATGACAACCGCCGGGATATTATCAACGCTGAGCGAGTGGTCGCTTTTTGGGAAAAATAGACGCAACTGAAACTGCTGATGTCGCACTGATGCACGATGATCTGTCGAAAGTGACGTATCTCATCGATCTCAGCAAAAAAACGATGTCTGTGGTCAGAGAGAACGTGACCGCGGCGATCCTCATCAAAGCGTCTTTTGCGGTGCTCGCCTTTCCGGGAATCATCACCCTCTGGCTTGCCGTCGGGGTCGGTGACACGGGGCTAAGCCTCGCCGTCATCCTTAACGCGTTACGAATCGGCAGCAGGTGATAATGGTCCGCTATCTGTGGTGTTTTAGGACGACGACAAGTGCAGCGATCAGAAGCCCGGCAACAGCATACAATGCTTCAAATCCCGGGAGGCCGGTTCCATTGCTGGTTTGGTTGGAGGTCACAGCCATGCTCGTGTTCTGAACGTTCGACGAAGCGGGGGAGGCTGTGGAAGTAACGGCACTTGCAAGGATGATGTTACTGTAGCTAGTGACCGGCTGTAATAATGGATACTTGTCGCCATACGCTGACCGCGTGCTTCCGATCCCCGTGCCGTTGGAGGTGGTGCCGTTGTAGTCCGAGTAGTAATTGCCCATATGCCCCGTCTGGGCGGTACCGTTGTAGGTGTACGCCATTGGTTGCGGGGAATCGAGCCTCACCGAAGAAGACGAGACAACTAGAGCGGACGGTTGGTCAATGAAGTTATTGAGGTATATCGAGTGGTTGGTCGCGTCGATGAGACGTATGCCCATCTGAACGTTCGCGCGCAGCGTGTTGAAGGTAAACGTGTTGTTGTCCGACTCCCGAAATCTGACGCCGTACCAATCGTTTTGGCTGATATTGTTTCCTGTAATATTGTTGTTTGACGAATAAAACAGCGAAATGCCAAAAACGTGGTTCGCGCTCAGGTCGTTATCACTCACCGTGTTTGAGCCGCTGTAGTACATGTAGATGCCATCGCTGTACGTCGCGTTCCCACCGCCGCCTGTCTCACCAGTTGCCACGTTGTTCGCGATCGTAGTGGAGGTGGCATAGTCACAGTAAACACCATAACCGTTGTTGGCTAGATTGTTGTGGCTCACGTCGCTGTTCGTCGCGTTGGCGAGATATACCGCGAAGACGTTGCCATGCGCGGTAATGTTAGTTATGACGCAGGAAGTAACACCGGCAACATGTACACCAGATTCGCCGCCCGTTATGGTCAGGCCGTCAATGTGCACACCTGGACTCGTTAGCAAGAACACATCTTTGCTCGAATCGGCTGCTTTCACTGTGGCGTTTCCTGCTATCGTTAGGGGTTTGTCCACCACGACGTTTTGTGTGTACGTGCCTGGTGCGACGAGCACCGTGTCGCCCGGTTTCGCAGCATCCACCGCTTGCTGAATGGTTTTAAACTGCCCCCCGGCACCAACAGTCAGGTTTGCCGCGCTCACCGGGACCGCCACAGCAGCACACAAGATCAGAGCGACTGCGGCAAACAACAAAGTGTTAGGGACCAATTTCGCGCGGCGCATGTTTAGAGCAGATCAGGCCAAAAACGAAGCTTGACGCCTTACTTCACTAACGTAAGCATTGATATAAAGTTGACGTTTGAGTAGCGCGCTCATGAAGCGTTGCTTTGACGAAGGTCGGCGAGTCAGCACATGCAACGCGTAACAAACCGCCTTTGAGGGCCTGTGCAGTTGGGCCACGGGGCCTCCCTTTAATGGACGCCGGACAACAGCCATATATATGAACAGACGACAAAAAAACTTCAAGGTGATAAGCTGCTTAGGAACAGAAGACAAAAAAACTTCAAGGTGATCAGCTGCTCCCTCCCGTAACGTTACGGCACATCAACGCGCTTACTGATTGTGCAGGCATACTTCAACACGCAAAATATGCGATTCCGAACAGATTTGAAGGTTATTGTGTTGATGACAACGTCAGAGCGCTGCTTGTGACAGCGAAGCACTGCAGTTTGTTTCAAGATGCATCCACGCTCGATTTGTTGTCGACCTACATGGCCTTCACTTTTCACGCGCAGAACGACGACGGTACCATGCGCAATTTCATGAGTTACCAAAGGGACTTCCTTGACAACGTAGGTTCCGATGAAGCTTTGGGCAGGACGCTCTGGGCGTGTGGATACACGAGTGGCGCTTTGTATCTCCCTGAGAACGTCCGAGAAGTTGCACACGTCATTTTTGAACGCGCAGCGATACACGCGACCAACAGGTTATCCTTAAGAGGGATTGCCTACTGCCTCCTCGGCTTCTATTATTCAAAGGAGTCATTTAAAGGCGCGAAAGAAAAAATCAGGGCGCTTGCAGCAGAGATCCTACGCAATTACGAGGACACGAGAGCGCCAGACTGGGAGTGGTTTGAAGACTTCATGTCGTACTCGAACGCTCGGCTGCCCCAGGCGATGCTGCTTGCCTACGATGCAGTTGGCGATGGGCGACTCCTTGCGTGCGGCGAACGAACCCTGAAGTTCCTGTGGGATGAAGTGGTTACCTCAAACGGTGTGATAAATGTCATAGGAAGCAACGGCTGGTACGTCCGCGGAAAACATAGAGCGCTCGGCGACGAGCAGGCGATCGACGTCGGGGCACTTGTCGAGGCATTCTTAGACGCTTACAGGGTCACCGGCAAGCGGCAGTACTACCAAAACGCACTTGCGTGTTTTAGCTGGTTCACCGGCAACAATCTGCTCAACCTGCCGATCTATGACGAGGGCACAGGTGGTTGTTTTGATGGTCTCTCGCTCGAAAAAGGAGTTAATCAGAACCTTGGCGCTGAGTCTACAATAGCCTACCTCTTGTGCAGACTGGCATTTGAAGAGGTCGAAAAGCCTGCTCCACGTCGCCGAAAGTCCACGGAAAACGGTTGAGTCAAGGCAGGATTCTCCAAAGCCCGTAAAGCACAAAAAAGCTCAACGAATAGCGAGGACAACAAAAGTCACTGGTGCACCTCTATGCAGAACCCTCCCGCCCAAAAACCCGAAGACTACGTCAAATCAGCGATGAAGGTTATCGCTGCGAATGTGCAGGCCATAGCTGATGAGATAGACTATTCTGAGGTAAAGGCACTTGTCAGCGATATCCTAAGCGCGCATCAGAACCAAAAACGACTGTTTGTCATGGGTGCCGGCAGATCGGGACTCGTCGTTAAGGGCTTTGCCATGCGATTGATGCATTTGGGATTCAACGTTTATGTAGTTGGAGAGACGGTGACCCCGGCCGTTGAAACTGATGATCTTCTTATCGTTATATCGGGCTCCGGAGAGACCAAATCAATCAATGAGATGAGCGCCCTCGCAAAAGCCAAAGGCACACGACTCGCCGCAGTATCGTCAAATAAGGACTCTTCACTCGGGTCTATTTCAGATACTATTGTAGTCGTGAAGGGACGAACTAAAACGAGCGGCATGGATTTTATGGAGCGACAAGTCGTCGGCTCGCACATATCATTTGCTCCACTCGGCACGATGTTTGAAATAAGCACGATGGTATTTTTAGACGGCATCATCGCCGCTCTTATGGAGATAACAAAAAAGAGTGAGGACGACTTGAAGAAAAAGCACGCGACCCTTGAATAAGCCGTTTTTGCACGACGCTAATGAACGGCCCGTCAAAAACGGGTTACTGCTCTGACGCGTGAAGCAAAATGTGCTGGAGCTCGGGCACGATGAGGGCTTCCATCGCGAGCGTCACGGCGTTTGGAGAGCCGGGAAGACAGAAGATGGCCGTGTTTCCTATGATACCGCTTGTAGCTCGTGTGAGCATGGCGGGAGAACCGATTTCATCGTAGCTGATGCTTCTAAATAGCTCGCCAAAACCTGGAATTTCTTTTTGAAACATTTGCTGAACTGCCTCGATAGTTACATCGCGTGGGGCGAGTCCGGTCCCGCCCGTAGTGATGATTACGTCAGTACTACTAAGGAGGGCCCTCACGGATGTGGTTATTAACGCTGCTTCGTCCGATATCAGCGTATACGAATGAACCTTGTGGCCAGCGCTCCTTAAAAAGTCGATAATGATTCGGCCGGATAGGTCTTCAGCCTCTTCCGGTGCCTTGACGCTTCCATATTTCGCAAATCGGGACGTGCTGATCGAGATTACGCCAACTTCAAAGCGCTTGTTCACGGCGGGCTTATGGTGAGGCTGTGACCGCTGGCGTGGCATACACGTGGATTGCATTAGTGCGTATATAGCATTTCTGACGGAGATTCCGCCGCAAGACGCAGACGCCACGTTAATAAGTATAATAAGAAGCGTCGCCTACTCTTTCAATTATGCGTGTTATCGCATTAGACGTCGGTACAGGAACCCAAGATGTGCTCCTATACGACACGAGCTTGGTTACAGAGAATAACGTAAAAATGGTAATGCCTTCGCAAACGGCAATAGTCGCCAACCGGATCAAGTCTGTTACAGAGCAAGGCCGCAGCTTATTTTTGTGCGGCGAGACGATGGGAGGTGGGCCGAGCAGCGCAGCCGTTCGAGCTCACTTACAGAAGGGATATTCGGTTTTTGCAACGCCGCTTGCAGCAAAAACACTCAATGATGATCTTGACAAAGTCCGATCGTGGGGAGTAAAGATAACCGTAGCAAAGCCGGAAACAGACTGCGTTCGAATAGAGATGAACGATGTGGACGTGCCCGCGCTAAGCTCTGCGCTTCAACAATTCGACGTAAGTCTGCCTACGATGTGTGCTGTAGCGTGTCAAGATCACGGTGAGAGTTCAGGGAGTAATAGAATTTTTCGTTTTCAGCACTTCAAGCACTTGATCGCGACGGGTGGTGAGTTGACCAGTTTTTGCTATGTGAATGGCAGGATCCCCAACTACTTGACACGACTAAAGGCCGTATATCGGACACTAGAGGAGAGGGAAATGCAGCGGATCCTAGTGATGGATACTGGTC
>Ga0224557_1003921_pt1 | contig 11222 bp, 7 predicted proteins | sample 714S31014metaG_FD_180677 | JGI IMG/M metagenome (GOLD analysis project Ga0224557, IMG submission 180677) | Peat soil microbial communities from Stordalen Mire, Sweden - 717 S3 10-14 | ecosystem: Environmental > Terrestrial > Soil > Wetlands > Peat | place: Sweden: Norrbotten County, Stordalen... | reverse complement strand
GTCCCAACATGCGGATCGCCTCCAGAACGCGCAGCGCCCCCAGCGCATCGGCGTTGGCCGTGTACTCCGGCTCCTCGAATGAGACCATCACGTGGCTCTGCGCGGCCAGGTTGTAAATCTCGTCGGGCCGAATCTTCTGGATGATATTCACCAGGCTCGACGTATCGGTCATGTCGCCATAGTGCAGCACCAGTTTGGGATACTCGGAATGCGGGTCCTGATACAAGTGGTCGATGCGCTGGGTATTGAAGGACGAGGCACGGCGCTTGATGCCATGCACCTCATAACCCTTCTTGAGCAAAAACTCCGCTAAATAGGCGCCATCCTGGCCTGTAACGCCCGTAATCAATGCTATTGGCATCGCGTTCAATCCTCAGCATCTATCTTAAACAGCACAACCATCCGCGCGGACGGGAAGTTGCACGCGCGTGGCGTGTACGGGAAGAAGCTCTCAGTCTTTTCCGAGAGGAGCTGACCCAGGAATTTGAGGACGAAGCGGGAGTTGTCCTTCAGGTAACGGATGGCCCATCGCCGCGGCTCCGACGCCAAGCGATAGACCCATTCAAGCCCGTGGCGGCTCATCCATCGGGGATCCCTGTTTTTGCTCCCGGCGATGAAGTCGAATGCGGCCCAGATGCTCCACGAACCAGCGCTCCTGCTTCGGGCATCCGAGTCCGACAAAGAGCAGGCGCGCGCCGGAAGCGGTGATGCGTACCACGATGGCTGCGTCCTCGTCAGGCGTCAGAGCCTCGTCCCGGATATAGGCCACCACCGCCTCTCTCCAGTTGGCTGTGGTCATTGGCCTCCACCCGGCCAGCGGGGAGTGATGCGCATCAACTCCAACGCACCCATATCCTCCACCACAAACTCCGGCGAAGCCGCGGGGACGGCCACCATCCCTCCCATCGGAACTTCCAGCGATTGAAAGCCCGCTCCCGCTACTCTTGCCGCTCCTTCGGCCACAAACAGGTACTGGAGCCCCGGCGTGGGTTCACCTTCACCCGGCAGGCTGGCGCTCGCTCGGCTGCCGGCCACCTCAACGCGCTCCACGCGAAAGTAATCTTCTTCGATCAGAAGGCTCCGGCCGGCCTGTGCGTGCGCAGAAACCTTGCCGGCGCGCGTCACCAGCTTCGTAGCTTCCAGGGATTTCTGGATGTGCAGCTCGCGTCCCCGCCCATAGTCGTACATCCGGTAGGTCAGGTCGCAGTTCTGCTGAGTCTCCAGCAGAATCGACCCCGGCCAGATGGCGTGAACCGTCCCCGCATCCACAAAAACCATCTCTCCGCGGGTCACATTTAGCAGATTCAGGCTGCTTTCCAGCGTGCCCGCCTCAATCCCTTCCCTGATCTCGTTCAGTGTGACGCCCAACTTGAGTCCGCAGGCCACCTGCGCGCCCGGCTCGGCCTCCAGAACGTACCAGCACTCCGTCTTGCCGCGCGGATCGCCATACTTCTGCGCCATCCGGTCGTCCGGATGCACCTGCACGCTCAGCTTTTCCTTCACAAAAAGAACCTTGATCAGTAGCGGAGAACCATTGCGCGGGGCAGCCGGACCCAGGAGAGCTTCGGGACTCTTCGCGAAGAGCGTGCCCAGCGTTTGGCCGGCATGCGCGCCGCTCGCCACTACACACTGATCCCCGGTGAGCCAGGCCTCGCCGATCGGCGCTCCCTCGGCAACCCGGTTATACCAGGGATGAAGGTCGCGGTAGCCCCACACCCGCTCGGAAAAACAAGGCGCGATGCGAAAGGGCGCCCAGGCCGAAGTGCTGGATTGCGATGAATTTTCCATGAATTATCGCCCTCTTTTGCAGCAGATTCATGCCTGTAGCCACCCGCTCATGTACTGTCTCGGAAGAATGCATCGATGCAATGAACATCCGGGACACAGCATCCAACTGCATTTTCACTCTAGCAGAGAGTCAGCGAAGCTTCGAGTGATCTTGGTGTTGACGAATGCACCCTGAACCGCCCCGCGGCTTGCCCCATCCCTCTGGCGCGATACCCAAGGAGTGGCCGGGAATCCGCAAAGGAGACAGCGCAAGCGCATGTCGAAGCCAGTTTCCATCTGTGTGATCGGGTCTGGTTACGTCGGACTCGTGGCTGCTGTCTGTTTTGCCGAGATTGGCCACCAGGTCGTCTGCGTGGACAAGAACGAATCCAAGGTCAAGACCCTGTGCGATGGCGGCGTGCCCATCTTCGAGCGCCATTTACCCGAGCTTCTCGCCCGCCATGGGGGGCGCGGCGTCACCTTCACCACCGATCTGGCAGCCGCCGTCGAGCAGAGCGAAGTCATCTTCATCGCCGTCGGCACGCCCCAGGGCGATACCGGCGCCGCCGACCTCTCGCACGTCGAGGCTGTCGTCGCTCAGATTGCCCGCTCCATCAACGGCTACAAGGTCATTGTCGAAAAGAGCACGGTCCCGGTCCACACCAGCGAGCGCATTCGCCGCGTGATGCACCTCCACGGCGTCGCCGCGGAGAGCTACGATGTCGTCTCCAACCCCGAATTCCTGCGCGAAGGCACGGCCATCGTTCAATTTTTCCATCCCGACCGCATCATCGTCGGCGCCAACTCCGAGCGGTCCGCCGGGCTGATGCGGCGCATCTACGAGCCTCTTATCTTACCGCAGGCAGCTATTACGAGTTGCCAAATTCATTACCGGGAGCTTGCTCCATGCAATGCCCGGCCAGGCTGCTGGTCACTTCGGCGCAGAGCGCGGAGATTATCAAGCACGCCTCCAACGCCTTCCTGGCGATGAAAATCTCCTTCATCAACGCCGTCTCCAACCTGGCCGAGACCGTCGATGCGAACATCGAAGAGATCTCCGCCGGCTTGGGGCTGGACACCCGCATCGGTCCCAGCTTCCTGCGCGCCGGCCTGGGCTATGGAGGCTCCTGCCTGCCCAAGGACGTCGCCGCCTTTCACTGGGTGGCAGAGCAGCAGGGCGTGAACTTCCAACTGCTCGACGAGGTCCACAGGATCAACGAACACCAGAAGGATCTCTTCTTCAACAAGGTGCGCGCCGCGTTGTGGACCCTGCGCGGCAAGTGCCTGGCTGCCCTCGACCTGGCCTTCAAGGGCGATACCGACGACATTCGCGACTCTCCCGCCATCGGTATCATCAAGAAACTCCTCGAAGCCGGCGCTTCTGTCACGGCCTATGACCCGGCGGCCATGGAGCGCGCCAGCCAACTGCTGCCGCCTTCGGAGAAGCTCCACTATGCCGACGGCATCTTAGAAGCGGCCCAGGACGCCGACGCGCTGTTGATCCTGACCGACTGGAAGGAGTTTGCCGACCTCGATCTTGTGCGCCTCAAGCAGGCGCTCCGCTTCCCCATCGTCATCGACGGCCGCAACCTATACCAGCCGCAGTAGATGCTCGACCACGGCTTCACCTACATCAGCATCGGCCGCCCGGCAATCTACCCACCACACGCCGGCGATGCCCGCAAGCTGGCCGTCTAGGGCTGTTTCTAAGATCCACTATTTTGGAACCGATCCCACCGAAGTAGGCGCGCAGCAGGCACGGTGTTGCAAGCTGCATCTATCCTTGCGGGTATATCGTCAATCAGTGGGGGGTGGTTCAGTGCGGAGATTGATCTTGCTGGCGCTCATGGCAGTCCTGGCTCTTCCTGCCTATGCCGCCAAACGCGTGACGGTCGAGCAGTTGGAGCAGACATTGTCGGCTGCCATTGCCGCGCACGCGGCGGATGCAGAAATAGTACGCCAAATCGGCGATCTGGAACTCTCCGAGCGGCTGACGGAAACCACGCTGGACAGGTTTACCGCCCGCTTCACTCTGACCCCACGCGCGTCGCTGGCCCTCGAACTGCTCGCCGACCAATCGGCCTTTCTTGACCCTCCGGTCGCCGAATTGCCCGCCACGGCGCCTCCGGACGCCGCCACCCAGCAGCGCATGATGGATATGGCGCGCGGGTTTGCGGTTGTGATCCTGCCCCATTTGCCCAACTTCTTCGCCACCCGCGCCACCCAACGCTTCGACAATAGCCCGCAAGTGCTGGAGAAAGGCGGCTGGGCGGTGCGCGACGGTCTGCACCAGGTAGGAACTGCCAGCCAGGAGATCACTTATCGCGAAGGCCACGAGATTCTGGATTCCAATTCGTCCGCGGCTGCCAGCGCTCCCAAGCCCCAACTGGAGCTGGGCCTGCGCAGTTGGGGCGAGTTCGGCCCGGCGCTGACCGTGGTGCTGGCCGACACCGCCAAAGGCACAGTGACCTTCACCCATTGGGAACAGACGACAAACGGTCTGGCCGCGGTCTATCACTACACGGTGCCCCGCGCCGCCTCGCACTATGGGGTCACCTACTGCTGCGTCATCACGCAGAAGATCGGCGTTTCCGCCGGTTCGGGTGGCCGCGGCCGTTCGGGGGGAGGGATAGCCTACCTGCCCGAGACCCAGACCGCGCAACCGTTCAGAGAGACTCCCGGCTATCACGGCTCGCTCGCTGTCGATCCCGCCACCGGAGCCGTCCTGCGCATCACACTGGAAGCTGAATTGAAAAGCAGCGACCCGCTGCTGCGCGCCGCCACCGCGATCGAGTACGGCCCCGTCTCCATCGGCGACCAGCGTTTTATCTGCCCGGTTCGCTCTCTGGCGCTCTCCATGGAAGAGGCCGGCCAGAACAGCGGCTCGGGAGGCAGCACGACGATTGCCAGCAGCCAGGCCACCGACGCAGCATGGGCCAGCCCGGCCAGCCATCGCATCAGCCAGCCGCTCCTGCTGCTGAACGAGACCGGCTTCACGCACTATCACCGCCTGGGCGCGACGGCGCGCATTCTTGCCGATGCGGGCGAACCCAACGCACTCACTCCGAGCGTTCCGCCCGCTCCGGGCCTTGCGCCGCCGGATGCTTCGCCAGTCCCCTCCGCGCCAGCCCCAGTTCTGGGATCGGCCCAGCCAGCCGAAGCCAGCGCGCCGCCCGCAACTACGCCCACTTCGCCGCCCGCGCCGGTGATTCCGGAGATCAGCATGACCGCGGCCAACGGCGTTCCCGACCTGCCCGCCATCTTCAACCCGCTCCAGACCTCCGGATATACACTCAAGGTCAGTTCGCGGCTGGTGGACTTGAGCATTGTGGCCTATGACAAGAAGGGCCATCCTGTCCGGGATTTGAAGCAGGAAGAGATCGAGGTCTACGACAACGGGCGCAAGCAGGAGCTGCGCTTCTTCAGCCAGATTGCGGATCAGGTCCCGCCTGTGCCGGCTGCCGCCCCGGTGCCAGAGTTCAGTTTTTCCAATCGCGCCATGGATGCGTCTGCCGCGCCCGCTGCTACACCGGCAGCCGAGACCGGCAGCACGGTTCTGCTCATCGATGAGAGCCACATTGCCTGGGGAGACCTGAACCACGCCCGCCAGCAGATGCTCAAGTTCCTGGCCTCCCTGCCTTCCACGGAGCGGGTAGGCATCTACACCATGACCAGCCTCGGCTTCCGTGTCTTGCAGGAGATCACAACCGATCACGCCGCTCTGATGGCGCGCCTGCAGAAGTTTACGCCCAGCGCTCAGTCTGTCTCCCAGGCGCAAGAGGAAGAAACCCGCAACCGACAGGCTTTCAATGAGGTGCATAGCGTCTCCGACCTGGACTCGGTGAACGGAAATCGCACCGATGCGCCGGCCGGCGACAGTCCCATTGATCCCCAGTTGCTCAATATGGGAAGCAATCCGGCCCGCGCCTCGCTGATCGTTCTGGTCGCCGTGGCGCGCCATCTCTCCGCCCTCCCCGGCCATAAAAGCTTGGTATGGGTTTCCAGCGACAACGTCTTCGCCGACTGGCGCGACCAGGACGTCAGCGTCGACAAGGGCAGCAAATACCTCGACAGCTATGCCCTGCGCGCCCAGGAAGTGATGAATGACGCTCATGTCGCCGTCTATCCCTTCGATGTCTCTCAGCTTGAAGCCCAAACCGTCAGCGCCGACATCCAGCACCGTAACGTCGAGTTGACTCCGGCAGCCGCGGAAGCGGCCACACTGGGCGGCAGTTCCGGGCCGGCGCGCGATATGACCGATGGCCGCCTGACCGCCGAGATGCACCAGGATATGCATCCCATCCAGCCGTCGATCCGGCAGGTGGCCGATGCCACTGGCGGGCGCACCATTCGCCGGGCCGGCGATCTGGCAGCCGAGCTCTCCGGGATCATCGAAGACGGCCACGCCGCCGTGCGCGTCAGCTTCTATCCCCAAGGTCCGGCCGACGGCCAGTATCACACCATCACCGTCAAGCTCACCGGCAAGCAGCGCGGTCTCACACTGCGCTACCGCACCGGCTACCTCTATACCAAGGAAGCGGGCACCCTCAAGGAGCGCTTCCAGCAGGCGGTCTGGGAGCCGGTGGATGCCAATCAGGTAGCTGTGACCGCCAAAGTCGTCTCCATGACCACCGGCGCCGATGTGAAGATCGAGATTGCCGCCAGCGACCTGAGTCTAGAAGAGCGCGCCGGCAGATGGAAGGACACTCTGGACATCTTCTTCATTCAGCGCGACGACGCCGGCCTTCGCGCGCAGGTTGAGGGACAGACGCTGGGGTTGCGCCTGCGATCCTCAACCTACCAGAACCTGCTCTCCAGCGGCGTTCCCTTCGAGCGCTTTGTCCAGATGAAGCCGGCCACGGCCTCGCTGCGCATCCTGGTGGTGGACGAGAACACCGGCCGCATGGGCTCGGTCACCATTCCCGCCTCGGCCTTGCAGACGGTGCATTGAGGATGAATATGTCGTCCGCGATTCATAACCGGCGAGGGTCTTTCACCGTCGAATGGTCGCAGGCTTTGCTGCAAGAGGAGAGAAAATGAAACGGTTTGCATGGATTCTCGTAGTTCTGATGCTGGCATCGCACGCATGGGCCGCCAAGCGCGTGACGGTGGATCAGTTGGAGCAGATCCTGAATGCTTCCCGGTACAATACGGATGCGGAAGTAGCGCGGCATCTCTCCGATCTGGAGTTGACAGAACGGATGAGTTCGACCCGGCTCGCGCGCTGGAAAGCCGCTTTGCCCGGCGGTCAAGCTCAGGAGGCGCTGGTAGCATTGGCCGATGCCTCAGAGTTTCTTGATCCTCCGGCTGCGGAGATTCCCGCCACTGCTCCACCCGACGTCACCGCGCAACGCCGGATGCTGGCTCTGACCGTAAACTATGTCGGCAAGACCATTCCCCTGTTGCCAAACTTCTTAGCCACCATGGTCACGACCAGCTTTGAGGACACGCCACTTCAGCGCTATGTGGACAGTCCAACTACTCCCTTTCAGCCGTTGCACCCCATCGGCAATTCCAGTGTCACGGTATCGTATCGCCACGGCCATGAGGCCGTGGATACCGGTGCGGTCAAGTATAAGAAGCCTAAGGGGTTGACCACATGGGGAGTCTTCGGACCCATCCTTGGCACGGTGTTGGAGGATGCTGCCCGGAGCAAGCTGGCCTGGAGCCACTGGGAACAGGGTTCGAGCGGACCTTTGGCCGTCTTCAGCTACTCCGTACCCAAAGAAAAGTCCCACTACAGAGTGGATTTCTGCTGTATTGCCGAACAATCTCCGGAAGGCGTCGCGAACCAATATCCTTTTAGCCAGATCGTCGCCTATCACGGGGAAATGGCCGTCGACCCTGCCAGCGGAACTATTCTTCGCCTGAAGCTGGAAGCCGATCTGAAAACCAGCGATCCGGTTGCCAGGGCCTCCATCGTGGTGGAATACGGGACAGTGGAAATCGGTGGCAATACCTATATCTGCCCGCTGAAGAGTATCGCGTTTTCATTGGCGCAGAGTTCCAAGTTCGTGAAGGATATGCCCCTCCACACCAGCGCCATGGGAGAGGCAAGTGTTTTCACACCCGGTCAAACATTGTCTCTCGTACAGGGACCTCCGCAGACCCTGTTGAATGACGTTGCCTTTGAGCAATATCATCTCTTCCGCGCCGATGCGCGCGTGGTGACCGGGGACGCGGAACTCGCTTCTGGAACGCCTCCTCCTGACGCTGCGCAGACCAACCCTGCCAGCCCGCAAAGCGTAGACTCGAATTCCGCAGCCGCAAAGCCTGCGGAGGCGGCGGCAGCTCAGTCAGCCGCGCCAGCCACACCGGTTGCCGGGACCGGAACCACACCCGTCTCACCGTCCACTCCGGCGCCTGAGCAGGAAATCGCCGTGACGGAGGCCAGCGGAGTTCCGGACGCCCCCGCCAGCCCCAGCTTGCCCCAGCCCTCCGGCTTCACGCTCAGGGTCGCCTCGCGGCTGGTGGATGTAGGCGTGGTGGCCTACGACAAGAAAGGACATCCGGTAAAGGATCTGAAGTCGGAAGACTTCGAGATCTACGACAACGGGCGCAAGCAGGAACTCCGGTACTTCTCGCAAGCAGCCGCCCCGGCTCCCGCCGCATTACCGGACCAGCCGGTTGCCTCGTCAGGCCAGCCAACCACCTTCTCCAATCGCGGCTCTAGCTCTGGCGACGCAAAGGCCCCTGCGGAAAAGCAGGAGAGCAGCGTCACCATCCTCCTGCTGGACGGAAGCAACCTGGCCTTCAGCGATCTCACCTACGCCCGTGGACAGGCCCTGCAATTCCTGCGGAGTCTTCCGGCCAACGAGCGCGTAGGGATCTACGCGATGAAACGCGCCGGCTTCCAGGTTCTGGCCGAGGAGACGGCCGATCACGCCCTGCTGGAGGAAAAACTGAGCCGCTGGATGCCCAGCGCGCAAGACCTAGCAAATGCGCAGGGCGAAGAGCAGCGCAACCGGCAGCAAATCGAGGTGGTTCATAGCATTGAGGATCTGCTCAACGTGAATGGCAATACCAGCAACGATTCGGAGGGACAAACGCAAGCGCTTGACCCGCAACTGCGCGACTGGGGCAGCAATCCCGGCCGCGATGCGATGATGATCCTGGTTGGGGTGGCGCGGCATCTGGCGGCTATTCCCGGCCACAAGAACCTGGTCTGGGTCTCCAGCGACAATGCGCTGGCCGACTGGAGCAACAAGGCGGTGAGCATTGAAAAGGGCGACAAATATATCGAGCCCAACACCCTGCGCGCCCAAGAGGCGATGAACGATGCCCACGTCAGCGTCTATCCGCTGGATGTCTCGCAACTGGAAGGCGGAATGATCGACGCCAGCATCGGCCGCAGAAATGTCGAACTGGCGCCGACGACGCCGACCCAGCTTCAGCAGCACAGCTTGGGCCCAGAAGCGACTTCGGGAAAGGATATCGACACAACGGATAGCGGAGGGCACGATTTGAGACCGGGGCGTCTGTCGGCCCAAATACAGCAGGATATACGCCCCATCCAGGGACCCATCCGCCATCTGGCCGAGGCCACCGGAGGACGCGTCTTCCGGCGCTCCGGCAGCATTGCCCCAGAGCTCAACGGCGTAATCGAGGACGGCCATGCCGCCTATCTGCTCAGCTTCACGCCCGACCTGCCTGCCGACAACACGTTCCACCTGCTCACCGTCAAGCTGGCCGCCAAGCGCCCCGGCCTCACCCTGCACTACCGCACCGGCTACTTGTACGCCAAGGAGCCGGGCACCCTCAAAGAGCGCTTCCAGCAGGCGGTCTGGCTGCCGGTGGATGCCAACCAGGTGGCTGTTACCGCCAATGTCGTCTCCACGGCTGCCGGCGCCGATGTGAAAATCGTGATTGCCGCCGGTGACCTGGGCCTGGCAGAGAGTGCCGGGCGCTGGACGGACAAGCTGGACATCTTCTTCATCCAGCGTGACGACGCCGGCCTTCATGCGCAAGTCGAGGGGCAAACGCTGGGACTGCGCCTCCAATCCTCCACTTACCAGAAACTGCTCGCCAGTGGCCTGCCCTGCGAGCGCATTATCTCCATCAAGCCGGCCACGTCCTCGCTGCGCATCCTGGTGGTGGACGAGAACACTGGCCGCATGGGCTCGGTCACCATTCCCGCCTCGGCCTTGCAGACTGCACATGGAGGGTGAAGCACAATTTGCCGCAGTCGGGCGTGGCAATCGATCTGTATAATGACAGCGGCTCTTGCAAGAGCAGGGATGATACCCCGAAGCCAACGAAGTTAAGCCGCCGCGGCCATCCGGCAGCGCCGGACCTGATCCGAACTCTTCAAGCGCACTTTCTTTGATTGGATCGGGAAATCGCTGAAAAGAACGTGACCGGCAAGGGAATTTCACCGTCGAATGGTTGCAGCGCTTGTTGCAAAAGGAGAGAAAATGAAACGGTTTGCATGGATTCTCGTGGTTATGATGCTCGCGTCGCCCGCATGGGCCGCCAAAAAAATCACCGTACAACAACTCAAGGATATGTTGGTTTCCTTGCAGCAGGGAAGGAAAACAGACGCCGAAGTGGCCACCGAACTCAAGCAGGTCGAGCTGACCGAAGAGCTCACTCGCTCCGCGATGAACAGCCTGGTCTCGTACGTTTCCGGCCCATTATCGACCGAGCAGATCTACGTTCTTGAGGCGCGCAGCGCCGTGCTGCCGCCCCCGGCTGTCGACCTTCCCGCCACTCCCGCCCCCGATGCCGCCGCGCAAAAGGCCATCCTCGACAAGGCTGTCGATTACACAACAAAGACCTACGCCCAACTGCCGCATTTGACCGCAACCAAAACCACCATACGCTTTCAGGACAATGTCGAGGCTATTGCCACCGTAACGGGGATGCACTCCGGCAGTTCGGACGTAGATCCCAACCTGGTGCAAGCCAACCGCTTCATCCACTACATCAATTCAACAGAAGTGCCGGTCGATACCCAGAACGGCGCCGAAAAGGTGTCCACGGCAAAGGATAAGACCCCATGGGGTCAGAATGGCTATATCGCTTTGCAGGGACAGGGACCGGTTCTGAGCAGCGTACTCCAGGATGCGCAGACCGCCGGCACAATCAGCTGGCTTCGCTGGGAGACCATCAATAAAAAGGCCGCTGCCGTCTTTGCCTTCTCTGTGGACAAGAAGAAGTCCCACTACGCGGTGAGCTATTGCTGCTTCCCGACTTCGGAGCAGACCGGGCTGTTGAGTTATAAGCCGGGAGCCCAGGGCAGCGGAGATTTCACAGCCAAGGGCAATCTGCAGACGCACACCACGTATGACCAGCACTTCAATGCCACGGTGCCCTATCACGGCGAGATCTTCGTCGATCCGGATTCGGGAATCGTGGTCCGGCTCAACCTGCAGGCTGAGTTCAAAGCCGCCGACGACGTTCAGCAGGAAGACCAGCGCATCGATTACGGCCCGGTGAAGGTTGGCGCAACAGCC
>Ga0224557_1003920_pt1 | contig 11223 bp, 8 predicted proteins | sample 714S31014metaG_FD_180677 | JGI IMG/M metagenome (GOLD analysis project Ga0224557, IMG submission 180677) | Peat soil microbial communities from Stordalen Mire, Sweden - 717 S3 10-14 | ecosystem: Environmental > Terrestrial > Soil > Wetlands > Peat | place: Sweden: Norrbotten County, Stordalen... | reverse complement strand
GGAGGACGCATTTCGGTGAGATTGGGGTACCCTAGTCTCAGCCGCTCAAATCGGGCGGAAGTCGCTCGTGGTCTCCCTCCTTCTCAACGGACCCGCGCGTCGTGAGTAATCCGAGAAGGACCAGGAGAGACCAGCCATGACTGGTACCGTCAAGAAAGTCGTGCAGGAGCGCGGCTTTGGTTTCATCACCGCTGAGGATGGCGCGGAGTACTTCTTCCACCGCAGCGGACTCGACCCCTCGCTCAACTTCGAGAGCCTGGCGGTTGGCGAGCACGTGAGCTTCGCCGTCGAGACGAGTGACAAGGGCCCGCGCGCGCGTCAGGTTCGCGCCGCCTAACACTCGGGATTAGGCCGTCCGGCCGGTGCGGTTATCCGCGCCGGCCGGGGGGCCGAAACCTCTGACCGGGTCAGAGAAGACCGTCGAAGAGGCCCATGGGGGCCCTTTCCGGTTCGCCCGCGCCGCGGGCGAGGACGAAGCGTTCGAGGTGGAAGGCTGCCTCGAAGAGCGCGGCCGCCCTGGTGACGAGGGCGAGTGCCGGCATGCCTCCGACCGACATTTGGCGGCCGGATCGGGCGGGTTCAGTCGGTGAGCGCCAGCCGCATCACGGCGAGATGCCGCACCACCGCGTCGGGACTCCAGCCGTGGCCCCCCAGCTTGTCGACCACCAGCTCGACGTTCTCGAGGGGCGCGACCATCGAACGGAGGCGTTCGACGTTGACCAGGCGATCGTGCTCGGGGACGATGATCATGGTCGGCTTGGCGCGAGTCCGGACCAGGTCCAGGTCCTCGCGTCCGAGCGCATCGGCCAGCCACTCACGTGCGGCGCGCGGGTTGGCACGTCGCTGGTTGAGGTAGTTGATGTCGGCCGTGTACGGATCGACGACCTTGCCCTCGATGGCGATGCGCTTGTAGAGGTCGCTGACAGTGCGGCGGCGGCTGAGCCAGGCCACCTGGGCCCAGAGCGGCCGGACGGTCAGGATCCGCACCTGCCAGCGGTACTGGGCGCGGATCAACCCCTCCCCGAGGAGTGGGGTGTGCAGGATCAGATGGTCGACGGCGCTCTCGTTGTCGGCGGCCATGGCGCAGGCCACCGAAGCGCCCAGGCAGAGGCCGGCGAGGTCGAAGCTCCGGATCTCGAGGTGATCGAGCAGTTCCCAGACCGTGCCGGCCATGGCCTCGGCGGTGTGACGTGTGGGGAGCGGCTCCGACTGCCCGTTGCCGGGCAGATCGGGGGCGATCAGGGTGTGCTGACCGGCGAGCGCCGCAAACCGGCCTCCGAACTCCTCTCCGGAGCTGATGAAACCGTGGCAGAGCACCAGCGGTTTGCCGGTGCCACCGATGAGGAACCGAAGTCGGCGTCCGCCGAGTTGGACAAACCGCTCCTCCATGCGCGGCACAGCGGCGGTTGAGACGCTCAAGCGCTCACGCTCGATCTCAGCGGTGCGACTACTTCGGTCATCCGCGTCAGAAATCCTGGATCTGGTGGTTGCGTCGAACCACATGACGTGACTCGGCTCCCCGGCCTTCCCACCCCGCGCCGGGCATGCGGGCACGGACAGCGTCGGTCCGAGGGCACCCATGGTGCCCTATCACCCGGTGCGGCGTCTGCTCGCCGCCGTACCGATCAGGTCGCGCTTCGCGCATGCCCTCAGTCCGCGCCTCGATAGGCGGCACCGTCATGGGGAGGGACGCCGACACGGTCCAGCTCTCGCTTGATGCTGCCGTAGCACTCGCACGAGACACTTTCCAACCCCTCGCGATCGAGGATGGAGACGTGCCCACGGTGATAGCGGATGAGTCCCGCGGCCTGGAGTATCCCGGCTGAGAGGGTCACGGTCGCGCGCCGCGAGCCGAGCATCTGGCCGAGGAACTCGTGGGTGATCGCGAAGTCGTCCACGCCGACCCGGTCATGGCTCATCAGCAGCCAGCGGCTGAGACGCTCCTCGTTGGTGTGCAGCCGGTTGCAGGCGGCGGCCTGCGAGATCTGCCCGAAGAGGGCCGACAGATACTGGTGGACCAGGTCGTTCAACGCGCCGGCGCGGTCCACCTCGGCGAGGAAGGCAGCCCCGTCCATCCGCAGTGAGGCTCCCGACACCTGCGAGATCGCGCGCACGGCGAGCGAGCCGCCGGAGAAGAGCGGCACCCCGACCATGCCCTCGTTGCCGACCGTGGCCACCTCGACGATGGCGCCGTCGTCAAGGGGGGTGACCAGTGAGATGACGCCGTCGATCGGGAAGTGGACTGCCCGGATCGCCTCGCCGGGCTCGAAGAGCACGGTCTTGATGGGCAGTGCCACGAGCACCATGCTGCGGATCAGCCGGTCACGGTCCTCGGTGGGGAGTGCCTCCAGGATCCGGTTGGAGCGGGGATCGCGGGGGAGGGGAGGAGAGGACATGGGAATCTCGGCCAAGCGGCCTCCCGGTCGCGACGGCACCTGCTCAGTCAGGCGCCGCGGCGAGGCTGTGTTCTGCTGTTGGCCCGGATTCTACCCCTGATCTGGCGCAATGGCACCGGTTGGAGGTGCCTCAGGCGGCGTCCCGCGACTGCCGCGGGTGGATGCCATCTCGCGACTGGGCGTGCGCTGCCGGCGTCGGAGGCACCTCCGCCTCGCCGGGCGCCGGCTCCGGCCCGACCGGGAGGGTGAAGGCGACGGTCGTCCCCAGGTTGCCGGAGGAGGCGATCCAGATCCGACCACCGTGTCCTTCGACGATGCGGCGGCAGGTGGCCAGGCCCAGCCCACTGCCCGGAACCGAGGTCTGGCCGCGCGTGAAGGGCTCGAAGATCCCCTCGCGGGCGCTTCCCGGGATCCCCTGACCGTTGTCGCGACAGCGGATCTTCCAGATCTCACCGTCGCGGTGGGCGTCGAGGCGGATCCGCGGTGGTTGGTCGCCCCGGTACTTGATGGCGTTCCCGATCAGGTTCTGGAGCACCAGCTGGAGCTCACCGGGCCGCCCCAGGACGGTCGGGAGGTTTCCGGCCTCGATGAGCGCGCCCTGCTGGGCGATGCTCGACCCGATGGTGGCGATCACGCGGGCGGCGGCAAGGTTGAGATCGACCGGCTCCTGGGCGGTGTCGCCGCGGTCCAGCTCGGCGTAGTGGAGGAGATCGCTGACCAGCTCCATGGCGTCGTCGGCGACGGCCTTGATCTGGTCGACCACCTGGAGCACCGGCCCCGCGTCGTCGCCGGGCCCCGCTCGCATGCGGGCCACCGAGGTCCACATCGCGATCGTCGCCAGAGGGTTGCGCAGGTCGTGGGCCATGGCGTGGCTGAAGGTCGCGAGGTCCGCGTTGGACCGGCGGAGCCGCTCCACCATCACCTGACGTTCGAGCGCGACGCTGAGGAGGGCGTTGTTCTCGAAGAGACGGTCCCGCTCGTATTCCGCGGCCGGCCTCAGCGGGGTCACCACCGCGAGCAACCCGAGGTCGAGCGTCGCCGTCTTGGTGGGGAAGACGATCGCCAGCTCACCTGGCCCCCACTCGAGGCCGTCGAGGAGGCCGTCGGGAGGGAATGCCTCCATCCGCGACTGCGCCGGAAGGCCCAGCTTGCCGCCTCCCCTCAGGTACGACCCGGCGATGTCCAGCGGTCTGGCGTCGGCCCCCTCGTGCCCGGCGGCTTCGGCCGCCCACAGGCCCAGGCAGCCGGCTCGGGCCGGGGTGACGGCGAGCCAGTCGAGCGACTTGGGCTCACCCGCGGTGCCGCTCAGGAGGGACACGCTCAACTCATGATCCAGTGTCATCGTCTCGTTGAGGCCGGCCCTGGCGGTGGCGGCCGCCTGGGTGACGCACCGGGAGAGCTCGACCGCCACATCGGTGATGCGGCTCTGGAATCGAGCGGCGTTCTGCCCCCTGGCCACCCTCTTCCCCAGGTCCCGCTGGTACTGCTGGAGGCAGGCGACCACGGCGCTGATCGTGGTCCAGCGCGGGTTCACCGAATGGAGGGCCGCGGCAGCCTTGGCCAGGTCGGCCACCACCGGGTCGCGAGCTCCGGGGCCCACGTCCAACCCCCGTTCGATCGCGTCGATCGCCCTCTCGAGGGCGGATGCCTGCTGCGGGGTCGTGGCCTCGCCCTCGATGAGGAGCCGTTCCAGCCGGCGCCGTAGCCGGTCTCGCGCCAGCCCGTCCTCCAGGGAGCCGCCCTCACCGCCATCGCTGAGCGTGGCGGCCGCCGTGCAGCCGCAGGACTCGCGCGCCACGAACGCGGTGGGCACCAGGTGCGAACCGTTGGGGACGTCGACGCCATGGATCATCTCCAGGAGCAGGGTGGCAGCCATCCGCGCGATCCCCTCGAAGCTCTGGTGGACCGTGGAGAGGGTGGGCTGAGCCGAAGATGCCGCCGGCACATCGTCGAAGCCGACGATGGCCTGGTCACGCGGCAGGACCAATCCCGCCTCCCGGAGCGACCTCATGATGCCGAGCGCGTTGTAATCGGTGGCGGCGACCACGGCTGTCGAGGGCATGCCGGCTGCCAGCATGGCCCTGCCGGCCACCTCCCCTCCACCCTCCAGATTGTCCGTGGTCTCGAAGACGAGATCGTGGTCGGCCTCGATCCCGTGGGCGGCGAGCGCTTCCAGATACCCGCTGAGCCGCTCCGTGATGTCCGTTTGCACCAGGCAACCGGCAAAGGCGATGCGGCGGTGCCCGTGCTCGACGAGGTGGGCCACGGCCTGGATGATCCCGGATCGGTTGTCGGCGCGAACCACGGGGCAGGGGAAGCCCTCGACCTCATGGCTGAGCATGATCACGGGCTTGCCCGCCTCCCTCAGGGCCTGGAGATACCAGGGTTCCACCGCGTTGAGCACGACGAGGAAGCCGGAGACCTGGTCCCAGGCCGGACGCACCGTGAAATGGGGCACCAGGGCCTCAGTGCCAGGGGGCCAGCCGAGGTAGTCGCCGTCGGCGCTCCCGAGGGGACGGGAGCGCGTCAATCGCTGCTCTGGACCGTCGAAGGCCAGGTCCAGGGTCTGGATCGCGATCACCCGGGTCCCGGTGGCGCTGGCGGCGGCCACGACACCGGCGGTGAGGTGGCTCGCGTAACCGCCTGCCACGAGCGGTGACAGGATCCCGATCCGCGGGTGCTTGCCCGGCTTGGCCTGAGCGAGCGAGCGCGTCCCTGGCAACACCTGATCCTCCAGTCAAGGAGAGATGCTCCACCTGGGCCCCGCCATTGGGAGGCGGGGTCATGGGGCTGGAACGGCCTCGTGACCTCTGGAGGCCGAGCCGCCCCGCGGCTCCGAGAGCGTTGGCCAGTTTGGTCCGCACCCGGCTACAGGGCGACATCCGCCGCGGCGACGATCTCGGTGGAACGACCCGGGTGGCTGAGCGTTCCGAAACAGCTGTTGACGAGCTGCACGATCGTCTCGGCGGGGAGGTTGCCGCCCGGCAGGGTGGCGGGCGAGGTGGTGTGGGCGTCTCCGACCAGGCTGACGTCGTAGCCGTGGTGGAGGGCGGAGAGGGCCGTCGTCTGCACGCAGTACTGCGACTGGGCTCCGGTCAGGACCAGTCGCCGCACTCCGGTAACGGCCAGGACTGCGCCGAGCTCGGTGCCCGCAAAGCTGTCCCGGTACTCCTTGGCCACCACCGGGTCACCCTCGCGCCGGTCCAGACCTGGGACCAGCCGCCATCCTGGGCTGCCGGCGGTCAGCTCCGGGTCCTCGGCATCCTGGTGCTGGATGAAGACGATCGGGGCACCCGACCGGCGGGCGCGCCCGAGCAGGCCGTTGATGCGCTCGATCACCCCGGGAACGTCGGTGCAGCCGGCGAGGACCGCCTCCTGCATGTCGATCACCAGCAGGCCCGGATGCTCCTCGCCGCTCGCCACGAGTTCGATTCTGGCACCCGGTGGTGGACGCCGTCTCGATGGCGGCCGCCACTCGGCCGGGTACGCTGTCCCTCCCGCCGGTGCCGGCGGGCCAGACGGAGTGGCGCACCGGAGTGAATTTCCTTCAAGGCCTGCATGGGGCCGTGGCCCTTGCCCTGCTGGCCGGGCTGCTCTTCGCCGAGGAGGCGGGCGTCCCGCTTCCCTTCGCGCCTGGCGAGTTGACCCTGCTCGCCGCCGGTCTCCTGATCAGTGCCGGCGGCCTCAATCCGTGGGTCTTTGCCCCGGTGGCGGTGGTCGCCTGCGCCGGCGGCTCTCTGGTCGGCTACTACTGGGCGCGGGCGCTCGGGGACCGAGGGTTGGAGGCCGTGGCCCGGCGGCTCCATCGGCAGCGCGCCCTGGAGCGGGTCACGGCGCGGGTCAGGTCGGCCGGCTGGATGCGCCTGGCGGTGACCCGGTTGATCCCGGGGCTGCGCATCTACACGACCCTGGTCGCCGGCGCTCTGCGAGTCAAGCGCTCCACCTTCCTCACCGGAATGATCACGGCCACCGTGCTGTGGGTCGCGGTGTACGTCGCCCTGGGCGTGGCGGCGGGGGTCCCGATCGAGCACTTCCTCACCCAGATCCAGCGGCTGGCCGTCCAGGGCGGCATCCTGGTCGCCATGGGGGTCGGCTGCTACATCGCCATCCGGCGCACCCCGGCCTCCGCCGGTGCAGGCCTGGTGCGTCTGCCTCGAGCAGCGCGGATCGTGGTCGCAGCGGCCGTGGATGTCGGGGTGGTGGCCTGCGTCAGCACCGGCCTGCTGGCTCTGGGACGTCTGCTCGGGGTCGGCTTCCGAGCCGGGTGGGTGGACGCGCTGGTCGCGCTCCTGGTCGTCGCCGCCTTCTACGTCATCATCGCCCGGCGCAGCGGAGGTGCCACCGTCGGGGAGGCGCTCCTCCACACCAGCTACGCGATCGAGCAGCGGTCGGCGCTCAGGTCCCGCTCGCCCCTGGAGACGGTCCGCGCCTTCGTGTCCGGCAATCGCGACGAGCTCACCGGGTCCTCGGAGCTGCTCCGGGCGCTGGGGGACCCGGAACGGCTCCGCATCGTGACCCAGCTGCTGAAGAAGCCGCTCACGCTCGCCGAGATGGCCTCCTCGATGCAGCAGCTCCCCTTCGAGCTGCGTCACCAGCTGGACCGCCTCACCTCCACCGGAGCGCTGACCGTGAGCGGCGATGAGCCCAACGCCGTCTATGCCGTCCGTCCCGAGCTTGCTCGCGCCCTGGTGCAGCTCCTGGCGGCGATCCCACCCACCCCGGCCGATGGCACCGGTGCTCATGACGACCCCGCGGACGCGGTTGGCGATCAATGGCAGGCGAGACGGCCTCCGGTCAGCAGCTGACCGGACGCCGCCGGAGCGCGGAGGAGGGCCCGCCGGGGGAATTCCGGACCTCCTACTCCCTGCGCAGGGGGACCGTCAGCCGGGCGACCAGCACGTTGCGCCGTCGCCGGAGCGCGGCGCTGAGCACCAGGTCCAGGTGGTTGTGGAGAGCCTGTTGCCAGAAGTGGCGGGGGAGGGCAACCGGGATGAGGACCACCACCCGATGGGCGGCCGAGGGCTTGAGCGAGCCGATGTAGCGCTGCAGAGGACGCACCACGGAGTGGTACGGGGAGGGGAGGACCACCAGGGGCACCCCGGGATCCCACCGGGCCCAGGCCGCCTCGAGCTCCGCCCGAGCCCCCTGGTCCTCGGGAAACTCCACCGTCACCGCCACCACGTGATCGCCCATGGAGAGGGCCTGGGAGAGGGCAAGGCTGGTGAGGCGGGAGAGCTGGGTGAAGGGGACCACGATGGTGGTCGAACCAGGGACGGGGCGCTCCGGCCGCTGGCCGAGGTGGATCTCCGCCGCCAGCCTGCGGTAGTAGGTGCTGATCCTCACGAAGACGAGGATCAGGAGCGGGATTGCCACCACCACCACCCAGGCCCCCTCCCGGAACTTGCTGAAGACGAAGATCAGGGTGGCGATGCCGCTGGCGGCGCCCCCGAGCCCATTGATCCCGCAGCGCCACCACCAGCCCTTCGGCCGCTCCCGCAGCCAGTGGCGGACCATCCCCGCCTGGGCGAGGGTGAAGCCGGTGAAGACGCCGATGGCGTAGAGCGGGATCAGCGAATCCGTGTTTCCGCCGGTGGCGGCCAGCAGGATCGCGGCGAGCAGCGCCAGCGCCCAGATGCCGCGGTTGAATACGAGCCGGTCGCCGCGGATGGCGAAGCCGTGCGGGAGCCGGTTGTCCTTGGCCAGCAGGCTGGCCAGCACCGGCAGGCTTCCGAAGGAGGTGTTGGCGGCGAGGGCGAGCACCAGGGTGATCAGGATCGAGATCCCGGCGAAGGCCCAGCCCCGGCCCAGGGCATAGCCGACCACCTGGTTCAGCACGGCGTCGCCGGCCCTCGGCTCCACGTGGAAGCGCTGGATCAGCAGTGCTAGCCCGAGCAGCATCACGGCCAGCAGGGTGCCAAGGATCAGCTCGGTCTGACGCGCTCTGGTGACCTGGGGGCGGCGGAAGAGGGGAACACTGTTGGCGATCGCCTCGACCCCGGTGAGGGCACTGCACCCGGCCGCGAACGCCTGGAGGACGAGCAGCACCCCCACCGTCTCCAGGGTGTGGGTGGCGATCTGCGGCGCGCCCGGCGCCTTCAGGTGCGGTTCCAGGGGATGGATCAATCCGATCGCGATCACGACCAGGATCACGGCGATGAACGCCAGAGTGGGCACCAGGAAGGCTCGGGCCCCCTCGGCCAGGCCGCGGAGGTTGAGGAAGGTGATCACGGCGAGCATGGCCAGGCAGAGGGGGAGGGTGTAGGGCGTGAGCGGGCTGAATGCGGAGGTCAGCGAGCCCACCCCGGCAGCGATCGAGACCGCGACGGTGAGGACGTAGTCCACGATCAGCGCGGCTCCCGCCAGCAGCGACAGGCCCGCTCCGAGATTGGCCCGGGCGACCGCATAGGCGCCGCCTCCGCTGGGGTAGGCGGAGATGACCTGGGTGTACGAGGCGACCAGCAGCACCAGCAGGGCGACGATGGCGAGCGTGATCCAGGGGGCGAGCCGGAGGGCGGCCAGGCCCCCGGCTCCCAACGCGACCAGGAGCGCCTGGGGGCCGTACGCCACCGAGGTGAGCGCGTCGAGGGAGAGCGCCGACAGCCCCTCGACGGGGTTGATCTCCTCCTTGGCCGCCTCGTTCGGGCGGAGGGGGCGGCCGAACAGGGTGCGGGTCAGCTGCACCTGGTCACCTGGCCTCGGGCTGGGTAGTCAAGGATGTGAGTCTGACCGCTGCCGCCCACCGGAGGTGGCCCCGCGCGGCCGCTCTCCGCGGCGCGCCGCCCGCTCCGTGACAGACGGTCGGTACTGCAACGTGCGGACGGCCGGTCTGAGCGGTGCTAGGGTCGGCGCTCACGCCGATTCATCGGCGGACACGGGGCGGGTTTGACCATGGCGTCTGCGATAGTCACGGGTCGGCGCCCCGTCCGCGACGGGTGCGAGCCGGCCAGCTTCTCCACCTGCGCCGGGAGCCACTCCCGACCCGCGCGCTCCAGGGGTCGTCTGTGCGCCCTGGTTGCCGATGGTGGCGGCGAGGGCAGCCGGCTCCTGCAGAGCGCACTCCAGGGCGGCGGCTTCGACGTCATCCCCACCGAGGACGGTGTGGCCGCGCTGGAGATGATCTGCGCGGTCGGTCCCGACGTGATCGTTGCCGACCTGGACGGGCGGGACCTCGACGGCTTCGTGCTCTGCCGGGTGCTGCGGGGTCTGGCCGCCCACTTCATGCTGCCGGTGCTGGTGCTCACCAATAAAGCCGCGGGGGACGCGGGCGCTCTGGCCATGGCCGCGCTCGGCAACGTTCGGGTCATGCGCAAGCCGGCGATGCCGGTCCTCGTGGTGGCCGCGGTCGCCGAGATGCTCAACATCGTGCCGGTGGGCTCGCGAAGCGTCGCTCTGCCGGGTCGAAAGGCATCGCCGGTCGCGACCGTGCGGCGAGCCGCGTTCATCGGCGGCTGAGAGGCTACAGCACCACCCGGCGGTGCGTGTCGCTCAGGGGGGTGGCGGGGCGATGGGCACGGCTTCCTGGCTGCTCAGCGCCGTTCCGCGGCTGCGGCGGGGGAAACGATCGCGCCCAGCCGGGAAGCTGACGATGGCACTGGGGGCGGATGCCTCCAGTGCACGTGTCACCCGGTCTCGGCCGGTGTGCTTGGATGTGTACATGGCTCGGTCGGCGGCTCCGAGCAGCTGGTCGAGGTCGGTGCCATCCTCCGGATAGGCCGCGATGCCGATCGACACGGTCAGCTGCTCCAGTGGGCAATCCGCCGGCAGCGCGACCTGGCGCACCGCGGTCCGCAGTGCCTCGGCGATGGTCACGGCTTCGGCGGCGCCACAGCGACGCAGCAGGACGACGAACTCCTCACCGCCGTATCGCACCACCGCGTCCTCGGTCCGCACCGACCCGCGCAGGCGCGTGGCCACGCGCTGCAGGACGAGGTCGCCGGCCGCATGACCGCTGCTGTCGTTAACCGTCTTGAAGTGATCGATGTCGAGTAGCAGCAGGGCGAGGCTGGTGTGATCGCGCGCAACGGAGGCGAGGTCGCGCTCCCCCGCGTCACGGAGCCACCGGTTGTTGTAGAGACCGGTGAGCGGGTCCGTCACCGCCGCCTCGCGAAGCTCGGCATACAGTTGCGCGTTGTGCCAGGCGGCCGCCGCGATGTGGGCAAAGAGCGAAGCCGCCTTGAGCTCGTCGTCACTGAAGCGGCCGACACCGAGCCGATAGCAGTTGATGATGCCGAGCTTGCGCTCGCCCGCGATCAGGGGGGCGAGCAGCAGCGACTCCTGCACCACCGACGTTCCAGGGACCTGCCGGGCTCGGGGGTGCGTCCAGGTATCCGTGACGTTCTCGGGCGTCCCCCGGGCGAAGGCCCAGCCGGTGATTCCGGAGTCCAGAGAGAAGCTCTCGGCGAGGAAGGCATCGCGGTCCGGCCCGGTGGCCAGGACCGGGACGAATCGCTGCGTGTCGTAGTTCGCTATGTAGATCGTCATCTCGGTGACCGGCACGACCCGCTGCATCTGCGCGGCCATGACACCGAGGATGCCCATCGGATCGTGCTCGTTCTGCAGCGCCAGGGCGGCGTCGCTGAGAGCTCGAGCCAGATCCGGCGTCTCCGTGGTCTCGAGCGCCTCGCCGGGGGCCTCGGGCAGAGATACGGCCGGGGCAGGAGGGGTGCGGAGACGCCACACCCGGTGCCGGGTGAACCAGTTCGGGTCGATGAGGGTGTTGTCTGCGAGCCCCGCGAGCGGCTGGGTGAGCACGGGCCGCCCCAGCATCCACCCCTGGCCATACTGAACGCCGAGGGACAGCAGGGCATCCAGCTCGCGCTGGGTCTCC
>Ga0224557_1003919_pt1 | contig 11224 bp, 8 predicted proteins | sample 714S31014metaG_FD_180677 | JGI IMG/M metagenome (GOLD analysis project Ga0224557, IMG submission 180677) | Peat soil microbial communities from Stordalen Mire, Sweden - 717 S3 10-14 | ecosystem: Environmental > Terrestrial > Soil > Wetlands > Peat | place: Sweden: Norrbotten County, Stordalen... | reverse complement strand
AGCTGCACTCCTGTACGAACCTGGGCGCGGCGCTCAAGCACATCGAGGCCGAGGTCCGCGAGAGCTGGGACCGGCTGATCGTTATCACTGACGAGCAGTCGCACGACCAGGTTCCCGCGCCGCGCGGCAAGGGCTATGTGATCAACGTGGCCAGCAACCGCAACGGCGTGGGCTATGGCGCATGGACGCACATCGATGGCTGGAGTGAGGCGGTGGTGGAGTACATCGCCGAGCTGGAAGCCGCCGCCGGGGGCAACACTACCGCCTGAGCGTGTTTACAATCCAGTAACAATCACCGCCGGCCGGGGAGCGATCTCCGGCCGGCTTTCATACAGCACATTCAAGATTCCATTCAGGTTAAGCAACTGCTTCGACCTCCAGATTCCCGCTAATATTTACACAAAGTTTGCAATCTCTTTGCCCTGTTGCAGTAGTCTGTTCATAGTTCCGTGCGGCCTCCGCATCTGAAGTTCAACGGCCGCCGGGCGAGGGCAGACCGGTTGAGCCAGATTATTTATGTACTGGAAGACGACACCGACATCGCGCGGCTGGTGCAACATCACCTGGAAGCAGCAGGGTTTGCGGCGCGCCTGTACAGCACTCCTACCCGCCTGATTCCGGACGCCGAGCGCCAGCCGCCCGCGCTGTTTCTTCTGGACATCATGGTACCCGGCGGAGATGGCCTGGATGTGTGCCGGCGTTTGCGCAGCCACCCTGGGCTTTCCTCCGTGCCCATTATTTTTCTGACCGCGCGCGCCGGCGAAAACGACCGCGTGCTGGGCTTGGAAATGGGTGCTGACGACTACATCACCAAGCCCTTTGCCACGCGCGAGCTGGTGGCGCGCGTTCGGGCTGTGCTGCGCCGCTTTGAACGGCCCGACTCGATTTCGGTTATTCGCTTTGAAGAGGTTGTCATCGACGCCAACGCCATGCAGTTGACGGTGCGCGGCGAAGTAATTCCCACCACGGCCACCGAGTTCCGCCTGCTGGATTACCTGGCGCGTCATCCCGGCAGGGTCTTCAGCCGCGATCATTTGCTGGATGCCGTCTGGGGCGATGCGCGCTTCGTCACGCCGCGATCGGTCGATGTTTATGTAAGCCGCATCCGGGAGAAAATCGAGGCCGATCCGGAAAACCCGCTCCACCTGAAGACGGTGCGCGGGGCCGGTTACCGCTTCGAGCTTCCCAAAAGCGAGTAGGGCGCCGTGAAATCAAAGTTATTCATGAAGCTGCTGGGCCTCTTTCTCCTGCTGCTGGTCTTCCAGGCAGCGGCGATGGAGTTTGTCGTCATTCCCTTTATTGCGCGGAGAGTATTGGGAGATCCTGCCGCCAGGACCGGCTTCTTGCTCGGTAATGAGGCTCTCTGGTCCGGTTTGATTGCGCTGGCCGTAGCGCTCGTCCTGGCCGTCTGGATTGCCGGCCGCATCACCGCGCGGCTTGATCGAGTCATCACCTTCGCGCGCCGCATTGCCGCGGGCGAGTTGAGCGCCCGCCTTGATTACGACGAAGAAGATCCGTTCTCCTCCATCGAGGTGGCGCTGAACCAGGCTGCCCAGCGGCTCGCTGAGAACATTGCCGAGATTGAGAGCCGACGCCAGGAGCTGGCCGGCCTGCTCGACTCTCTGCAGGAGGCAGTGGTCGCCATCACGCCCGGGGGGCTGGTCCGCTGGTCCAACGCCGTCATGGGGCGCATCGCCGGCACGCAGATTCGCGTTGGCCTCTCGCTGGTTCACTCGGTACAAGATCCTGAACTGCTGGCCTGCGTGAAAGCGGCGCTGGAGAAGCGCGAGGTGCAATTCGGGCGCGCCAGCATCCTGGCTCCTGGCCGCATCTTCGAGATCCATGCCGTCCCCATGTCTTCCGGCGGAGCGCTGGCCGTGCTGCACGACATCACCCGCATCGATGCCGCGGAAAAATCCCGCCGCGAGTTTGTGGCCAACGTCAGCCACGAGCTGCGCACCCCGCTCACTTCCATCCAGGGTTACGTCGAGACGCTGCTCGAGGAGCCCCACCTCCGCGAGGAAACCAGTCACGAGTTCCTCGGCATCATCCTCAAGAACGCTACCCGCATGAGCCGCCTTACGGAGGATCTGATCGCTCTGGCCAGCGTGGAGAGCCCAGACTACAAGCTGTCGCTGCAACCTATGCGGGCCAGTGCGCTGGTTCAGGACGCCATCAAATCGCTGGGCGGCATGGTGGTGGATTCAGGCGTCGCGCTGGAATCGGCTGGAGCGCCGGATGAGCTCGTTTTAGCCGAATCCGACGCCATGAACCAGGTCTTCGGCAACCTGGTTGAGAACGCCCTTCGCTATGGCAAAGACGGCAAGCGAATTCTGGTGGGCGCGCGGCTTTTGGAATCCGAAGTCGAGTTTTACGTGCAGGACTCAGGCCCGGGCATCGCCAGCGAACATCTCACTCGCATCTTCGAGCGCTTTTATCGCGTTGACAAGGCGCGTTCTCGCGAGTCAGGCGGCACGGGACTGGGCCTGGCCATCGTCAAGCACATTGTCCAGGCCCACGGAGGGCGCATCTGGGCCGAAAGCGAACTGGGCCAGGGCGCAACCTTCCATTTCACGCTGCCGTTGTTTACGCAGTCGCAAGGGCCCGAAGCGCGGCAGACGCTCGATGCAGGCGCGTAAAAGGACAGCATGAATGAGGAGTACAGCGGCCGGGAGGAGTGGTGAGCTCGGTGCGGTTCGAACGCACGACCCACGCCTTAAAAGGGCGTTGCTCTACCAACTGAGCTACGAGCTCTCACCAACTACAACTTAATTAGATTCAATAAGTTGTAGAATATCAACCTTCTTGGCCTTGTACGACTTTTTTGGTGCTGGTAGCCAAAAAATGGCCACTTTGTACCGAAACCGACCCCGGACGTACCAAGGTCTCCAGCGCCTGCAACTTGTGAGTTGGGGCGAGGCGGGCGTATCGGGCGGTCATGGCGATCGTCTTGTGTCCCATCAGTTCCTGCACTGTATTCAAGTCTACCCCAGCCATCACCAAACGGCTAGTGAAGGTGTGCCGATGGTCGCCACGCGGCGCAGGTCACTCAGGCGTTCGGGCGCCAGGGTCCCAGCGCGCGCCACGCCCTTTTGACTTCGTTGATCTCGGCGATCAGCGTGAGCACTAAGGACTGTCATCGTCAAATGAGGAACGTTGATCCTTCATTCCGCCAAGTTCCGATGCAGTTCTCTCTCGCACAGCCAGGTGAAGATGACCGGCGTGACGATCAGTACGTGAACAAGGGAGCTGAGCATTCCTCCGAGCACGGGGGCTGCGAGCGGCCTCATAAACTCTGCGCCGGTTCGCGTGGACCACATCAGGGGCAGCAGGCCAGCGACCACAGTAGCCACGGTCATCACCTTGGGGCGAAGGCGGAGCAGAGCGCCCTCCATCACGGCTGCATGAAGGCCGGCACGCGTGAGTTGGCCATCGGCGGCGATTCGGCGCGTCACCGCTTCACGCAGATAAATGACCATGACCACGGCGGTCTGCACAGCGGTTCCAAAGAGCGCGATGAAGCCAACCCATACGGCAACTGAGAAATTGAGACCGAGCGCCTTGACGAGGAAGATGCCGCCGGAGAGCGCGAAGGGCACAGCCAGCAATACGTGCGCCGCCTCTTTGGCGGAGCCATAGGTGCGATAGAGCAGGACGAAAATGATCACGAGCACAATTGGAATGACCAGTTCCAGGCGCTTGCGCGCGCTGATCTGGTTTTCGTACTGACCGCTCCACTCGACGTAGTAGCCTGGCGGCATTTTTACATTCTGCGCCACTGCCCGCTGAGCCTGATCGACAAAACCTCCCACATCGCGGCCTCGCACATTCAAGAGCACCGAACCTCGCAGCAGGCCGTTCTCGCTGCTGATCATCGATGGTCCCAGTGTTGTCTTGATGTTGACAACTTTATTAAGCGGCACCTGCGCTCCGTTGCTGCCGGTTACAAGCACATCGCCAAGCTGCTGCGGGTTCTCGCGGAAATCGCGCGCGTAGCGGACGCGCACCGGGAAACGCTGCCGTCCCTCGATGGTAGTAGTCAGATTCTTGCCGCCCACGGCAGTTTCAATCGCATCCTCAACATCGGCGACGTTCAAGCCGTAGCGATCCGCGGCCGGACGGTCCACGGTCATCTCCAGATACGGAGAACCAGTGGTGCGCTCGGCGTAGAGGTCAGTAGCGCCGGGCACCTGGCTCACCACTTCCTTGATCTGTTCTGAGATTTGTTCGATCACGTTGAGATCGGGGCCGAAGACCTTTATGCCGATCTGCGTGCGAATGCCGGTGGAGAGCATATCGATGCGATTGCGAATCGGCTGGGTCCAGATATTCGTCACGCCGGGAATCTGTAGCTGTTCATCAAGTCGTGCGAGGATGGCGTCCTTGGTGAGTCCTTTGGGCCATTGGTCTTTGGGCTTGAAGGTGATGGTGGTTTCGGACATATTCACAGGAGCCGGATCGGTGGAAGTTTCCGCGCGGCCAACCTTGCCGACAACCATTGCAACGGCTGGATCGGCGGCGATGATCTCATCCTGCTGACGCAGAATCTTCGTCGCTTCAGTGAGAGAGATACGTGGATCGGAGATGGGCATAAAGAGCGCCGTCTCTTCATCCAGCGGAGGCATGAACTCGGAGCCGATGGTGGTTGCGGTGTAGACAGCCGCGCCGAACAACGCCAGCGCTGCACCGAGCGTGATGATTCTGTGGCGCAGCGCCCATGACAACACAGGCCGGTAGATGGCGTGCAAGAGTCGCATTACCGGATTCTCATTCTCGCGATGCAGCTTGCCTCGAATGAGAAAGGTGCAAAGAACCGGCACCAGCGTAATGGCCATGATGGTGGAACAGACCATGGCAAAGGTTTTGGTGAAGGCCAGCGGATGAAACATCTTGCCTTCCATGCCGGTGAGTGCAAAAACCGGAATGAACGCGAGAATGATGATGACCATAGCGAAGGAGATGGGCCGGCCTACAAGCCGCGCGGCATTCAGCGTGATCTCCCAGATATGCTCTCGATAGCTGCCGTGCTCCTCCTCGTATCGCTCTGCCTGGCGAATCACATTTTCGGTCATTACGATTCCCGCATCGACAAGCACGCCGATGGCGATGGCGATTCCACCCAGCGACATGATGTTAGACGAGATGCCCGCTCCCTTCATGAACAGGAATGCGCCCAGCACAGCGAGCGGCAACGGAATGGTGACAACAAGAATGCTGCGAAAGTGCCAGAGGAAGAGAATGTGCGCGAGCGTTACCAGGATGATTTCTTCAATCAGTGCGTGGCGCAGCGTGTCAACTGCATGGTCAATGAGAATGCTGCGGTCATAGAAGGGAACGATTTTCACGCCCGTAGGAAGCCCCGGCTGAATCTCGCCGATCTTCTTCTTGATGGCTTCGATCACCTCGCGCGCGTTGGCGCCATAGCGGATGATGACGACCCCGCCGACGGCTTCTTTGCCGTCCTTATCGAGAACGCCGCGCCGGAACTCGGGGCCAAGCTGAACACTGGCTACGTTGCCGACAGTGACGGGAGTGCCATTGTAGGCGCCGAGCGAAATCTCTTCGATGTCCTTCAGGCTGCGAATCAGGCCGATGCCGCGCACCATGTTCTCGGTGTCGCCCGTCTCGATTACCTTGGCGCCGACGTTGTTGTTGCTGCGTTCGACCGCGCCGACGACATCCTTCAGCGCGACGTTGTAGGCACGCATCTTGATCGGATCGAGATCGATCTGGTACTGCTTCACAAACCCGCCCACACTGGCGGTTTCGGCAACTCCAGGTACGGAGTTGAGCTGATATTTGATGAACCAATCCTGGATGGAGTGAAGCGTGCCGCTGTCGTACGGACCCTCGACGGTGTACCAGAAGACCTGGCCTACTCCGGTTGCATCCGGCCCCATCATCGGCGTCACGCCCGCGGGCAGAAAGCTGCCCGCAAGGCTGAGACGCTCCAGCACACGGGTGCGCGCAAAATAGATGTCCACCGAATCCTCAAAGATCACGTTCACCATCGAAAAGCCGAAGGCCGATGCCGAGCGAACCGTGCGTACGTGCGGCAACCCTTGCAGGTTCACGGTAAGCGGATAAGTGATCTGGTCTTCGACCTCTTGCGGACTACGGCCCTGCCATTCGGTGAAGACGATGACCTGGTTTTCGCTCAGGTCGGGAATCGCGTCGATGGGCGTATGCAGCAGCGCCCAGTATCCCCACACAGCGAACGCAGCGTAAATGGCCAGAATCAGCCAGCGATTCTTCATTGAAAACTCAAGGATGCGGTTGATCATGTCGTCTCCTACCTGGCGCTGAGATGTGTGCGCATGGATGCGATCACATTGCTGTTCTTGTGCGCTTCAACAAGAATGGTCCACGTTCCCGCCATCGGCGCCTGGCCTTTGCCTTCGTATGTTTTACTGTCGGCCTTCCATGCCAGCTCGCAAGAGCTTTTCATCTCCGGCATTCCCATCGAAGGCATCGCGGGCATGATGAGTGTGACCGTAACGCGAGCATCATTGATGGACTTGCCGGCCGCATCGCTCAGCGTCACGTGAAACTGGTTGTCTTCGCCAGCCTTCATCGGATTGGGATCGGCGTGAAAGTCAATCTTCACCTCGCTTAGCTCTGCGCTTGAATTAGTTGGAGAGGCCGCGGCGATCTGGGTTTGCTGTGCCGATGCAAATTCCTTCGAGCCGCCGTAAAGCCCCGACATTCCCGAGCCGAGGTGAGCCTGCGAGTCGATGAGGAAGTTGCCGTTGAGCACAACCTTGTCCCCGAGCGCCAATCCGCTCGATACCGGAAACAAGTCTTCAGTCGCCGCGCCCACTTGCACTTCACGCGCCTCGAAGACGCCATTGGGCCTCGCGAGATACACGATCTTGCGCGTGCCGGTGTCGAGAACTGCCGAGCGAGGAACCACGATGGACGGCTCTGCGGCGCGGCTCACAAATGTGGCGTTGACAAACATACCGGGCAGCAGGCGCATCTCCGGGTTGGCAACATGCACATGGACCGGAACCGTGCGCGTCTGCGGATTGGCGGCAGGTTCGATAAAATCCACATGACCGTGCAATGTCTTGTTGGGCAGCGACTCGGCAGTAATCTCCACCGCCTGTCCTTGACGAATCTGCGGCAACTGCTCCTCATAGACATCCGCCTTGATCCATACCTGATTGAGATTTGCGACCGTGAACAGTGTGTCGCCCGCGTTCACATACTGTCCTTGCGTTACCTTGCGATCGACAACCGTCCCAGAGGCGTAGGAATAAATCGTGACGTGAGGAACGCCATCCTTCTCCGGAGCATCCGACTGCTTGCCGCTGATTCCCCAAAGCTCCAGCTTGTGTTGGCTCGCCTTTACCAGCGCGTCGGCTTGCGTATGCGCAAACGCATCGTCCGATTGTTTCAGCTGATTGCGATTCTCCTCTGCCAGGTGATACTCCTCGATTGCGGTGGCAACTTCAGGGCTGTAAATGTCGGCTATAGGCTGTCCGCTGCGCACGCGCTCGCCGGTGTATTGCACATAGAGTTTGTCCACGCGGCCACCGATGCGCGCACTCACGGCGGCAAGTTGCGCCTCCGGCTGTTCAACGCGGCCAAACGCGGCGATGTCCGTCTTCAGCGCGGCCGTGCGCACCGCGGCAACCTGCACACCCGCCGCGCTGATCTCGGCTGGAGTCAGCTCGACCATCGTGCCGGGCTCAGTGCCTTGTTGCATGGCATGGCCGTTATCGGACCGGGTGGAAGCGGCGGGGCTTGCGGTATTCGATGCCGCTGAAACAGGGCGCATCTCCTTCGCTGCCAGAAATCCAACCACAAGAGCCGCGCTCAAAACTCCAGCGCCGACACCGAATGCAAACAGCTTCTGTTCCTTCATTGTCATTTGCTTCACCTCTCTGTGTTGCGGTTCGTTGTGTTCGCTATCGGCGCTCCGATGGCGCGTTCCAATTGCGCCATGCCCTCGTCCGTAGCTGCCGATGCCTTGTAGTAAGCGGTCTGAATATCGAGCAGAAGATTTTGAGCGTCGATCAGGCTCATAAACTCAGCGCGGTTGTTTTGGTATGCGGCTGTAGAGGCTTTGAACGATGCTTCTGCTTGCGGCATCAGTGTGTCGCGATAGAGCTTGATGCGCTTCTCGGCGGCCAGCACCTTAATTTGCGCCTGCCGGATTTCAAGAAAGACCGTTGCCGCGCGCGCATCGAGTTCGGCCTGCGACACATCTGTTGCCGCATCGGCCTGCTTTGCCTCGCCATCATGACGCGCGCGGTTCAACCAGGGAAGATTCATCGACAACTCGGCCATGTAGGCATTGCGCGATGATGATCCGGCGGGCATCAGCATGTATCCGAGACCGACAGTGAAGTCGGGCTTCGTAGCCAGCCGCGTCAGCTTTTCCTCATCCCTGGACTTCGCAACTTGCACACGCAAGGCAGCCAACTCAGGACGATGTTCGATGGCCGTGCGCTCCAAGTCCTCGATGGAAGGCAGTGCGGTGGGAAGTGCGTAGCTGCCGGCAATTTCGATTGCTTCGTCCGGAGGCCGTCCCATCAGAGCATTCAACTGTGCGCGCGCGTTGTCCCGCTCTTCTTCAAGTTCGATAATCTGTTCGTTCAGCCGGGTCAGCGCCATCTGCGCGCGCAGTATGTCTGCCTGCGGCGCCTTGCCGGTGGTGTATTCAGCAAGCGCCGCAGCCAGAGCCTCTTTCAGCAGCGAACTCTGACGCGCCTGCAACCGCACTTCGTCCGCATTGCGCATCAGGTCGGCGCAGGTTTTGCGAACCTCGACAGAGACCTCCTGCCGCAGAGTCTCCAGATCATTGGCCGCTACGCCTGCATCGTCCTCCGCCAGCCTCGCGCGCTGATCCCGCTTCTGGCGGCTGGGGAAGGTCTGCTGCATCGACACCATGAGTTGCGCCTGATTCAGATCCCATGGCCGGCGCAGTGGTGTATCCCAGTCGCGCATCATCAGCATGGGATCGTCGAGGCTGCGCGCGGTGGCGGTTTTTAGTCGGGCCAGCGACATACGCCTCACCGCCGCTCGAATCTCAGGGTTGCTCTCAAGCGAAGCCGCTACTGCATCATCGACAGACAAAGGCGCAGCAGCCGCGTCTGAAATTGAAAGATAGGGCGCAGCAACGGAGCGCGGCTCCGCCTGCCCCAAACAGGCAATTGACAGCGCCAGCACAAAAGACGCTAGAACATAAATGGATTTCACTCTTCAACTCCGCGAGAATCGGCAAAAGGAGAAACAGCAAGGCGCAGAAAGACGCACCCCGGAGAGCCAATGCGGAAGTGAAGATTTAGATTCTGAAGATGAATGCGCCCGTAGGCGGAGAATGCGGAGGAATCACCGCCAATATCGGGAACTCACTCCGTGAAGAGAATTCATCCAGGGAGATGAACTCCTGCGCAATGGTCATTGGAGCCGAACCGGGAAGGTTGGTCGCAACGACGAGGGCTGGCAGTGGGGCGCTGGCGATGCAGCAATTTGTCCGGACGGATTGGTTGGACTTGGATGTGTGTGAGCAGCAACTGTGCGCGGATTTCTGCGCCGGTTGCAGGCAAATCCCAAACGGCGCAAGCAATGAGCCCATCAAAACGATGGCCACCGCCGCCCGACGAAATCCACCTCTCAGCATAGGGGAAGTGTACCACGAGTGCACTCTCAGGACGTGATGCACGTCACTGGGCTGCCCAATACTTACCTTAATTGGGTATTCAGCTTCGCTCGGAACAGAATTCGCCAAGACTTCGCCGCGGAAGCTGCATTTTTATTCAATTGTGCAATGAATCTCCACTCCAGTCATGGGCTGTCTGCCCTCTCTTTCATGGCTGGGCGCTTTGATTCTGTCGCGCAACGCCCAATGTGCCGACTGGCGGACCTGTCGGAGAAAGAGCGGGACCGCGTTCGGCGTTACGCAGACAACTTCGGCATCGATCCGACCGATGCCGTGTGGCATTGATGATCGTGCTCGGCCAGTACAGCGACCTGTACGAGGCGGTTCCAGAAAAGATCAACGCAACCGTGCATGGCATCCTGGAGAAAACTCGGTTGGCCTCTGCGGCGCAAGCGGAGTCTTCCAGGGTTCGCTTGCAGGCGTCCTTAACGGATGCCGTGGTCGGTGCGGCCGAATCCGTGGCAGCCAGGAATGGCCGTTGCGAACTGGTGAGGTGGAGCGCAATTGCATCCACGGCAGCGGTGTTCAAGCTCGCCTGCGTTTTTGTTGCTGGGTATTGGCTGGGTTTCGATCACGGCCGCGCACGCGGTTTCAACGCTGGCGTCGAAGGGCATCTTGCGGCGGCGTGGGCGCTTTCGGTGGATGGTTTGCGGACATACGAGCTATGGAAAGGCAGCGATCTGGAGCATTTGACCGCCTGCGACCGGCCCGGCTCGAAGCTGGAATCCTGTGTCTGTTACCCCAAGGCTGATGAAGGCAAGCTGTACGGCTGGCGCGTCGGGATTTTGGTCAAATCCGGATTAAAAGAGTGTTGCTCTACCAACTGAACTACGAGCTCTCTCAGGGCCGCTACACTCAAATTATCACAGAGACGGCTTTGCCGCTTCGACCGGCTCCCTCGCGCTTTCTCATCCTTGAGCCGTTGCCTGTCACGCCCCGCCAATCGCCCGATATAATTCCTTCTGTCTTGAAAAAACACTAACGAAATGGGTTAGACTGCTAAGAAGATTCGCAAATAGGAGAGTTTTTATGTTCGATGTGAGTCAGAAAGTAACGGTGATCGCCGACAAAGGCATCGCCTACGACGGCGTCATTCTGGCGCGGGCCACGGGCGACAATGGACCGGGTGCCTATAAAGTTGTCCTGGACGGCAGCGGACCCGAACAGATGGGGCAGTGGCATAAGGCGAGCGATGTATTCGTGCGCGAGAAAGACGACGAGGATACGCAGATCTCCTGGGAGAACCTGTCGCAGCGATAGTTCGCGGCGTTTCGGTCTATCGCTATTGTCCTTAACCGCTTCACTTGCGAGGCAGCTGAAACGCGGCCTGTGATATAGTTTCTCGCGGAGAAGAATATGACTCTCGGAAAGTTTCTAGCCAAGCAATTCATTGCTGTCATTGAGTGGAATGAACCGGCTGACGGCATCCTTTCCTATCGCTATCCCATGCGCGATCAGGAGATAGAAAACGGCGGCCAGCTTACCGTGAGCGAGTCTCAGATGGCCGCCTTCGTCAACGAAGGCAAAATTGCCGATGTCTTCGGCCCCGGCCTG
>Ga0224557_1003918_pt1 | contig 11226 bp, 6 predicted proteins | sample 714S31014metaG_FD_180677 | JGI IMG/M metagenome (GOLD analysis project Ga0224557, IMG submission 180677) | Peat soil microbial communities from Stordalen Mire, Sweden - 717 S3 10-14 | ecosystem: Environmental > Terrestrial > Soil > Wetlands > Peat | place: Sweden: Norrbotten County, Stordalen... | reverse complement strand
AGCACGCCGGTCTCGTTGTTGGCCAGCATCATGCTGATGAGCCGCGTCTCGGGCCGAATGGCGCGAAGAATATCCGTGGGGTCGATGAGGCCACTGGGCTGGGGCGCTACAAAGGTTGTCTCCACGCCATGCTGCGCCATGCGATTGGCTGCCTGCAGAATCGCGGAGTGCTCAATCGAAGTGGTAATGAAATGATCGCCGGGATGCAGCAGGCCGAAGATGGCTGTGTTGTCGCCTTCGGTGCCGCCGGAGTTGAAGACCACTTCTGCGTCGTGGCAGTTGAAAAATTCGGCCATGACGGAGCGCGCGCGGTCCACGGCGGTGTGCGCCTGCTGGCCGTCGAGGTGAATCGAGGAGGCGTTGCCGAAATGCTCCATCCAGTATGGCCGCATGGCCTCCATCACCTCCGGCAGCAGAGGTGTAGTGGCATTGGCGTCCATATAGACTCGTTTCATCGGTCAATCTCCTTTTATCGATTGTACGGGATTACCGGATACCGCTGCTTTGGGCGTTGCGGCCAACGCGCAATTCCCACAGCGGGACTTTCGGGGTTTGGCGTCGGTCTGGTAAAGTTCCTTCACGCGGCTCAGTCCGCGGGAGGAAAATCCGATGCTGAAACTTCCCTGTACTGCCGGCTGCATTCTCGGCTGTAGCCTGCTGATTGCACAGTCCACACTCGTTCTTGCCCAGGCAACCGCGCCAGCCAAGCCCGCCGTGGGCACCGCAGTTTCACCCGCACAAACCTACGGCAAACTGCTGAGCGGCATGGAGAGTGAGTTCGTCTCAGCCGCCGAGGCCATGCCAGAAGACAAGTACAACTTTGCGCCCGCAGCCAGCCTAGGCGAGTTCAAGGACGTACGCACCTTCGCCCAGCAGATCAAGCACGTCGCCGAATCCAACTACTACTTTTTCGGCGGATCGGATTACACCGAAGCCGGCGATAAGGCGATGTCGGATTCGATAGAAAAGCTCACCACCAAAGCCGACATTCTGAAGGCGCTGAAAGATTCCTTCGTCCTGGCCCACACCTTTGTGGACGCAATTACTCCGGAGAATGCCTTTGTGATGACGGCGCATGGCACGCGCGCGGGCATGGCGACCTTTGGAATCGCGCACTTCATGGACCACTACGGACAGTTGGTAGTGTATCTGAGGATGAACGGGATCGTTCCCCCGGCAAGCCGCAAGGCGATGTAACTTTCGCTCCAGGACCACGCAGCAGCATGGACGCCGGAGACTGATTCCGGCGTCCATCCCGCCTGCGCTTCGGTTTTGGTGCGCGGCATAGGACAGGCGAGTTTGCCGGTTCATTTCTCGCTGTCGAGTACGCGCATCTGGGCCGGATCGTAGCGGGCGCCTGCCACGGCTTCGGCGGGAACGGCGGCTTCGATAGCCGCAAGCTCATCGGCGGTGAACTCGACCGCGAGAGCGCCCAGGCTCTCGGTCAGTTGCGCCCGAGTGCGCGCGCCAACCACTGGAACAATGAAGCTGCCCCTGGCCAGCACCCATGCGACGGCCAATTGCGTGGGCGTTATGCCTTTGCCGTGGGCGCACTCCTGGAGTTTTGCAACCAGTTGCCGGTTACGCGCCAGGTTGTCGCCGGTGAAGCGCGGCAGATGAGCGCGGAAGTCGCCTGCCGGGGCCGGCTGCGAGCCTGAAAGCAGCCCCCGCGACAGGGCGCCATAGGTTGTTGCGGCGATGCCCAGCTCTGCGAGCACAGGAAAAATCTTCGCCTCTGGAGTGCGGCTTACCAGGGAGTATTCAATTTGCAGGTCCACAATGGGATGCACGGCAACTGCGCGGCGGATGGTCTCCGGACCGACCTCGGAGAGGCCGATGTGGCGCACGTAGCCGGCCTTGACCATCTCCGCGATGGCGCCGATGGTATCTTCGATAGGCACTGTCGGGTCGAGGCGCGAGGGGCGGTAGATGTCGATGAAATCCACGCCCAGTCGCTTCAGCGAGTAGGCCAGCGCGGTTTTAACCGCTGCGGGCCGTGAGTCGAAGCCGATCCATGCGCCATTAGGAGCGCGCTGCGCGCCGAATTTAACCGACAGCACTACCTTTTCCCGCAAAAAGCGCAACGCCCTGCTGAGCAGCATTTCATTGTGGCCCATGCCGTAGAAGTCGCCTGTATCCAATAGGTTGACGCCTGCATCGATGGCCGCGTGGATGGTGGCAATGCTCTCGGCGTCGTCCGCCGGGCCATACATACCGCTCATGCCCATACAACCCAGGGCGATGGGAAAGACTTCGGGGCCGGTCAGGCCCAGCTTGCGTGGCTGCGTGGCCGTTGCCGTCATGGTTCGCTCCCTTCAAGCAGCATCGTAGGATGCGGGCCTCAAAGAGGCAAGGGCTAGTTCGTTTGCAGCTTTGACGGCTTTCTGCTCGCTAGCAAGCCACGACATAAGCTATTTAATCCAGACGAGTTATAGGAAACCTGGAGAGTGGCGATGCCCAGCCAGTCACTTTTTCTGTTTCCTTCGCGTACCGAGTTCTGTCATACTTGATTGTGCCCATCAGGTACGTCCAATCCCAAACATCCAATCAAGAGGTTGCACCCATGTCGGCAAAGTATGTCTTTGTGACGGGCGGAGTTGTGTCCAGTTTAGGTAAAGGCCTGGCAGCGGCCTCCATCGGCTGCCTGCTGGAAAAGCGCGGCCTGCGCGTGAACATGATGAAGTTCGACCCCTATCTCAACGTCGATCCGGGAACCATGTCGCCTTTTCAGCACGGCGAGGTTTTTGTCACCGACGACGGCGCTGAAACCGACCTCGACCTGGGCCATTATGAGCGATTTACTCATGCGCCGCTCTCGCGCGACAACAACCTCACGACGGGGCGCATCTACGAGCAGATTATCCTCAAAGAACGGCGCGGCGACTACCTGGGCAAGACCGTCCAAGTAATTCCCCACGTGACCAACGAAATCAAAAACGCTATGCGCAAGGTTTCGTCGAACGGCGCGGACGTGACGATTATCGAGATCGGCGGCACGGTGGGCGACATAGAGTCGCTGCCGTTTCTTGAGGCCATCCGTCAGATGCGCCAGGAGTTGGGCCGCGAAAATACTGTCTTTGTCCATCTCACGCTGGTGCCGTGGATCGCCGCCGCCCAGGAACTGAAAACCAAGCCCACGCAGCACTCCGTCAAGGAACTGCTCAGTATCGGCATTCAGGCAGATATATTGCTGTGCCGCTCTGAACGTAACTTGAGCCGGGAGATGAAACAGAAAATCGCCCTCTTTTGCAACGTCGAAGAGCGCGCGGTAATTGGCGCAAGAACTGTGCCGTCGATCTATGAAGTGCCGCTCTGCTTTGCGCTGGAAGGCGTGGATGCGCTGATTCTCAAGTATCTGCACAAGGAAGCGCCGGAGGCTGACCTGACTGAGTGGAAGGCGCTGGTCGAGCGCTGCTACAACCCCAACGATGAGGTCTCCATCGCGATTGTGGGCAAGTATGTGGAGTATGAGGATAGTTACAAGTCGCTCAAGGAGGCACTAACTCATGGCGCTGTCTCGCAGAACCTCAAACTCAAGGTAACCTGGATTGAAGCCGAGGGTCTGGAATCGAAGACTCCCGAGGACCTGAGTTATGAGCCGCAGTTAGCCGGATTCGACGGCATCCTGGTTCCCGGAGGCTTCGGCAAGCGCGGCATTGAGGGTATGCTGAACGCTATCCGTTACGCCCGCGAGAAACAGGTGCCCTACTTCGGAATTTGTTTGGGGATGCAGACCGCCTGCATTGAGTTTGCCCGCAACGTCTGCGGCCTGAAGGACGCCAACTCGAGCGAGTTCGACCCCGCCAGCCAGCACCGCATCATTTATAAACTGCGCGAATTGCTGGGCGTGGAAGAGATGGGCGGGACGATGAGACTGGGCGCATGGACCTGCGTGTTGCAAGAGGACTCGCTGGCCGCGCGCGCTTACGGAACGACAGAGATCAGCGAGCGCCACCGGCATCGTTACGAGTTCAACCGCGAGTACGAAGCGCTGCTGACCGGCGGCGGATTGCGCTTGAGCGGCACTACCCCTGACTCGACTTATGTAGAGATTGCCGAGCTTCCCGGCCACCCGTTCTTCCTGGGCTGCCAGTTTCATCCCGAGTTCAAGTCCAAGCCATTGGAGCCGCATCCGCTCTTCCGCGAGTTTATAACTGCCAGTTACAAGAACCGGCAGGCACGGCTGGCTTCCGAGGCCAACGAGGCCACAGCTCTAACGAACGTTCTGTCATCCTGAACGCGGCTGCAGCACAGGAAGCAGTCTCGGCGAGGATATGGGCACGCTAGTGTTGACGGCGTGCGCGGTAAAGTGCGCCCGCGGAAGCGTGGCCATGCGCTATCTATTCGCGCGAAAAAAGGCGCCTGCTCGTGCGAGAGCAGGCGCTATGGAGGTACTTCAACAACACTTAGAATGTCAGGCGCACACCTAGCTGAATCTCGCGCATGGGGCTAGCGCTGGTAATGGTGCCGGCCGAAGATGAACTGAGAGTCGCATTCGGAGCGCCGAGACTGACAAGATTGAAGGCATTCGATGCCTCGGCGCGGGCCTGAAGCTTCATCCCTTGCCAGATGGTAAAGTCGCGAAAGAGCGATGCGTCGACATCCCGGTACCCTGGGGCATAGTAATTGTTGCGCCTCAGTGCGCCGTCCGATCCGCCTGGGCCTACACCGGGGCAACCGGTCGGATCCGAAGTACTGTAGCCGCAGAAGACCGTGCCAGCCGGCTCGGCGACTGTCGTGCTGGCTGTCCAGAAGCTGGGAACGAAGTACTGCTTCACCAGATTCACGCGGCTGCCGCGGCTAAGAACTGGATTCGTGGCAAGTGGGTTGGCGCCGGCATTCAGCGTCGGCCGGTCGGTTGTGTTCCCATCCTGATTGTTGTCGGAACCCGTGGTGATATTGAACGGGGTCCCGCTATGAAGATTGATGACCGAGGAGATGTGCCAACCGTCCAGGACGCTTGCCACCGCACGGTTCGCACTGTGGAAGTAATTCGGCACCCAAACAATGGACATGCCAAAAACCTGACGCATATCGAAATCATCCGGACCTTTTTCGATCTTCAGGTCGTCGTGGTCCTCAACGGTTGAAGTGGAAGATGGTGTGCTTGAATTCAGTACACCGCTATCCAGGTTCTTGCTCCAGGTGTAAAATCCGTTGAAGCTGATACCTTTGGTGACTTGCTGCGAGAAGGTAATCTGCATCGCGTTGTAATTGGAGGTCTGACTGGAAGTTACCCCATATACGATGCCGAGTTCCTGCGTTGGAGTAACCACGCCGTTGACGATTGTAGTCGGAACCATATTGTAGTACGGGCGGCGCGTATTGGCATTGGCGGTTGTATTGGCTGAGGGAGTCGTCGTGTTGAAGACAGGGTAGTTCTCGTCAACCGACATCGGCAGATGGCGCGACAGCGATCCTACGTACGCCACGGAAACTGCGGCGGTCTTGGTCACCTGCTGTTGCACGGAGGCGGTCAACTGGTAAGTTTCCGGCCAAGCGAAGTTGGGTACGACGCCTTCGATGGTGCCGGCTGCGGGGATCGGATTTACCGCGCCGGAGGTGTAAGTGAACGGGAATGGCGAGTCTAACGTGCATCCGGTCGTGATTCCGCCGGCGCAGTATGGGTTGGTGAGCGAACCCTGCTTGGGGAATGTGTAGCGCAGAGAGAACGGATAGTAATTCGACGACGCATTCCACTCGTTGCCGGATACGCCACCCCAGAAGATGCCTCCCGATGCGCGGACCGATGTCTTCCCATTGCCGAATGGATCCCAAGCTAGGCCCACGCGCGGGGAGAAATGAGTATAAGAGTTGGCAATTGTGCCGCGAGTCACGCCTTTGTCGCCGGGGACCAGCTCTCCAGCGGGCATAAGCGGGTTGACCGTCGACTGCAGTCCGGGAACAAACGTTGACTCCTTGTTCTGCGGGTCGGTAGGCGCAGTTTGCAGATCCCAGCGCACACCGAGATTAATGGTCAGATTCGGGCGGATGCGCCAGTTGTCCTGAGCAAAGAGCGCGTAGAAGAACGAGTTGTCGATGGCGTCAACCGGCTGATCCTGAGTTTGCGTGCCGGGCAGGCCAAGAACGAAGTCCGACAATGCGTTGCCGCTTCGCGCGCTGGTGCTCGAGCTGAAGGTGAAAACGCCATAGTTATTCAGGTCGGTGACTTGCTGGTCTTTGTTGAGAGAGGCCTCTCCGCCTAATGTCAGCGAGTGGTTGCCTTTGTTCAGGATGAGCAGATTGCGCAATGCGTAAAAGTCTGTTCCCGCTTCCGGACCGTCGATCGCATTGCCCAGCGTGAAGTAGCCCGAGACCGCGAGTTGCGGAAGGCTGGCCGGACCCTGCACGGCAATGTTGGAGCCGAAGGCGGCCAGCGACTCTCGGCCAGACTTGCCCGCGTTCCAGGTATTCGCGCGTCCGCCCAGGAGCCGCGAAAAGTTGAAATAGGTTTGGTTGATGACGCTGTTGCTGAAGGTGACGGTGTCACTTAGGTTGGCAAGATTCTGTGTCCAGTTCTGATTCTGCGCGACCCAGGGAAGGCTGACGGTGCTTCCGGCGGGAATCTGCCGGGAGCCCGTGCTGTGGAAATACGAGCCTGTCAGCCGCTGCTTGGCGCTGAGTTGGTGTTCGACCTTGATCAGATATTCCCAAGTATCGTACGGCTGCGCCTCTTGTCCAGTGTAGGAAGGAAGGCCGGTGGAGGTTGTGGCGTTTTCAAATCCTTTTATGTACCCCAGAACGCTGGCTGCCGTCGGATCAAGTGTAGAAGTAATGATGTTGCTTGCATGGACACCGTCCGCTGTATACGGCTTACCGGTCGTCGGATTGCAAACGACAAAGGCGGTCGCGCTGCCGCCGCATTTTGCCGTGGCGAGAGCGCCTACGGGCAGAAATGCGCTGAAGTCACCGCCCGCTTGTCCGGCGTTGGTCGTCCCGCCGGTAAATGTCGGCAAGACGGCTCCCGAAAAGACGTGCGGCGAGATCTGCTTGATTTCGCCCCACTCGCCAAAGAAGAAGGTCTTGTCGCGGCGGATGGGTCCGCCAATGGTCGCGCCGAACATGTTGCGGTGCACGATAGGAGTGCTGGGGGTGGAAGTGCCATTCACGTTGGCCGGATTGCCCGCGTCGAAGTCCGTGTTGCGGTTGAACTCATACGTAGAACCGTGAAACTTGTTGGTGCCGGATTTTGTCAGCGCGGTAACCACGCCGCTCGACATTCTTCCATACGAGGCATCGTAGTTGCTGGCTTGCACGTTGAATTCCGCGATGGCCTCGGGGCTGGGCATGTCGTTGCCCGTCATGCGCAATGCTGTCATGTTCAGGCCGCCGTCGAGGTAATAGCTCACCGTGCCGGTGTTATCTCCGGTGGTGCCGCCATTCATCTGCAGCACCTGCTGGTTGAAGCCCAGGGTATTGCCTCCGACCTGATTGCTCTGTACGCCGGGAATCAGGGTGAGAAGGTTATAGATGTTCCGGTCCAGGATCGGCAGGTTGTCCACCTCCCTCGACTCTATCGTCCGCTCGACGGTTGCGGTTTCGAGGTCGAGTTGCGGCGCTTCCGCCGTGACAATGATGGATTCGTCGGCTGTGCCAGTGGTCAATTGAACGTCGAGGCTCTGCGTCTGGTTGACGGTGAGTGGAACCGCAGGCCGCATATACTTTCTGAAGCCTTTAGCCGTCACTGCCACCGAATAGGTGCCCACCGGGACCAGATCGAAGCGGTATTCACCGGCATCGTTGGTCATCCCAGTGCTGGAGATATTCGTCTCGACATTGGTGATCGTAACTGTGGCGTGCACAACCAGCGCGCCGGTTGTGTCAGTCACGTTGCCGATCAGGGTGGCGGTTGTCCTCTGCGCCATCATCCTGCCCGGCAACAAACATACCGCCAGCAGCAGGGCGAACAGCGCCCAGCATGTGCATCGTGCGACATTCATGGATTGGCTCTCCTCGATTTTAGTCTTGCCGAGCGTATCGCTCTTTTGTTCTGAGTGTGTGGTTTCAGATGGTGTGTGCAGCGTCATGGCCATACTCCTTAGTGTTTTGGGCTATGCATTCGTTCTCATAACGAGTACGGACGCGCGCCGGCGGTTACAGATTGAGCTTTGCAGCAGGAAGCCCATCGATTGCGGCCTCGATTCTGCAAGTTCCGTTGTGAAGCAGTGAGATTTCCGCGCGCCCATTCGCCAGTTGCAATTGGCGTGAGGCGCGCGTGGTCCCGAGATTGTCAATGAGGCTTCCCTCGCCAGTGAGCGAGAATCGAACTAACCTGGCGGCGTCGAGGCAAAGCACTCCCTTCGCGTCAAAGATTTTTGCTTCGACAGTAATCAGCTTGTCTTTGCGAGCTGTTTCAGAGAGCCGGAGTTCGACGGGATCTCCCCAGGGCTCAGTTTGATAAGTGAGAGCTAACTCGTCGGTAAGAGTTACTCCCTGCTTGACCGCGATGGCGCGCAGGTGGTTTAGTCCGTCGGCAAATGCAACCTTCCATCGCAGCCCCGCTGCGGGAAAGTTCTGGCTGTCGCGACGCATGGCTCCCTGGGAGACGCCATTCAGAAAGAGTTCGGCTTGATTGCAGTTGGAATACACATGCACATCGCGTTCTTCGCCCGCCTTGCCCCAGCGGACAAGCCAGCTATGGCCGTAGATGTGGACCATCGGCTTTTCGGCCCAGTAGGACTGAAAGACGTAGAAGGATTCCTTCCTGGTCAGATCGCGCTCAGCGACGCCCTTCTGATTGATTAGCGGAATGGGATTGTCGCCGCGCAAGGGAGAAGCAAAGTCCTTGAAGATCCACTGAGCCGACCCAGTGAGCCAATCTAGCTTCTCCTGGGTTTTGAGATGCCAATCGAAGAGATTGCAGGCGTAGGTCTCTGACCAGTCGCCATCTTTTGAGACGCGAACCTTGCCACCGCTCATGCGGTAATCCAGGCCGCGCTCTTCGGTTCCAGCACCGGTGGCAACTTTGCGCAGCACAGCCTCAGGGTCTTCCGAGTGGCGTCCGGCATGGCTGTCAGCGCCCCATTCGATATGGATGAACCGCTTGACGCGTCCGCGCCAGGCAGCCAGGCTCTGCTCGTACTCGTGGTAGTTGCCTCCGTACCAACCTGCCCAAATCGAAGGCGCGTAGACATCGGGAATATCAGACGCAAAGTCGCAGCGGCGAAACGCTGTCAGCCGGGAACTGTCGAACCGATGCGCAAGATCGCGCATCTCAGTCATGAAAGCGCGTATTTCCTTTTGATCGAGGGTCGGATACTCATCGGGCCAATCGTCCTCATTGCCCAGGCCCCAAAGAATGACCGAGGGGTGGTTGTAATGCTGATCGATCATGTGGGCAAGCATGGCTTTCGCGTTCTGCTTCAGTGCCTCGTCGCCGACGCCGGCGCGGCACCATGGCGCCTCTTCCCAAACCATCAGGCCCAACTCGTCGCACAGGTCGAGCACCAGCCTATCCTGTTGGTAGTGCGCGAGCCGGATGAAGTTTGCGCCCATCTCGCGGATCATCCGCATCTCTTCGCGCACCAGGTCGTCGCTCATCGCGGCAGCCACGCCTGCGTGGTCCGCGTGACGATGCGTTCCGCGCAACAGTACACGCTTGCCGTTCAACTGAAACGGCCCGTGCTCGAGGAATTCGATCTGGCGTATGCCAAAGCGCTCGTCCAGATGCGTCTGTCCGGCGGGACTGGAGAGCGTAACCCGGCAGCGATAGAGGCGAGGGGATTCCGGCGACCAGAGTTGCGGCGATGGGATGCGAAATTCGGCAAGTTGCGCAAAATCGTTCCAGGCGGCGATTGTCCTGGACGACCGATGAACGGAGTGGTCCAGCGCATCCCAGACCTCAATTGAAATCTCGCAGAGCGCGCTTTGGCCGGATGGATTGTAGAGCCTGGACTGAACCGTCACCCGCGCCGATCCGTCCGTCGCAATAGTAGGCAGGATGTGAACCGCATCCAGCGCCACAGCGGGAAGATAGACCAGGTTTACATGCCGGTAGAGGCCCCCATAGAGGCAAAAGTCGCTGAGTTCGGACGGAATCCGTTCATGATCTGGAGTGTTGTCGCAGCAGACCGCGATCGGCATGCCATCTTTTGTCTCTGCTGGCGAAAGTCGCTTGACCGCTTCGGTGATGTCGAAAGCAAACTCGTCATAACCGCCAACGTGCGTTGCGATAAGCGTCGAGCCGACCCACAGCGCGGTCGTCTGCCCCGCGCCCTGAAAGTGCAGTATCGTCCGTCCATCGGCAAAGGGATTCGTCAGGAGCAGCCGCGTGCGGTACCACCCCTGGCCGCGGAAGTAGGGCTGGGCAGGATCGCACTCGTTGAGCGCGTTAAAACAGTGAGGCAGCTCCACCGCCTCCCATGGGCCACTCTGCGCGGAACCCCAAACTCCCTTGGCGCTGATGGCGCCGCGATGAAACTGCCAACCTGCGTCCAGCCGGCTAGAGTGGAGAACCGTCCCATCCAATGGAGAGATCGATTTCATGGCGATGGCGCGAAGCGGAGCAGAGAGCAGGCTCCCTGCGGTTGAGAGAGACGCGGTCAGCATGAATTGCCGTCGCGACAAGTGAAGCAAGGGGGCCTCTTTCCGAAAAGCGAAGTTTTGCCGCCGCCCCAGGATGCCGTTGTTAATTCAGCTCCCGGTTGATTCTTCCAGCCGCTGCAATGCCGGCAGTTTTCACTGCGCGGCATAGAACCTTTCACCAAACTGGCCGATACTCCGCTTCGATGTATGCCTCTGGCAAGTGACTAACCGTTTGGCTCAGGTGGGGGTGGGAACTCGCGCGGACTGAGCGTGTTAACGTTATTCTTTTTAGTTGTGACAAACATGCTTGCACGCCTCAAGAGCGGCGAGTATCATCCAAAGAATCAAATGAATAGCAGCGGCGAATCTCGGGAAGTCTGGCATCCGCGGAACCGGCAAGACTGCGATGCGATACTGCGCGAGTTGCACGAGGTTCTGGCCAGCCCCCATTTCTGCAACAGCAAACGCTACCCTGCGCTGCTGCAATACATTGTGGAGAACACACTTGCCGGCAAGTCCGAACTGTTGAAAGAACGGACCATCGGAGTGGAAGTCTTCGATCGGCCTCCTACTTACGACACCAGCGCAGATACGGTTGTGCGATACACCGCTGGTGAGGTACGCAAGCGGCTCCTGCTCTACTATTCCGATTTCGGCCGGAATTCGAGCATCCGGATCTCGCTGCCGGCGGGCTCTTATATT
>Ga0224557_1003912_pt1 | contig 11236 bp, 7 predicted proteins | sample 714S31014metaG_FD_180677 | JGI IMG/M metagenome (GOLD analysis project Ga0224557, IMG submission 180677) | Peat soil microbial communities from Stordalen Mire, Sweden - 717 S3 10-14 | ecosystem: Environmental > Terrestrial > Soil > Wetlands > Peat | place: Sweden: Norrbotten County, Stordalen... | reverse complement strand
GTCCAGCAATGCCAACGCGCGTCTCCGCCGGTCCTCCAGAAGACCGGCGCTTCCCTTCAGCCGGGGCATAGGTATTCTGAACCTCAATACCCATTATTGCATTATTTATGCAGGAGTCAATAGGTGTTCTCTTTGCATCCTTTTGGGGTCTTCCACCAATCCCAGGGCAGACGCCCAATGGGAACGGTCTGACCAGCCACAAGCCAGAAGAACAGGCTGATAGCGGCGAGAGACCATCCAAGCCAACGGCGCTTCTCGAAAAGAATTGTGATAGCGAAACATTCAAGAATGATGCCGATTGCAAAGCAGCTGAGAACAAGAATCGCACCGTATCGGTCAGCATAATACCACCCGCAAACATCTCTATTGAGAGGAACGCTGACAGGGATTTCTTTGACTGGATCGCTTTCGGATCGGGGATGCTTCTCGCCATAGCTGGCGGATGTGGAATCCTGATTGCTCTTCGGGGCGTCAAAGCCACAGAGAAGGCTGCCGATGCAGCGCTGGCAAGCGCTAACGCTGCGAATGCCCAAATCAAGGCGATGAAGGATAAGGAACGCGCTCGAATTACGGTCGCATTTCCTATCGACTCTTTGACCTTGGACGACGGCCCTGAGTGGACTCAGGCGATGAATGCTGTCTACGCTGGAACTCGGATAGCGGTCGCCAATTTGGGAGAGACGAGTGCTTTCAATGTGGCCGCAAAGGTAGAGATTATTGGGACATTCGACGATGGAACTCCCAGCTTTAGTGAGGTTTCCCTTTTTACTGTTCCGGGAGTTTTGAAAGCCAATATGGAGCCATTCGCCGAGGATGTGATTACCCTTCTCAAGGGCATCAACCACGCTGCCGCCGTCAAGGGTAAGTCCGAGATTCTCCATCTCGTTGGAACGATCACCTACGATGACGTTTTTGACGACCCTCACGAGACGCAGTTCCGGTACCTCTGGGAAGTAGGCGGTGTAAACATTGAGGGGAAGAACTTCGATTTTACTAGGTGGCAAAGAACAGCCGAAGGCAACCGATCCACCTAGCAAAATTAGCCCCAAGAACAAAGTTAGGGCACTCCCTGCGCCTACGTATTGGCGGAGAAACGAATGGTGCGCCCGGAGAGATTCGAACTCCCGACCTAACGCTCCGGAGGCGTTCGCTCTATCCAGCTGAGCTACGGGCGCGCTCTTCCAGAATACCGCATTTTGCGTCCTCCAATGCGCCGGCTGCCGGCCCGCCGACTCGCTAACTCGCTGACTCGCTGACTTGCTGGGCCGCCAACTTGCCAACTCGCCAACCCGCGAACTCGCCGACTCGCCAACTCGCCGTCTTTTCAGTCCCCAACTTTTTTCTCCCCATTTTGCCGATAATTTCCCCCTCCCGGCGCATACTGTTCTTAAAATGATCTACTGCCCCAAACCGGCCCCGCCGTCCCTCACTCTTTCCCTCCCTCACCGTATCTCCGTCTCCGCCACTCTTTCCGTCCCTCACCGTTTCTCTGTCCACGAATCGCGAACCACTCGGCCTTTCGCGGAGAGCATTTGTCTTCAGCGATTTCGAAAACCTCAGGCACGGGTTCGGCACATACCATACCCCGGTACTGTATTAGCACGTTGTACCCCCCTCCCCCTATTGCAAGAAGCCAGGAACCGGAAGCTGGCCGCATAACAGCCACCCCCTCCCCCCTGCCCTCTCGGTCCCGAGCTTTCCTGATCCCTGACCCCCGACCCCTGGCGGCTCCGCCACCCCCTACAAAAAACGCAGAAAACGGGCTGTGAAACTGTGTGGCTAGGAACCAGTCCAGAATCATTAACTTACAAGCACAACCGCGCATCGACACAGAAACTGTGAAACTGTGGAGCACTACCGTCCGGCCTTTCGCGGAGAGCTTCCGTCTTCAGCCGAAAGCTGAGAGCCGAAAGCTGATCACTGACCACTGATCACTGACCACTGATCACTGACCACTGATCACTGACCACTGATCACTGACCACTGATCACTGACCACTAATCACTGTTCTGTGCTCGTCAACCTTGCATTCCGCTCTCGGTCGTCCTCTAATCCGTAGCAGTGAATCCCGCGAATCAAACCGCCCCGCGCGCCGCGCTTGCCCTCTGCGGCTTCACCGCCGTCACCGGCCAGATCGTCCTCATGCGCGAGCTCATTCAGGTCTTCAACGGCAACGAGATCGCGCTCGGCATTCTGCTCGCGACCTGGCTCTTCTGGACCGCTGTCGGCAGCGCACTCGCCAGCGTCCTCACTCGCTCGCCAAACTCGCAACCCTGCCGCGCGCGTTGGTTCGTCGCCGCGCTCGAAATCGCGCTGGCCGCAGGTCTTCCCGCAACCCTCTGGGCGTTGCGTTCATCCAAGGCCTTCTTCCAAACCGTTCCCGGCGAGCTCGTCGGTCCCGCGCCGATGCTGCTTACCTCGCTCGTCTGCCTGAGCGTCTTTTGCGTGGCTTCGGGAGCGCTCTTCGTCGCCGCCGCGCGCCTGATTGCGCAGGAAGGCAATCTTTCTGCGCGCGCCGCCGCCAGCGCGGCCTATCTCGTCGAAGCCGCGGGCGCCGCGCTCGGCGGAGTCCTTTCAAGCGTTGTCTTCGTCCGCGTTCTCGATGCGTTTCAGATCGCGGCCATCGTGGGCCTGCTCAATCTCTCCGTGGCTGCGGCGCTTCTTTTCCGCATGAAGCGCGCGCATGTTGCGCTCCTCGCCGTTGCGGCGGCGCTGGCCGCGGTTCCTTTGCTCGTCTGGATCGCGCCACGCTGCGATGCCGCCGCGCGCGCGCGTCTCTGGCGCGGCTTCCACGTGGTCGCCGAGCGCGACTCCATCTATGGCAATCTGACCGTGACCGAAACCGGCGCGATCGATACCGGCACGATCCGAAGTCTTTACGAAAACGGCTCCATCCTCGCCAACGCGCCCGATCCCGCCGCAGCCGAGGAAGCCGTCGACTATGCGCTTCTCGAGCACGCCGCTCCGCGCCGCGTCCTCCTCATCGGCGGTGGCGTCAACGGCAGCGTGGCCGAGGCGCTCAAGCATCCCACCGTCGCGAGCCTCGATTACGTAGAGCTCGATCCTGCGCTGATCGCCATGGCGCAGCAATACTTTCCCGCGCAAACCGCGGCTTTCCGCCCCGGCTCCCGCGCAACTGACTCGCGCGTGCATCTGCATTTTCTCGATGGCCGGCGATTCCTCGCTGAAACCAAAGAAAAATTCGACGTCATCATCGTCGATGTGCCCGATCCCCAGACCGCGCAGTTGAACCGCTTCTATACGGTCGAGTTCTTCCGCATGGCGCGCGCGCACCTCGCGCCCAACGGACTGTTTGCCGTGGAACTGCGCTCGTCTGAAGAAACCATCAGCCCCGATCTCGCCGAGTTTTTGCGCTCCATCCGCCGCACGCTCGGCGCGGTCTTCCCCTATCAAACGGCAATCCCCGGCGAAACCATTCACTTCTTCGGCGCCGCGGAGCCCGGCGTCCTCACCAGCGACCCGCAGCTCCTGGTCGCGCGCCTGCGCGAGCGTCATCTCAACACGCAATACGTGCGCGAGTACTTCATTCCCTATCGCATGATGCCGGACCGCATGGAGCAGGTGGAAACCGATCTCGCGCCGCTGGCATCGACGCCCGTGAATCGCGACTTCGCGCCCGTCGCCTACGCCTTCGACGTCGTTCTGTGGAGCGCGCAGTTCCGCTCGAGCTACACCGTTTGGTTCCGCGCCGCCGAGCACATAGAGTTCAGTAAAGTTGCCGGCGCGCTGGCAATCGCCCTGCTCATCGGCGTCGCATTCGTCGCGCTTCTCCCCGGCCGCGAGCGCCGCGAGCGCGCCGCCGCCGGCGTCTCGGTCGCGGCCACGGGATTCACGCTCATGGCGTTGCAGATTTTTCTGCTGCTCGGCTTTCAGGCCGTCTACGGCTACGTGTACACCGAGCTCGCCATCCTCATCGGCCTCTTCATGGCGGGCATTACACTGGGCAGTTGGCTGGGAACGCGCGACATCAGCGCGGTCAGTTCTCCCGATAGTAGCGCCGGTCTCCAGACCGGCTGTCGTGCGGGCATCCATGCCCGCACCGGGCAGGCGGTTCCCGGCACCCGCATCGAGGGCCGAGAACATTCCGTATCAGGGCACGGAGCCGCAGACCGCGAAGAGAATCATTCGCGGGGAAGTTTCGTGAAAGGGCACGACTTTAGTCGTGCCGAAAAAGCCGCAAAAAGTGTGTGGGCTTTAGCCCCTGCACACAAACTCAACCTCGCAACAATTCAACTTCTCCTCGCTCTCTCCGCTCCCGCGCTGCTCCTCGCCGTCACCACAATCAGCGACTTCTCGTCGCGCAAAGCCACCTGGCTTGCAGCGCAGATCGTCTTCCCCGCGCTTGCTGCCCTCGCCGGCATGTTGGGCGGCTTCCAATTCGTTACTGCGGCAGGGATCTTTCTGCGCGGCCGCGGCGAAGGCGCGGGCCTCGGTCTGCTCTACGCCATCGATTTGCTGGGCGGATGCGTGGGCGCGCTCGCCCTGAGCACATTTCTGATTCCCGTCTTCGGCTTCTGGCGCACGGCCTGGCTCGTCGCCGCGATCAACGCGGCAGCGCTGCTGCTAGTGTTGCGGGCGAGCGCGAATCATTCGAGAGTCGTGCGAGAAAATTGAGAGCGATCAGCGGATCGAAGACGTGTCATCGCCGTTCTCAAAGAACGGCCTGACAATTTCCTTTAGTCCGTCAAGCTTTTGACGGAGCCTCTCGGCCCACTCGGGAGTTGCAGGCACATTTACAGGAGGGACGCCCTGCTCGGCCGTGCCGGTTTTCCCTTGGCGAGCTAGTTCGATCCACTTGCTCATCCCTTCGATATAAGTGTCAAGGGCCTCGGATGGAGAGCGGCAGTCGCTGAGCGGAAGATAAGCAGAAGGGATGTCGCCCACCATGATCCAGATCCAGGGATCGACCTCGGGACGACTGGGGCGAATGTGAAAGAAGAAGACGGCAAAGATGCCTCCCAACCCACCGGCAAAATAGGACTCAAGAACTCCTTCGCACCATGAGAATGACGAAATATATTGCGTGGCTCTTCCTGACATCTTCTGCAGAAGCTTGAGGTCTACCTCATCGTCGCTCGCGATCTCAGCGGCCGGCGTGAGGCCAGAAGCGATCAACTTTCCGTGAGACTCATTCTCCGAGTTCGCGCCCCTGGGGATCACTACAGATATTCAAATCGATAGACTTGGATTCCGCAAGGCCGAGAATCACTTCTTCTCGTTAAACACGACCGCCGTAAAGCTGAAGATGTCCGTGTTCTCGTCCTTCCAGCAGTTCACGTTCATGCCGGCCTTGTGGCAGGTCTGCTCGAGAAACGTCTCGCGGTCCCATTTCTGTTCCACGGGAACCTGCGGCAGCAGCAAGCCCTCAAATTCGCCGTTCCTCATAATGAGCCCGTCGCGGCCCACCTTGATCTGCTCCACGTCGGTCACGCGCCGCAGCGGCGAAAGCACAGAGATCTCGTAGGCCAGTTTGGGCAGTTCCTCGGCTGTCACCGGCCTAAAGCGCGGGTCGCGCAGCGCCGCCATCGTTGCCGTGTCGCGCACTGTCATGTAGAGCGGCTTGGCCGGTGAGGTGTAGCCGATGCAGCCGCGCAGGGCTCCGCCTTCGGTGAGCGTAGTAAAAGCGCCGTACTCGCGATTGAGCGTCTCGCTCTCGGGCGCCGTGGGCGCATACGGCTCCTTGCTCTGGATCATGTACTCGACCGACTTGCGCGCCACCGCCAGCAGCTCGGCCTTCTCCTGGTCGGTCAGCGAGAACGGCGTCACCGCGCCGGCCGCGTGCGTGGACTTGATGAAAAGATCGGCGCTGTATCCCACCACGCGCGACTTGTCGCCGGTAATGTCGCCCGAGTTCGCGTACTTGAGCACCTCCGCCTGGTTCGCGCCCATGCGCTCGGCGTAGATCATGGCCGCCACAATGGGCGCGCCGCCGCACGCCTCCCAGATTCCCGGCTGGCCCTGGCCGCGATACTGGAAGTTGCGCGACATGCTGTAGTAGTCGTAGGCCTCGAGCGCATGAAGCGTCTTGTGATCGATCGTCTCCGCATCGGCGTAGGGATGGAAGTGCGAGAGATCGGAGCTGGCCACGACCAGCGTGTCGTGATCGTCGCGCAGCATCTTCGCCAGAGCCACGCCCAGCGCGCGGCTGCTCTCGTAGCTCGTATCGCCCATTACGATCGGCACCAGCTCGAAGTTGCCCAGGATCTTTTGCAGCCATGGCAGTTGCACCTCAACCGAATGCTCGGGTGCATCGGCGGTAGCCTGGTGGCCTTTGTCGGAGAGCTGGATCGTCGCGTCCATCTTCGCCAGCCGCCGCGCGAACTCCTTGTCCACGGGAACCTGGCCGAGCGGCGTTGTATATGCGTCTCCGTCGTAGACCGACGTGAAGTCGAAGCCCACGTAGTGCGTGGGCGCGATCAACACCACGCGCGTGTACTTGCGTCCCCTGTTCATCTGCTCCTTGATCGCGGCGTAGGTCCACGCGGCCACGGGTCCGGAGTATGGATAACCCGCATGAGGAGCCACCGCGGCCAGAATCGTGCCATCTGTCGGCGGCGGCGTGGCCTTGGCCAGCATCTCGTCGATCATCTTCGAAAGCGCCTGCGGATCGGCGGGATAGAACGCGCCGGCCACTGCCGCCGGCCTCACCTTCGGCTCACCTGCGCCCTCGGCCGCGCGCACGTGCTGAATGGGCACGGTGACTGCGAGTGCAATGCATTGCGTCATCAACCAGGCCATGGTCGTACTCCTTCGAAGCTTCATGAATGGGGACCTCCTCTGCGCCATCAAACGTGCCAGATTCCGGGGATCGAGTGCCCGCAGTACGGGCACGTCGAGTCTTTGCGAATCGACATTTGACTGGCGGTAAATCCCACGCGCTCCACTAACATTTTGCGGCACTGCGGGCAATAGGTGTTTTGCGCGGGATGGCCGGGCACATTGCCGATGTAGACATAATGCAGGCCCTCGGCATCGGCAATCGCCTTGGCACGCTCCAGCGTCGCCACCGGCGTAATGGGCAGGTTCTTGAGCAGATACTCGGGATGAAACTGCGTGAAATGCAGCGGCACGTCGGGGCCGAGGTTCGCTTTGATCCACTGCGCGAGGCCGCGGAACTCTGCGTCATCGTCGTTGAGCGTGGGCAAAACCAGGTAGACAATCTCGGTCCATTTGCCCATTTTGCGCAGCGTGACGAGCGAATCCAGCACCGGCTTCAACTGTCCGGTGACCACCTTCGCGTAGTAGGACTCGGTGAAAGCCTTCAGGTCGATCTTCACCGCATCCATCTTTCCGTAGGCCTGCTCCAGCGAGTCGTGCTGCATGTAGCCGTTCGACACCACGATGCTGCGCACGCCTGCCTCGTGCGCGGCGTCGGCAGTGTCCATCAGGTATTCGGCAAACACCACCGGCTCGCTGTAGGTGTAGGCGATGCTGGGGCAGTTGTACTGGCGCGCCACGCCGGCTGCCTGGTGGGGCGAGAGGTATTGCGCCGGAACCTCCTCGGGCCGCGACTGCGAGATGTCCCAGTTCTGGCAGAACTTGCAGTTCACGTTGCACCCGGCGGTGGCAATCGAGAAAGCGGTTGTGCCGGGCAAATAGTGGAAGAGCGGCTTCTTCTCGATGGGATCGATGTGCGCCGCGCACACGCGCGAATGCACGAGCGTGTAGTAGACGCCGCCGCGATTCTCGCGCACGCCGCAGTAGCCGCGCTCCTTGTCGCCCACCACGCACTCGCGCGGGCACAGTTTGCACTTGATCTTGCGGTACTCCAGCTTCTGGTAGAACTTCGCCTCGAAGGTGAATTGCGCGTCGCTCTGTGCCTGCCCGCCCGATGCCGTGGGGACGGACGCGGCGGACGCGGTCAGTTCTCCCGCTCCCAACGCCGCTCCCGAGGCCAGCGCGCACTTCAGAAACGAGCGGCGGTCGAGAGGAACCCGCGCCACGTTTTCCGCTGAAACCAATCCGCAGTTCATGATGTACCTCCCGGCATTACGCCTGGACCTCGACAACCGCGATGCGCGCGGGATCGCAATGGCCCAGGCGATGTTCGCTGTCGGCTGCCGTCGCAATGTAGCGCGGCGCGCGTTGTTCGGCTTCGAGCGTTTTCAAGCCCATCTCCGCGCGCTTGCGCTCGATCGTCTGCCAGCCCGTGAAGTCGAGCGCCACCGCGTCCTCGGCGACCAGCAGCGCATTGCACTTCCAACTGTGTTCCGGCTTGAATCCCGGCCCGCCCTCGTACATCGCGGTCGTCGCGTCGCAAATTACGAGCTTCATGCGCGAGCGAATCTCGGGCAGCATGTTCAGGTCGGCCACGTACGGATCGCAACCGTTGGGGTGGTACTTGTTGGGGTTGTGGATCGCGCCGTACATGTTCTTGAGCGCGATCGTGACTCCCGCGCCGTCGTGGTCCTTGAGCACCGGCATATTGATGAGCACGTTCGATGCGCGCGTGAGGATCTTCGACAGCCGGCTGCCCACACTGCCCCACGCGGAGAGATCGTCCTCATAACCGGCACGATCGGTCCCGTAGCATTGCACGCGGTCGCCGCCCGTCGCGATGCGGAAACCGGCGCGCTCCATCTCTTCCGTGTCCCGGTCCCACACCGTGATGTTGCGCGCGGCAACCCCCGCCTGCTGCAAGCGCTCGCACACCGCGGCGACGAGATCGATATTCGTCGCAATGCCGCGCCCGCCGAGCGTGTTCACCTTCAGGCTCACGGTGTCGCCGGGCCCGGCAATGCGGCGCCACGCAGCGATCGTGTTTTTGTCCGCGGCCGTAAAGTTGAAGAGAGATTGCATGGCGCGGTCGAGAAGCGCCTCAAGTCGCCGCGAATCTATGCGGCCGGATTCGGCCGTCGAACCCGAGCCACTTAGCAGCGGATCGCGAGCCACGACTACGCGGGACTTAGCCGCGGGCGCCTGCCCCTCGCCCGTCGCGCGCAAACCCGATGCGCCCAATGCCACGGCGCCCGCAAGGGAACGCGCGAGAAAGTTCCGACGGTTCGGACTGCGCAGATCCGTCATTAGCAAGCTCCGGCGCGTCACAACCAGCCGCAAGTGCATCGCCGGGGAGCGGCTCTGATTGTCGAAGTCAAGTGGATCAAACCACCAAACTTAGCTCCGAAGCGGATCCGCGGCGGTCATGCACACACCGCCATTCCTCATGGCTACAGCAACCAGGCGGCGTTTGCAGTGATGCAAAACACCTGGGCCGCCCGCAGCGAACAGCGGCTAGAGCATTTTCACTGATGGTGTAAGGAAACTCCGTGCCCCATCCTTTTCACGTTCTTTGTGAAAAGGGTGGGAAACCACGAAACCCACGCTATAGAAATGGTGAAAATGCGCTAAACGCAACAAGCCCTGCCTTTCGGCAGGGCTTGTTGCTGGATGAATGCCGGCCATCGCCGGAGTTTTGACAGATGCCCCGTCAAGCACCTCGGGCGATGTGCCGCTGGAAGCCGGTGCCCAATCAGCACTTGGTTCCGAAGTCCTTCTCGAACGCTTCTGTCAGGCGCGTACCCCAGTCGTTCTTCGGCTTGAGACGCCCGCCAAAGAAGCGCAGGATGGGCGGCTCGTCGTAGAATTCCAGGCCGCCGATCAGATCGCGATGCTTCATGAGCCATTGCAGGCGGTCGGTGGCGTAAATGAAGTGCGACATGGTGAAGACCCGGCGCGGCACGGCCAAACGCAGCAGCTCGATATCGGAGGGCACATCGTTGCCCGCTTCGTCGCGATCCATCGAGATGGTTCCGCGCTCCATGCCGCGGATTCCGGAGACGATGAAAGCCGCCGCGGCCAGCGCTCCGGCAGGGTACTCAGTCTGCGGAACCTGCGGGATAAAGCGCATGGCGTCCAGATGGCAGGCCAGACCGCCCGGAGGCGTCACCACGGGAACTCCGGCATCGATCAGCCGGCCGCAAAACCACTTGATGGCGTCGGCCGACGAACTCGCAATCTCCAGTTCGGTCATCTCGCGGATGCCGACAGCCATGGCTTCAATTTCCTTTGAAGACATGCCGCCGTAGGTGTAAAAGCCCTCGTAAACCGGCAGCCAGGGGCGAATGGCCTCGTGGAGATCCTTGCGGTTGGTGGCGATCAGGCCGCCACGCACCATGCAACTCTTGCGGCCGGAGAGATAACAGATGTCGGCCACGTCCATCATCTCGCGGACGATCTTGGCGATGGAAACATTCTCGTAACCGGGCTCGCGCTGGCGGATGAAATAGGCGTTCTCGGAGATCAGGCTGGCATCGAGCACCAGCGGGATGTTCAGCGGCGCAAGGAGAGCCTTCACTTCGCGCAGGTTGGCAAGCGAAAAGGGCTGGCCGCCGATCAGGTTGGTCGTGGCTTCCATGCGCACAAAAGGAATCTTCGCGGCGCCGTGCTCTTCAATGGCGCTCTTCAGCCGGCCCATATCCATGTTGCCCTTGAAGGGGTCGCTGCTCTGGGTGTTCAGAGCCTCCGGGCCAAAGAGCTCCAGCACCGTGGCGCCCATCAGATTGAAATGGGCTTTAGTGGTGGTGAAGTGGTAGTTCATCGGGATGAAGGTCCCGGGCTTGATGAAGGTCTTGGCGAGGAGATGCTCGGCCGCGCGCCCCTGGTGACAAGGCAGCAGGTACTCGTAGCCCAGATACTCCTTGACCGCGTCGGCCAGCTTGTAGAAGCTCTCCGAGCCCGCGTAAGCATCGTCGGCCACCAGCATGGCCGCCTGCTGGTTATCGCTCATGGCATTGGTGCCGCTGTCGGTCAGCATGTCCAGGAAAATGTCGCGTGTACGCAGAAGAAACGTGTTGTAGCCGGCTTCTTCAATGGCGCGAAGCCGCTCGCGCGCCGGCACTAGCCGGACCTTTTGCACAATGCGGATCTTGTGCATCTCGATAGGAATCTCAGAACCGTTGGACAGACGAATACTCATGTGCTTTCGCACCACCTTTAAGATGTTTGAGGAAGACCGAGCAATGATGACATGAGAGGAGCCGCATTGTAAATGGGCAGCTCAAGAATGCCGCGGATACTGGCTGGAGAGAGTTGGAGGTTCAAAGGGCGTTTGGCGGGCTCCGCCGGCTGGAACTCCAGGCCAGGCCCTGCATCGGGATAGGGGGAGGCCTGACGGCCTCTCCCCTCCCACACCACCGGACATGCGGGTCCGCATCCGGCGGTTCGAGAAGTTGAGGTTAACCCTGTGCTCCTTGTGTGAGGGCGCGGGTGTCGGTCT
>Ga0224557_1003911_pt1 | contig 11241 bp, 14 predicted proteins | sample 714S31014metaG_FD_180677 | JGI IMG/M metagenome (GOLD analysis project Ga0224557, IMG submission 180677) | Peat soil microbial communities from Stordalen Mire, Sweden - 717 S3 10-14 | ecosystem: Environmental > Terrestrial > Soil > Wetlands > Peat | place: Sweden: Norrbotten County, Stordalen... | reverse complement strand
CGATCCACGCTCGATGAGCGCCAGATCGTCAGCCGCCAGTCGGACAAGGTGGTCCTGAATGAGACCATCACAGTGGTACCGAATCACACCATCATTCCCACCTCGTGTCCATGAAGGCGGGGCTATGCATGTTCACCAGCGCGCAGGCGATGGGCTCGCGGAGGAAGTCGTGAAGCTCGACTCGGATCGCCACGTCGCCCAGGCGCGCCGAGCGCACAGCGGGGGTGATCACCGTTTCTTCCCGTCCTGCGCGCCGGCAGAGCCTCCACCCGCGCAGCTGAACGGGTATCCGTCTGCTGTCGCACCATCTCGCGGACGTCGGCATGTCGCCGCGTAGGCAAGCCCGTGAGACCAGATCTCTGAGGCCGTGACGAGGGGTAAGGACCTTTCTTTGGTCGGGGCATCGGGGGAGGTCGGAGCCGCGACGAAGCTGATGTCGGTGCTCCGTGCCTAACGAGACGACCACCGATCACACGTACACGCCACACCTCGTCGGCACGGCCGAGACGGGTGCAACGACGGCATAGAATGATGACAGCCGGATAATGGATACAATATCTGCAACGTATCGTGTATCTGACTTTGACTACCTAAGCTGCGCTTAGGATACGATATCCGATGATGAGACAAACGAGGAGGACGGCGCATGGTGGGCCGGCCTGGCGTTGCAGACGCGGACCATCCGGGCTCTACTCGACACAATCGAGGCGGCGGAACGGGTGCACGTCGAGCTCCACGCTGGCTGAATGCCGGGTATCCCCGGCTGCCGCAGCGGCGTCACGCGTTGGGCGTCCTCGACGCCCTCACCATGATCGGTAGTGATGAGCCCCGAGGCCCTTGCGGTAGGGAAGTGCCGCGCTCGCCAAGCCCGTCCGAGCAGCTCGAGAGGCTAATGGAGCGGTGGGCGGCGACGACGACGACGGCCGCGGACCGGCCGCGCTGCCCGACGGTCAACCGCGCAGCTTCCTCGCCGACGGCGACGAGATGATCTTCACTAGTCTCTGCACGCTTGGGGGATCATCCCTATCGAGTTTTCGCGACCGCACCGGAGCAGTTGTTAAAAGGAGGCCTGATGCGAATCGTCGACCTGTCGGTCCCGCTCGCCAACGACGTGCCGGCCGATCCGCCGTTCCAGAAGGTCGAGATCGACTACGTCGCACACGACCAGGGCGCACTCGAGATCGCCGCTGCCTTTCCGGGCCTGCAGCGCGCAGACCTGCCCGACGGTCAGGGTTGGGCAGTCGAGCGCGTGCGGATCACCACTCACAACGGCACCCACATGGACGCCCCGTGGCACTACCACCCGACGACCGACGGCGGCGCGACCCGGGCTCCCACGATCGATGAGATCCCGCTGGACTGGTGTATCCGCCCCGGCGTCAAGCTCGACTTCCGCGAGCTGGAAGACGGGCACCTCGTTACCCCAGCCCAGATCGACACGGAGCTGGCCCGGATCGGTCACGCGCTGCGGCCAATGGACATCGTCGTTTGTAATACGCGCGCGGGTGCGCTGTACGGGACTGATCAGTACATCCACGCTGGCTGCGGGTTCGGCCGCGAGGCGACCCTGCACCTGGTGCGCCAGGGCGTCAAGATCGTCGGCACCGACGGCTGGAGCTGGGACGCGCCGTTCTCGATCACGGCGCGTCGATACGCCAAGACCGGTGACGCGTCACTCATCTGGGAGGGTCATAAGGCCGGCGCCGAGTTGCCCTACTGCCAGCTTGAGAAACTCCACGCACTCGAGAAGCTCCCTGCCGCCGGCTTTACCGTGGTCTGCTTCCCGGTGACGATCGCCGGCGCGAGCGCGGGCTGGAGCCGGGTCGTCGCGCTGCTGGAGGACTGAGATTCGTGAGTCGCGAGCGGCATCTAGCGTTAGCGTGATGGTCGGGGGACCATTGGACGAGACGCGCCGTGGCCGCACTACGCTGCGCGCCGCTATGGCAACTACCGTCGCGGCTACTGCCGCGCCCTACGGATACACGGTCACGCTGTGGAGTTCTGGGGCGCTGCTGGTCCGCAGCCACGGCGTACCGTCCGTCACGGAGGTGTTCGCCCTCGCAGCGGGCGCGATGCTCGCATACTCACTCGTCGCACTGCTTGCTCGTGGTGCGGCCTTCCGAACGAGACCGCTTGACAGACCTGGAAACCGGGTTCGCGCCGGTGCGCTGAACTGGTTCGCTGTAGGAATAGCGATCAGCGCCGTCGCGCTGCTGGCGAAGATCCATGGCTGGGCCGTGTGGCCCTTGAGCTCATTCGCCGCGACATCTCTTTACCTGGTGGTTGGCAGCGTCCAGCTCGCGATCGTAACCGTCCTCGACCGGCGACAGAGCCCCACCCGTCCAACGTCTGACCGGACCTGACAAGCATCACCGAATGTTCGACGTTCATTCGCGAGATCGACACTCGCCGCTCGTCGATGGGGACGGCGTGGCGCGGTGGGAGGAGCTCGGTACGCAGCTCCCCGGAGGGCCTGTGCGTGGCAGAGATCCGCTCCGCCTACCTAGTCAGCTCGCGGCGCGCCTCCGCTGCGCGCTGCCACATGTACTCGAGCACGAGCTGCGATTCCGGGCGCGCGCGCAGCAGCAATCCTTCACTCGCTCAGCACTTCCGTGCTGGGGATCGAGTCGTGCAGGTAGGCCCGTCTTGCCCGCCCGCGGTGGTCAGGCAATGATCGTCAGCTCGCCAGCTGCCGCGGGTATTCCCCTGCCTTCGAGCTGCGATGCATCTCTGTGCTGTGGGTGCGACGAACGGGACGCTCCGGAAGCGCGTGGCGAGTTTTCACCCGTTGCAGTCGATCAATGACCGGCGCGTGCCTCTACGTTGGATGGGGATGAGATCAACGACGCGAAAGGACCCACCCTCATGAGCACGACCGATTCGCCCGCGACTGGGACCAACATCGTCCAGCTGGCGTCAATTCGCATCATCGCCGAGGACCTAGAACCCCTGGTCCGCTTCTATGAGACCCTGACCGGCGCCGCGGCACATTGGTTGACTGATGACTTCGTTGAGCTGGTGACCCCATCCGCCACGGTCGCGATCAGCCACTCCAGCCGAGTGAGCTTCCTGGGCGATGGCAGCCCGCGAGCAGCGGCAAACAACACCACCATCTACGAGTTTCTTGTGGAGGACGTCGAGGCCCTGCTCGCGAAGCTTCAAGCCGAACTGGGCGACGATCTCACCATCGCGCAAGGGCTCACCATGATGCCGTGGGGCAACATGTCGCTGTTGATCCGCGACCCCGACGGTGCGCTGATCAACCTGTACACGCCGATGACGCCCGACGCGGTCAAGCTGCAGGAGCAACGACAGCCGCAGCTGCCAAAGCGTCAATCTGACAGCTGAGACAGAGAGGACTCAACGCTTGCGACGCCTGTCAGATCTCCGGGCTGAGCAGCCTCTCTCTTTCGCGTCAGGGGCACGACGCAGCGGGTCCCGATCTGGCCCGGATGCGAAACGCGGATGGCGCTTCGCTCGTTTGACGGGCAAAGAATGTCGAGAAGTTCGAGGGGTCGGTGAACCCTAATTCGCGGGCGATCGTTGCGACCGGTCGATCGGTGTAGGCGAGCAGCCGGCGGGCCTCGAGGACCAGTCGGCGGCTAACCGCCTGCTTGGACGATTCTCCCGCGGTGGTCTGGGTGGCTCGGTTGAGGGTTCGCAGGGAGTAGCCGAGCTGGCGGGCGTAGTGATCGACGTCGTGGGCTGTCCGAAAGTCGCGTTCGAGCAGGACGCGAAAGCGGGTGTCGAGCCCGGCCGAATCGGCCCCTGCGGTGCTTGGCGGGCCGGGGGCGAGGCGAAGGATCAGGATGGAGAGCAGGTGCTGCAGAGTCTCGGTTTCGGCGGCGGTGGGCTCGCCGCGACGCGCCACTTCGGCGTATGCGCGGCGCAACGCTTGCCGTGCGCGGTCGGTTGAGGAGTGCGCTGGGGAGCTGTGGACGCAGGTGTGACGGAGCGGGTCGTCGGCGATGGTCGCGGCCCCGGTGCCCGGGATCAGAAAGTCTGGCTGAAAGATCACGAGGTCGCCGGCCAGCCACTCGTCCCCGAACTGCTGGACCTGCCCCGGCTTGGTCCACAGGACGGATCCGGGGATGAGGCGATGGCCAACGAAATCGACAGCGAGCGTCGCTGCACCGCCGGTGATCAGCAGCAAAGAATGAAAGGCGGGGCGCAAGGGTCTTGACAGGACGTTCGGCGGAGCCATGGCCTGCAGTCGCGCGAGCGTCATGACCTCCATACCAAGCGGCAGGGGCGCGGCAAACGGGACCGGTCGGATTCTCTGACGACTTTGCACAGACACGATCATGAAGCAAAACCCGGCAAGTCTTCGTCTGCGGAGGATCCGCGATAGGCCGGCACGATCGCGGCCGGCCCGGTGATACCGGATGCCGGGAGAAGGTGACCCGGCTGTCCGGACCTCTACCTCAACCGGCGAAGTACGCGGGCTCCGAGCATTCCTGTCCCGAGAATCCGGAGCAGCCTGCCGGCGCGGACCGCCACCCTGAGGCAGCCGCCGTGACCCGAACTCCTAGACCTGCTTTGGCTGCTCGACGGGCATTCGTCCCGACGCCGCGAGAGTCTCGCAACGCGCGGAGGCTGTTGCGCAAAGGTCGGGCTGATCGATCCCGGCCGCGTGCCGTTGGTAGCGGCGTTGGTGACGCGGGGCGGTGGGTCGGGCGTTGTGACCCGCCGAGGGGCCGTTTCAGGCCCCTGCGGCGGCGATCTGGTGGCGGTGCAGCTTGGTCAGGTTGTGGGTTGCCATCAGTAATCGCCACTCGGTCCGCACGGCGCTGCGTCCTCTGCGAAGGAACCGGGTGACACCTCGGTTGTGGCGGGTGTGGCCGAACACCGGCTCGACCATCTGTTTTCGCTGCTTGTAGAGCTCATGGCCGTGTTCGCTGGCGAGCACGGTGCGCATCCACGCGTAACGCCCGCCGCTCCACCCAGGCCTCGGTGCCTTGCGACTGTTGGACTCCGGCGGGATTAGGACCTGCACGTGCTTGTTGGCGATCACCTCGTCCATGTGCTGCTCGTTCCAGTACTGCGTATCGGCCAGCGCCACGTGCGGCCGGGCTTGAACGCCGGCGTGCTCAAGCTCAGCGATCGCAGCGCTGACCATCGGATCGAGGTGTGACCAGTCAGTGTTGGCGTTGGTGATCTCAGCCGCCAGCACGATCTGCCCCTGATCGACGACCGCTTGGGCGTTGTAGCCCTGCACATACCCTTCGCGCGCCTTCAACCGTCGAGTATCAGGATCGGACAGGTTGACCTTCCCGTCGGGCACAGGCGGCGGGGTGTGAGGCTTGGCTGGGCCACCGACCCGATGCCCACCGGCCTGGCGCCGCCGCTCCCGAAACTCCTCATAGGCCGTGTTCCCGCGGTTCTCCGCGTCGAGCTCCTGCTCCAGCCGCTCGGCGGCGAGCAGCAGACGCTCAAGCCGGGAGCGGCGGATCGGGTCCGGGTCACGCCAGCGATCCTGCTCAAGCTGCCGGCGTGCCTCCCGCAGCCAGCCCTGCCGCCCCTGAGTGCGCGCCACTATCCGCTGCTCATCAAACTGGAACTCCACCTGGCGAGCCTGCGGCTCATCCTCGGGCTGCTCTACCTCGCCCGGCTGCTTCAGCTTCCGCTTCGCTACGCGCAGAAACTCACGCCGCCCCTCCGGCGTGCGCAACTGCTCGGGCAGCTCATCACCACGCTCATCACCAAGCTCACGGTCATCCTGCGCATCGGTGTCACGCACCTGCGCGAGGATCTCCAACGCGATCTGCTCAAACTCACGCGTGCAATCGGAGTTAGCGCTCCCCGCCAGCCTGGTGCCATCGATCGCGATCAACCCCGGTTTGACCAGCCCGGCCCGATCACACAGCCTCAGCACCTCGTTGAACAGTTCCGCGAGCGCCTGCTCATGCCGGCAAATGAACCTTGAGATCGTCGCGTGATCAGGCACCAGATTGCCGGTGATAACCCGGTAGGCAACATCCTGACGACAGTGACCCTCAATCTGACGTGACGAACGCACCCCGGTCGCGACCGAATACAGAACCAGCGTCACCATCACCGACGGCTCATACGCCGCCCGGCCATGCCCATCAGCTCTATAAGCGGCATAAAACCCGGACAGATCCATCGCCGCGACCGCGTCGATCACAAACCACGCCAAATGATCGGCCGGCAACCAATCCCGAACATCCGGCGGCAACAAAAACCCCTGCTCACGCCTACTTTCAATGAAATTCTGCGGCATACCAGGATTCTCTTAAACCCGGCAGACAGACACCTTTGTGCGACAGCCTCCGCGGAAAGTGAGCACAGAGATCACGTCGAGGGTGAAACGCACGTATGTCCGCCTGCGCCATCCGCTGACGCGACCGGTCGGGCGAGCGTTTCACCGCTGGAGTGCTCGCGGTACCTTGGAATCGTGACGGGGAACAAGATCAGCCTGATGGTCGACGAGGAGCTCGTCCGCCGCGTCCGCCAGCACGCCATTGAGGCCATCGGCAAGAGCGATGCCGAGATAGTCGAGGATGCGCTGAGCGCCTACCTTGACGACCGCGTGTTCGCTGCTACTGGCACGGGCGGCTCGCTTGAGCCTGGCGAAGCAGATCGGCTTGCGCTCGAGGAAGTGCACTCGGTCCGCCGCAGTGGCGGCAACCCGGCGTGACGTCTCACGCGGGAATCAGCCGGATGAGTCGGAGCCCGGAGCGAGGACGGTGATCCCTCGGCTGCGGGCGGCGTCCTGCATGCGCTTGTCGTAGGCGAGAACAGCGGTGAGGTCGTCTGCGAGTGTCAGCGCCGATGCGACGTGAATCGCGTCAAGCGTTCGCAACTCGACAGGTGTGAGCGAAGCCGCTGCGGAGCGGACCTCGACGTCGAGCGGTATCTCTGCCAGGGCAGCGAGTAGCGCGAGGATCGCGTAGTCGTCTGCGACCTCGGCGGTCCCGTCTGCTCGTGCTCGCGCTACTGCGCGAGCCAACTCGATTGAGGTGATCGCGCTCGTTGCGATCTCGCCAAGGTCTGGAAGCGCATGTTCAAGTGCGTCGCTCTCGGCTTCGCGAACGACGAGCTTGACTAGGGCGGAGGTGTCGATGTAGACGATGCCGTTCGGGGCGTCAGGCACGCTCGCCGCGCTGCTCCTGAACCGCGCGGGTACCGGCGTCGGTGACGGCTCCGCGCAGCGGTCCGCGGTCGGCGAGGACGTCTGTGAGCCGCCGCGACGGAAGCTTCACCCCACGCGTAGTCGCGAGTCGGCGAAGCGTCGGGGAGGGAGTCGGTGATGCGTGTTCAGTTGCTCTTGCCATGTGGAAAAGGATACCGGGTGCTTAGGGCGCCGACCAAGTGTCGGGGCCAGGCCCGCCCCGATTGTTGCGCCCTGGCGGGCGCCTTGGGCTTGTGGCCCCGCCACACGGGCGGGGCCACAAGCCCAAGGAGGCATCTGATGCTCACTCAGACTCAGCGCGTGATGGTCGCCGTCGAGAACGACGCGGCGCGAAACTTTGTTACCGACAACCTGCAAGCTGATGGCTACCGCCCATCGCCGCGAGCTGTCTTGGCCACGCGAGCAGCCGGCTTTCGGACCAGCTCGACGTGGTGATCGTAGGCCTGGGGGTCGACACGATCAAGCTGGTCGACGCCGTTCGCGACGGTGGCTCGGCGTCAGTCGATCCGCAGCTGCCGATCGTCGCCCTGACCGCAGGCCACGATCGCTTCCACCCGATTCGGCTGCTGGACCGCGGTGCGGACGATGTGATCTGCGAACCGTGGCTGTATGTGGAGGTTCGCGCACGTCTTGCGGCGGTGCTGCGTCGCGCCAATGCTAATCACCGGCGGGCGGTGTTGAAGGCTGGGACGCTACGAGTCAATGTGCGGTCGCGCCGTGTGTGGGTAGGCGACATGGAGGTCCAGATGCCGGCGCGTGAGTTCGAGCTGCTACGGGTCCTGGCCTCCGATCCGGACCGGGTGTTCACTCGCAGCGAGCTACTGCAAAGTGTTTGGGGGCTCGGTGACTGGGCTCGGACACGGACGCTCGACTCGCACGCCAGCCGGCTTCGCCACCGCCTGAACTTCGCCGGCGAGAGCTTCGTCCGGAATTGCTGGGGCCAGGGCTACCGGCTTATTGATGGGCAATGTCATCCGATGCAATCGCCTCCGTGGCGGGGTTCGGTGACCAGTGATCGTCTCTAGCTGCGGGGTCTGAGCCTCTTCCTTCGTTGCGCTGTTCGCAGTTTGCGAGTTTCGGGCTTGCAGGCCGCTTGCGTTTGATGCAAGCTTCATGCATCTGATGCAAGCGGCTGAGGGCAGCGCCGTCGCGGCGCGGGAAGGGGAGGTCGACGCGGCGCTTGCGCAGCTGTTCGGTGCTGGGGTGCGGCCTTTGCGGATGGACGAGGCTTTGTTCGATGCGGTGCTGGTTGGGTGGCGCCGGCAGGGCGCGGGCCGGCATCTCGCGGGCGCGACGTTGAAGGCGCGTGATTCGATGGTCCACCGCTTCCAGTCAACGACGGCGCTGTGGCCGTGGCAGTGGCGATCGGTCCATGTCGATGAGTGGATGGAGGATCTGAGCTCCCCGCCGCGGCGGTTATCAGTCTCGACGCTTCGCAGCTACCAGGGCGCGTTGCGCGGGTTCATGGAGTACCTGGTTGATGAGCGTTATCCGTGGGCGGCGATCTGTGAGCGGGAGTTCGGTTGCCGCCCGGTGCAGATCCTCGATGACTCGAACGCGATCGGCCATGTCGTTGAGTACGAGGGCGATCCGCGCCGCCGGCCGTTGACTCGCGAGGAGCTGACTGGGCTGTTCGATCATCTGGACGCGAAGGTGACCGGCCGACGTGCGCTGGGGCGCAAGGGATCTTTGGCGGCGTTCCGTGACGGCGTGGCGTTCAAGACGATCTATGCGTGGGGGCTGCGCAGGCAAGAGGCGGTGCGGCTTGACTTGAACGACTTTGGGCGCAACCCGCACCGGCCGTCGTTTGAGCAGTTCGGACGGGTGAATGTTCGTTACGGCAAGTCCTCACGGGGCAGCGCCCCGAAGCGCCGGAACGTGTTGACGGTCTTTCCGTGGTCGGTCGATGTGCTTGCGCAGTATGTGGCGGAGATCCGCCCGCTCTACGGCCTGGATCAGCATCCGGCGCTGTTTGTGACCGAGCGTGGCGGGCGCCTGGTGAGCGAGGAGGTGAGCAAGCGTTTCGCGGGTTACCGTGACGAGCTTGGCCTTCCGGTCGAGTTGACGTTGCACTCGTTGCGTCATAGCTATGTGACTCATCTGATCGAGGATGGTTGGGATGAGTTGTTCGTGCGGATGCAGGTGGGGCACAGGTTCGCTTCGACGACGGCGATCTACACGGGCGTTAGCGGCGACTACAAGAACGAGGTGATGCGCCGCGCGCTGCGTGACCAGCTCGGACGCAACGCAGAGGAGAGCGAGCGATGATCGACTATGAATGGCGGCTGCGGCCGCTGCTGGCCGAGAAGGGTGTTTACACCGCGGCGCAGCTGAGCCCGCTGCTGGCCGAGCATGGTGTTCGGCTGTCTGAGACGCAGGTGTGGCGGCTTTTGACCGGCAAGCCGGAGCGACTGAACCTGCACACACTGATGGTTCTCTGCGACATCCTCGACTGCACCTCGAACGACCTGATCCGCCGCACCGAGTCAACGGCTTCTGAGGTGCGTGAGCGCAAGTCGGTCGCTGGGGGCGGCATTGGGGACCTAGTGCCGAAGAAGGCGCGGATCGCGCCGGCCGGGCAACGGCCAGACGGCTGATGGCGGGCTACCGGTCCCCGATCGCGGTTTGCTCGAGGTGTGGACGTGAGCGTCCCTGTTTGCGCGCTCGTACCGACGCTCCGCTCTGCACAACGTGCATCAAGGCGGGCTACCAGTCCCCGGTCGCGATCTGTTCGAGGTGCGGGCGCGAGCGACCATGCCGGCGGGCCTCCGGCCCACGGCCGATGTGCGATTCATGCGCGGTCATCGAGGGCGCCGAGCGCGCGGCATGCCTGAGCTGCGGCGAGATCAAGCGCGTCGCGTCCCGGTCGGCCGCCGGACCGGAGTGCACCAATTGCCGCGCACAACGCCTGCGCTCGAGGATCACGTGCACGATCTGCGGGACACGCACGCGACCGTCCGCTGCGGGCCGCTCCCGTTGCGAGCCGTGTGCCGGTGAGCGACCAGCGCCGGCCTGCCGGCGCTGCCGCACATTGGATCTGAACTACGCAGACGGGCTCTGCGCCCGCTGTGTCCTCACGGACCGTATCGCCGCGATGCGAACTCAGGCCGATCCAGAGGCGCTCTCCCGACTGGAGCGCTTTCTGGATGCGCTCGGCGCCGGGAAGAAGCCATGGAGCACACTCAACTGGCTCGACTACGGTGCCGGGGCTCCGATCCTGAGGGATCTGTTGCAGGGACGGCTTGAGCTCAGCCATGCAACGCTCGACGCAGCTGGGCGAGTCGGCACCTACTTGCGTGGGGCGTTCGTTGAGCACGGCGCGCTCGCGCCCCGAGCGGAGCACGAACGGCTGACCGGGACGATCCAGCGCGAACTCGATCGCCTTCCGGCCGGGGAGGACCGCACCAACCTGCACGCCTATGCGCGTTGGCAGGTCGTGCACGACCTCGCTCGCCGCGAGCGCCCTGGCGCCGCGACGGCTTCTTCGCAGAAATACGCCCGCACCTGCCTGCGCGTCGCTACCGATCTCCTGTGCTGGCTGCACGAGCAGAACCTCACACTCAGTGACCTTCGCCAGCGCCACCTCGACGAATGGGTCTCCGGGGGTCGAACGACGCGGACACTGCGGATCCGACCGTTCCTGGCGTGGGCCTCGCGCGGCAAGCTCACGCCGATGCTCGATGCGCCGATCGGATACAAGCCGACCGCCGCCCGTCCCGGCGACGCTGAGCGCCGCCTCACGATTTTGCAGGGACTGCTTGGCGACGAGCATTTCGATCCTCGCGATCGCCTCGCCGGGGCGCTCGTGCTGTTGTTCGCGCAGCCGATCACCCGGCTGCTGCGACTGACACCGGATGACGTCCACACCGACCGGGACGTCATCCGCATCCGGCTCGGGCGCGAACCGGTCGAGCTCCCCGACCCGCTCGGCCGCATCGCGATACAACTCGCCACGAGCCCGCACGGCCTCGCCACAACCGCAGCCGCCGGCCGCTCACAATGGCTGTTCCCGGGCCTCCGACTTGACGCCCCGCTCAGTGCAGAGCACATGCGCTTGCGCCTGGCCAGGCTCGGGATCACCGCCC
>Ga0224557_1003908_pt1 | contig 11246 bp, 6 predicted proteins | sample 714S31014metaG_FD_180677 | JGI IMG/M metagenome (GOLD analysis project Ga0224557, IMG submission 180677) | Peat soil microbial communities from Stordalen Mire, Sweden - 717 S3 10-14 | ecosystem: Environmental > Terrestrial > Soil > Wetlands > Peat | place: Sweden: Norrbotten County, Stordalen... | reverse complement strand
CGGGCGCACGCGCCCGAGCCCTACCTCAACGCGTCGGCGACCGGCGCCGCCATCGCCGACGCCCTGACGTAGCTCAGGGGTTGCCGACGTCGGGGTTGCCGACCCCTCCGGCCGGCTCCGGAGCCGGTGCCCCGCCGGTGTAGGCGAGGGCCGACTGGTGGACGTAGTCGAGCAGCTCGGGCGGTGCGCGGTCCAACCCCTTGTGGTCGTACCACGTGGTCGCGGCGAACCCCACCACCAGCCAGAAGACCAGCCCGATCGTCGTCATCACGAGGCCGCGGGTGAGGCCGGCGTTCCCGGCCGCGCCGAAGTAGAGGATGGCGCGGACGGCATCGAGGATCTGGCGCAACGGCTCGAAGTTGGCGACGAAGCGCAGCGCGGAGGGCAGCGCCTCCAACGGGATGGTCCCACCCGACGACGCCAACGCCAGGTAGACGAAGATGAGCAGAGCGATCATCTGACCGAGGGCGCCCAGGCCGGCGAACAGCGCGAGCGTACCGAGGGCGACGACGATCCCGGCGAAGGACGTGAAGAGCCAGAGCTCGCCGACGAAGGGCGCGTCCATGTGGAGCAGACCCACGGCGACCAGGAGCAACACGCCGGTCAATACGGGCACGATCACGACGGCCACGACCCACTTCGACAGCAGCGTGTGCCATCGACTGATGGCGACGGGCATCCGCTGGCTCCACTTCGGGCCGATCTCGGTGGTCCCGTACCCCAGCGCGGCATCGACCGTGGTGTTGATCAGGATGGCACCGAGGAAGCCGCACATGATCGCCAGGAGCGAGATGTAGAACGCGCTCAACCCGAGCGCCGAATTCGGCGGCACCGGGTCGAAGGCACTCGTGGCGACGGTGAGAGGGTTCGCCGCGCTCACTCCGGCCCCCGGGGTGCGTCCGAGCTTGGCCGCCTCCTCGGTGAGCTGGTGGCCCACCTCCAACGACGCGGCATGCAGGCCCGGCTCCGCCACCCCGGTCGCCAGCTCCACTCCGATCGACCCCGAGCGCGGGTTCGTCAACAGCCGCACCGTCGGCTTCCCTCCCGGTGACGTGGAGGCGGGAGTCAGCCCGTAGGCCGACAGCAGCGACGCGGTGAAGCCCGGGGGGATCACGATGGTGGCGTAGGCGTCGTTGCTGCGCATCTGGCTCTCGGCCTGCGCCAGGCTCACCGCGTGCAGCGAGAGCCGGCTGGAGACGGCGGTGGAGTGCTGCAGCCCCGATACCACCTGGGCGCCGATGTCGACGTGCTGGCCCAGCACGGTGGCGCCCTGGTCCTCGTCGGCGAGCGCCACCGGGAGTCCGCTCAGATGGCCCACCGGGTTCACCACCGACCCGATGTAGAACAGCGTCATCAAGAAGACGAGCACCGAGGCCACGGCGAGTGGCGTGACCCAGACGGCGCGCACCCGGAGCAGGTCCCCCGCCCGCAGCCTCGGTGCCGCATGGATAACGGTGGTGTCGCCGCGCTGACTGTCGACCTCTCGCCCTGGAGAACTCACGGCTGGCCCCTTCCCGCTCGCACGCGTGCGGGCACGCCAGCGTGATGGTAGTCAGCAGTGCTCCCCGAAGCGGGGTGCGTCAGGCCCGGCCCCCGGCGGCCCTGGACGGACGGATATCCGAGATGACCGCCGGCTCGGGACGCTCCTGGAGCGCCGCCTCGACCACCTGGGTGATCTCGGAGCCCACGAGCTCGTCCCGCTCCAACAAGGCATCGCGCAACGCCTCGACGACCTCGGGGTGGGCGGCGACGATGGCCGTCGCGGCATCGCACGAGCCCATCAGCAGCTTGTCGAGCTCGGCCCGGGCCTCCTTGTCGCCGAGCACCTTGTCGACGAGGCCTCCCTCCAGGTAGCCGTTGCCGGCGGCCGCCACGGAGATCAGGGACGTGCCCATGCCGCAGGCGCCGATCATCTGGGCGCCGATGGTGGTGGCGGCGGCCAGGTCGGAGGCCGGGCCGGTCGACACCTCGTCGAACCAGTGCTCCTCGGCCACCATGCCGCCCATGGCGATCTGCAGCAGCGCGTGCAGCTCCTCGCTGCTCTTGGTGAAGCGCTCCTCGGTGTCGGAGTGCTGGAGGAGGCCGAGCGAGTCGCGCCGCTTGACGATGGAGAGCACGTCGAGCTGCCGGGTCTGGCCGACGAAGTAGGCGACGGTGGCGTGGCCCGCCTCGTGGGTGGCCACCCGCTCCCGCTCGTCGGGCGTGTAGATGGTCTCGTCCGTCACGCCGAGCTCGACCAGCATCTTGGCCTCGGCCACGTCGGACATCGTCATGGCGGAGCGACCGTGGGTGAGCGCGATCACCAGCGACTCGTCCATGAGGCGCTCCAGCGAGGCCGGTGAGTACCCGAACGTCATGCCGGCCACCACGTCGACGGCACCGTGCTCGTCCAGGTCGGCGGCGTGCGCCTTCTTGCCGAGGTAATAGGCGATGATGTCGGCCCGGGCGCGGCGTCCCGGCAGGCCGAAGTAGATGGTGCGGTCGAAGCGGCCGGGCCGGATGAGCGCCGGGTCGAGGTCGTCCTTGCGGTTGGTGGCGCCGACGACCAGCACGTTGGCGGGGACCACCGCCGGCTTGTGCAGCTTGCTGCCGTCGGGCAGGTAGCGGTTCAGCACGTCGATCCACGCCGAGGCGAAGCGCTGCCCCCGCGTCGGCGTGTCGAACGACTGGAGCTGCACGAGGAGCTCGTTGACGACGCCCGAGACGCCCTCGGTGCCACCGCTGCCGCCCATGCCTCTCCGGGTGGCGCCGATGGCGTCGATCTCCTCGATGAAGCCGATGGCGCCGCCCTCCTTGCGGGCGTGCTTGCGCAGCTGCTTGAAGAACGAGCGGATCTTGCGGTTGGTCTGGCCGTAGTACATCGACTGGAAGGCCGACGCGGAGACGAAGAGGAAGGGGACGTTGGCCTCCTTGGCCATCGCCTTCGCCACGAACGTCTTGCCGGTGCCGGGGGGTCCTTCGAAGAGGATGCCGCGCCGCGCCGAGCCACCCATGGTGTCGCGGAACGTCTGGTGGGCGAGGAACAGGTTGATGGAGCGAACGACCTCGGCCTTGATGCCGTCGATGCCCACCAGATCCTCCAGGCCCACAGCGGTCTCGCCGGGTCGGATGAGCGTGTGGGGTGAGCGCCCGGCTCCGAGGAACGGCGCGGCCATGACCGCCCCGAGCATCAGGACGATGATGATGATGGGCAGCGCGCCACCCAGCCAGTGCGGCAGGTGGACGGAGGGGAAGATGCCGTGCCCGGTCATCTCACGGATGACGACCCAGCCCAGGGCCAACGCCGTGAAGGCCACCAGGCGGCGCAGACGGGTCAGGCGGCGGCGCTCGCGGGTCCGGGCCACGTCCGCGCTGCCGAGGACGGAGTCACCCACGATCCCGGCGACGGCATCACCGGCGCGGTTCGCAGCAGTGCCGGGACGCGTCGCACCTGGGACCGTATCGGCGGGCCGATTCATGACCAAACTCCGTTCATCCCCCAATGGACGCTTCTAATCTAGAGACTCCCACAGTGCATGTGGGCCTGCGAAGTGTCAAAAGTCATGAATTGCAGGAATTTGACTGCCTCGGGGTCTGGACCCCGTACCCATCGTGGGAGATGCGGGTCAGTTCCGTCAGGGCCCGAAACGGGGGTGAAGTCGGCCGGCGGGTATGGCTCCCAGAACTATCAACGATCCTATTTATAGTTTGAGACATCTCCCGTGCTCCCGGGCGACCTGCACGCCCCGAGACCGGCACCCGGCACCCGGAGCGTGCAGGGGCTTTTGGCGGCACCTGGCGGAGCAGGGTTGAATGTGACGCGCCGTCAGATCAGCCGGCGCGAGCGACCGGGGAGCACACATGGCCGAGACCACCCAGCGCAACGAGCACCAACTCCTCATCGGGGGCAAGTGGATCGACGCGTCAGACGGGACCTACGAGATCGTCAACCCCGCTACCGAGGAGATCGTCGGGCGGGCCCCCAACGCCAGCGCGGACGATGCCCTGGCTGCCGCCGCCGCCGCCAAGGAGGCCCAGCCGGGGTGGGCGGCCTGGTCGGCCGACGAGCGCGGCGCGCTCATGCGCGAGGCCGCCGCGGCCATCCGGGCCAAGTCCTCGGAGCTGCTGCCGCTCGTGATCGCCGAGACCGGCGCGACGGCGACCGTCGGCTCGCGCATGCAGGTCCCGGTGGCAGCGGACCGCTTCGAGCGCTACGCCCGCGACCCCCGGGGCGTGCTGCAGACGCCGCTGCTCCCCCAGCCCGCGCAGGCGACGCCCCTGGCGCCGGGCGGGATCATCGGCGGCATGGTCAACCGCCAGGCCCTGGGCGTCGTCGCGTGCATCACGTCGTACAACTTCCCGATGGTGAACATGGCGGGCAAGGTGGCGCCGGCGCTGGCGGCCGGCAACACCGTCGTCGTGAAGCCGGCCCCTCAGGACCCGCTCGCCATCGTGGAGCTCGTGCGCATCCTCAACGACGTCGGCTTCCCTCCCGGCGTCGTCAACCTGGTCAACGGTAACGGCCCGGCCTCCTCCGCCGCGCTGGTCGACGCCGACGAGGTGGACTGCGTCAGCTTCACCGGGTCGACCCAGGTCGGGGTCACGATCGCCGAGAGGGCGGCGCGCACCATGAAGCGCACGCTGCTCGAGCTCGGCGGGAAGGGTGCGTGCGTCGTCTTCGAGGACGCGGACGTGAAGGGGGCTATCGGCTGCATCGGCTCGACCTGGTCGTTCCACTCCGGGCAGATCTGCACGGCGCCGACGCGCGCCGTGGTGCACCGCAGCCTGTTCGACCAGGTTCGCGACGGCCTGGTGCAGATGGCCGGGTACCTCAAGGTCGGTGATCCCACCGACACCGCCACCATCATCGGGCCGGTGATCTCGGCGGCGCAGCGGGGGCGCATTGAGGCGCACATTCAGACGGCCAAGGAGGACGGTGGCGAAGTCGTCCTCGGTGGCGAGCGGCCCGCCGACCTCCCGACCGGCTTCTACGTGGCCCCCACGCTCATCACGGGCGACAACACCATGCGGGTGGCCCGCCAGGAGATCTTCGGCCCGGTCATCACCATGATCCCCTTCGACGACGAGGAGGAGGGCATCGCCATCGCCAACGACACCGAGTTCGGGCTCTACGACTACGTCTTCTCCAAGGACGGTGCCCGCGCGCTCCGGGTGGCCAAGCGGCTGCAGGCCGGGCACGTCGGCATCAACACGGCCCAGCGCAACCACGACGCGCCCTTCGGCGGTTTCAAGATGTCGGGTGTCGGGCGGGATGGCGGCGACTACGGCCTGCTGGCCTACACCGAGCCCCAGGCGATCATCTGGAGCTCGTAGGGCGTGTGCTCTCTGCGGCGCCGCCCGGACGCGGGCGACGCCGGCGAGCGCTCAGCCCATGGACTTGGCGCCGTCGATCGACTCCCGGATGATGTCGGCATGGCCGGCGTGCTGGGCGATCTCGCCGACGAGGTGCAGCAGGGTGCGCCGCGCCGTCCATGAGGCGCCCGGCTCGAACCACGGCGCATCAGGGAGCGGGTGCGCCACCTCGAGCGAAGGCAGTGACATGATCAACGCCTCGGTCGACTGGGCCACCTCGGCGTAGCGCTCGAGCAACCCGGACACGGTCTCGTCGTCCGCCATGTCGAAGCTGGCGACGTGGGCGGCGAAGGACGCGGCGTCGGTCCGACCGATGGCCGATGTGCCCTGGGTGATGAAGTTGGTCCAGTTCTGCTCAGCCCTCGTCACGTGTTTGATCAACCCTCCGAGGCTCAGCGCGCTCACCGTGGGGTGCCGGCGAGCCTGCTCCTCAGAGAGTCCGGTCACCGTCTGCACCAAGAACCCCCGGTGTCTGGCCAGGGCCCCGATGAAGTCCTGCCGCTCGTGCTCACTCCGGACGCGCTCGTCAGCCATGACCCCACGCTACGCGTCGGGTGTCCGCACTTTGCCGTCCCGGCGCCCCACGCCGCGCTCATGGACTAAGAACGCGACATGGACACCTTCCCGCACACGCCGATGCCCGAGCGCGGCCTGCCCCGAGACGAGGTCATGCAGCGCCTGATCACCATGAAGCAGGACGACCAGGACTGGAGGGGCGGCCGCGTCTTCAGCCTGGTCTACTCGGCCGGCGACGACGTCCACGAGCTGCTGGCGGACGCGCTGGCGCTCTACAGCGCCGAGAACGGCCTCAACGTGCTGGCCTTCCCCAGCATCGGCACCATGCAGCACGACATCGTCTGCAACACGGCCACGCTGCTCGGCGCCGACGACCCGGCCTCGGGCGGTGCGGTCGAGGGGTACCTGACCTCCGGCGGCACCGAGAGCCTGCTGCAAGCGGTCAAGACGGCCCGCGACGTCGGCCGCGAGCGCGGCATCGCCCGGCCGAGCGTCGTGGCGGGCGAGAGCGCGCACGCCGCCTTCACCAAGGCGGCCGACTACTTCGACGTCGACCTGATCCGGGTGCCGGTCGACGCGGACTTCCGGGTCGACCCGGGCGCGCTGGCCGACGCGTGCACCGACGGGACCATCATGGTGGTCGGCTCGGCCCCGACCTACCCCCAGGGCGTGATCGACCCCATCGTCGACATCGCCGCGCTCGCCGCCGAGCGCGGCATCCTGTGCCACGTCGACGCCTGCATGGGCGGCTTCCTCCTCCCGTTCCTGGTCGAGCTGGGCCGCGTCCACGAGCCGTTCGACTTCCGGGTCCCCGGCGTCACGTCCATGTCGGCCGACGTGCACAAGTACGGGTACGCGTCGAAGGGCGTCTCGGTGATCCTGTACCGCACCCACGAGCTGGCCCGCAAGCAGCTCTTCGTCACGACCGACTGGCTGGGAGGGTTCTACGCCTCGACCGCGATGGCCGGGACACGACCGGCGGGTCCCATCGCTGCGGCCTGGGCGGCCCTGATGCACATCGGGCACGCGGGGTACCTCGAGCTCACCCGCACGGCGCACGACGCCGCGCTGCAGCTGCGGGCCGGGATCGAGTCGTTCGACGGCCTCGAGGTGCGCGGCGACCCGCCGGCCACGGTCATGGCGTTCGGTGCCCGCGACCCGGGCGCCCTCGACATCTTCGCCGTCGGCGAACGACTGGCGGCCGACGGCTGGTACCTCGACCGGCAGAACCGGCCCGACTCGCTGCACGCCACCGTGCACGCAGGGAGCGCGGCCACCGTGCCGCAGCTCGTGGCCGACCTGGGGCGCGCCGTGCGGGCCGTGGGGTCGACGCGCACCGAGCAACGCGACACGACCTACGGCCGGGGATAGCCGCTCCACCGGGATCTGATACGACACATGTCGCGTCGTTGCTGATCGCCCGCATGCCATTGGGTGCAAAGCGTGATGCAACTCTCTTCCGTCTGTCACAGAAGGGACTCTTGACTCTGTTGAAGTGAAATCCATCTCCCTACGCTCGGTGGCGCACGGCACGTTTGGCGAACCTCCATGGCGGAGATCGGTGCCGAAGTCGGGTTCGTTTCAGGAATCCATGAAAGCCGGTGACGGCCAGAGGAGGTTGGATCCATGGTGACGACACCGAGGTGTCCGGACATCGGCAGCATGACCCGACCTTCGCGCCTGGCGTCGCTCCTGCGACTGGGCGCGGTCGCGCTCACGGCGATCCTGGTTCTCGGCGGTCTAGCCCTGTTCCAAGGCCGTCCCTCGTCCGCCACCCCGAACCCGGCCGGATGGAACATCGCGCTCGCCATAGGCAGCGACCCCTCGGCGGGGGCATTGAATGCCGGGGGCTTCGTGTTCACGCCCTCCACCTACAAGGCATGCAACGACTGCAGCTTCGGCATCCAGACCTCCGTCGGCGGGTCGCCGGAGTTCTCCTTCGCGGACCAGACGACGACGCCGGCGTCGAACCTCGGCGTCGGCGCGCCGGCAACGACCACCGACGGCATGACCTACTTCGCACGGTTCGACACGCCCACCTGGCCGGCGGGCAGAGACGGGAGCATGGGCCAGCTGTTCACGCCGACGGCATCTGGACAGCTGGGCGCGCAGCTGCAGATGGCGTGCCTGCTGCCGAGTGGCGGGACGCCACCGCCCGGTGCCTCGATCACGCTCTACCAGATCGACGCCAATGGGAATCTGACAGACGAGGTGCAGCAGGTGCCTTTCCCATGGGCGCAATGCCCCACCCTCAGCGACTGGTCGAGTGGATTGTCGTCGAGCGCGTTCCAGTTCGTCGACACGGGCCTCAACGCGTCGGTGGTCTCGGGCACCCAGTACGTGATCCTGTTGACGGGTACGGGTGGGACGGAGCCGTGGGATGAGACGACGTCGATCTCGGGCACCGTCACCGGCTCCATGAGCGGAGCCGCCGTCAGCGGTGCGTGCGTGACGGCCACGCCCACGGCGGGATCGCCGACGATGGTGACGACGAACCCCGACGGGACGTACTACTTCTACGGGTTGGCCACCGGGAACTACACGGTCTCGGTCGACCCCTCCTGTGCGGGGAACGTCACGACGCCCTACCAGTCCCAGACCTATCCGAGTCCCGTCTCGGCGCCGCTGGGGCCGTTCACCTTCCTGAACTTCTCGCTGTCCAGCACCGGCGGGGGAGGAGGGGGCGGCGGGGGCGGCCCTGGTTCGATCTCGGGCACCCTGACCGACTCGGTCACCGGGAACCCCGTCATGGGACCGTGTGTCACCGCCACCACCTCGGGCGGCTCCCTCACGACCGGGTCCATGAACGGGGCGTACCAATTCACCAACTTGCCCAATGGCACCTACACGATCTCGGTCGACCCGACCTGCAACGGCACCGCGCAGTCGAATTACGCACCCCAGACCTACCCCAGCCCGATCACCCTCTCGGCGGCGCAGCCGGAAGCCACCGGCGTGAACTTCGTGCTGGTGCAACCCATCAGCTCGCTGTCGGGAACCGTGACCGTTGCCTCAACCGGTCTCGGCATCGGCGGAGTCTGCGTCACCGCCTCCAAGAACAATTCGCCCGGTCCCTCGACCACGGCGACCACCAGCGGCGACGGGACGTACACGATTTCGGGCCTGAGCCTGGGTGACTACACCGTCCTGGTCGATCCGACCTGTAACAACCAGAACTCCTCGAGCCTCGCATCGCAGATACTCCCGAACCCGGTGGTCGTCACGGCAACACCCGTCACCGGCGTCAACGTCGCCCTGGCCCCGGGGAGTTCCATCTCGGGCTACGTGACCGACGCCGTCACAGGGTCGCCCCTCAGCGGGGTCTGCGTCAACGCACACACCACCGGCGCTTCGCCCGTCGGCCTCAACAAGGGCTCCGCGTCCGGGCCCGACGGCTCGTACACGGTCAACGACTTGACCGTGGGGGTGGCGTACCAGCTCACGGCCAGTCCGTGCAACGGACAGGTGTACGCACCCCTGACGCTGGCCAACCTCGTCACGGTCACCACCAACCCGATCAACTCCGTGAACTTTGCCCTCAACGTGGGGGGTTCGATCTCGGGATCCGTGGTCAATGGACTGACCGGCCTGGGCGTCGCCAATGCGTGTGTCGGCGCCGACGAGGTCGGCGGTTTCGGGGCGATGACCCAGACCACCGCCAGCGGGACCTACGCCTTCACTTCGGGAACCTTCAACTCGTCCCTGCTGAACCCCGGGACGTACGCGGTGTCCGTCGACCCGACGTGCGCGCAGAACCAGCCGTCGCCGTTCGACACGGAGCTCCTGACCAATGTCGTCGTCACTCCGGGAGGCAACACGGTCCTCCCGGACTTCGCTCTGGGCCAGGCGACCATGACGCCGACGGGAACCGGGATCGTGCAAGAGCTGGTCACGAGCAACGGCACCGTGTCGGTGACATTCACGTCCGTCAGCAACGGCGGTACGACCGACATGACCCCGCTCTCCCCCGGAGACGTCGGCTACACCTCGCCCGTCGGGTTCGCCCTGGGCGCGTCACCGACGTACGTCGACGTGGCGACGACGGCGACGTACTCGGGCGCCATCACGGCGTGCTTCGCGTACCAGCCGAGCAACTTCCCGGCAGGGGCGACGCCCCAGCTCCTCCATTACACCGGCGGCCAGTGGCAGGACGTGACGACCAGCGTGAACACCACCACCGACACGATCTGTGGTTCGGTGACCTCGCTCTCGCCGCTGGCCCTCGGCCTGGTGACCACGCCGCCCACCATCACCAACATCCCGACCGGCGCCGTCTCCACCGGCGGCACCTTGACCCCGGCCGTGAGCACCAACGGTGACGGCGTCACGTCCGTCACGTCATCGACACCCGGTGTCTGCACGGTGAGCGGCTCGACGGTCGCCTACGTCGGGATCGGCACCTGCACCCTGACCGCCCACGTGGCGGCCGGGACCGTGTACGCCGCCGCCGACGGGGTCCCCCAGAGCTTCACGGTCCTGTCCCCTGTCGCCATCACCAGCGCCGGCACGACAACGTTCACCGTCGGCGAGTCGGGGCGATTCCAGATGACGGCCACCGGGTCGCCGGCTCCCACCTTCTCGGTCACGGGACCGCTGCCCAAGGGCGTCGGGCTGTCGAGTGCTGGCCTCCTCTCGGGGAAGCCGGCCGCCGGAACGGGCGGGTCGTACGTGGTCACGGTCACCGCCAGCAACGGCGCCGGGAACGGCACCCAGTCCTTCACCTTGGTCGTGGATCAGTCACCCATGGTCACGAGTTGCTGCGCGGCCACCTTCACCGTCGGCCAGCTGGGCCACGTCCAGATGACCGCCACGGGATACCCCGCACCCACCTTCTCGGCGACCGGGAAGCTGCCCTTGGGTGTCACGCTGTCGAGCGCGGGCCTGTTGTCGGGCGATCCGGTGACCGGCACGGGCGGCGTCTACCTGGTCGAGGTCACGGCGAAGAACGGTGTCGGACCCGGCGCCTCCCTGCCGTTCGTCCTCCTCGTGGTCCAGGCCCCCGCCATCACCAGCGCCGGCACGACCACCTTCACCCTCGGTCAGCCGAGCCACTTCCAGATGACCGCCACGGGCTACCCCTCGCCAGTCTTCAGGCTGACGGCCGGGAAGCTGCCGGCCGGAGTCACGCTGTCGAGCTCGGGGCTCCTGTCGGGCAAGCCGTCAGCGGGGACGGCCGGGACGTACGCGGTGACGGTCACGGCCAGCAACGGGGTCGGAGCCGGGGCCACCCAGCACTTCACCCTGGTGGTGAACCGGTGAGACGCCGAGCGGACTGATGCCTGAGCTCCTACCCGGGCTCCATCGTCAGCTCGTCGACGTAGCACCAGATCCAGTCCTCTCCGGGCTGGAAGGACTGCACGAGCGGATGGCCAGAGTGG
>Ga0224557_1003906_pt1 | contig 11248 bp, 10 predicted proteins | sample 714S31014metaG_FD_180677 | JGI IMG/M metagenome (GOLD analysis project Ga0224557, IMG submission 180677) | Peat soil microbial communities from Stordalen Mire, Sweden - 717 S3 10-14 | ecosystem: Environmental > Terrestrial > Soil > Wetlands > Peat | place: Sweden: Norrbotten County, Stordalen... | reverse complement strand
CGCCTGTGGCGAATTCGGTGAGATTGCGGTGCTTGTCGGTGCCGCCCAACGTCGCCAGCCGTGTCAGGAGCGGGTCAAGCGGCGGCAGGGGCGAGGGTGGGTTGGCCGGTGGCGTTGCGAACTGCTGCACGGCTCGGAGTTCGGCCACGGCAGCAGGCCACGCATTAGTCACCCGGCCCTTCACCGCGGCCTTCCAATTGGTCGGTCGGTCACGATCGGAAACTGCACCGTGTGCGCCCTGGTGGCCTGTTGTCGGATGGCCTGCGCCGACATCGAGCAAACCCGCGCGACGCGCAGCGTCCGCTGGTTCATCGCTCACAGGTCACCACGCTAGTTTGATACTCACTTGCGGGCGAGGAAGGGGCGAACAATATGGATGTGGAGATTAAGGCCCGGTCGTATTGGCTGATGGGATATGGAATCCCCCGTGCGATGATGAAGCTCCTCGCTCGCCGAGGTCATCCGTTTGCCCAGCTGGTGATTGATAGCAGCCAGCCCGAGAACGTGTATCACTTTGTTGAGCAGATACGCCGACGGGGGCGCATGTCCGTGTTCGGTAATGGGTGGGTCACCGCTGACGCGGCGATTGTCCGTGACGTGTTACGTGATGGCAGATTCCGGACCATTAAACCGCGAGACCGGTCACCGTTTCGTGTCGTTCAGCGGATGATCGCGAAAACCGATCCCGGCGTGCTCAATCCTGTGCAACCGCCGTCTCTGCTCGTCGTCGATCCACCCGAGCATGAGCGGTTGCGACGCCTGGTGTCTCGGGCATTTACCCCACGGGCGATCGATAGGCTTCGGCACCGCATCCACGAGATTGCCAACACTTTGCTCAACGACTTCAACGACAACACCCAGTGCGATTTAGTCGCCAACTACGCTTCTCGAATTCCCATCGAAATCATCGCCGAGATGCTGGGAATTCCCCGTGCTGAGATATCCCGCCTTTACGCGGTGGGCGATCCCGCCACCAAACTGCTTACCACCGCGGCTCCCTCCTGGCGCGACTTCCAGACCGCCATGGCGGCGTTGCGCGAGTTCGAAGACTACCTCGCCACACATATCGAGCGGCTCCGTCACGACGGCGCCGACACCAGCATCCTGTCTGCTGTCCTGCAGGACAGCGACCTCACCGACATCGAGATCAGGATGTTCGCGGAGCTGCTCCTGCTTGCCGGGTTCGTCACCACGACCCACGCATTCGGCAACGCGATCGTGGCACTTGTCGGTCATCCTGATCAACTGGTCCGTCTCCAGGCGCATCCCGAGGGTTGGCCCAATGCGGTCGAGGAGGTGCTGCGCTACGACTCCGTCATCCAGATCGGGGTCAGGGTGGCCACCGAAACACTTCAGATCGATGGCCACACTGTGCGGGAAGGGTCGGCCGTCTTCCTTCTCGTCGGCGGCGCCAATCGTGATCCGGCCATCTTCGAACGTCCCGACGAATTCGACACCACCCGCGCCAACGCTCGCGACCACCTCGGCTTCGGCACCGGTATCCACGTCTGCCTCGGCGCCCCGCTCGCCCGCATGGAACTACACATCGGCCTGCAAGCACTCTTCGAACGCTTCCCCCAACTAGCCCTCGCCGGCGAACCGACCCTAACCAACAGCACCCTGCTGCACGGCATCAAACACCTGCCCGTCAACCTCGGAACCGCAAGGATCAACACTGGCTAGCCATCGGACTCCGCCAGGCAGCGCCGCGCGGCCGCCCAGTCTGCCAAGTGAGGCGTAGCGGTAAAAGACGGTACCTAGTGTTTGTTACGTAGCGGCTGCCGCGTCGCGCAGGCAGACCCAGCGTCGGCGTTGGCCCCGAACTCAAGTCCATCCGGCAGTGATACGACGTGCGGTTTGAAGGCGGTGCTGGAAGGTGGGACGGCCGCGGTCCTGGACTGGGCGGAGAATGAGGCGGTGCCGTCTTCGGGCCGACCGCCGGCTATGCCGGAGCCGCCGAGCAAACATTGGGCGGCGATAGTGCCCGGAAGAGTGATGCCGCTCAGGTCGCTTCTCAAGCCCAACCGTCCGACAGCCGCTCCCCCAACCATCGGTGTGTCGTCGCCGCCGAATACAACTGAATCGAATATGGCGGGTCACCAGTAAACCTCGCCGTTTTCATCGGGTGAATCGCGGACGTTCCGAGTGGCCGTTCGGTCTCAGCGCATCTGGCGGTTTTCGCAATGAATCTGGCGGCCGGCGGATTGCGGCTGGAGTCTCAGTCAAGATGGCGGCGGATCGGCCTGTCTCTCTGGGCGTGCAGTGCGGTTGACAGCAGCTGCACAGGATCGGCGATCCCAAGCTCTCAACGGCGCAGCGCTGACCGGTCATCCACCGGATCTGGAGCGGCCAGGCCGACGTCCGCGCGCATGGGTGGCGAGGCCGCTCGTCGCCGCGGCGAGTCAGCCCATGTTGTGTGGCGTCGTATCGGGTAATCGGGGCCGAGCTACCCAGCCTCGAATGCGCTTTCGAGGTCGTCCCTTGAGTTGATAATTCGCTGCGCGTCTTCCCTCGTCTTCGGTGGCGCCGACGGGTCTGCAAGAGCAATCCGGGCCGCCGCAATCGCGCCTCGAGCTGCGTCGTCCGGGGCCGCGTTCGCAAAGAGTCCTTCGACGTCAACGGGTGTCTGGCTCATCTGAGTTCCTGTCTAATCGATTACTCGAGTGTGGCGCACAATGTCAGGATTTGCTACTGGGGTCGTTCAGCGCAGCCTTCGCCTGGTCGATCGCCTCCTGCGTCTCGGCTTTGATGATGTCGACGAGTTCTTGAAGGCCAAGCCTCTCAGCGCCCTTTTGTATCGCAAGGAGCATCGTGAACATCTGGTCGAGCTTGATGGCGCCGGTCGTGGCTTGCGCCACAGTCTGATCGTACTGTTCCCGCAGGTACTCGCGGCGGCGCTCCTGCGCAGCGCCTCGGATCTGCGCGACAATACCGAAATAAGCGACAAGCGCGGCGACAAGAGTGACCCCCGCTGTGACCAGCGTCGCCTGCGGTTCGGATAGCCCAGCTGAGTGAGGGGAAAATTGGTCCAAGAGGGCGGCCGGGAACATCACGTCAACCGGGCCGGAAAGTGACGTCACCGTGTCGGTAGGAGTGTTTGTTCCCTCGGGGGTGAGGTTGACGTCGACTTTGGGAATCGTAATTTCGACAGTCTTGTTCGACGACTTTGCCTCGGCCTGATCTCGCAGATGGCCATTTACCACCGCCCCCAGAAGCGTCCCAATCAGGAGCACGCCAAGAGCCGCCGCGGCCACAATCGCTGGCAAATACCGGCGCACCCAAGACTGCCGCTGACTGCCTGGCGTAGCCGCGACGTTATGGCCCCGGTTCGCGGCCATCGGCTAGGTCCGTCGCCCGGCTAGTAGCTCAAATTCCATAGGCAGAACAGTAACCCTGCACATCGTCGGCCGGGGTTTTAGCGTCGTCAACGGACCCTTGGCTCTGCGCTGCAACGAACCCAGACGAAAGGCCGTCAGCTTTCGGCTGGCTGTTGGCGCACACTGAATCTGAACACTGTCAACGCCTACCCCGCTGCCACTTCCGCTTGTTGCGCCCACCCGGGGGCCGCCGAACGGCGGCGGGAAAGTGAAGGAAAGCGTTCCAAACAAAATCTATTTCGTGAGGCCCGGTAGGAACGTGTGCCACACCTAACCTCACGGTTCCTCCTCATCCGACGATTGCTTGCTTAGCAGTGTGACAGTGGCGTGGTTATTAATCTCCGACGCTGGCAAATGCCATATGCGCGGCGGGCTCGGGTCCAAGACGAACTGGTCAAGGTCGTAGTCGTTCTTGAACGAAACTTGGAGGACCTGAGCGTATTTCTCCGCAGGAGTGCCAATGGGAAGACCGCCGCCGTCAGACAGTGGCTCCTCGCCAAGGTAGACGCCCATTATCTCGCCGAACAGCGGATGGTCTTCGGTGTTGTCTCGGAAGCCGGAATTTAGGATCGAAGCGGCGGCGGTGTCGCTGGTGGTGTGGTAGCAGGTCGTCACAGATCCCCCAATCCCGATGCCCACGGTTCATCCGCTGCGCGTTCCGCGGCGGCAGCTCCCGGGCCTCTATTTAGAAGTCGCGATCAGCTGGCGCACGCACCCGCGACGAATAATTCACTCAACCGCTCGACGCACCAGCCACAACCTAACACCAAGCACCGCGCCGCCCCAGAACACGCATGGCAGCGTCCCACGCCACTCCTCTGGCCCCAGTCCCGCCCGTTCAGCGACGCCCGCGCGCCCGCACGAGGAGGAATACGACGGAATCGAATATGGCGGGTTACCAGTAAACTACTCCATATTGCGAAATGCACTGCGCTACAATATGATTGCGTACCTAACGCTACATCAGTTTGCGCATCTACTGTATTCCGCTCGGCGCCAGATGTTTTCAACAAGGCAGGCTTGCGCATATCATGAAGTTGCATCAGATGAAGAATTCTCCATGCTCCCGGTCATCTAGCACGCGACACGTTGGGCTTGAGTATCACTCCCCCGGTGGGGGATTGACGCGGCCGACGGACTGATCTATCAGTTTTAGGCGCCGCGCAAGGTCGGAGATGAAGATGCCGTCAGGGTCTGCCTTGGCCCGGGTCGCCCGCCACTCGTCGAGGCGGGGATACATCGGCGGGATGAGATGGGCTTTCGCGCGTGATTCCTTGGCGAAGTAGAGACGGCCGCCGGCCTGCTGGACTCGTTCGTCGACGTCGTCAAGGAACGCACCGATGCCGTCCTTGATCGGGAAATCCAGACTCAGCATGAACCCTGGATGAGGCCAGGACAGAGGTGCTCGATTGCCCGCGCCCATCCTTTTGAACACGTTGAGGAAGGAGCGGTGCCCCGAGCGGGCGATTGCTCGGATGATGTCGGCGAGCTGCTGCTCGGCGCCGAACGGTATTGAGAACTGGTATTGCAGAAAGCCTTCCTTGCCGTACGCCCGGTTCCATTCGCCGAGCAGATCAAGCGGGTGATAGAACTGCGTCAGGTTCTGGATGGTGCCCCGGCCGTGCTGCGGATAGACCCGGTAGGCCACCTCAGACAGGATCCTCGACGTGAATCCATTGACCATGCCGTTGGGGAAGATGTCGGGCACGGTAAACAATTGAGGGGCGTTGAACCGCAGCGGATCTCGCCGCAGCCTCGGCGGCAGCTGCTCAACCGTTGCCAATGATCCGCGGGTGAAACCGGCCCGGCCCATCCGCGAACCGGTGGAGATCGTGTCGGGCACCGCCATGGAGTAGTCGTAGCCTTCGTCGGAGCCGTCGGTGAGAAGCTCCATGGTCTCGTCGAGATTTCGAGTGCGGTCGTGATCGGCGATGAAATAAGCCGTTTCGGTCTGAGTCATGCGGATCTTGGCGCGCAGCACGATGCCGGTCAAGCCCATGCCGGCCACCGTTGCCCAGAACAACTCGGCCTCAGAGCCGTCTGGAGTCAGCGTGGTGATCGACCCGTCGGCCTTGAGTAAGTCCATGGAGATCACGTGATTGCCGAAGCTGCCGTGGGAGTGATGGTTTTTGCCGTGAATGTCGGCGGCGATCGCGCCGCCGATGGTGACCTGGCGAGTACCCGGCAGCACCGGAACCCACAGACCGTGCGGCAGGACCGCCCGCATCAATGTATCGAGGCTCACCCCGGCATCGACGTCGACGACTCCGGCGTCGGGATCTATGTGGTGGATGCGGTTCAGCGGGGTCATGTCGATGACCAGGCCGCCACCGTTTTGAGCAGGATCGCCGTAGCTCCGACCCAACCCCCGCGCGATCACCCCTCGTGGGCCAGCCAACCGAACAGCAGTGGCGATGACTTCGATATCCGGTGTCGACAGCACTTGCGCCCAGGACTGGATGCGGCGACCCCACCCACTGAGCAGACGACTTGTCGTCTGCGCCCCTGCGAGTTCACCCACGGTCACCGATACTAAGCGCGGCCGTCAGCAACACCAGCGACTACGGCCCGACGTGGGACTGCTGCAACCATGTTCGCAAGTCATCGGAGGTCCGCGGTCAGCAACCGATAGCCTAGATCGAGTTCGGGCTGGTGCAGCAGCTCTCCGTGTCGTCGTCGCCATTCCCCGGATTCAAGGTCGCCGCGCAGGCGCGTGAGCCCTTCTGTCACATGGTCGGCGGGGGTCATCGAGAACAGCGACATACCGTGGCGAACAGTGTCATCGAGATAGGCATCGGGCCGGCGCCAGTAGGCACCGCCGAAGCCGTCTGCGCAATCATGTGGCACCGGAACCGGCGTCACCGACACGCGATCAGACCCGAGCAGCGACACGAGGTCGTCAATCGGGACGGCCAGGCGGGCATCGGTTTCCGCCGCCGCCGGCACATAGTCGCGCAACAGCCAAAAGTCTCGAATGACCTCGTGATCCCACGTCAGAATGATCACGCGGCGGCCGGCAACACGACGCATCTCGGCCACGCCGGCCGCCAGGTCAGTCCAGTGGTGAACGGTCAGCACCGCTAGGACGGTGTCGACCGCACCCGTCCGCAAGGGCAGAGCTTCTGCTGCGCCCTGCACCGCAGGTGCTGCGCGTGCTGGCCGCTGGCGGATCATCACCCGGCTTGGCTCGATCGCCACGATGGTCTGCGCGGGTTCATACGAGCCTGCGCCGGCGCCGACGTTGGCCACGGATGCGGCTCCCGCCAAGGCACGACTGATGGCCGCCGCAATCCGTGGATCGGCACGACGAGTGTGCGAGTACGTGACCCCGGTGAGGTCGTAGCGAGGCATCACGGGCTCCCTACCGTGGGCACGACGTTGTCAGGCAGGCACGGGCGTCGTCAGAAAAACCAGGCGAAACTTGCCCATCTGGATCTGGTCACCGTTAGCCAACGCCGCCGTGTCGACCAGCTCGCGGTTGACGTAGGTGCCGTCAAAGCTCCCGACGTCAACGATCTGGAAGTTTCCGCCTTGCTGCCGAAACTCTGCGTGGCGCAGGCTGACCGAGATGTCGTCGAGAAGGATGTTGCTGTCGGCATGCCGACCGACAGAGGTAATAGGTCGGTCCAGCACGAACCGAGTTCCGGTGTTGGGACCGCGCTTCACCACAACCAGGGCCGCCCTCGGCGGCAGACCCCCGCCGATCCAGTGCTGGTCGCTCATGTCTTTGGACCTACGCCCTGACCGGCTGTTGATGTCGCCGAATTGTTCACCTCTGACAGTTTATGCAGCAAGTCTTCTCATCAGCGCTTGTGCCAAGGGACGTTGAGTGGTGTTTTGGGTCGCCGCCAAAAGCCAGCCATCATCGGTGCGGACGGCCACACTGATGCTCGTTCGTAGGTTCCGCTGACTAACCCGACTCCCCCTTGTCACGCCGCAGCTGGCGTGAATCACGGCGACATCGGGTGTGATGAATCGCAAGTTGGTCACCTCGTAGCGCAGGCGGGCTCCACGTAGGAGCCGTTTAAGCAGCGAGCCTGCGCCAGGAACCTCGCCCGATGCGGCAATCGCTGCGCGGCCGCGGTGATGCTCGCCAAGAAAGCTCACACAGTCGCCCCCACCGGTGTAAGCACTGGCGTAACCAATGGCGTCGCCGGCATCCCACCTACTGATTAGCCGGTCCAAGAGCGCGCGGATCGCCGCCTCGTCGGCCGTGCGGCCAACGTCGTCGGACTCCATCTCTTCGCTTCTCACCCGAGCCCCCTCTAATGAATCAAAGTCATTAGTGTCACAATGCCCGCTCTAATGAACCAAAGTCAATAGAATCGGCTAGGTGCGCACCCGACTAACGACAGAGCAGCGCCGCGCGCAACTGCTCGAAATCGGCGCCGAAGTGTTCGCCCGACAGCCATACGACAAGGTGTCCATCGAAGACATAGCCGACCGAGCCCGGGTGTCCCACGGGCTGTTGTATCGTTACTTTCCCAGTAAGAAGGCATTCTTCGCCGCCATCATAGAAGCGGAGGGCGCCCACCTGCTGCGCGCGAGCTCCCCCGACCCGGCGCTCTCCCCACTTGACCAGATCAGAGCCGGCCTGGACGTCTATATCGCCCAGGCCGAAAGGTCCCCCGCCGCCTACCGCATGGCCCACCAAACCCACAGCAGCGATGAACACCTGGCCTCAACGCACAAGGCGCGCAGCATGATTCAACGCGACCGCATACTAAACAGCCTCAGGGCGATAATCCACACCAATAGCGAAACCCCACTCGCGGTCACCGCGTGGCTGGGCTTCGTGCAAACCGCAATCCTCAACTGGATCGACAACCCATCCATCTCCCGCCAACAGCTGAGCGACCTATGCATCCGTGCGCTGAGCGCATCCGTCAAGCTGCCAAACGCAACCAAAGGCCTCCCCTGATCACGCATAACAGGAATATGCACGGATCGAATATGGAGGGTTACCAGTGAAGTACGCCGTCATGCCATATGCGTTGTGCTGCAACGCGTTCAGTTGCTTCGCCTTGCCGGTAGCTAGACCGGCTCGCTAATTTGAGCCTGACGCAGCCATATTCGATGTTTCCTTGCCGGACAAGACGAAGTTACGCGCGGTGATTGATCTGATGAATTGGCGCTGTGGTCCCTCAGTTCGACACTGTGCCGCTCCCCCACACCCAGGTCAACTAGCACTTCAACGAAAGCGCAGGCACCTCGAAGTACCTCTCAGCACTTCAACAGGCGGTCGGTGTTAAGGGTGTCACACGTGATTACGTCCGCTGCCGTGATGGCCGCGGCCAGCTGTCCGCGGCCATGAAAAAGGACGCCCCTGGGCCGTCTCGGCGTCGATCCTGTGGTGGCTACGTGAAGATTTCGGCCAACCAGTCGAACTCGACCTGGTGCTTGAGGCTCGGGTTATTCATTTGGCAGTGAGCCTCGCCGCCCTCTGCTGACCGAAAGATGCGTTCCGCCTTCGGGCAGGTCAGCTTCTGGTAGAACTCGCGACCCGCATCCACCATCCGGGATCCTTCGCCCTCGCCGCCCATGTTCAGCAAAGGACAGGTGATGTGGTCCTCAAGGCCAGCCAGACTGTAGGTACCGAGGTTGTCACAGAAGGCGGCCAGCGACTGACCGGCCATCCCACATCGATCCTTGAAAGTCGTCGCGAACATCTTCGTCAGCGGGTTGGAGAGATCAGCCTTGTCTTCGAGATCCTCGCCATAGGGCACATCCGGATCAAGGTTGGCCATGAGCATGAGGATGGGCTTGAGTTCCGGTGATAGCGAATTGGCGATCACGGCGGTGATGCGCTTCTCGTACGCTGCGGCGCGCGGAGCAAAATATCCGCCAAAGCTGTGGCCGGTGAGGGCCAGCCGCTCGGCGTCGACGTCGCCACGAGACAGCACGTAGTCGACGGCATAGCGTGTCGGCACCTCCCAGTCCGGGCGATAGGTCAACTCGGGATCCAGAGCGTAGGCGCCGACCTGACCGGGCCCCTCCCACAGAAACGCGTTGTACCCGCGGCGGACAGCCGCCGCACCACCGCCCCAGTAGAACAGCTCCTCACACGTGGTGTCGCCTCCCCCCAGGATCATCACGGTCGGGCGTGGGCGACCGTCCGCAGCGGCGCGCAGGAAATAGCCGGGTAACGTCTTGCCGTTCTCATAAGGGAAGCTGACCGGCTCGATCGGGACATCGAACAGCGCGGCCGCCTGGATGAAGCACGAGCGATGCCGGGTGTACATCTCGAGCTGTCGCGGGTCGCTGTGCTCGAGATAGAAGAAGGCGGTGTTCCAGTACATCGACGCTCGAAGGAACGCCTCGCGGGCACTGACCGTATGTCCCGCGGCCACGCAGTCCTCGGCGATGGCCTCGACTCGCTCTGCGGTGTCACTCCAGGCGACGGTCCAGCTTTCAATATCTCCGTCCACCACCCGCCGTGCCGTCGAGAAGCACTCACCGACCGCACCGCCGTCGCCGTAGGCGCCGGCGCACATCGCTCGCACGAGCTGATAGTCGAAGTTGGACGTGAAGACTCCGGGCATCCCCGGCGTGGCGCCGAACACCACACCGGTTTGTGCCGTTGAATTTCTCGAGACTGTCGGTGTCGATGTCATCGTGTGTTCCTCTAGGTGTAGGAGGCGTCGAGCCCGTACCGGGGCGACAGACCATAGGTGGTCGTCCAGCCCGAACCAGGCGTCTCATAGGTTCAATGCCAAGCCAGCGCTACCAAGGTCGCGAGCAACGCTCCCCGACGCTGCCGATCGTCTCAGCAGAATCCAACACGGCCACGGGACGACCCGGCGCGCCAAAATCGACCGTACACCCAGGTCAACTAGCACTTCAACGAAAGCGCAGGCACCTTGAAGTACCTCTCAGCACTTCAACAGCCAGTCGGTGTTATGGATGTCACACGTGATTACGTCCGCTGCCGTGATGGCCGCGCCCAGCTGTCTGCGGCCACGAAAAAGGACGCCCCGGCCGTCTCCGCGTCGATCTTGTGGTGGCTACTTGAAGATTTCGCTCAACCAGTCGAATTCGACCTGGTGCTTAAGACTCGGGTTATTCATCTGGCAGTGAGCCTCGCCGCCCTCCACCGAGAGAACCACGCGTTCCGATTTCGGGCAGGTCAGCTTCTCGTAGAACTCGTGGCCGGCGCTCACCATCTGCGATCCTTCGCCCTCGCCTGCGAAGTTCAGGAGGGGACAGGTGATGTGCTCCTCGAGTCCGGCCAGACTGTAGGTGCCGAGGCTGTCACAGAAGGCGGCCAGCGACTGCCCGGCCATCCCTAATCGATCCTTGAGCCCCGAAACAAGGACTTGTTTCATCGGTTCGGAGAGATCAGCCTTGTCCTCGAGGTCATCACCGTATGGTTCGTCGGGGAGGCCGAGCATGGCCATGATGATGGGCTTGAATTCCGGAGTGAGCGAGTTGGCGATCACGGCGGTGATGCGCTTCTCGTAGGCCGCGGCGCGCGGGGCAAAGTATCCGCCCATGCTGTGCCCGGTGAGGGCAAGCCGCTCGGCGTCGACGTCGCCACGAGACAGCACGTAGTCGACGGCATAGCGTGTCGGCACCTCCCAGTCCGGGCGATAGGTCAACTCGGGATCCAGAGCGTAGGCGCCGACCTGACCGGGCCCCTCCCACAGAAACGCGTTGTACCCGCGGCGGACAGCCGCCGCACCACCGCCCCAGTAGAACAGCTCCTCACACGTGGTGTCGCCTCCCCCCAGGATCATCACGGTCGGGCGTGGGCGACCGTCCGCAGCGGCGCGCAGGAAATAGCCGGGTAACGTCTTGCCGTTCTCATAAGGGAAGCTGACCGGCTCGATCGGGACATCGAACAGCGCGGCCGCCTGGATGAAGCACGAGCG
>Ga0224557_1003905_pt1 | contig 11249 bp, 10 predicted proteins | sample 714S31014metaG_FD_180677 | JGI IMG/M metagenome (GOLD analysis project Ga0224557, IMG submission 180677) | Peat soil microbial communities from Stordalen Mire, Sweden - 717 S3 10-14 | ecosystem: Environmental > Terrestrial > Soil > Wetlands > Peat | place: Sweden: Norrbotten County, Stordalen... | reverse complement strand
CCCGTCTAGCAATGGCCGCGTCGCGCGGTGACATGGCGCGGTACTTTCCGCTGAATATTGGCTTTCACGACCGCCTAGTCGAGATGACCGGCAATGCCACTCTCTTGGAGTTCTATCGCAAGGTCGTTGACAGAATGCATCTGCTGCGGCGCCGCAACTTCTCGGTCGATTATGGAAGTGAGGCATCGCAAGCCGAGCACCGCGCCATCGTGGAGGCGTTTGCAACCCGTGACCCCGTGCATGTCGGCGCGATCATGCGCACCCATGTGACGAACGGCTACCGCCGGCTCACCTCCGTGTTACAAAGATGAATCCGGATTTCACGGTATGCCGTATCGGCTCACTGCCCGAAGGCGCGGCAATTGTCACCCGTAATTCGACAGGTACGCGTCGCTTATGAAAAGAGGTCGCGTCAGAGTTGAAGCCAGCTCTATCGGCTTGAGTGCAAAGTGTTCAAACCAGCCGATCTGATCTTTCACTGATAGAGGCCGTGTCCTCCGGTAGCGAGAACAACTTGGCTTCAGGATTGCTGGATGCGAGTACTTGTAGCGCGAATTTGCCGCCATGAGTAGCCCTGGAGCGTAGAAAAACGGCTGCGTCATGCGGTTCCCTTTGAATAGCATTTAAGAGCGGCTCGAAAGGGGCTTAATCAAGTGGATATCTGTCTGCCTAACATCAAAATCCTTGCAACTGGCGGCACGATTGCAGGCGAAGCGCCTTCCAACCTCCAAACGACCGGATACAAGTCCGGCGCGATCACCATCGAATCGCTGCTTCAGGCGGTGCCCGAAATAGAGCGATTTGCAAACATAAGCGGTGAACAAATTACCAACGTTGCCAGTCCCTCGCTTACCCTTGCAGATTGGCTGCAGATGGCAAATCGCATCAATCAACTCTTGGCCGGAAACGATACCGATGGTGTTGTGATAACCCATGGCACCAGCACCATGGAGGAGACCGCTTACTTTTTGAATCTAGTCGTCAACAGTGACAAGCCCGTCGTGTGCGTGGGCGCAATGCGCCCGGGCACTGCCATCAGCGCCGACGGCCCCATGAACCTGATCAACGCGGTGCAACTGGCCGCCAGCAAGGATGCCAAAGGCAAAGGCGTACTAATCGCACTCAACGATGAAATCAACGGGGCGCGCGATGCCACGAAAACGAATACCGTTTCGATGGAGACTTTCAAGGCCCCGGAACTTGGATACCTAGGCTACATCCAGAACGGCAGGCCATACTTTTACCGCACCAGCACCCGTCGGCATACAGTCACCAGTGAATTTTCGGTCGAAAGCCTGACTGAGCTGCCCCGGGTCGACATTGTTCTTGGATATGTAAATGATGATGCGGTGCACGTCGACGCGGCGCTGGCCGCTGGCGCCAAGGGCATCGTTGTCGCCGCGCCTGGACATGCAAGTCTGTCTAAGGTACTCAAAGCAGCACTGATTTCAGCCCGGCAAAAAGGTATTGTAATCGTGAAGACATCGCGTACTGGCAATGGCATGGTCACCCGCGTAACCGAAGACGATCAGTACGGGTTTGTTGCCGGCGATAACCTAAACGCGCAAAAGGCTCGTATTTTGCTGATGCTGTCATTAACCAAGACGTACGAACTCGGAACGATTCAGCGGATATTCAACGAATATTGAAAGGCAGAACTACTGCGGCACTATGCCTCGATGTCTTCAACACCGCTCAATGGTAGCTTCTGCTGCGAAAGTCCTTGATTGAAGCGGCCGAGACTGGAGCCCGGCCGCACTTTGTTCTTATTTCATTCCTGTTATTGAGGCGCTTACCGCCCGTTGGTCACGCATTGGCCAGCGCCCACTATCCACCAGGCCCACAAAGTCTCCGATAATCCGATTGAACTCATCGGGCTCTTCGAGGTTGATCGTGTGCCCGCAATTTGTCATAAAACACAATGCTGCCGACCTGATATTTTGCTTCATCAGTACGCCAGGCAAGAGGCACGGCCAATCTTCGTCGCCGGAAATGATAAGCGTCGGTACCTCCAGACGCTTCATTTCGTCCACCCGATCATAAAGGGATGGACGCTCGCGCTGTACCCCAAGCTGCGTGTTTGCCGAACCTAGTTCCGAATGTTCCGCCAGCATCCGTTTGAACTCGGCGAAGCCGCGCGGGTCTTTGTTCTCGAACTGCACGCGGGTCGGCCCGTATGCGTACTTCTCGGCGAACGCCGGCATCTTCGATGATTTAATCAAATCGGCGATCGTCACTGCTTCCGCACGGAAGCGCTCCCGCTGCTCTCGCTCAGCACCATACCCGCATCCACCCACGCATAAGGACAGCGCGCGATTGGGATACTGGAATCCAAACTCCAGTGCGGCGAAGCCGCCCATCGATAGTCCCACGATGTGCGCTTTCTCGATCTTCAGGTGGTCGAGCACGGACTTAATATCAGCGGCGGCTCGTCGCTGCGAATAGACTTCAGGGCTCCCCGGCACGCCTGAGGGAGGATATCCTCGGGCATTGAAGACAATGGCTCGATACCTCTGGCCGAAGTGCCGCATCTGTGGCTCCCAACTGCGGTAATCACCGGCAAATTCGTGGACAAAAATCAGCGGCTTGCCCGACCCAGTCTCCTCATAATAAAGTTGAACTCCATCATCTGTTGTTGCGTAAGACATGTTTTCCACCTTATCTGTGTTTAGTGTATTGCCCCTGAACAACTCCTTTGCATTGACAAAAACTCCTGCTTGCATTATTGTCGACAATCGACAATAATGCAAGCCATTACTTCTATGTGCGAGCGCATTATTACCCTTGCTGCCGGTCAATCGAGAAATTCAATTCTTCTTGCCCGACAAACATGGTATTTCTATTCCGCAAAAAGGAGTCCCGATGGTATCTACCCAGCCCAGTGCGATAGCACCTGCTAAGACTTCCGTCCGCTGGAAGATTTTTCTCTCCATGCTGGCCTTGGTTTCAATCAACTACATCGACCGTGCTTCTCTTTCAGTCGCGATGCCTCTGATCTCGCGAGAATTCCATCTCAGCCCAGCGATGCAAGGTTTGATTCTGAGCTCCTTCTTCTGGACCTACGCCTTAATGCAGATCCCCGGTGGCATGCTGGCCGACCGCTTCAAACCTCGTATTGTCATCACCTTATCGACGGTATTCTGGGGAGCGTTTCAGGCGGTTGCGGCCGTGTGCACGAACGGCATCTCGCTTGTGCTCACGCGCTTAGGGCTCGGCGCGGCTGAAGCGCCAATCTATCCATCCGGCGGCAAGCTCAATGGCTTATGGATGACCAAGAACGAACGCAGCCGTGGCGCCGTCTTGCTTGACGGCGGTGCGCCGCTTGGCGCTGCGCTTGGTTCCATCATCATCGCTGCGTTGATCACCGCCTTCGGATCGTGGCGCGCTGCTTTCCTAGTCGCCGGCGGCGGCACCATTCTGGCAGGCATATGGTCCTGGTATTACGTACGCAACTCACCGCGTGAGCACCCGCACGTCAATGAGGCCGAAGCCAGCTATATCGAGAACGACAATGCAATCGAGTACGCGCAGGAGCCGGCTAACTTGAGCGGACGCACCCTCGATTTCTTTAAGTATCGCTCGGTATGGTGTATGTGCTTCGGCTATATGTTTTTTAATACCCTATGGTACGGCTTACTCACCTGGATGCCGACTTATCTGAACAAGGTCCAGGGATTCGATATCAGGAAGATGGGAGGCGCGAGCTTTATCGCCTTCTTTTGTGGTTTTGTCGGCGAGCTTGTAGGCGGCTTTATCGCCGATAAGTGGAAGGCGTCCGGTGGCTCTCCCAACCTGGTAATCCGCACGCTGTGTGGTATTTCTGCTGTCATCGCGACGATATCGATCTTTTTGGTCGCTTACACTCGTAATCCAGTGATTGTAGTAGTGCTGCTATCATCCACATTGTTTTTCTTGCGTTGGTGCGGCCTCTACTGGTCGATCCCGTCCCTCCTGGGCACACGCAAGAAGGTAGGTTTTCTGGGTGGCACGATGAACCTTGGCGGCAACATCGCGGGCGTCACGACGCCCATTATTGTGGGAATCATCGTGCAGTACAGCGGCTCCTACTTCCTCGCTTTGATGTACTTCGCGGCGGCTGGCGTGGCGCTCCTCATCTGTTCGTCACTCATTGACTACGAACACAAGCTGCCAGTCTAAAGAATAAGCGCGCTGGCAGCAACAGCGGCCATTTTGGGAGATTGCAATTGAACAAACAAGTCCGTCTGGGAATGCTCACCCCCTCCTCCAATACGGTGCTGGAACCTATAACCAGCGCCATCGTAAGTGGCTTGCCGGAGGTCAGCGCTCACTTCTCGCGCTTCACTGTAACGGAGATCTCGCTTGGTGACAGGGCTCTAGGTCAGTTCGATACAGAGAAGATTATTCAGGCTGCCCGCCTGCTGGCCGATGCCCGAGTCGATGTAATCGGCTGGAACGGTACTTCGTCCGGCTGGCTCGGCTTCGATAGGGACGAACGACTGTGCAAGGAGATAACCAACGCAACCGGAATTCCGGCAACTACCTCAGTGCTGGCGCTCAACGAGATCCTCGCTGCGAAGGGGGCGCGTGAGTTCGCCATCGTTTCACCTTACCTGGAGAAGGTGCAGCAGCGAATTATCGAGAATTACGCTCGCTCGGGCTTTCAGGTCGTGGCCGAACGCCATCTCGAACTGCAGGTGAATTATTCTTTTGCCGAGGTCACCGAAGACCAGATCCGGAGCATGGCACGCGAGGTGGCCAAGGCCCGGCCGAAAGCGATCACTACGTACTGCACCAACCTCAAAGCCGCTCATCTGGCGAAGGAGCTGGAATACGAGCTGAGAATCCCGCTGTACGACAGTGTTTCGACGGTGGTTTGGAAGTCGCTGAAAATGGCTGGGGTTGACACGCGCCGCATTCAGGGATGGGGCAGTCTCTTTGCCGAGGAGTTCTGAGCTATGGGACAAGTGGATGCTCGCAGCGAATCCCTGGATTTGGTAATCCGCCACGCGGACGTGGTTACCGCATCTGATCGTTACACCTGCGACATTGGCGTGCGGAATGGGCGTGTCCAACTGCTCGGTAACGGGCTGCCCGAAGCGCGAATTGAAATCGACGCCCGCGGTTTGGTTGCGGTGCCTGGCGGAGTAGACGGACACTGCCACCTGGATCAGCCTATGCCGAACGGCATGCGCATGGCCGACGATTTTTTCACCGGTACCCGCTCCGCCGTTTGCGGTGGAACAACTACGGTCATTCCGTTTGCGGCACAGATCAAGGGCCACTCGCTGGCGGAGGCAGTCACGGACTATCACCGGCGGGCCAAGGGACGCGCCGTCACCGATTACGCTTTTCACCTCATCGTAACCGACGCCACGGCGGCGGTGCTGAACGAAGAGTTGCCTCAGCTCATCCAAGAGGGGTACACGTCGTTCAAAATTTACATGACCTACGATGACCTGAAGCTCAGCGATCGCGAGATGCTTGAGGTGCTCGACGTCGCGAAGCGCTACGGTGCTCTGGTTATGGTGCATGCGGAGAACGCGGATTGCATCGCCTGGCTGACCGACCGCTTATTGGCTCAGTCCAACGTGGCACCGTCCTATCATGCCGCTTCGCGCCCTGCTGTGGTTGAGCGCGAGGCTACCCATCGAGCTATCTCTTTCGCCGAGTTAGTCGACGTGCCCATCCTGATCGTTCACGTATCGGGATATGAGGCGATCGAGCAGATACGCTGGGCTCAGGCTCGCGGTCTGCAGATCCATGCGGAGACCTGCCCGCAGTACCTCTATCTCACCGCTGCCGATCTTGGCGGCGAGGGTTACGAAGGCGCGAAATGCGTATGTAGTCCGCCCCCTCGCGATCACGCTAACCAGGAAGCGGTTTGGAAGGCGCTCGCTGGTGGCGTATTCAGTGTATTTTCGTCCGACCACGCTCCATTTTCTTACGATGACCCGAGCGGCAAGAAGCTTGGGGGTTCGGAGCAGCCTTTTCACAAGATTCCAAACGGCGTGCCCGGCATCGAAACGCGCTTGCCGCTATTGTTCAATGGCATTCACCAGGGCCGCCTGTCGCTGCACCAGTTTGTAGAGCTGACCAGCTATCGACCGGCGTGCCTGTATGGGCTGTATCCGCGCAAGGGCACGATTGCGATAGGGACGGATGCCGATATCGTTCTATGGGACCCGGCACGGCGCGTGCGCATCGAGAACGCGAAGTTACATCATGGGGTTGACTACACGCCTTATGAAGGGATTGAGGTCACCGGTTGGCCGCTGTACTGTCTGTCACGTGGTGAACTGCTGGTCGAACGCGGACGCTATCTGGATCCCGCGGCTGGGCGCGGCCAATTTCTCAAAGCCTGCTTGCCCGTGCTGAGCTGACATTACTTACCGATTAAGAAAGGCACACGATGAGGATACTCGTCTTTAATCCCAACATTTCGGAGAGTGTAACGGAACTGATTGCGGCCGAGGCCCGGCGCGGCGCTTCGCCGGGTACGGAACTGATCATGGCCACTGCGCCGTTCGGCGTTGCCTATATCGAAACACGATTGGAAGCTGTGATCGGTGGATATGCAGCGGCGTGCGCCGCGGCAGAGTATCACGGTAAAGTCGACGGCATGGTAGTGGCGGCTTTCGGCGACCCCGGACTCACTGGTATCAGGGAACTCATGGACGTACCTGTCATTGGCCTAAGTGAGGCAGCGCTGATGAGTGCATGCATGCTGGGCGGGCGGTTCTCGATCATCGCGATTTCGCATCGCATCAAGGCGTGGTATCGCGAGTGCGTCGAGTCGCACGGTCTGTTGGGTCGGCTGGCGAGCATTCGCTCCCTGCAGCAGCCACTGCGTAATATCGCCACCGTGCAGGAAGATCACGCTGTTCGCCTGAAGGAGCTTGCGCTCGATGCTGTCCAGAGCGACGGCGCCGACGTTCTCATCATCGCTGGAGCGCCGCTCGCCGGCTTGGCGCGGAAGATGAAGGACGAGATCCCCGTGCCAATGGTCGATCCCGTATCGAGCGCCGTGCGCCACTGTGAAACATTGGCGACCCTGGGATTAGGCGTTGCGCGCCAGGGTAGCTTTGCTCGTCCGCCGCGGAAGCCAAATAAGGGTCTGCCGGCGGCGATCGCGGGTTTGCTCGGCAGCGAGTAGGCAAATCGCAATCCGAAGATAATGGCGGGTTCTTGCTACCTGCGTCAGTTTTGCCTACACAGATTCGCTGCGACGACGAGCACAGTCATTCTTCTTGCTTGATAAACTCGTTGAGTTCATCCGCGACCGTTACGGCCAAAGCCGAAGAACACCCGCTGCGCATCTTCCATCAGACTGACAATCGGCCTCGAATCTTTTCCGAGAAACCACGGTCCGACCAGTGTTTGTAGAATTGTCTCCGTGCCGGCGTTGACGAAGTGCCCAAATTCCTCGCCCCAGCCAACCAGGCCATCCTCGGTCTCAATCCGGACCATCAGAGATTCAAGTTTCTGCCAGGGATTCAGCCCGGGACGCATCCCGACCGCCGCCCCGCCACCATCAAAAGGAATTGAAACGCGCAGTGTTTCTATTTTTGTGATCTTCAAACGATTTTCTCCCGACCTCTCCAAGAGGGAGCCATTCTTCTACGCCGCTCCGAGCGTGTCAACACCGCGAAGCTACCGGAATGCTGACCCGGTTTACTGGCACTGCCGAAAGGAAGGCTGGCCTAGTCGCGGGAATGCCTTTCATCCCCGAAAGAGAACCCACCTTCCGAGGACTGGTCCGCACGTGCGACCCCAGTCGAAGCTCTCGTTTTTGCGTCGGTTTTTGTTGATAATGGATGTCATGTCGAAACGTGAATTTCAGACCGAAGTCAATCAGCTGTTGCAACTGATCATCCACTCCCTCTATTCGCATCCTGAAATCTTCCTGCGTGAGCTCATTTCCAACTCCTCCGACGCGCTTGATAAGCTCCGCCACCTGACCCTCACCGACGATGCCTATAGGGCCCTTCCTTTCAATCCCCGAATCGATCTGGAGTTGAACGAGGAAAACAAGACCCTCACTATCAGCGACACTGGCATCGGCATGGATGAGGAGGATCTAGTCTCGCAACTCGGCACCATCGCCCGCTCTGGGACCAAGAACTTCCTTTCGCAGCTCTCCGGGGACGCCAAGAAAGACTCAAATCTCATCGGCCAGTTCGGTGTCGGCTTTTACAGTGCATTCATGGTCGCCGACCGCATAGACGTCGTATCCCGCAAAGCTGGCGAAGAACGTGCCTGGCGTTGGGTCAGTGATGGCAAGACTGGCTTTGACATCGAACCCGCAGAGCGTTCGGTCGCTGGCTCCACCGTTCTTCTTCATTTCAACGACGAGGGCAAGCAGTACGCAGATAGTTGGCGATTGCAAGAGATCGTGAAGAAATACTCCAACCATATTGCTTTCCCGATCTTTCTCACCTACGACAAGAGCGAGTGGAACGAAACCGAGAAGAAGTCCACAAAAACCCGTGTCACCGAACAGGTCAATGCCGCCAGCGCGCTCTGGCGTCGTCCCAAGAGTGAGCTCAAAGAAGAGGACTATAAGGAGTTTTACAAATCCGTCGCGGGCGATTGGGCAGATCCCCTCTTCTGGTTCCACACAAAAGCCGAAGGAAGCCTTGAATACACCACGCTCTTCTACGTACCCTCGAAGGCTCCACTTGATCTCTACCAGGCGGAATATAAGGGCGGAGTGAAACTCTACGTGAAACGCGTCTTCATCATGGACGATGCCAAAGAGCTTCTGCCGCAGTACCTGCGCTTCATTCGGGGCATCATCGACAGCGAAGATCTTCCGCTCAACGTCAGCCGCGAGATTTTGCAGCAGGATCGCGTAATCACCAGTATCCGCACCGCCAGCGTCAAGAAGATTCTTTCTGAGCTGAAGAACATTGCGGCCAAGCAGCCCGAACAGTATCTGACTTTTGTAACCGAGTACAACCACCCTCTGAAAGAAGGTCTGTACGGCGACTTTGCTAATCGCGAAACGCTGCTCGATCTCGTCCGCTTCAAATCCACCAAAGTGGAAGGACTCACTAGCTTTGCTGATGTGAAGTCGCGCATGAAGGAAGGACAGAAGAGCATCTACTACATCACCGGCGGAGTCGAATCCCTACTCCGCACTTCGCCCCTTCTCGAAATCTACAAGAAGAAGGATATTGAAGTTCTCATCCTCGATGATGACATCGACGAAATCGTCTTCTCCGGCATCGATAAATACGGTGACATCAACCTCAAAGCCGTAAACAAAGCCTCAACCAGCGAAGACCTGAAAGACGAGGCTGAGCCCGACAAGGCCGAAACACTCAAGCCGCTGCTCGATAAGCTGAAGGCCACCCTCGGCGACTGCGTGAAGAATGTACGCGCCTCCGTGCGGCTCGCAGATAGCCCATCCTGCATCGTCTCTGACGAAGAGGAACCCTCCCTGAAAATGCAGCAGATGCTGCGCGCAATGGGCCAAAAAGATATTCCAACGCTTTTGCCCACGCTCGAGATTAATCCCGATCACGAGATCGTCAAGAAACTGCTCGCGCGTTCCGATGATCCCATCCTTGAGGACGCCGCGTGGCTGCTCCTTGATCAGGCTCTTCTCATGGAAGGCGTACCGCTTCAGGACCCCGCCGCCTTTGTCCGGCGTCTCAACCGAATTCTGAACCTTTCCATGTAGACTCCTGCCGGTGCGGCTGCCTGTGCGCTCTCGGGCGGCCGCGTTCATGCGACATATGACTCCATCGGGGTTACACTACACTTGAACACTTTCGGCGGTTCGGCTGCAAGATAACAGGGGGGAGTTCGACATGAGTCAGATCATGGTTGATACAAATCTGTGCAAAAGAGACGGCATATGTGTGGCAGTTTGTCCTTCCAGAATCCTAAGTCTCAATGAGGAGAAATTTCCCGAGGAGGTTCCGGGGGGCAATTGCATTCTCTGCGGCCACTGCGTTGCCGTGTGTGCCTGCAATGCTCTATCTCATAGCGGCCTGCCGCAAGAAGCTCTTTTGCCCACGTCCGATGAACTGCCAGTTCCGGCGGTCATCGACGGTTTTCTGATGGGCCGGCGGTCGGTGCGGGAGTTCAAAGACCAGCCCATCGCCAAGGAGACATTGGAGGCGCTGCTGGACGTGGCCCGGCGGGCTCCGACAGCTTCAAACTCGCAGAAGCTGCACTGGATTGTCGCGAACGGCGGGGCAAAGGTTCACGCATTGGCGGCGGAGGCGATGAACTGGATGCGCACTTCGGACATTGCTCCTGCAAGGTTGGAGCAATGGGAAAGGGGATATGACTTTATATTGCGCGGCGCCCCCACGGTGATCATGGTCTGCACGCCCGCGGATTATGAATGGGGGAAACAGGATTGCGCCATTGCCCTGACCTTTCTAGAGTTGGCGGCAGAGGCCCGCGGTCTGGGCGTGTGCTGGACCGGTTACCTGATCCGCGCAGCTGGCGTTCATGCCCCGCTCCGTCAGGCGTTATCGATCCCTGAAGGGTTTGTCATACATGGCGGCCTTATGCTCGGAGAGCGCAAATACTCGTATCGGCTTGTACCTCCCAGAAAACCGCTCAGTGTGCAATGGGTTTAGTACTGGTGTTCCATTTCTGCCTGCCCGTGGTGGTAATCGCCGAGTCATGAACTGACGGACTGCGCAGATTCTGGCCCGAAACCGCGTTTGCGGAGATCGTGGCCTTGTCTCAAGATCAAGTGGCATTTTGTGTTAGGTAAATCAGACGGCCCGGAGCGCTTCGGGATTCATCACGCGCAGAGGCTTTCCATCCAGGAAAGCGAGTGCGTTTTCCAGGCTCTGCCTGTAGAATGCTGTCCATGTCTCATGCACGCCGTAGCCGAGATGCGGTGTCATCACCGTGTTGGGTGTGCTTCTCAGCGGATGGTTCACCGGCAGCGGCTCGCGGTCTCGCATCGACAGAATAATCTCGAAGTCTGCCAGCTTCTCTACGGCATCCTCTTCGCCGATGAACGCCTGCTTGAAGAAGACCACTTCGGTGCGCGCGATCAACGGCGACCAATCTGTGTTGCTTTGTGCCACATCCTGCCAGTCGTCCAGAACTGCAACCTTAGTCATCGCTTCTCCTCCAACCGAGTTCACAGGCTGCGCACGTCTTGAAGAATCTGGCGGCCCAGAGCCATTGGGTGATCTGTTGCTGACTACGTTTGGCTTAATTCCAGAATGCGCTGCGCCTTAGCAAATACCGGCGGGTCCACCAGCTTGTTGTCTACAAAAACATAAAAGGAG
>Ga0224557_1003904_pt1 | contig 11255 bp, 8 predicted proteins | sample 714S31014metaG_FD_180677 | JGI IMG/M metagenome (GOLD analysis project Ga0224557, IMG submission 180677) | Peat soil microbial communities from Stordalen Mire, Sweden - 717 S3 10-14 | ecosystem: Environmental > Terrestrial > Soil > Wetlands > Peat | place: Sweden: Norrbotten County, Stordalen... | reverse complement strand
AGATTTTTTCTCATTTATCCTTGCTCTCTTTTTTTCACAATAAATTATACAATCCTGAAAGGATATTATCAAGTACGATTCATATCTTTCTTTTTGTTTCTTTGTTTTACAACACAACAAGTTATTCTGAACGGTCTGGTAATGCGAAGCACCAATAAATATGTACCGCATTTTTTTGGAATATATTTGAGAAATGGTTTGTTGAAAAGCATCGCAGTCCGTCATAAGCCTTATAATGCATGTTACCTGTATATCAAAAGATTGTCCCTGTGTATTACTTCCTCGTAAAAGTTTCCGCCGAGCTCTTTTTTTAGCTCGCTGTTGCGCCTGCCTTTTATCCCTTCAAGGTCCTTCGATGAATAATTCACCATGCCCTTTCCGAGTTTTGCGCCATTCATATCCGTGATTTCCACCGCATCGCCGAAATTAAATTCCCCCGACACGCCGCATATGCCGACGGCCAGCAGGCTTTTTCCGGAATTTAAAAGGGCGGCTTTCGCGCCGTCGTCAACTTTAAGCTTTCCTTTTTCCTTCAGCGACATGAGTATGTAGCTTTTTTTTGGCCCCAGTTTTTCATTTTTAACCCTTACTATTGTACCCTCATTCTTCCCGGCGGCTATTTTTTCTATGACATTATCAGCGTTGCCGTTGGCTATGACAAGGGGGATGCCGGCATAGTTTAGTTTTCTGGCTATTTCAAGTTTTGCTCCCATGCCTCCGGTGCCCATGGTCGTCCTGCCTTCGGTGCTGATGTTTTTGCCCTGCTCATTTATGTCGTCTATCTCGTTTATGATGCGCGCGTCTGCGTTTGTGTCGGGGTTCTTATCGTATACGCCGTCCACGGATGTCAGGATTAACACGGCATCCGCGGATACGACGCTGCCCACAATTCCCGCGAGCGTGTCATTGTCGCCGAATTTTATCTCGTCGGTGGCCACTGTATCGTTCTCGTTGATTACCGGTATTACCTTCCACTCCAGCAGTTTGTTCAGTGTGTTGCGCGCGTTGATGTTGCGCGACTTGCTCTTTATGTCGTCATGGCCGAGCAGGACCTGCGCCACGGGTATATTAACCGCTCTGAAGGCCTCCTCATACGCCTGCATGAGCATTATCTGGCCGACAGCGGCCGTGGCCTGTTTTTCGGAAAGGGTTGACGCCTTTTTCCCGAGGTTCAGCTTTCTTATGCCGAGCCCTATGGCGCCGGATGAAACTATTATTATCTCCCTGCCGGCCGCGTGAAGCGGCTTTATCTGCGCGACTATGGATTTTAAGAAATTTTTTCTTATACCCTTATCGTCGACAAGCAGGTTTGTTCCAACTTTTATGACCATTCGTCTGTACATCATGTCACCCCCGGCCCCTGTAATACTACGGCCTTAAGCGGATTTTTTTTAATCTTCCTCGAATATGAAATCTTTGTCGCCGATGATCACAAAATCACCGGTCTTTACCCCTTTTTCCCTGAGGAACTTGTTGAGCCCCTGCCTCTCAAGGTATCTCCTGAAAACCTGCACCGTTTCATTTGTTGAAAAATCCAGCATCGAGACAAATTTTTCCACGCGTTTTCCATGCAGGGAATAAACATTATCATCCAGTTTTTCAACTGTGAGCGTGTCGGGTTCCCTGTAGACCTTCAGTTCGGTTTTTTCCTCTTCGGCAGGCGGCAGGTCCTTGAGCTCGTTATATACCCTGTTAAGAAGTTTCGCCACGCCTTCGCCCTCTTTGGCAGATATAAAATCTATGGCTATCTTTTTCTTTTTGAACTTCGCAAGTATTGACTTTTTTTCATCTTCGCTTAAAAGTTCGCTTTTATTTACCACCACCACCTGCGGCCTTTTAATAAGTTTTTTGTTGTAGGCCTTAAGCTCGTTGTTTATCATCACGTAATTGTCATAGGCGTCGCCCTGCGTGGCGTCAACCACATGTATATAGAGCCTTGTACGCTCAATATGGCGCAAAAAATCAAAACCCAGCCCTTTTCCCTCCGATGCCCCCTCGATAAGCCCGGGGATATCCGCCACTACAAATGAATAAGTATCCGAATATTTTACCAGACCCAGCACCGGCGTAAGCGTTGTGAATGGATAATCCGCTATCTTGGGATGCGCGTTGGATATTTTTGAAAGAAGGGTGGACTTTCCGGCGTTGGCCATTCCTATTATGCCCACATCCGCGAGTATCTTAAGTTCCAGCGTGACTTCCCTGGAGTCGCCCGGTTCGCCCTTTTCATAAAAGTGGGGCGCCTGCCTTGTTGACGAGCGGAAATGCCAGTTGCCCCTGCCTCCCCTGCCGCCTGTTAAAAGAAGGAATTTTTCGCCGTTGGTAAGAAGATCCTTTATGATTGCGCCGCTGGCGGCGTCTTTTATTATTGTCCCGACGGGCACGCGTATTACTATATCTTCGCCGTTCTTTCCGTGCATCCTGGCACCGAACCCCTTTGCGCCGTCGACCGCCTTGAATATCCTGTTGTTATGAAAATCCACGAGCGTGGTCAGGTTCCTGTCCACTTCCATGTAAACATGGCCGCCCCTGCCGCCGTCGCCGCCGTCCGGGCCGCCTTTCGGTATGAATTTTTCCCGCCTGAAACTGGAGGCGCCGTTGCCGCCCTTTCCCGAAACCACGTTAATTTTTACAAGATCTACAAACATTATTTTCCTCTTATCCCGGGTATTTTTTATCCCGTAATTTCAGCCATTATAACACAAAAACCTGTTCCATGCCGGGCCCTAAAATAAAAAAGGCGGCCTTTAAAGGCCGCCTTTTATTTTATCCGTTTTTTCGTTTTATCAGGCGTTTACTTCCGGCAGTATCGAAACAAACTTTCCCTTGCCGGTTTTTACAAATTTTACTATGCCGTCAGCCTTTGCGAAAAGGGTGTGATCCTTACCCATTCCCACATTGACTCCGGCCTTGATCTTTGTGCCGCGCTGCCTTACTATAATGGAACCGCTGGTCACAAAATTCTCTCCGTATGCCTTCACGCCCAGCCTCTGGCCGGCGCTGTCGCGTCCGTTCCTTGAACTTCCCTGTGCCTTTGTATGTGCCATTCGAGCTTCACCTTCCTGTGATGATTTTTATATTGGATGCTTTTACAGCTGTATAGATTTTACTTTAAGGATAGTATACTTTCTCCTGTGGCCCATGCGTTTCTTGGAGTTCTTTCTCCTTCTCCATTTGAATACCATGAATTTCTCGCCCTTGAATTCCGGATCGAGCACTTCGCATGTTATTTTTACATTTTCAAGTTTTGGTTTTCCGACCTTGACCTCATTTTCCTTGACAATAAGCAGGACGCTGTCAAAGGTGATCTCTTTTCCGATGCCCGGGATTAGGTCGTCTATTTTTACCGTGTCCCCTTCGGACATTTTGTACTGCTTGCCGCTGATCTCAACCACTGCGTACATTGTAAAGCCTCCTTGGATATTGTTCCATGTCATAACATGAACAGTTAAAATACTTGCCTTAATCTAAAAAAATTACTGGTGAGCCGGGCGAGGCTCGAACTCGCGACAATCGCCTTAAAAGGGCGGTGCTCTACCAACTGAGCTACCGGCCCACCTTATAAAAAAAATAAAACCCGTTCCGGTTTTATGCTTATAAAATCAGGAAAACAATGGATTTCCTTTAATTTCATGATTTCCAGCTTTATATTAAAAGCAAGGGTATATTTTACACTTTTTAACCCTTATGTCAATAATATTTTGCTGTTTTCCCCTCTTTTTATGACAGCCGTTCCGCCTTATAAATAAGGTGTTTTACTTAAAACAGCTTTATACACAATACTCGAGCGCCTTTATTACATTATGACCAAGCTCATATGGTCCGGTCCCGGACTCTTTGTCCCTGTTGAGGACATTGTAATAATCACCGTCTACGCCGGAATAATAGGGGTGGACAATTATTTTGTCCCCCTTTAATTCCGCGGTGACAAGCATGTTGTTTTTTGAAAATTCGGCCCACGATGAAAATCCGGCCTCTTTGAGCACCTCTTCCGGTGATAATATGGAATTTATCGGCGAGTTAAGGTTTTCCATCACGGCGCTTCCGATTTCAAGCGCTCCGGCATCCCTTTTCATCATGTGCAGGGGCTTGCCCCATTTTATTTCCCCTTCCGGGGTGTCTACAGCCGCGGAAATTATTATGCCGTTGCCCGAAAATAATATGTTACAGCTTTTCATTCATACCCCCTGGAAGAAAACTTGTCTGTATATCCATATATACACTCCGCGCACCCGCGTGTCAAGCTGATAAAGCCGGCTATACATATATCATTTTTTTTGTCATGCCGCCGTCTATAACAAAATTCTGGCCGGTTATGAACCCTGCTTTTTTTGAAGCAAGAAAAAGCGCCGCCTCCGCTATATCATAAGGCGTCCCTACTCTGCCTGCCGGATGCTGTTCCCTGTCAGCCTGTGAGTGCACCGGCACCTTAAAATCGTTTTTTTTCTTCCAGTCGGAAACCTCGATCCAGCCCGGGCTTATGCTGTTAACCCTTATATCCGGCCCCAGGCTCACCGCAAGCGCGTGTGTCAGTGAAAGTATTCCGCCTTTGCTGGCGGAATAAGCCTCGGTGTTTTTTTCCGACATGAGCCCCCTTGTCGAGGCGATATTGATTATATTACCCCGTGTTGTCCTGAGATGTTTTGCCGCCTGCCTGGAACATAAAAATGCACCGGTCAGGTTAACCCCGATAACGCGGTTCCATTCATTGAGTGAAAGCTCTTCCACGGGCCTGTTTATTCCTATACCTGCGTTGTTGACCAGCACGTCGATTGATTTGAATTTTTTTGCCGCTGCTTCCATAAATAACCGCACATCTTTTTCAGAAGAGACGTCGCATTTTAAAAAAAGCAGCCCGCAACCTGCCTTTAAAGAGGCCTTAAGTTCTGCTCCCGCTTCCGCGTCAATATCCGCGGCCGCCACATTATATCCCGTCCTTAAAAATTCCTTTACAAGGCATAGCCCTATTCCCTGCGCCCCGCCGGTGATGACCGCTGTTTTTTTATTTATGGCCATACAATCTCCTTTAAAAATTTGGATAGTAATGTATTTTATCATAACGGCTGGTTTTTTACGGACAATATTACATCTTAATACCGCGCCACGGACCTTCTGTTAACGGCAATCTTCACCATCATCCTGGCAACATTGCCGCTCTCTGATATTCCCTGAAGGACCGCGATGTACAGGCCGTTTGAGGCCTGATTTCCGCCGGCGGTTTTTACATCCCAGCTTACAGCGCCGCTTTCGAGCGCGGCATTTATGTTGCGGATAAGTTCTCCGTAGATGTTATAAATGCTTATTGTCATTTTCCCCGTTTCATTTGCTGTCCATATAAGCTGTATCCCGTCCGTTGAGCCGTTATAGGGGTTTGGGACCGTTTTTATATTGCCTATAAAAACGTCGTTGTTTTCAAGCACTGTGACGCTTTTTGTCGCCACAATTTTCGTGAGAGTCTCTGTTTTAACCACCAGCTGCATTTCATATACCCCGCTGCTTACCGACAGGCCTTCCGCGTTCTTTCCGTCCCAGAGCATGATATCCGCGGAGGCGGCGCCAAACTTTATCTGGACGGGGGACGAATTTGCCTGTTTTGTGGTGATTAGTTGAGGAACATCCAGCCTTATGCCAAGCCCGTCCGGGCCTGAAAGAAAATTTGGAGGGAAGACAAAGTTAACATCCGTTATCGTCCTGACAAGCTCCCCGGCGCTGTTGAAAATATTCAGCTGGACATAAGTTGTGTTTTTTATCAATGTTATATCTTTTGTTATATCCAGGATGTGTCCGAAGGTATCAGTCTCCGCCGCCGAAATATAATATGAACCCGAAGCGGCGGGCTGGTTGCCGTCCGTTGTGCCGTCCCATGATGTCACGAGGTCTGTTCCGCCGGGGCCGGCGCCCGGTATTGTGATTGTAAGGATTTTATCACTGGAAAACGCGTTTGTTGTGTTGCCGTCTGTTGACGTTATTATGCCTGTCAGTACATAGTCCGTTGAAACCGTTGTTATTGTCTTGACCACCTCTCCGGCCTCATTATATACCTTCACGGTCAGCAGATACCCCGGCTTTACATAAGTGTTTATCGGGGTTATGGTTGGCGTGATTGTAAAAGTCGGGGTAAAAGTCAATGTCACAGTGTATGTAAATGTAGGCGTATATGTAGATGTGTAAGTGCACGTATATGACGGCGTATCGGTCATGGTGAATGTCATTGTGTAAGTCGGCGTCGCTGTAAATGTCGGCGTGTCCGTACGGGTATCCGTCATGGAATAAGTACTGGTAAAAGTGGGCGTAGCCGTGAATGTATATGTAAATGTCGAGGTTGCTGTTTCGGTATAAGTGTGGGTAAATGTCCTTGTGCTTGTGAAAGTCGGTGTGTCCGTAAATGTGGATGTGAAAGTCGGGGTTGCTGTAAATGTCGGCGTGGCCGTATATGTCGGCGTGAATGTTTTTGTCACGGTAAAGGTCGGCGTAATTGTTTTTGATGTCGTGGGAGTATTTGTGGATGTCAGGGTGAATGTCGGAGTATCCGTTGCCGTATCTGTGAAAGTCGGGGTATCGGTCCTCGTGAATGTCGGCGTATCGGTCGGGGTGAACGTATTTGTGTCGGTGAAAGTCGGCGTATCTGTCCTCGTTAATGTAGGCGTGTCGGTCGGGGTAAACGTATTTGTGTCGGTGAAAGTCGGCGTTGCGGTAGGAGTAAATGTAGGAGTATCGGTAGGCGTCACTGTTTTTGTAAATGTCCTTGTCGATGTCTGCGTAAATGTCGGTGTGAATGTTTTTGTGGGTGTGAATGTTTTTGTCGGTGTGAAAGTCGGCGAACAGCCGTCTATCCAGTTATAGACAGTATTTGATATAATACCGGCGGTTTCAAGATCGGCTTCGGACGCGGTGTTGCTAACTCCGGTGCACGCCGTGTTTACTTTAACCGCAAATTTCAGCGAACCGGACGCGTTGGGGGCGAGATACCCGAGGTTCCAGTTAATACCCGAGGCCGTGACATTAACTACAGGATAAAACGGCGTGCTTCCGGCGGAATTATTTACATATGTAGTTCCGGCAGGAAATGTATCAAATATATTGACGCCCAACACGCCTGCCGTTCCTGATATTGAATAATTAAGTGTATATGTTATATTGCCGCCGCTGTGTACCGTTCCTGACGGGTTGTTTGATTTTGTGAGTGTCATATTAACACTCGGGCATGCCGACCAGCTTACGTCATCAAGATAGCCGATACAGCTGTGCCCGCTCTGATCGCAAGAATAAGCGGTGAACCTTACCGTCGCCTGCTGGCCCGCATAGGCTGAGAGATTAATGTAAAACTGCGTCCACGGCAGGTGTTTCCATACGTTTAAATTTCCCGTGCCGCTTACGACCGGTTCAGGCCCTCCCGCCGGATCCGCACCATCATCAACAAGCTGATTCAGCATTGTAAAATAATTAAAACGCTGTGAGGCGACCACGGCGCCGTTAACAAGTACTTCGACTATTACATAAGCGTCGTCATTAGGGGAACCATTGCCGCCATTGAGCCAGTCAAGATAATGGTAACCTGATAAAACAGCGGAGAACCAGAAAGAGAGGCATTCGTTGCCGTTAGTCGGTACAGTATCGGCCTGCTGAATCTGTGCGTAATCCCTGACCGGCGAATCTCCCCTTCCTGAATCAAGCATTGCGGCGTATGTTCCGGTATGGACCATATCAAGGCATATTGAAGGTGCAACGCATATGGTTCCCTGGGTGTGCCATGCCGCGCCGTGGGTTTGTATGGTTATATTGGGGTCATATATCACATTTGCGCCGTAGGAAATATTTGTTGTCCAACCGGCAAGGGTGCCTGTTTCAAATCCTGGATTTGTAAAAGCGTATATGCCGGACGTTGTGACAAATAGAAATACAAATATGACAAACACCCGACTCAAGTTCGAAAATTTTTTATCCATAATAAAAGCCCCGCCTTCTATCTTTCTAAAAATTTTTAACCCCGGCATTCATGTATATAATCCGTTTAAACGCTTAAAATAGCCCGTACAATGAATATAGCACGGATATATTACAAAGCAAATTTTCCGGGGTTGACAAAATAATTGCAGCACACGTTTTAACCATAAAATAAAACTGTTTTACGTGAAAGTAAAGAGGGGAATTAATGAATTTTGTCGTTTTTGGTTAAGTAGTTAACCTTAAGCGATTAAACCGCCTGTTTTTGAATATAGATTAATGGCACAATGTGAAACGTAAGTTTATAATAAGAAATGTGGCGGGTAAATGTTTGGTTCCCTTTTTTTAGTCGCCTGCTTTTCCGCAGTTAAGGGCATTAAAATCCGGACTGCGGGATTTAAAAACCCGCAGTCGGTGTTTTTTTTAAAAACCGGCGTTCATTCCGATATTTAACGCCCTGCCGGGCATAACATAGTTGTTCACTATTTCATATTGCGTGTTGTTCATAACATTATCAAGGTTCAAATGGATGTTTATGTCTTTTGTAATTTCCTGTGACACGGAAGCGTTAAACAAAAAATACGATTTAAGCGGAGCCGCGCTCTCCGAGTAGTATCTGATGTCTGAATACTCTCCGTCAATGTTTATCCTGGTTTTTGACGGAAGGGTCACGGTAACACCGGCGTTTGCCTGGTTTGCCGGCCTGTATGGAAGCGGTTCTTTTGTTACTGTATCCACAGCCTTCATATATGTATATCCCGCTTTTAGAGAGATGTAATCATTTACAGCCACCCCTGCCTTTGCCTCAACACCCATTATTGACGCCTTATCGATATTGACCGGGGTTGTTGTAATATAATCAGGGGTTGATACCCAATCAATCAGATTGCTTATGTCGTTGTCAAAAAATGTAACGGAGGCGGAAACATTTGACACCTTTTTTGAAAACGACAGTTCATAATTTGTCGAATTTTCGATTTTAAGGTTTGGATTTCCAAGTGTATAGTACAGCGTTCCGTAATAGTTGTCGGCCTCATACCAGTAAAGGTCGCCGAGCGTCGGAGCGCTGAATGATTTGTCGACAAGCCCCCGGATGTCAACCATATCAAACAGATTGTATTTGGCGCTTATATTTTCGCTTGTCATGTTGCCGTATGCCGAATTAAAATCCGCCCTGAATCCTCCGTTTATCAGCAGGGTGTCATTTAAAAGTTTTGCCGTTATGCTGCTCAGCGATGCCTGGTTGACATTACTCTTTTCACCCTGTATATTTGTGGCGGTTATATTTTTTACATTGGATTCATATCCGGTTTCAAAATCCAGAATCCCGCCAAGATCATATGAAAATACCGCATTGCCTTCATATTCTTTTTTTATATTATCCGAATAAGTGCCGTAAGAAGGGTCCTGGAATCCGAGATCCGCCGAGCGCATGTAACCGCTGATTTTTGCGTTTACATCCCCTATATTAAATCTTTCGTTTAGCCCGAAATCATAGTTTTCATCGCTCTGCCTTGAAGTAAGATCAGACCCGCCTGGCCCGAATGGCACCCCCATTTCCCTTTTAAAGTACAAGCCGATGAATGTCGAATCAAGAAAGGCGCTGTTGTAATCAAGTTTTACATCCGCGCTTCTTTTTGTAAAATCGGAATTTGCAGCATAGCCGCTGCTGTTTTCCTGGACCGTGGAAACATCATAGGCCAGGCCGCCTGTTTTATTATAGAGTTCAAGCGCTTCTTTCTGGTAATTAAAAGAGCCATACTCATAATCAAAAGCGCCATACCTGCCCTTCTCCGGGTTTGATTCATTTGCGCCCGTTATTATATTTATTACCCCGGCCGAGGAATCTTCGCCGTAAACAGAAGACATGCCGCCCTTGATCATTTCTATTTTTTGAATTGATGACGTATCAATCATGGTAAGGTCGGCGCCGCCGCTCATCATATCGTTTATCGGTACGCCGTCTATCATAACCAGCGTTTCCTCAGAAGGCGCGCCCCTGGTATAAACGGATGCCGTGCCCTGATATCCGCTGGTCTGGTGGATTACAAGTCCGTTGATTGAATTTAATATATCGGTTATATTTTCCATTCCTGATGCCTTTATCTTATCCGCGGTGATTACATCAATATTTCTTGTCACATCCCCGATGTTTTGCGCCATTCTTGACGCCGTCACCACCAGGGTATCCGCCTGCGCATCCGCATCAGCCGATGGCTTCCCAATAATTTGCGCATCTTCCGCAAACAGGCATGGTATTAAAACCACCGCAAACAATAAAACAAAAACCGCAAATTTTTTTTTCATCCCAGCCTCCCGATTTGATATTTCCGGGCATAAAAAAACCCGGCCTTCGCTGCCGGGTTTACAGTTGGATGAATTTTCCGTTTTATTAACGGATTAGTCACAATAATCTGCTTCCCTTTTGTCGAAGGTACTCGCCAAACCTGGCAATAGACCGGGCTAACCTTTTTTAAGGCATTACCGTTGCGAAACAGCCGCCGGAATCCCACCGGCATTTCCTTTACCAGATTGTCTTTTAATACTGCTTGTCCGTATATTTAACGGATTTAAAGAACGCTTTTAAAAAACCTGTGCCATATTATAACAATATGATATTTGTGTCAATAATTATTTAATCACAACCAGCTTGCTTGTCGCTGTTCCGCCCGGCTGGTGCACAACTATAAAATATATCCCCTGTCCGACCTTCTGCCCGTTATTGTTTGAGCCGTCCCAGACAGCGGAATTTTCGCCGGCTTTCAGAGAAACACGCGGAAATTTTTTCACAAGTTCCCCGTTAAGGTTGTAGATATCTATCCAGCAGTCGCCGTCTTTTGCGGCCTTATACCTGATCAAAACAGTATCACCGTTTCCGGTATTGATATAGTTCCTGTCGAGCAGCACACGTACGGCAATTGTTGCAGCCGGCGTTGGAGTTGATGTTTCAGTCGGGTTTGAAACCGCGCTGGTGGCCGTGGCCGTCTCTGAAGCAGACGGCGTTTCCGTCATTGTCGGTGTATATACCGGAATAAATGTGGAAGTGGGAGACGGTTCAACTATTGCGACGCTGTTGCTGTTTACGACAGATGTCATAAGCGGCTGGCCGTTGTCATACACATATGCGTGGTTGGAAAAATAAAATGTTCCCGCTGAAGCTGCCGTATATACCCAGGTAAAAGAAGCCGCATTGTTCGGTGATATGGAACTAATGTTTGCCGGCACAGGCCCGCTTGATAAAACAGCCGCTCCTGTAACCGATAATACCGGAGAAGACGGTGATATATTTGTAGCGGCAAGATTCCCGGAAT
>Ga0224557_1003903_pt1 | contig 11256 bp, 10 predicted proteins | sample 714S31014metaG_FD_180677 | JGI IMG/M metagenome (GOLD analysis project Ga0224557, IMG submission 180677) | Peat soil microbial communities from Stordalen Mire, Sweden - 717 S3 10-14 | ecosystem: Environmental > Terrestrial > Soil > Wetlands > Peat | place: Sweden: Norrbotten County, Stordalen... | reverse complement strand
CAGGTGGCGATCGATGGCGCCGGTTCCACGAGTATGACGGGGACCGTTTCGGAGATCGTGCCAGCCGCCGATCCGGCCAGCCACAGCTTTCTCGTCAAGATCGACTTGCCTTCTTCAACTCAGTTGCGCGCCGGTATGTATGGAACGGCTGAGTTTGCCAACGGCGCCCGCCAGGCGATTCTGATTCCGCGCTCGGCGGTTGTCATGCGCGGCTCATTGGCCTGCGCCTACGTTCTCGACGGTCAGGGGATTGCGCAACTTCGTTATCTCACCCTGGGCGCGGCGCAAGGCAATCTGGCAGAGGTTCTGTCGGGTATCTCTTCCGGTGAAAGACTGGTTGATGCGCCTTCGGACCGCGACCTTGCCGGCAAGCGCATTGAGGTCCAACCATGAAGCAAGACCTCGGGCTTGCCGGCCGGCTGGCGCATGCATTTCTCAATTCAAAGCTGACACCGCTCTTCATTGCTGCGTCGTTGGCTCTCGGAATCTTCGCGGTCGCTATTATTCCCCGCGAGGAAGAGCCGCAGATCCTGGTTCCGATGCTGGACATCACCACCGCGATGCCGGGCGCGTCTCCCGCTGAAGTCGAGGAGCGCGTTACGCTGCCGATTGAGAATCTGGTGCATCAGATTTCCGGGGTCGAGTATGTGTACTCGACGTCGTCTCCGGGGCAGAGCCTGGTGATTGTCCGCTTTCTGGTCGGAACGCCGCAGGAAGATGCTCTGATCAAGGTCTACAGCAAGCTCTACTCGAACTTCGATCGCATGCCGCCGGGAGTCTCGCAGCCGCTGATCAAGGCCCGCTCCATCGACGATGTCCCGATCCTTGCCCTAACGTTGTGGGGCGAGCACTACAACGGCTATCAGCTTCGCGCGATTGCCGCTGAGATGCAACACAATTTCGAACAGATCTCCGATGTGTCAGAAACAACGATCATCGGCGGTCTTCCGCGCACCATGCGCGTTGTACTCAGCACCGAAAAGTTGAGCGCTTACGGCCTGTCGCCCTTGGCCATTGTCGGGCATCTTCAGGCCGCAAATTCCAGCGTGCAGGCCGGAAACTTCGCTGTAAACAACGAGGAGATCCGGGTGGACGCAGGCAACCTCTTCGCCAGCCGCGAGGATTTGGAATCGGTGGTAGTGGGAGTTGTCAGCGGGCGCCCAATTTACCTGCGTGACGTAGCCGAAAAGATCACTGACGGAGCAGCCGACCCTGCGGACTATGTGACCTTCGGCACGACGAATTCGGGCACAGCGAACTCGGGCGCATCGGCGGTGCGCCAGTATCCTGCTGTGACCATCACTGTAGCGAAGCGCAAGGGCACCAACGCTACCGATATCGCCAACGCCGTTCTCAAGAGCGTTCACCGCATGCAGGGCGTAACCATACCCAACGACGTGACGGTGACCACCACTCGGAACTACGGAGAAACGGCAAAGAACAAGTCGGACGAGCTGCTTGAGCACCTACTGTTGGCGACGTTATCGGTGACCTTGCTGGTCGCGATCTTCCTGGGGTGGCGCGAGTCGGGCGTCGTGTTGCTGGCCATTCCAGTCACGCTCGCCCTTACCATGTCTGTGTTCTACTTCCTCGGCTACACCATCAATCGCGTTACTCTCTTCGCTTTGATCTTCAGCATCGGCATCCTCGTGGATGATGCGATCGTTGTGGTCGAAAACATGGTGCGCCACTTCCGGCTCAGGGAAAACCATGGCCGGTCGATGAGCGAAGTCGCGGTCGAGGCGGTGGCGGAAGTGGGCAACCCTACCATCCTGGCCACCTTCGCCGTGATCGCTGCGGTATTGCCCATGGCCTTTGTCCGCGGCCTGATGGGACCCTACATGCGACCCATTCCCGTGGGAGCTTCGGCGGCGATGCTCTTCTCGCTTCTGGTTGCATTTGTGGTTTCACCATGGGCAGCCCTCCGCCTTGTTGGCAGGCATCTTGAAGGAGCCAAGATACTGGAGCCCGAGACCGAGAACTGGCGAACCAGGCTCTATCGCCGCATCATGACGCCGCTGATCCACTCCTCGCGCAATCGAGTTCTGTTCTTCATTGGAGTGGCTTTGCTGTTCTTGATTTCGGTGGCGCTCGTGCCTCTGGGATTGGTACGCGTGAAAATGCTGCCGTTCGATAACAAGAGCGAGCTGCAGGTGGTGATTAATATGCCCGACGGGACTCCGCTCGAACAAACCGCGCGCGTCGCGCAGGAGTTGGGCGAAGAACTTGCGCGCCAGCCGGACGTATTGAATTACCAGGTCTATGCCGGAACCTCCGGTCCCTATAACTTCAACGGGCTCGTGCGCCACTACTATATGCGCAGCCAGCCGAATCAGGCCGACATCCAGGTGAACCTGTTGCCTGCCAAGCAGCGCAGCGAGCAGAGCCACGTCATTGCGAAACGTCTTCGTCCGTTGCTGGATTCGATTGGCAACGCGTATGGAGCGCGCATTCAAGTCAGCGAGGTTCCACCGGGGCCGCCGGTTGTGCAAACTCTGGTGGCCGAGGTTTACGGTCCCGACCTGGCTGGTCAAACCCGGGTCGCTCAGCAGATCAAGTCGATCTTCCAGCAGACTCCGGGCGTTGTTGATGTCGACTGGTACGTCGAGGACCCCGAGCCAAGACTGATTATGCGCGTAGATGAGGTCAAGGCGGCGGAGCACGGCATCGCAGTCTCCGACGTTGCGCATGCTCTGGCGCTGGCGATCTCAGGAACCGAGGTTGGCCTGATCCACGACCAAACCGCACGGGAACCGGTGCCTGCAATCGTCGAGATTGACCGCACCGATCGCTCCTCAGAGCAAGGTCTGGAGAATATCCGTCTGCCCGGCGCTGACGGCGGCATGGTCTCACTGCGCGAATTGGTCACCATCGATCGCAAGACCATCGAGCCCGGCATCTACCACAAGAATCTGCGTCGCGTTGTGTATGTCACGGGCGACGTCGCCGGCGCCGAAGAGAGCCCGGTCTACGCCATTCTCAAGATGAATAGGGCGCTCGACCATCTCACTGTTCCGGCCGGATACACCTTGACCCGTTACAACGCGACCATGCCGGACTCCACCGACCACTACTCGATGAAGTGGGACGGCGAATGGCACATCACCATCGAAGTCTTCCGCGACATGGGGCTCGCATTCGCTGCCGTGCTTGTTCTCATCTACGTTCTTGTGGTCGGTTGGTTCCGCTCTTTCATCGTGCCGCTCATCATCATGGCGCCCATTCCGCTTACCCTCGTCGGCATCATGCCTGCGCATGCCATTCTGGGCGCATTCTTCACGGCAACATCAATGATCGGCTTCATTGCCGGCGCCGGCATCATCGTGCGCAACTCGATCATCCTCGTCGACTTTATCGAGCTGAGGATTCGCCAGGGAATGCCGCTGGCCGAAGCGGTGATTGACGCCGGCGCAACTCGCTTCCGGCCCATGCTGCTCACCGCGGCCGCAGTGGTTGTCGGCGCAAGCGTCATTCTCACGGACCCCATCTTTCAGGGGCTCGCCCTGTCACTGATTGCCGGAGCAGTCGCTTCGACATTTCTTTCATGGCCGACCATCCCGGTACTTTACTTCATGGTTAATTCCGGGCATCAATCGGTGCCCGAACCTCAATCCGAATCCACCGAAGGAGACTCTTTATGACAGTTGAACGCGGTTTGCGCTTGATGGCGGGCATTATGGTCTTTCTGTCGCTTGCACTTGCGCATTTCCTTTCACCATATTGGCTGTGGCTGACGGTTTTCGTTGGGCTCAACCTCTTGCAATCAGCCTTTACCAATTGGTGCCCCGGCATGGCTATCCTGCGCGCCATGGGGCTGAAGATCGCCACCGGCGGGACGAGCAACTGAGGCATCCATGCACGACAGACGATTTGCGGCCTCCCAGGCGCACCGGCTCGACGACCCTGCACGCAAGGTCTGGCTCCCGCCCGCGGAGGTGCTTGGAGCCTTAGGCTTGCGAGCGGGAGATACGGTAGCCGACGTCGGCGCAGGCACGGGATACTTTTCGTTTCCCATGGCGCAGGCCGTGGCGCCGGAAGGCAAAGTCTACGCCGTGGACGCGCAGGCCGAGATGCTTGCGCTCCTGATTCAGAAAGTTGAAGAGGCAGGCCTCGTCAACGTAGAGCCAATTCATGCAGAGGCTGAGAAGACGTCCCTGCCGTCATCCAGTTGCAACCTCTATTTTCTGGCAAATGTATGGCACGAGCTTGACGATTGGGGTGCCGCAGTGTCGGAAGCGCGGCGGGTTCTGAAGGCGGACGGCAAGATTGCCATTCTCGATTGGAGGCCCGACGTCGAGCCCGAAGGAGGTCCGCCCCTGGCTCATCGCCTGGCTCCATCCCATGCCATGGAACATTTGCGGGCGGAGGGTTTCAATGCGATCTCTCGTGCCGAAGCCGGCCGATACTCCTGGCTTGTTCAAGGGGAGATGCGACCATGACGAGGCGCCGGCCCAGCAGGGATTCCGCAAATACACGCCGCAGCCACGGCGAACGGCTAAAGGATGAGGTTTACCGCCAGATGTTCCGGCTGGAAGCGCAGCGTCCCGGAGCCGAGAGGGATTTGGCAATTGCACTGCTGCGCGCATGGATGATCGCTCAATCCATTCCCGAACGCCGCGCAGAGCGGGAATGGCTGAAGAAGATCTCCCCAATCTGTCTTCAGATGATTGAGGCGGCTTTGAAAGCGAACAATGCTGCGGTTCACTGCCCCAAGTGAGACCTTTTTAGCAGGGCCTGTGCGGTGGGGCTTCGAGAACCAGCCTTTATTCCTGCACGCCGGCGAATATACTGATCTTGCTCTCGACGACTCCATACGATGCGACCTGAACTGATTCGAGCCACGGAACTCCTGCGCCGCAACACTCCTGAGGCTGTCGAAGAGGCGATCGCCTTGCTGCAGAATACGGTCTATTCCTTCAGCATGAAGGTCTGCGGGCACCCTGAAGACGCGGAAGACACCATGCAGGAGGTGCTTTTCCGCTCGCTCGGGCACCTGGCCAAGATTCAGGAGCCGCAGCAACTGGCTGTCTGGCTGTATACCGTCACCAGAAACCGCTGCTGGCGCATGCGCCGCAAGCCGGCTCACGCTCCAATCCACACCTTCTCACTGGATGAATTGATGCCGGATGAGGCTGAGCTGGGACGGTTGCTCGAGGATGCGGCCGAGGGTCCTGAAGGCAATCTCCTCCATGCCGAGCAGCACCATCTGCTGCATCAGACGATTCTGCGCATCCCAGCGCCTCTGCGCATCGTTCTCGTGCTTCACGATATGGAGGAGTTATCGACCGAGCAGGTTGCGCAGGTTCTCGACCTTAAGCAGGGGACTGTCCGGATTCGCCTTCATCGTGCACGTCTGAGCGTGCGCAAGGTGATGAACCAGGTTCTTAGCAGCTCATCGAAGCACAAAAAGAACGGCCAACCGTTGGCAAAGAAGCCCGCGAGGCTCAGGCCCAAGGGCCGGCAGCGCCCCAATGAATGCAGAGATCTATTTGCCAATCTCTCCGAATACCTGGATGGCAGGGTGGAACCGCTCACCTGCGAACAAATGCGCAGCCATATCGAGGCGTGCCCGTCCTGTGTGGCATTTCTGCGCGAACTGAGGACCGCCATCGATCGCTGCCGCTCCCTGGAGATTCCTTGCGACTCGGCCGTCGCACCGCGCCTGCGCGCCATCCTCACCAGGGAATACCTGCGCATGTTGGCGATCCCCGTCGACAAAAATGCTTCCGCCATGATGTAACGAATTGCCGCTCTCGTGGCTTTCTTCTTATGTAAGGGGAAATCCACTATGGAAGTGAAGATCACGCATCTCGATCGAGTGAAGTTTGCCATTCAGTCGCGCTCCCACACAATTCTTTGCGACCAACCCGCGGAAAATGGCGGGGAAGACTGCGGCATGACGCCCCCCGAATTCCTGCTCGCGTCGTTGGGCTCTTGCGCGGCCTTTTATGCCGTGCAGTATCTCAAGACGCGCAATCTCGCGGAGACAGGCGTGGAGGTCACAGTGACCGCCGAAAAGTTGAAACAGCCTGCCCGCGTTGGCAACTTCCGCGTGCATGTTGCGTGCCCCATCTCTCTCACGGAAGAACAGACGGAGGGCCTGATGCGCTTCGTGCATCACTGTCTTGTTCACAACACGCTCCTGACGCCGCCGGAGATTGCGATTGACCTGACTACGAAGGAGATAGCAAGTCTCCACGCCTGACAGCGTCGATGAATCGGGCGCGCCAGTGGGTGGCAAGGTCGATTCCATCGAACGCCTAACCGGACGGAGCTACCCTCCGCTCGCACAATAGAACGATATGGATATATGCCATCCTAAACAGAGTGACACGGTCGAGACTCATGGACCATGCAGCCTTATGATGACCGGCAAAATTACGGACCTCATTGCCGGTCGGTTTCGCGCTCTAGGAGAACCCTATCGCCTCCGTATTCTTCAGGCGTTAAGGCACAGAGAGATGACGGTAGGAGAGGTAGTGCAATCGCTTGATGGAAACCAGTCAAACGTCTCCAGGCATCTGCAAATCCTCTATCGCGCCGGGATTTTGAATCGCAGCCGCGATGGGATTTGCATCTCGTATTCGCTTCGCGAGCCGTCCGTGTTTAGGTTGTGTGAACTCGTCCATCAAAACGAGATCAAAAAAAGGCGCGATCGGTTGGCGGCGGTCAGCCAGACAAGATGAGATTGCTTCCCGAAACTTTTCCTGGGTCAGCACTAGAGGCGATGTGAAGTTCGTCTCACCTCGATCAGGATATGCAGTCGATCGACCTCCATTTGGACCATGACTAGCGGTATTGCATGATCTAAAGCCGTGAGACAAAAGCCGAAGACACTTCATCGTGTTGGACGCGCGGTCGGGCTGAAGCCGCCAACTCACCGACGAAGAAGCGGCTTGAACTTCTCTTCAATCAAGTTCAAATCAGTTTCACCGCGGAATAGAGCCTGGACTTTGCCTTGGCTATCGATCAGAAAAGCTAATGGGAGGCCGAGCACTCCTCCATATAATCTTCCAAGTTTGTCATCGCCCATCGCTACGGGGTAGTTTAGCCTCTGCTTTTCGTACATCTTTCGCGCCAGTTCCGGATCGTCGTCCATCGAGATGCCGATGATTTGCAAGCCACGCGAGCCGTATTGGGTTTGCCAGGCAACGAAACGAGGCATTTCAAGCTGGCAGGAAGCACACCATGTGGCCCAAAAATCGAGCAATACAACCTTGCCCCAATAAGTGCGGAGATCCAGTTTCCGATGATGCAAATCGGTGCGTACGAACTCCGGCGCTTTTTTGTGAAGGAGCGAAGTTGCCGCTACCGGAGCCTGTGCCGTGCTCACCCCAACACAGAGGCACAAAAGCAGCTTCACTGTAAATGAGCGGCGAAGTGTGGGCGACGCAATCCCTACGGTCTTCGGAGTGGCTGGCGCGCCTCGCCGCCATTCCTCGTTAGTTGCCCTGTTCAACCGGGTATCCCTTGTCGGCCCAATCTGCGCCAAAATTGTCGGCCAGATAGAGGGCCTTCACATTGGTAAAACCCATGTCGCGCAATTTCGCGAACGCTGGCCCAAGGTTCGGACAGCGATTCCAGGGACAGCAGCCGCAATAAAGCACAATGAGCTTTTTCCGCGAAAGTGCGTTCACCCGATTCTGAAGTTGCTCGATTCCTGCTGGCTGTGATCCCGGCCCGGCGTATTCCGAACCTGGGATATGCGCCTGGGCGAAGAGCATATGCGAGCCAACTTGCAAGATCAGGGGCTTGTCTTTATTCGTCGTTTGCAGCAGTTGGACCAGCGCCTCCGGTTTCAGCAGCTGGGCCTCTGGAATGGAAGACGCGCTTCCCGTGAGAACCGGGGTGAACTGCGCTCGGATCTGCGGCAAGAGAGAGAGAAAAGCAAATCCGAGAAGAGCGGCAGTCCCTGACCGCCCAACCAAGCCAATTTTCATGGTGCTCCTCCGAAGTGAGTTTAACCGATAAGGTTAGGCGCTTTCACTGTTCGATGACGGTGCAATTTGAACTCAGGTAAGCAGAATTGACCATTCTTCATCGAATGCTCTTGCGTAGGATGCCCCTACTCCGAGCATCCGTCAGATCTGCGCTTGGGATAATCGGCGATGGCCTCTGAGCTGGCAACTGGTCAAACAGTCCCTTCTCCGTGAAACGAAAGAAGAACCAAGTAGTACAAATCCTATCTCCAACGATTTGTCTTCGCTAAACAAGATGCACTTTTTGTTGCCTGGGTATACGACTTAACTAGACTGTCTGCATCAATAAACTGTAAAGGCATATCGCAGCGAGGCATTGTGCACGCAGGCATAGCTTTGGGGCACTCCAAATCTGCGTAATGGGGATATGATGCAATTTGACTGCGACGCGGGACGGAGAGATCGTATAAATGCCGACGCCGATTCAGTCGCCTCGGCTGGTGGGGGGGTGCTCAGATGACAACCGATCCAAATACGAACGCTCCCGAAAGACAGATATCACCCTGGTTTCGAGTGGTGCAGGTGCTACTTCTCGCCACGTTTGTAGTGGCCATTTATCTGCTCGGCCTAAGCATGGTGCATCATCGTTTCTTTAAAGGCAGCCGTATCGACCAGTTCGGCCATGTGAGGCAATAGAGGCTGCTGATGAGGGTTCTTGGCGCGACTGGCTGCTTTTAGGGAATAGTTGAGCAACCTATTTGCATGATTATGCCATCTAAGAGTTTTGGGGCTCTTTGTTGGGTGGACGCGGTCATGGGTTGCGTCAGCCGAATGTGCTAGACTTCGATCTCTATCCCGGTGAAAGTGCATCGTTGGACTGCAACTCGGTCATTCAATCTCTTGGGGATGCTCGCCTCCCTGGGGTTAGCTGTCTGTGTCTTCGCATGGGGTCTGCAATATAAGCTTTCCCTTTACGATCCGCCTCAGGCGGCCTCTCATCGAATTCCGCAGGCCAAGCTCCTATCCAGAAATGAGCGAGCTGGAATCGCCGAATGCCCGGTGGTAGTCCGAACGAAAACCTCTACCAGGGTTAGCTACATCGTTCCGACTGCTGTCCTCTTCTTTCTGTTGCTGGCCCTAAACATATTGAATCTACCAGCGTCACGCCAAAGAAATCACCGCACGAGTAGTGTCTGGCGTCTTCATAGCGGTCTATTCAATATCTTCTTCGTACGCCCCCCGCCTATTCTCGCCTAGTTGTTCCTCTCCACATAAGATTTGACGCATCTTGCTTGGGCTAATTGGCCCAGTGTCGCGCGTCCTATTCTCCGCCGATAAGCGTGTCACGCCATTTTGGCCCCGGCAGTCACAGGATTTCATTTACGAGGTGCAATCGAGACATGCGAACGCAGACCTCCTTGATCCTCGCCATAGGATTGGCATTTCTGGTGGTGACCAGTCTGGTTGCCTGTCACACTGCGGATAGCAAAGCCATTACTGTTCCATCCGCGAAGGTTGCCACAGCGCAGCGAGGTGATATTTCCCATGTGCTGACGCTGGCCGGTCAGTTCCAGCCTTACCAGGTTGTAGATGTGCACCCAAAAGTTAGCGGCTATATGTCGCGCATCAATGTGGATATCGGTGATGTCGTTCATCAGGGCCAGACGCTGGCAGTCCTTGAAGTGCCGGAGTTGAGGGCGGAGTTGCAGCAAACAGTGTTTCAACTGCAGCAGAGCAAAGAACAGATCGCCCAGGCGCAGCATGAGATCAACCGCGCCGAGGCGGAACACGCGGCTTTGCACGCTGCGTCAGATCGGCTGAAGCAAGCGGCCGAGGGAAGGCCGGGGTTGATTGCGCAACAGGAACTGGACGATGCTCAGGCCAAGGATTTGTCGTCGGAGGCACAGGTAGATGCGGCCAAATCGGCGATGGCGGCGGCGCAGGAACATGCAAACGCAGCACAGTCAGACAATCAGCGCATCCAGGCGCTGGAAAGCTACACCAACGTTACGGCTCCTCTGGACGGGGTTGTGATCTGGCGCTATGCAGATACCGGCGCACTGATCCAGGGCGGCACCAACTCCAACGACCAGACGCTTCCCATCGTGCGGCTGTCGCAGAGCAATCTTCTTCGGTTGCGCATTCCGGTACCCGAGGACGATGTGAAATATGTTCACGCCGGCGACCAACTGCAGGTGCGCGTAGATGCGATTGGCCGATCCTTCACGGGAAAGATCGTGCGCTTTACGCGCGACGTGAACTTCGAGACCCGGACCATGGAGACCGAAGTGGATGTTGAGAACAAGGATCTCTCCATCGCGCCGGGAATGTACGCCAACACGCTATTGCAACTGGGGCATGTGAACGGAGTCGTGACGATTCCGGTGGAGGCGCTGGTGCTGAACGGGCAGCAAGAGACGGTCTACGTACTCGACGACGGCAATCGCATTCATATTCGCAACGTCGCCGTGGGACTGCAGGGATCGAAGCTGGCCGAGATTTCCAGCGGGCTCAACCCTGGCGACCGAGTGGTGATCGGTGGCCAGGATAAGTATCAGGAAAACGAAGAGGTCAACGCGCTGCTTACCGCCGAACCCGCATCGGAGACCGCACAGGAGACGGGCGGCATGATTGACATGAAGGCCGAAACGAGCGATGGAGGCGCGCACTGATGCCAAAGTTTGCTCTCAGATTCCCATACTTCATTATCATGTTGTGCCTGCTGGTGTCTCTTGTGGGAGCGGTCAACATCGCTCAGATGCCTGTGGATCTGTTTCCCAAGATTGATATGCCGGTGGTGGTTGTAGCCACGTTCTACAACGGGATGCCTCCAGAGCAGATTGAAGCCGACATAACGAATACGTTCGAACGATTTTTCACCCTGGGCGCCAACATTGATCACAGCGAGTCACGTTCGTTGACCGGCGTGAGCCTGATCAAGATCTACTTCAAGCCTGGCACTGATCCGAATGCGGCGTTGAGCAACATCGCCAATTTGGCGATGGCCGATTTGCGGAGATTGCCGCCGGGAACGCTGCCGCCTGTGGTGTTGGGCATGGATGCCTCCACGCAGCCTGTGTGCCTGGTGACGCTGAAGGGCCAAGGGCTGAACGAGACCAATCTGAAAGATCTCGCGCAGTTCCAGGTGCGCAACCAGATTTCGAATGTGCAGGGCGCGTCGGTGCCGCAGCCCTACGGAGGAACGTACCGTCAGATTCAGATTTACGTCGATCCGCTGAAGATGGAGGCGCGCAACCTGAGCCTGAACGATGTGGTGACATCTGTGAACGGCTCGAACCTGATTTTACCGGCGGGCGATGTGCGCATCGGCTCAAAG